>FRDC01000574.1_pt2 | contig 118043 bp, 116 predicted proteins | sample 1106171 | NCBI WGS metagenome assembly FRDC01 (sample SAMEA3930566, study PRJEB13176) | freshwater metagenome | biome: Drinking water system; feature: drinking water; material: water | place: Singapore | collected 2014-12-20 | reverse complement strand
GAATTTCGATTGAATCATCGTCGTGATAATCTCTACCTTGCAGTTCTTAAATGATTACGCCTAAACCCGCTTTAACTTCCTAAGACCCTTTCTTTTTTAGCTTCAGCAGTGACCATGAGCACAGGGATTTTCTTTAACGCTTCGTTGGCGCGAACATTTTGGAGCATTGTTAGGCCATCCATGTTTGGCATATTCCAATCTGAAACAATAAAATCAAAATTGCCATCTTGTAATTTTCTTAATGCGACTGCACCATCTTCAGCCTCATCAACATTGACAAAACCAAGTTCTTTTAGAAGGTTGCGAACAATTCTACGCATTGTAGAAAAATCATCCACAACTAAGAATTTTAAATTTTTGTCAGGCATTCTATTTCTCCGTAATTTAACTAAATTATCTTTGTCTTAGTGCAGTCTCTTCTGGGCACAATCCACAATCGTTTAACTGTTTAGATTTAATTGTATGCTGTTAACTTTACCGCTATTTTTACGACAATCAGCTTTGAAAGTTTAGGAGAAATCTCAAAATTAATTTTCTGAGTCAGGCGATCAGTATTCACAACTTATTTGAATCTATTGTTCTTTTTTTATTGATGAAGCTATGAGTGGCTTTATTGTGTCTAGCTCTTTAACCTATGATATCGATCAGTATTTTGGGGTTATTTTGCATTTAACTCATTTTGGTGATTCATGCTGTTTTGGAAAAGTTATAGAATCCATGATTTCACTTGAATCTCAAGTAATAGTTAAGGAAAAATTATGAGTAGTAGTATTTGGTTTAAAGAATATTCTGTTGATTATTTGGAAGGTTTACGAAATGCCAATATGGGGGAACATATCGGTATCCAATTTGTTGAGCTTGGTTCCGATTTTCTGAAAGGAAGAATGCCGGTTGATAAGCGGACAACACAACCTTTTGGCATCTTGCACGGTGGTGCCAGCTGTGTGTTATCAGAAACATTGGGCAGTGTCTCGGGGTGGATGACAATTGACCCTGAGAAATATCGAGCGGTTGGATTGGAACTGAACATAAATCACATTCGCGCAGTCACCCAAGGTCATGTCATAGGTATCTGTACACCGCTGCATACTGGCCGCCGCACACAAGTCTGGCAGACAGATATATTGGAAGAAGCAACCGGAAAACGTGTAGCTATTTCCCGATTGACATTAGCGATCATTGATCATGGAACATTAAGTGCTCAGAAGGAGCATGTAATAGTTGACAGGAAACGCGAAAGTGATTAAGTTTTTGATAAAAAAAGACTAGATCCGGGTCTCTTGAAATTGGTTAATTAGCTTTTGCCGCCACCGCTTAGGTCGTGATCAGTTTTGTCGTTTTTTTGCTTCTCTTCTAATAATTCAGTAACTTCGGTTTCCGCAATGATTTGTGCAGGTGAATCTGTTTGCTGATCTTGGGTTGCGGGGGATTCAGAGGTGACGGATTCAGTATCAGCATTTGTTTTAGTTGGCACATTAGCTGCACGATTATCTGGATTTGCTTTGCTGTTCCACATGAAATAAATCGCTCCCATTGTCACAAGCACGACAGGTAGGGCGACAAATTCAAAGAGAGCAAACTCGACTGTTACATCTTTTCCTGGCGGCAGAGGTTTGGTGACAATCATGTAGGCATGCATAAAGGCAACCCCGTAAACCGGTATCAATGCTGCGATAAACCGATTGGTTACGATCGGACGCACCGTCAGCATGTTCAATACATTCGAGCCATAGTACCCGAGAAAATAGATAAACACATAAAAGAAAATAGCGCCCATAAGTTCCTCTTTTGTTTGATTGATTTATTTGTAAACGATTTTATCGATACCGACAAGTACTGATCTATGATACACAGATCGAAATAAAAAATGTACAGAGTGAAATTTTGCAGCGAATAGTTATCTTGCAAATATAAACTGAGTGGGGTTCTTTGTCGGAGCTGAGGTTGACTGGAGGGACAATCAATTGCGATTCGAGGTTATCCGTTCTTAATCACAAATCCTTCACAATTATCATGTTAGACTGTTTACGTATCTTCCAAATGTTAATCGATAAACGCCCTTATGGGCGTTTTTTTTAAATTGACTCTCAACTTAAACTGATATGTCAGTGTTTATCATCAGAGAAGTTATAAGGGTATTGAAATCGCTGGCGAGCAGATTCGAACTCGATTCACCGCAATATTTGGATCAGTTGAGTGCCAATAATGCGGCTGTCTATTGATGAGGATTGTTAACACTCGGTAATACTCACAGCCAGTCCGCCCAGTGAAGTTTCTTTATATTTTACAGACATTTCCAGCCCAGTTTGTTTCATCGCCGCAATGCAATTATCCAGCGACATAAAATGTTGGCCATCGCCACGAATCGCCAGTGATGCTGCAGTATAAGCCTTAATGGCACCAAATCCATTGCGTTCGATGCAGGGAACTTGCACCAAGCCGCCAACCGGATCACAGGTCATGCCTAAGTGATGTTCCAATGCGATTTCCGCGGCATTTTCGATTTGCGCGGTAGAGCCGCCTTTGATAGCGCATAAGCCAGCGGCAGCCATTGATGAAGCCGAACCGACTTCACCTTGGCAACCGACTTCAGCACCGGAAATTGAGCTGTTGTGCTTAATTAAGCCACCGATGGCGCCGGCAACCAGCAAAAAGTCGCGCACTTGTTCCAGCGTTGCACCCTCGTGCTTGAACGCGTAGTAAATAACCGCAGGTATTACCCCGGCGGCGCCATTGGTTGGTGCAGTGACTACCAAGTGTCCGGCAGCATTTTCCTCGTTGACCGCCATCGCGTAAGCACATAGCCAATCATTAAGGGTGGCTTTCTGCGGATTATTTTGCAGCTGCTGGTATAACGCATGTGCGCGCCGCTTGATTTTTAAGCCGCCCGGAAGCTGGCCTTCGGCAACCAAGCCATTTTCCAGGCAGGTACGCATGGCATTCCAAATCGCATCAAGCCCGGCGTTTAATGCTTGCTCGCTAATACGTTCCAGCTCATTGCTGCGTTTCATGGCTGCGATCGTTAAGCCGCTGTCGGCAGACATTTTCATCATCTGGTTCGCCGAATCAAATGGAAAGCCGCAAGAGCGGGTTGCTTCCATTTTGATCGGCGCTACGATTTGTCCGATTTCCGCAATCGTCGTGATAAAACCGCCACCGATTGAAAAATAAGTTTCGGTCAGAAGTGTCCGTCCGGTGCCATCCAGTAACTGGAAGATCATGCCATTGGGGTGTTCCGGCAATGGTTCGCCCTTATCAAAAATTATGTCATCAGGAGGGGAAAAATGGATGGTAACCGAATGAGCAACTTGAAACGAAGTTTGTCGCCACAATTTTTCAAACAGTTCATTAACGTTTTCAGTAGCCAAACCTTGCGGCGTATGTCCATTCATGCCTAAGGTTACGGCGCGATCGGTGGCGTGACCTTTTCCGGTGAAAGCCAACGAGCCGCGCAAAGTGCAGCGCACTTGTAAATAAGATGGCGCTGGATTGTTTGCGATGAATGTCGAAATCCGGTTGCGAAAATCATTGGCTGCTACCATTGGACCCATGGTATGAGAACTGGATGGGCCAATACCGATTTTGAAAAGATCAAGAACGCTAATAAACATTGTAATGCCTGTAAAAAAAGAATTCGAATAGTTAGATCAGTATATATATATAGATTTAGAGAGTGGTAATCTGAAAATTAAAGCGCAATTAGTATGCAGTATGTCATGGGGCGACTCAAATTTTTTTGAATTGTCACATAGCCTTTCAGTATGCATATTCAAAGTGCAGATTGGGCATCATGGTTTTTCCGGAAGTATATTCCTATTTTTGTTTGATCAATCGCTGAATTTGCCTGAGATAGGGGTAGTAATGAACTTCAAGCGAATGGCGGGGACGAGCCAGGAATTTGCGCGCCCAATATTTTCCCTCTGTAACTGCGAGTGTGCGCCAATTATCAGGCAGGTGAATTTTGCCAGTTAAAAATTTAGATACGAGTCTTGACTGCGCTTCTGCCAATGTCCAAATACAGCCTTGCGGTTGTATTAGACCGATAAAGAACAAACTGGGGTGATCCGGGTGAAAAATCCGCAAATAAAGCGGTATGTGAGCCGTGTTCTCCCAATTTATGAAGGTGCGATCAAAAAAAGGAAAGGTGGTGATATAACCGGTAGCGGCTATGATGGCATCGTATTCTGCAGTCGATCCGTCAGCAAAGCAGACTGTTTTTTCAGAAACATTTTCAATTCCGGGGCGTGGACGTATTTTGCCATGCCGTATTCTGTCGAAAATTTCCGAATTCACGGTTGGGTGCGCTTGTGTCGGTGAAAAAACTGGCTCCGGTAGCCCATAATCACGGTAACGTCCGATTTGAATGCGCAAGGAAAGCTTTTGTAACCAATTCTGCAGATATTGCGGAAACCAGCGCATGGAGGCCGCGAAAGTATCGGTGGGTTTTCCCATGATAAGCTTGGGTATAATATATTGCGGTGAACGTAAACTAATGTCGACGGAAGCCGCATTGCGGCTTGATTCAATTGCGCAATCACAGCCGGAGTTTCCGGCTCCTACGACGAGTACACGCTGGTTTTCTAATCCCTGATTGCTCTTGAAATCATGAGAATGCAGATATGTTCCTGAAAAATTTTTTTTCCAGTCAGGATGACGAGGAATCGACAAATGCCCATTTGCAACGAAGAGATAATCAAACTCGGGTTGAGTACCATCGCTTAAGGTTAAACGCCATCGTTCGTTTTGGATTTTGTGCGCTTGCAAAACAGTAACTTGGAAATGAATATATTTTTCCAGCCGAAAATGCCGCGCGTAAGCTTGAAAGTAAGCGAGTATTTGTTGGTGACTGGGATAATCGGGGTAGTCCTGCGGCATAGGGAAATCACTGAATTGGGACATTTGTTTGCTGGAAATCGTGTGGGTTGTATTGCAGATACTGCTATGACTTGGCGTTGCCGTGTAGATCCAATTGCCTCCGATTTGATCGTTTCTTTCAAAACAAACGATATCTTTCAATCCCGCTTCTGTGAGTTGTTTGATGGCGGTGAGTCCGGAGCAACCGGCGCCGATGATTGCAATGCGCATATTGTTTGGGATACTTGAGTCTCGGTTTATCGAAGATGGGCTATTCTATCTCAGCAGTACTGCTAACAATTAATCTCGGCCTGATATTCCTTATTTGCCGATTGTGTAATTAATAATACTGCGTATGTGCGATACGATACTCACTTTAGCTAAAGGCGTAACCATACCGTTGGGTGAAATCGACATACAAGCTGTGCGCTCGCAGGGTTCCGGTGGACAGAATGTCAACAAAGTATCGACTGCGATTCACTTGCGTTTTGATATCAAAGCTTCTTCGCTGCCAGAGCCATATAAAGAAAGGTTATTGCATTTTAAGGATCATAGAATTTCTAGCGATGGCATTGTTGTCATTAAAGCGCAGCGTTTTCGCAGCCAGGCCAAGAACAAGGCTGATGCGCTGGCGCGGTTGCAAAACTTGATCAATGATGTTCTTGCCGAGGTCAAGCCAAGAAAAGCTACTCGACCGACCCTTGCTTCAAAGACCAAACGATTGGAAGAAAAAAACTTACATAGTCGGAAAAAAATCTTGCGTGGAAAAATAGTAGCTGAATGATATCCGCGGATTGATCGATTTCCCATCAGCCTGAGATTCCGGCATGGAAGCTTGCTAAGTGGCTTAGTTCTATGAAAAATGATATTTATTCACCGCCGATTAATTGATTTTTAATTGAAATTGTATGAGTGGTTTAGTAAAATCACCAGTTTTCAACCTTGTCTTACTGCCATGCGCGGGAGACTTTACCCATAAGGAAAATATGCGACATTACGAAATCGTGTTTATTGTTCACCCTGATCAAAGTGAACAAGTGCCAGCCATGATCGAACGTTATCGCGGTATTGTTACTGCAAGAAATGGTAAGATTCATCGTGTTGAGGATTGGGGGCGCCGTCAGCTTGCTTACCTAATCCAGAAAGTTCATAAAGCACATTATGTTTTAATGAACATAGAGTGTGATCAAGAAACACTGGGCGACTTGGATCATGCGTTCAAGTTCAGCGATGCCATTCTGCGGCATTTGACCATTCGTACAGATACTCCAATTACGGAACCGTCTCCAATGATGCGTCAGGAAGAAAGATCAAGCGCAAGTGGTGGGGATGCTTCAGAATCAGCGATTGATGATATAGAAGCTGAAGATGAAACCAGTGCCTCCGCATAGTTAATTGGTTGCAATTGGAATGTAATCAAACAGTTATTTGTGGGAAACTCATTAAACTGGGCGCTTTGCGTTATACACCCGTCGGTATTGCCGTGATCGAATTCACCGTTCATCATGAATCGCGGCAAAGGGAAGCAGGAGCAATGAGGCAAATAATTTTTGATGTTTTTGTGATAGCGATGGATCAATTAGCTCTGCAAGTTGCTGAGTTTAAAGTCGATAGTATGGTGAAATTGAGCGGTTTCTTGAATAGGAAAAGCCATATGAATCAACAGCTCGTTTTGCATGCTAGCCAGATCGAACTTATTTAATCAGACATTAGGAATCAACGAATATGACACGTTTTACCAGACGAAAAGATAGTAAAGACAAAGAAAAAGATAAAAAAGCAAATCGTCCGTTATTCAAGCGCAAGAAATTCTGCAGATTTACTGCGGAGGGTATTAAGCAAGTGGACTATAAGGACATTGATCTTTTAAAAGACTTTATCAGTGAAAATGGCAAAATTATTCCGGCTCGTATAACCGGCACCAGTGCTTTTTATCAGCGGCAATTGAGCACGGCGATTGAACGTGCACGTTTTTTAGCATTATTGCCCTACACCGATCGTCACTAAGGAGTCATTGCAATGCAAATTATTTTGATGGAAAAAATTGTGAATTTGGGACAACTGGGAGACATCGTTAATGTTAAAAGTGGCTTTGCTCGCAACTATCTCATTCCTCAAGGAAAAGCAAAGCGTGCGACCGAGCAGGCGATAGCCGAGTTTCAAACGAAGCGAGCAGAACTGGAGAAAAAACAAGCGGCTGCTCTTGAAGCTGCTAAAGCAGTTGCAACAAAACTTGAAGGGTTATTGGTACAAATTACCCAGAAAGCCGGAAGTGATGGGAAGTTATTCGGTTCTGTGTCCAATGCGAATATTGCGGAAGCGTTGGTTGGTTTAGGATTTTCCATCGAAAGATCCATGATCCGTATGCCGCATGGCCAATTGAAACAAGTTGGCGATTATCCGTTGACTATCGCGCTTCATAGTGATGTAACTGCCAATATTACGGTTTCGGTACTTGGGGAAGCATCTTTGTAACATATTGTTTATAAATATTAATTGTAAAAAAGGACTATTTCGGTAGTCCTTTTTTATTTGCAGTGCAGCTTAATGATAGAATGAAAAAACTTCCATTCGCATAGTTGAATTCCATGGCGCAATCACCGATCAGCTTTTTGCAGGATCAAATTACAGACCCTTACAAAACGCCTCCTCACTCGATAGAAAGTGAGCAGTCAGTTCTCGGCGGGTTGATGCTGGACAATGATGCCTGGGAAAAAGTCGCGGATATAATCACCGAGAATGATTTTTACCGGTACGATCACCGGATGATTTATCACCACATCTGTAAATTGATCGAGCAAAGTAAACCAGCGGATGTGATAACGGTGGCGGAATCATTGGAAACATCCGCGGAGCTTCAAACCGTCGGCGGGCTTGCTTATATCGGCGCGATGGTGCAGAACACGCCGTCCGCTGCGAATATCAAACGCTACGCAGAAATTGTCCGTGAGCGCTCCATCATGCGCAATCTGGCGCAAATCGGCGTGCAAATAACAGATTCGGCTTACAATCCGGTCGGGCGATCTGCTGCGGATTTACTGGACGAAGCGGAAGCCAAGGTTTTTGAAATCGCCGAAGAAGGTGCACGCGGAAAAGAAGGATTCGTCGGCATCCAACCGTTACTGAAACAAGTTGTGGAACGGATAGAATTGTTATATGGTCAGGATAATCCGAGCAATGTGACCGGCGTGGCATCCGGATTTCATGATCTTGACCAGAAAACATCCGGTTTCCAGCCGGGTGATCTGATTATTGTCGCAGGTCGCCCCTCAATGGGTAAAACCGCCTTTTCGTTAAATATTGCCGAGTATGTTGCGCTGGAATTGAACAAGCCGGTTGCGGTATTCAGTATGGAAATGGGAGGCGCTCAACTGGCGATGCGGTTATTGGGATCCGTCGGTAAGCTTGATCAGCATAAAGTGCGAACGGGGCGTCTAGCCGATGAAGATTGGCCCAAATTGACCCATGCCTTAGGCAAATTAAATGAAGCGCCCATTTATATTGATGAAACCGCGGCGCTCAATGCATTGGAACTGCGAGCGCGGGCAAGGCGGCTATATCGCCAATACGGGGAATTAGGATTGATTGTGGTTGATTATTTACAGCTCATGTCTTCCACCAGTCAAGGAGAAAACCGGGCTACGGAAATCTCTGAGATATCACGGGCATTGAAAGGACTGGCCAAGGAACTTAAAGTGCCGGTAATTGCGTTATCGCAACTGAATCGCAGTCTCGAGCAACGCCCCAACAAGCGTCCGGTCATGTCGGATTTACGAGAATCCGGGGCCATTGAACAAGATGCCGATGTAATCCTTTTTATTTATCGAGACGAAGTCTATAACCCGGATTCGCCAGACAAAGGCATCGCAGAGATAATCATCGGTAAGCAGCGCAATGGACCGATTGGGAAAGTTGATTTAACTTTCCTGGGAGAATATACACGTTTCGAAAACCATGCCAGACCGGAATATTATTAACCTGTCAGTGTGGGATGTTAAAACTGGTTAGTAATCTCACAATTTCATTTCTTATAAAAGTTATGAATTTGATTAATAACAAAAAATTATCATCAATTTTTCTTAAGTCAGAGACGGATTCTCTAAAGTTTTTGCAAGAAAATGGCAACCGTATTGATCTCAAGGTAGTGCTGATATGTTTGATCGTTGCCTTGTCTTTGACTTGTACGCGCTATTTGGGAAATCCTTGGTTTGTGATTTCCATCCTGGACGATTTGAACCTGCTCCGGCTTGCGGAAATGTTGCAAGGCATGATTGACGATCCAGTGAATGGTCAACTTTACATGCTGACGTATTGGGCAACAGTCGTTATTTTCTTCTATCTGGTTGTGCCCATCGGTATTATTTGGTTTGTATTTAAGGAAAAGCTGTCGGATTATGGCTTAAGATCTGAAGGGGCGCTGAAAGATTATCCGCTGTATCTGTACATGCTGGTTTTCATGATTCCGCTGGTAATTTATTTTTCGGGCTCCGAGAGTTTCCTGGAACGCTACCCTTTTTATGAAGTTGGGAAGAATGAAAGTTTATTTCCCAAGTTTTTTATTTGGGAAATGATTTATTTCTTGCAGTTCGCAGCTTTGGAATTTTTCTTTCGGGGTTTTATTCTGCACGGAACAAAGCAGCGCTTTGGGTTCTACGCCATATTTGTCATGGTCATTCCGTATTGTATGATCCATTTTGGCAAGCCGATGGCGGAAACCATTGCTGCAATTTTTGCCGGGGTTGTGCTGGGGTATTTTAGTTTAAAAAGCAAAAGTATCTGGTTGGGTGTTATGATTCATTGCAGTGTTGCACTGACGATGGATTTATGCGCACTTTACAGGAAAAGCGAATTTCAAATGAGCGGGATGTTTGGGTGAAGCGTAAAAATACGAAACTGGATCTACATAGATTGCGGGAATACTTTTCGTATTTTTTCATCCTGATTTTCTTAACCGGCTGTGTATCCCCGATTGCCCTGAATCGTGCTGTCATCGCATACGATGAAGCAGTAACCGATGCCATTTCGCAACAACTGCTCGTCAATATCGTCCGTGCGCATTACCGGCAACCGATTCATTTTACCGGTGTATCCAATATTGCGGCTACCTTTACTTTTGCTGCCAATGCCGGCGCAACCCCAGCGCTGGGAGGGCTTGCCGGAACAACTTTGATGCCGATTTTTGGCGGCAGTCTTGCCGAAAGCCCGACCATCAGTATTGTTCCGATCGAGGGGGAAGAATTTACCAAGCGCCTGTTGACTCCCTTTCCGCAAAGCAAGCTGACATTGTTATTGCGTCAACACTATGATGTCGACATGTTGCTGCGTATGATGGCGCAGGAAGTGCGTTTGGAGGATTCCGGCCAACACGGTGTTTACCGCAATAGCCCGGCGGACAGGATCGGTTATGAAATGTTTCGCCGCGTTGCGCTCCATCTTTCAGCGATCCAGGATCACAATCAACTATACGCGGAACCGTTGTTACTGACGCATACTTGGACTATTCCAGCCGCTACCATTGCGCCAGACAGTTTTCAGTCGTTGCAAAAGGAATTTATCGTGCACTATAACACCGCAGACGATACCTTTTCGTTACGCAAACAAATTCCTGGGCCGATTCTGATCACCAATTACGACCCCGATTCACTGACTGAAGCAGAGCGTGAGAAATTGAACGAACGCGCTCGTGAATGGGATGTGAGCGATATCGCGTTCGATATCCGTGCCGGTTATTCCGGTGGCGAATGGCCGATGAGCGGTTTTTTCCGGTTAAGAAGTTTTCATGCCATTCTGAGTTTCCTGGGTAAGTCGCTGGGTCATGAAGCCGGTTATCATGTCGAAAAAGACCCCAGAACGCCGCCCATACTGGGTAATGAAAACCCCGATTTAACCATGGAATTTTTGGTTTCCAGTACACCACCGCCAGGAACAGATTTCTCTATTCGTTGGGATAGCCGCTATTATGCGGTTAATACTTCAGGACCCTATGCACGTTGGAATCGCGATGCTTTCCAGTTGTTATTCTTGTTGTTTCAGATGACCGTTACCGATTTGCCGCGCATCGGCGTGCCCAGCATCACCATCGCTAAATAGTTTTTCACTACAATAGCTCTTTTTAATCTTTCGAAGTCAGGTGTTCAGCTGCAGATTGCTGTTGTGCGGAGAGATATTTAATGAGTAGCGCATTAAGCGCGGAGATATCGATCGGTTTAGTAATAAAATCGTTCATCCCGGCAGCGATGCACGCGGTTTTATCGTCTTGATAGGCATTGGCCGTGCAAGCAATAATCGGCACCAGGATTCCTGCTTCCCTAAGCATCTGCGTCGATTTCAGGCCATCCATTCCAGGCATTTGCATATCCATCAGAATTAGATCAAATTCGTTCTCTAACGCCAGATCAAGCGCTTCCTTGCCATTCCCGGCTTTGGTCACGTTTAATTCAAACTGAAGTAATATTTGTTCAAGAATTAGTTGATTCAGCACATTATCTTCCGCTATCAGCACATGAAAGCGGTGGCCGAACTTATGCAGCGGATTATTATTGGCGATGCGATTTTGCACTTCTGGTGCGGGGGATAGCGGAATTGACAAGATAAAAGTCGACCCTTTGCCGATAGTAGATTCAACCTTGATCGATCCATCCATTTTGTCAACGATATTTTTTGAAATTGCCAAACCTAGTCCGGTCCCGCCGAATTTCCGGCTTATCGAACCGTCCGCTTGATAAAACGGTTTAAAGAGATTTCTGACGACCTCTGCATTCATGCCGATACCGTTATCTTTGATGATGACGGAAAGCAAGCCGTCGCGATAACCGGCACAAATCTCAACGATGCCGTCTTCTGAGAATTTGATGGCATTCGATGCGATGTTATTGACGATCTGTTTCAGCCGGATTTCATCGCCTTCTACATAGCAGTCTTCAGCAATTTTCTGATAATCGAACCGGAGGTTTACGCGTTTTTCCTCCGCCAGTCCGAGCAGTATCGCATGGCAATCCTTGAAAACTTTGATGAGCGGTAGCCGCGCTTTCTCAATTTGAAACTTACCCGCCTGCATTTTCGAGAAATCGAGCAATTCATTCACGATATCGCGCAAATGGCTGCCGGATAAATGGATGCTCTGCGCATAGTTTCTGATTTTCTCATAATCGGTTTCCGCTTTAATCAATGCCGACAAACCCATGACAGCATTCAGCGGGATGCGCAACTCGTGACTGACATTGGCTAGAAATTCATCTTTCATTTGTTGCGCTTTCTGCCATTCTTTGAGTGCCGTAATATCCTCAAAGACACCCACATATCCGATCAAATGGTCGTTGGCATCTCTTAATGCGCTGATCGATAAATAAGTCACAAATGTCGATCGATCTTTGCGGATATACGTCCATTCCCTGGTTTCAACTTCGCGTTTTTCCCGGGGGTTTTTGACGAAAACATCAAAACCCGGTTCGATGCCGAGTTCTGCGGCACGGGCTGCAATTTCTTCGGGTACATGAATAATGGCAGGTGTCAATTTGCCGATCACTTCCTCTGCGCGGTAGCCCAGCATTTTTTCGGCTGCAGGGTTAAAGATCAGAATGGTTCCGTTTAAATCCGTTTCGATGACTCCGTAGCGGGTCGTTTGAATGATGGCCTCAATAGCGCGTACACGCATCGATTCCTGGCTGCTGTTGTAACGCCGGTGGAGATATACGATATAGCCGATACAAGCCAGCGAGAATATAACGAGTAAAGCAATCATAAATTCGTTATGGGGGAACAATCGCGGTGTTATAGCAGATTGAGGATTCAAAAATGAATAAAAATTAAAGGGTAAAAATTTGAAATCGGCTCGTCACAATTAATCGCTGAATCTGCATCGCGTTATGTGCAGATCATGCGATTGTAACTCATGACGGGAGCAGAAGAAGCAAAAAGCTGAAGAAGTTGCCGGTTTTAGATGCGATGGCAGGCTTGAAGCGGTTTCAAAAAAGCGCTACAGAAGATTGGATGTGCCTTTGGCAATGGGAGCTTGATATCGCTCCAAAGCTTCACGAACCACTAAATCCATCAAATCCGGAGCGCGTACGCCAATATGCCGCCACGCCATGACGAACGGAGCCCAGGCGGATAATCCCGGCATGGTGTTGACCTCATTGAGCACCGGGCCTTGGGGACCCAAGAAACAGTCGATACGGGCGATTCCGCGCATATCCAATGCCCGCCATACTTTAAGAGCAAAGTCCTGCAGCTTGACGGTATCGGTTTCGCTTAAGCGAGCGGGGACGATGTCGTCGAGCGCATCGGCGCTGTATTTGGCATCGTAGTCGAAACTGTCGGCACGAAGCGTGGATTCGGCAATCGCAGATATTCTGGGTTGTGCTAGGTTTCCGGCGACGCCGATACCATATTCGATGCCTTGAACCTGCGCCTCGACCAGGATACGGCTATCCCATTTCAATGCTTCTTCGATTGCGGGTGCAAGATCTTCGAAGCGGACAACACGGTGCAAACCGATCGACGAGCCCAAGCGGGCAGGTTTGATGAACAGAGGGAAGCCTAAAGATCGGCAACGCTCCAAGCAGGCTTGTTTTTCACGAGTCCAGGTAATCGTGGTAACTCCAGTCCACGGTGCTACGGTCAATCCGCTTGCTTCGCAGAATTGTTTGGTCAGGATTTTGTCGATCCCTAGCGCCGAGCCTTCCAGATTACAACCGCCATAAGGCAACCGCATGAATTCGAGGAATCCTTGAATACTGCCGTCCTCACCGCCCTGACCATGGAAAACCGGCAAGAAGAGTCCCCAATCCCCTTGACCGTCGTCGTGAAGACAAGTCTCGCCGGATGGATGTGCACGTTCCTGCAACCATGCACAAAGATCATCCGATGGCGGGGTTTCGCCAGGTCCGAAAAAAGTAACTTCGTTACGGGCAAAAAAGGTTGCGATCGCTTCGCGATAAACAGCAGCGGACGTCGGCTTGCCTTGTTGGTCAAAATAAACGCCGCGGGCCAGATAGCGCGATGGATCAAGATGCAATAACGCGAACAATCCGGATTTGACGCTGACCCAGTGTTCCGGGCTTTTTCCACCGAAAAGCACCGTGATAGTTTGACGGATTCCGTTCATAGCCGATCCTTAAAACCGAAATTAAGCCGATTGCGTCGGCGATAACGTTCCAAACCGGCCGCCATGATTTCATCCAATAGGGCTGTTGGCGGTAATCCAGCTTTGGTAAAGGCTTCTGCGTAGACGCTATGCGCGCCAAAGCCTGGCATCGTGTTGACTTCGTTGATTGCGAACTGACCATTTTCATAGAAACAGTCGATCCGTGCGCAGCTTTCCAGATCCAGTGCATGCCAGGCAGCCACGGCAAGCTCCTGAAGCTGATGCATTTGGTTATTGTCGAGATGCGCCGGAATGGCATCTTCTTGCGCCTGGTCGCCGAATTTGGCTTCATAATCAAAAAAATCAGGGTTCAGTGCATATCCGACTACTAATGAAACCTTCGGCTCGTCAAGGCCGCACAATCCGATGCCATACTCCGGCCAGTTGCATTGCGGTTCTATCAGCACACGCCGGTCTAACGATAATGATTGAATCAGCGCGGCGATCAATTCCTGGCGATTGGAAGCTTTAGTGACACCCAGCGACGATCCTAAGCTGGCCGGTTTGACGAAAACCGGATAATGCAGGCATTGCTCCGATTCGACTATGCGCTCAGCCAGTGTTGGACTGATGGCTTGGATTGCATCAAAACTTGACCCGGATTCTGTTTGATGATGCTCTGGCAGTTCAATCAATACTGAAAGCACGTCATCAGCGCCTAATTCCCAATCGTCGATCGTGATCTGCGGCAATACCGGCAGCCCGGAAACACGCAAGATTGATTTGGTTTTTATTTTATCGACGCTGATAACGGAAGCCGCGATACCGCAACCGGCATAAGGCAAGTCCAGAATTTCGCAAAAACCCTGGAAGCTGCCGTCTTCACCGCCACGGCCATGGAAGGCCGGCCATACCAAATCCCATTGGTTATTTGTCAATGTGGTCCATGGTGCTCCGCTCCAGGCTGTTGCTTGCCGGAAGATGGCTCGGCAGCGTTCGGCGCCTGACTGATCGCTCCAAGCTTTGATATAAGGATGTGTTGCCCAAGTTTCGAACAAAGCCGGTAATTCAGCGGCTTCTGCCAGGCGACCGTCGGGATGCTGGTAGAAGAAAGCAGGATGGTGATCGGCGCGGAATTGACTCAATAGCCACAGCGCGCTTTCGATACTACCGATATGTTCAGCGCCGGTGCCGCCGCAAACCAGCGCCAGCTTCAGCGAAGGCAATTGAATTGTCACGTATTTTAAACCCCAACATAAAACTTTCTTGTTTATCGTCTACCGTCATACCAGATCGGTAATTTCTTTTTGTCGAGTAACGTTTTACGAGGGCTAAAGATGACACGCAATAACTGTCCGGCAATTTCACGTCCGGTATATAGTTGGGTTTTTCGTGGAGAGGTTTCCAATGGGTGGCGGGTCAAGATCGTAAACTTCAATCCGCGTTGGCGTCCCCACTTTTTAAGTAGTTGACTTAAATCGATTTCATCAGCAGCGAACATCTCCTGGTTAAAGCCGCCCACGTCACGGAATGCATCCGTGCGGCAAACCACCAATGCACCTGCAGCCCAATGGAAAGTCACCGAAAGTGCAGTCCAAAGCCGCATCGCAGCGTTACCCCACCAGGGTAAGCCGGGCATGTGCAGGACACTGCCGCAGCCGACATATCGTCCGTTTTCGATGAGTTGCAGGATGTCAGCGATCATACCGGGATTCAGTAAGCTGTCGGCATCGACAAACAGCAGCCAATCACCGGTTGCGACGGCAGCACCGGCATTACGCGCGCGGCCAATTTGGTTGACCGGTTCGAAAACCACAGTGGCACCAGCTTGTTTGGCAAGTTCTGCAGTTTTATCGGTCGAGTTGTTATCTACGACAATGACTTCGTGGGTAAAACCGGGGCGCTGATTGGCGCCAACTGATTGCTGGATCGATTGCAAGCAATCCAGAATCAATTGCTCTTCGTTGAACGCCGGGATAACGATCGAAAGGTGCATTAAATAGTGCGGGAGAAAAGGTGAGTAGCTGTTTGTGGTTTGTGTAAGGATCAATGGGGAGCAGCGTTGCCGCTCCCCGGCATCCATTAAAACTCGCCCGATTTAATGTAAGGTTGTGACCACAGAATCACTTGCATCAGCACCGATTTGCGCCATGCGTCTTGCATACGATCGACATCATCACGTGAATGGCCGCCTTTTTCCAGGAACGGACGCAGCGTGGTAGTGATCGGAATCAGTAATGCAAAGATGTAGTGCACGTGAATGATCGGTACCGCTTTCACATTGTCGGTGGTGTTTTTCTTCGTGCTGTGATGACGCAAGCCGATTTCGTGTTGATAATTCAGCCAATCCTGATTGTAATCGGCGTTGGCGGTATCCAGGATCCATTGACCGAAACGTTTGCGCACACCGCCGAGGTAATCCATATTCGGTTGGCCGTCGGAGGCATTGGTAAAGTAGTGGAGCAGGAACGGGGTTGAACCGACGAATCCATACCATACATCGAGAATTTGCTCGACTTGATCTTTCAGCACGTCATGCGACATTTTCAAGTAACGCACATCGTCGTCACCAAACAATGTTGCTTGTTTGAGTTTGGCAAAATCATCCATGGATACAGGAGATTTCGCAACGGCAGCGGTGCCGTAGGTATAACCGGGTATATTTGCCATAAGATTTCCTTTTTAATAATTAAGAGATTGATTGTTAGCGGTAACAACACGAGTTGTTACTCAATCATTCAATACCATGCGATGATGCATTCAATCTTGGTTCGAAAAGAATCATTCCAATGAACCGATATTCGCGGTGCGAATTTTACAGGATTGATTATTTATAAGGCTAGATTTTTCATGTCAACTGCGAGGGATTTTCAGCAGAACATTCAGCCACTGTTTCCAGTGCAAGTATTTCTCGTTGAGCTTGCTATTGGCTTGTTCGACCATTATTTTTTTTCTCGCCGTGCGGTTGATAACCGTTAATCCGGCAGCCAGTATGGCGGCACCCTGTAGACTGGCTTCCTTTTGCTGCAAGAGGAAAACCGGTACTGAGCTACACTGAGCGATACCCTGTTGGAGGCAGGGCAATTCGGATAAGCCACCGGATAATAAGACTGCCGACAAAGGGGCATGCCGATGAAATTCTTCGACGATGCGCGTTACCCTGAAAATTATCGCTTCGAGTAACAGCGAAGCGACTTGCTGCTGGTTTAAATGGGTGATTGCTTGAGAAAAATAAAGTCCCCAGTCACTGCGGAAATATGGTGCGCCCAAGCCGCTGGGCTCGGCCAAACAATAAATATCGCTGATTGCAAGCTCTTGCAAGGTGCACGATTTCACCGGATAAGGCGCGAGCGCTGCGGCAATCGAATTAAGCGTTCCTTCGATGGCAAAATGCGCTGGCTGATCGGTTTGACATACCAGCGTTTGCAGATAACCGTTAAATGCCGATTCGCCGCTTTTAAGCGAGCGGATGACAAATCCGCCCGTTCCAAGATTGACCAATGCTTCACTGCGGTTATCCGCCAGACTGGCGAATAATGCCGCGGACTGATCGCCGACACTGGCTTGCAATGTCAATCTATTGCTTAATGGTAGATTGAAGCCGGTTGAAGGTTGAATTTCCGGTAAAACCGAGCGTGGAACATCGAATAACCGGCATAGATCCTCCGACCATTGCAGCTGGTGAATATCCATCAATAGCGTTCGCGCGGCCATTGAAACATCGGTGATGAAATGTTGCTGGTTGGTCCAGCGCCAAATCAGAAAGGTATCCAATGTTCCGACTCGCCATTCACTTTCAATGAGTTTCTTGCGCCATAACGGGTTTTGCTGCAATAACACATTGAGTTTTGGAGCGAAGTAATAGGGTGTTAGCCGTAGGCCGGTCAGTGATTGAATCGTGCCGGCCGATGCGTGCAATCGGTCGCAGCAATTGGCTCCACGGTCATCTTGCCACGAAATTAACGGTGTTACTGGTTGACCGCTGGTGGTATCCCAAATCAAAAAAGATGAGCGTTGACTGCATAAGCCTAACGGCGGTTTCGAGGGGGTGCCCGCAAGACACTGTGCGAGCACTGCATCGACTGACTCAGCATATTGCAAGGCATCGCTTTCATAGCGACCCTGTTGTCCATTGATAACCGGTGCCGGGCGTGAAACGATGGAAGAGAGATTGCCGCAGGGGTCCATCAAAGCTGCTTTGATGGAAGTAGTGCCTAGATCCAAAGCGATCGCCGCGATCATTCCACGTTCTGGAAGTTGCTGCAACGGGATATTTCTTGCGCGATGCATGCGTTGTCCCACTGTAAGGGACTGGCAATCAACTGAGCGATTGGGTTGAGTTGTTCTTCGCTGAGCTTGGTTAGAATGAGCAACGGCAAGCGGCGGCGCAGCAGATCGTCCAAATGTACGACCATTTCATTGGTGGCGCAGTGCAGCAGGTCGGCGAGAATGAATGGCAAAGACGGCACAATACGCTGTGCCAGTTGTTGATTTGATTGGACTTGTTGCAGAATTTCGGCCGCTTTGCTGCCGTGACGGCGCAGCAGCCAGTGTATGCTGGCCGCATCGACTCCAAGCTGTGCCGCTTGGGCCGTCATCTGTGAGAACCAGGTTGCAAAATTGCCGGAGGGCGTCCACGGTAACAATTTTTCCTGGGTGATGCACGTTGCGGCGATGCCGAGTTGCTCACATACGGTATCCACGATGCGGGCAGCATCTTGCCGGGAGGAAGTGATTTTTCCGCCAATGGCGTAATGCACGCCGTTCGGAGCGGTTTTTAATTCCCAGTCGCGGCTCAAGGCAGATGGTGATCCGCTTGCAGCCGATTGCAATGGTTGTTTAAAAACCCGCACACCGGCAAAACTGCCGATGATGTCGCGACGAGTCCAGGGTACTCGCAGATAGTGATTGGCAGCAGCAAGCAAATAATCAATATCGCTGGTTTCAACCGCAACCTGTCCGGTATCGGCGTTGAAATCGGTATCGGTGGTTCCGAGCAAGGTCAAACCGTACCAAGGAATCATGAAAAACACCCGGCCATCGGCAGGTGCCGTCAATAACAGCGCATCGGTATCGAGTACGGCAGGCATGATCAAATGCACGCCTTTGGCGAGCCGGCACCAATCCCGCCCCGGCGGTTCTTTGGCTAACCACAAACCGGTGGTGAACACGATTTGGCGGGCATGAATCGGGAGTTCGTGACCGGTCAATTGGTCGCGAACGATTGCGCTGTTAGCCTTGCTTTCTGCTTCCAGAATTTGCAACAACTGGCAATAGTTGATGCAGCAAGCGCCAGCCGCTTGCGCACCGGCGATCAATTCCAGTACCAGGCGAGCATCGTCGGTTTGCGCGTCGGCGTAGGTGAACCCACCTTTCAGTTGATTTTGCTTGATTGCAGGAAAATGCGCGCTGAATTGCTCGGGATTGAAATATCGATGCCGCATGGATGGATCGGTATCGTCCGCTAGATAATCGTATAGCGACAACCCCAATTTCAGTTGTAACCGGTTGATTCGTTGCCGGGCAAAGACCGGCACGCCGAAGCGTAACGGCCAAACGCGGTGCGGCGCAATGCGCAACAGCCGGGTACGTTCCTGGAGCGATTTGCTGACCAGCTTGAAATCGTACGTTTCCAGATAACGCAAACCGCCGTGGATCAATTTGGTCGAAGCGGAAGAAGTCGCGCTGGCCCAATCGTTTTGCTCGACGATGGCGACTTTCAGTCCGCGCAATGCGGCGTCATACGCAGTCCAGGCACCGTAAATACCGCCGCCGCAAATCAAAAGATCGAATTTCTGCTGTCCTAAAGCGGCGAAGTCACGTTTCATCGATCGCGCAATATCAATGCTTGCTGCGGCACGTCGCTGATCAGGATATCCACGCCCAGCTCCAGTGCTTTAGTAATCTCGGCATCGCTGTTACAGGTGTAGACACCGGCACATTTGCCATGATCGTGCAATAAATCGACGATGGCTTGATCAGTAGTATCGATCGGCAAGCAGAAGCCGTGCAGAAATTCATGTGAAGTCAATAGCTCGTGCGCATCATCGATGGTTTGACCGGTTTCAAAATTGTAGATCAATGGAGAATCTGCTCGGTATCGATGCGCATATTCCAGGCTTGCGAGATTGAACGACGATACCAGCATGTGCCGATCAGGATCGTTACCGATTAAATCGAGCGTTTGCCGCATTTTGCTATGATGACGCGAAACCGGTTCCCAATCGCGATTCTTGATTTCGATCAGTAACCGGCAACGCTGCCGGTACTCGCGCAAAAAATCCGCTAGCGTCATGATACTTTCACTACCGGAATCGGGATTAATCAGTGCGCGCAGTTGCTGATAATCAAAATCGTCGATGTGCTTGCCGTTCAATCCGATTTTGTCGAGAAAACGGTCATGCCAAAGCACAGTCACGTCATCGCGGCTTAACTGCACATCGGTTTCGATACCGTCGATGGCGTAGCGCAGCGCTTTGTCGAAAGCGCTGCGGGTGTTTTCCATGGCTTCACGATTGGCGCCGCGATGCGCGAACACTTGGCATTTTTCAGGTGGCGAGTGCTCAGGCATCGAGTTCATACAAGTATCCGTGATTATTTTTTAGCGGCTTGCAGCGACTCGACAATTGCGGGGTCTTTTGCAATTTCTGCCGCGGTTTTCCCGGTTTTACTTTTGATCGAAGTGTCCGCGCCTTTTGCCAAGAGCAATTTGACCGCATCAGCGTGATCATGCAAGCTTGCCCACATGAGTGCGGTGATGCCGTCTTCGTTTTGCAAATCAATTTTTGCGCCGTTTTCCAATAAAATTTCGATGACCGGCGTATGGCCGTTCTGTGCGGCTAGAATTAATGGAGTGAATCCATTCGTGGCTTTGTGATCAATGGTGGCGCCGTGCTTGATGAGTGTTTTTACGATTTCGCTGTGTCCCATCAGAGCCGCCAAAGTCAATGGTGTGGCACTATTTTGATCTTGCGCATCAACCTTGACGTTCTTTGCCAGTAGCGCATTCACGATGTCGCTATGACCATTTTGAGCTGCGATAAATAATGGCGTAGTATTGTCGACGGCCACTATATCCGCGGCTGCATTTTTTGCTAACAGAGTTTCAACGATTGCGGTATGGCCATTCCGCGCGGCCATATACAGTGCCGTGGTATTGTCTGATGCTTGATCATCAACTTTGGCGCCTTTTGCCAGCAGCTTCTCGACGATAGAGCTTTTGCCTTCCATGGCGGCAATGATCAGGGCCGTGAGTTTCTCCTGGGTGTGCAGATGGATGTCAGCGCCTTTATCCAGCAAGGTATCGACGATGGCGTCCCGTCCTTTCTGGATGCCCAGCATCAGCGGAGTAATGCCATCAGTGGTTTGGGCATTGATATCAGCGCCCTTAGCTAAGAGCATATCAACAATATCCGCATGGCCGTTTTTGGTAGCAATGGTCAGCGCCGTTACGCCGCCTGCATTCTTGTGATTGACATCAGCATTGCTTTCCAGCAATTTTTTGACGATGTCGCTATGACCGAATTGCGAAGCAACGATCAGTGCGGTAAATCCCATTTCATTTTGATAATTGACATTAATGCCTTTTTCCAGAAACTGCGTGATGGTCTCGGTTTTTCCCGAAAATGCAGCTTTAAGGAATTCGGTTTCGTCTTCGGTTGCGGCATGCGCCAAGGGTATGATTATCGCTATGGTTACGATGGTGCGAGCTAAAGATTTCAGTATTATCAAAAGGTAGTTCTTTATATAATTCATCGATTACACCTATTACGGGCTTGTTATTGTCAATTGAGGGTTATTAAGGAGATAACGGATCAGTGCATGTGCATTGAGTTTGATTGTTACTTCTTATCTTTCATATTTTAACTCAGAAATATCCGGTTAAAGATTGAATTGGGATTGGAATTTTTTTCAGGGGCAGCAGAAATTTTGTGAACCGGGTCAAAATTCTCAAATTTTATTAAGGGATATGCAGGTGATCACAACCAACGATTGGATTGTTCCCGATTGGCCGGCGCCGGACAACGTCAGAGCGTTGTTTACCACGCGTAACGGTGGTGTTAGTAGCGGTGCGCACGGAATGTATACATCATTGAATCTCGGTGCGCATGTGAATGACAAACCGGAAAATGTAACGCAGAACCGGGCTTTATTGCGCCATCATTTGCCGCAGGAACCGAAATGGCTAAACCAAGTGCATGGCGCGCAGCCGGTTCAAATTGAACATGCTGCAGCGGAGATTCCCGAGGCAGATGCTGCTTTCAGCCGTCGGCAACAAACAGTGTGCGCAGTGATGGTGGCCGATTGCTTGCCGGTATTGCTGTGTGATCAGGCTGGAACGGGAGTGGGTATTGCGCATGCCGGTTGGCGCGGCTTGGCTGGTGGCGTCATCGAAAATACCATTGAAGCGATGCAAATGGACCCACGCCGGCTAATGGCGTGGCTGGGGCCAGCGATTGGTCCGGATCATTTTGAAGTCGGCGCGGAGGTTTATGCGGCATTCGTACAGCATGATGACCGCGCGCAGCAAGCTTTTCAACCCAAGTACTCTAACGGCCAGGCAAAGTGGCTTGCAGACATTTTTTTATTGGCGCGGCAGCGGCTCAGCAATTGCGGCGTAACAAAAATTTATGGCGGAGGAGTCTGTACCTATAGCGACCCCGCCCGCTTTTATTCTTACCGTCGCGATGGCGAAACCGGGCGGATGGCAGCGTTGATCTGGCTTGAATGAAATTTATTAACATGTGATTCTATCCAGTTAGCTGCAACAGCGTATAATCCCGCCTTTCCTTTTCGATTAGTTTTATGTCGACGCTTACCTGGATCATCACCGCCAGCCTGCTGGGCGGGGTGTTGAGTATATTGTTTGCCGCTGTGTTGGCGCTCAATGCCAGGATATCCTGGCTATCCTTGCTGGTGTCCTATGCGATCGGCGCATTGCTGGGAGCCGCTTTCTTGAATACTCTGCCGGAAGCGCTTGAGCACTCCGATAATCCCGTGCAAGTATCTATGACGGTGCTGTTTGGTATTCTGGCTTTTTTTATTTTAGAGAAGCTGGTGTTATGGCGGCACTGTCATCTGGAAAATTGCGAGGCGCATGATCCTTCGCATGACCATGCATCAGCAGCGTCAGCATCGCATTACCATCAGCACGATCACGGCCGCAGCGGAATGATGGTGATTGTCGGCGATACCTTTCATAATTTCGTTGATGGAATACTGATTGCGGCTGCTTTTATGGTCGACGTGCAATTAGGCATCGTAACTTCGATTGCCATCATCGCGCATGAGATTCCGCAAGAAGCCGGGGATTTTATCATTTTGCTAAATTCCGGCTACACGCGCCATAAAGCGTTTCTACTGAACTTATTTTCCAGTTTTGCAACACTGGTTGGCGGCGTTCTGGCCTACTTTACTTTGCATAATATGAATTTCCTGGTACAACCGCTACTGGCGATTGCAACCGCCAGTATGATCTACGTAGCGATGTCTGACTTAATCCCAGGATTGCATAAACGTCCGGAAATTCATGCGACCATCCAGCAAGTGACTTTAATTTTGCTCGGAATTGCTTCAATCTGGATCATTGGAAATATTTTTCCCCATGCGCAGTGATTATCTGAGTAATACGCAAATGAGGGTTTGATAATTGAGGAGTTTAATAATGAAAAAATGGTTCATGCTTATGCTGTTACTTGTTTGCAGTAACTTTGCGCAAGCGGATGACAGCGAAGTCTTAAAAGCGGTGGAAAGTGCTGCGCGATCCTGGTTTGAGTTGGTGGATGACGGAAAATACAAAGAAAGCTGGGAAATGTCGTCGGTTTTATTTAAAAATAAAACTCCGGAAGCAGACTGGCTCAAATCGATAACTGGGATCAGAACCCCCCGTGGTGCAATGACTGCCCGGTATTTGGCTACCGCAGGGGTGACCAAATCAATCTCCGGATTTCCCGATGGCGAATATGTCGTGCTGCAGTTTTATACGACATTCGCTGAAAAAGGACTGGCAATGGAGACAGTCACGCTGGCTAAAACTGTGGAAAATACCTGGCAGATGGCTGATTATGCAATCAAATAACTTTTGATCGCTTAGTTTTCCGGCGTTATGCCTCTGAATCCTTCCGAAATCCGGTAGTAGACTCGTCTTACTGGCGTGCCATAGCGTTCTATCACGCGATACTCAATCGATCCGGGTTGTATCAGCATGGGTTTGAGATCGGTGCCCTGCCTGGTTTTTTCCAGGTGCCGACGTTTCATGCCAACCTGGATGACCGGGCGATTCACCGGTGCTTGTGAAGGCAACCAGTATTCATACATGGCGCCGCTATCGCCAAACATATTGCGTGAGCGGATATCCAATGCCGACTCTTCATGGGTGTAAAATGCCAGCGCACTGGCCACAGACCACTTGCTCATGCCAACAATGACCGGTTCTTTACCGGTTTGATTCCTGACATCCGCTGCAATCTGTTGGATTTCATCGGCCGTTTCCCGCCAGAAATAATGCTCGGTGAACAGATGATAGGGAATGCCGGGTATTCCCAATACGACATAATGCAATACAAATGCATAGACAAGAATGCAGCTAACGGCCGTGAGCCGCCAGCCTTTTAGTATGCGCTTGCCGAGTGTTCCAAGTTGCTCGCTATGGCCGATCATCCAGGCGAGGGTGGGTAAAATTGCCAGCCAGATAGGGCCGGTCCAGTGAAAGCGTGGTGCATCCGACAGGCTTGCAATGATGAAGATGATCAGAGGAACGCCGGTGAAAATTTGCACAAATAGGTGTTGTCTGCGTTCCAGCGGCTGATCGATTGGCTTCTTGATTGAAAACAACGCGAACGCCGCAGCGGCAAAGCCGATGGGTGTTAATAATACGATGATGTGAAGCAATAACTGATGAACGGCAAACTGATAGCGGTCCGTCAACACCCGGTTGGATTGAAAAGCAAACGAGGCCCAATCATTTTCATAATTCCACAGTATTACCGGTGAAAATAGCAGCAGCGCCAGCAGCGAAGCTAAATAAGGATGAGGACGTAACATCCAGCGGCGCGCGGTTGGATCGATCATCACGAATATCAGTGCGGCAATTCCTAATAGCCCCAAGGTATACTTGGATAACAGTCCGAGACCAAAAGCAATCCCCATGCCGAGCCAAGCGGAACGTTGCCCTGCAACCAATGCGCGTTCCATGTAATAGAGGGTAGCCGCCCACGCCGCGACTAACGGCGCATCCGGAATCATCAGAAAACCCGAGCCGAATCCCAGCGGTAATATGACCAGCAACAGCATGGTGCGCATCGCAGTGGATTTGTCATATAAATTCAGCGCCATGGCATACAAATAACCCATTGCGATCAAGCCACTGAGCAGTGCGCCGATTCGAACGCCGAATTCGTTGTGACCCAAGATCGATGTGCCCATCCAAATCAGCCAGGCGACCATGGGTGGGTGGTCGTAAAAACTGAGATCCATGTGCTGCGCGTATTGCCAATAGTAGGTTTCATCCGGGATTAGCTGGGCCAGGCCGAAATAAACCAAACGCAGCAATACTGCAAATAGCACAATGCCAATCGCTGCCGTACGCCACTGGATATCGAGGGATGGCGGATTCTTTTGATCCGGGAAGACATAAAAAGCGGAACCGAGATAATTCACGACAGCGGTAGCGGCAATCGCCGGAAAAATCGCCAGTGCGGGTGGAACCTGCAAGACATAAACCAGCAATGCCAGAACGCCGCCACGCAGTAATAGGGCTAACAAACCAATCGTCAGGAATCGGCCGAATTGATGCCAGTGTAAATAACCCGCATGATGATCCCGGAAAGACCACTTGGAATTGAACGCGTAATTGGTGGTTGCGGCGACAAAGAAACTGACAAAGTGTGACATCGCAAGACCCGCGTCACGGCTCATCATCCATTGGAAAATCAAAGCGTCGATGATCACGCCAAACAGACCTACCACTGCAAATCGGCCAGCCGTATTGAGCGAGGCGGTGCCGCCGGCTAATGTAATCAAACGCTGTATGTACGCCTGTTGATGCGAAAACGATAATTTCGATGCACCGTGCGTACGGTCGCTAAAGCAGATTGGAATTTCCGTGACCCGGATTTTCCCTTGATTGGCCATCAACAGTTCCAGCAAGATCTTGTAACCGCGCGCATGGTCTGAAATGTTATTAGCCAGTTCACGCCGGAATGCAAAAAAGCCGGAGGTCGCGTCATTGACATCGCAAATGGGGCGAGCAATCAAGCCGCCAATGCGTGACAGCAATTGACGGTATAGCGGCCAATTTTCGGTTTTCCCGCCTGCAATATAGCGGCTGCCGATGGCAACATCGAAAGAACGGTTCAACACCGGTGCGACAATATCCGGTAATTGTTCGGGTGGATGGCTAAGATCCGCATCCATAACAACAATGACATTACTACCGGCTGCAGCAACACCCGCCAAAATCGAGCCGGTTAAATCGGGTTTTTCGCGCCGCTCGATCAGGCGGACACAGGATTGCTTGCTCCAATTTCGTACTTTTTCCGGTGTGCCGTCGGAGGAACCGTCATCCACAAAGATGATTTCAAAGGATCCAGGAGAAAGGTCCAGAGCTAGGAGGCGAGTGACGAGTGCATCAATATTCTCAGCTTCGTTGAGTGTGGGCACTACGATGGAAAAATCGGTCATGCAGCTCCACAGGCGGGTTTAGGGATAGTTGGCATACTTTTATTTTGGTTGTTTCTGGTATTTATTGACTGCTTTATTATGATCTGCCAAGTTTGTGGAAAAATGGGATTCGCCATTGCCTTTTGCAACAAAATAGAGAGAATCGGTTTCTGCCGGATTCAGCGCCGCACGAATAGAGGCAAGACCTGGCATGGCGATAGGGGTGGGCGGTAAGCCATGACGTGTATACGTGTTGTAGGCTTGGTCAGTGAGAAGGTCTTTTTTGCGAAGATTTCCATCAAACTGCTCACCCAAACCGTAGATGACCGTAGGATCCGTTTGCAATCGCATTCCTTGCCGCAGCCGGTTAATGAACACGCCGGCGATTTCGGCGCGGTCGGTTTCCACACCGGTTTCCTTTTCGACGATCGACGCCAGAATCAGCGCTTCATAAGGTGTCGTTAATGGTAATGACTGGGTGCGCGATGCCCACTCTGATTGCAAGTGCTTATGCATGGTGCGATAAGCGCGCTGCAAAATCTCGATATCGCTGCTGTCCTTCAAAAAATAGTAGGTATCGGGGAAAAAAATCCCTTCCGCGGCGGTTTCGGATGCACCGATCATGCGTAAGATCTCTGGTTCACTCAAATCAGTGGTCAGTTTTTTTATTGACGGATGTGCATTCAAGACTTGCCGTAATTGCGCGAATGTCCAGCCTTCAATGAATCTTACTGCATTGCGCTTGGCATCGCCTGAAGTTAAGTAATTTAGAAGCGCCAGCTGAGTAACTGTTTCATTGAGCAGATAATCACCTGCTTTGATTGCAGATTCTTGATCCAAGTAACGAGCAAGTAGAATGAAGGTCCACTTATTAAGAATAACCCCATCGTCTTCCAACTGCTGTGCAACCTGTTTTAGATTGCTGCCTGCGCGGACGGAAAACTCATAAGGCAGGGTTGGAAGCGTGATACTCGAATGAACATGAAGATAAAACCATGCCACAAGCAGCATGGCCATAAGCACACTAATATAGAGGAGGCGTCTTAGCGTGCGCATGCATCGGATGGATAAGATTACACACTTCGGAAAACAAGCGTGCCGTTGGTTCCACCAAATCCGAAGGAGTTGGATAAAGCAACTTTGATATCCATATCCCGGGCAGCATTGGGAATATAGTCCAGATCACATTGCGGGTCTTGATTGATCAGATTGATCGTAGGCGGTGCAATTTTATGATGGATGGCCAGAACCGAGAAAATTGCTTCTACGCCTCCGGCAGCACCCAGTAAGTGACCTGTCATGGATTTTGTGGAGTTAACAGCCAACTTCCGGGCATGATCGCCAAAGCAGCGCTTAACCGCGATTGTTTCCGCAATATCTCCCAATGGTGTCGAAGTACCGTGTGCATTAATGTAATCAACTGCAGTCGTATCAATACCTGCATTTTTGAGTGCATTGGACATGCAGCGCGCGGCGCCTTCTCCGTCGTCGCAGGGTGCGGTCATATGAAAAGCGTCCGCGCTCATTCCAAAACCGGCAAGTTCGGCATAAATTTTCGCTCCGCGTTTTTTGGCATGTTCCATTTCTTCCAGTACCAAAACGCCAGCGCCTTCACCTAACACAAAACCGTCGCGATCAATATCCCAAGGGCGGCTTGCGGATTCCGGATTGTCATTTTGGCTGGATAAAGCTTTTGCGGCCGCGAAGCCGCCGATGGCCAATGGCGTAACACAAGATTCCGCGCCGCCACAAACCATCACATCGGCATCGCCGTATTCAATCATGCGTGCGGAATTGCCAATGCTGTGCGTCGCCGTTGTACAAGCGGTTACAATCGCAAAATTAGGTCCTTTATAACCATACATGATGGATAAATTACCGGCGATCATGTTGATAATTGTGCTGGGAATAAAGAAAGGGGAGATTTTACGCGGTCCCCCGGCATGATAAGCGGTATCGGTATTCTCAATCATCGGCAATCCCCCGATACCTGAACCGATATTCACGCCAATCCTTTCCGGATTGAGATGGGAGATATCGTCAATACCCGCATTTTTTACGGCTTGGATAGCCGCTGCCATGCCGTAATGAATGAAAATATCCATCCGGCGAGCCTCTTTGGGCGAGAGGTATTGGTGAATATCAAAATCTTTTACTTCACCAGCAATCTGTGAAGCAAAAGCGGATGCATCGAAACGAGTAATCCGGGTGATTCCGGATTTTCCTGAAATAATGTTATCCCATGCGCTGGAAATTGTGCTTCCTACAGGCGAGACGATACCCAGTCCGGTTACTACTACCTTGCGTTTGGACAAAATGACTCCGCGTGAATGTGCTTATCTTATGAAGAAACTAATACTAATTCGTGGTGTGTGCTGTGACGTAGTCTATCGCTTCCTGGACGGTATTGATTTTCTCAGCTTGTTCATCCGGAATTTCACATTCGAATTCTTCTTCCAACGCCATTACCAGTTCAACCGTATCGAGTGAATCGGCTCCAAGATCATTGACAAAGGACGATTCATTTTTAACTTCCGCTTCGTTTACGCCCAGTTGTTCAGCAACAATTTTTTTAATACGCTGTTCAATATTTTCCATCTAGGTATTTCCTTATCAGGTAAGATAAACTCGATTATTTTAACAAATTTTCAATCTCAACAACACTGCAACTTAGGTAATAATCCTCCCTCGTAGATCTCAATCTGGAGGTTAATCCATATACATTCCGCCGTTTACGTGAAGCGTTGCACCCGTAATGTAAGCGGCTGCTGAGGAAGCTAGAAAAGCCACGGCTGAAGCGACTTCTTCAGGACGTCCTAATCTTCCCAGCGGGACATGTTGGATCAGGTTTTGTTGGAAGGCATCAGCCAGCGACCGGGTCATATCGGTATCGATAAAGCCGGGAGCAACGCAGTTAACCGTGATATTGCGGCTGCCAACTTCACGCGCCAGCGATTTGCTGAATCCAAAAATGCCAGCTTTGGCCGCAGCATAATTCGTTTGCCCCATGTTTCCCATAGCACCGACAACCGATGAAATATTGATGATACGGCCGTAACGGGCTTTCATCATTGCGCGAAGCACCGCGCGGCTTAAGCGGAATACCGATTTTAAATCGGTTTCCATAATGTCATCCCATTCTTCGTCTTTCATGCGAACGAGCAGATTATCGCGGGTAATTCCAGCGTTATTGATTAATATCTCGACATCACCGAATTTTTCACGAATATCCGCGATAGTACTTTCGATTTGCGCAGCATCATTGACATTCAGGATCACGCCATATCCTTTGATCCCGGCTTTTTCCAAGTACTGGCTAATTGCGTTGGCGCCATTTTCACTAGTGGCTGTGCCAATTACCACTGCGCCGTGTTGACCGAGTTTAAGCGCTACCGCTTGTCCGATTCCACGGCTGGCACCGGTAACTAACGTTATTCTATTTTCCATATCATTTCCCCATCATTACCAGAGCCATGACAATTTATTATTAATATTCATTTTTTAATTAACCTTTAATTGATTGACAGCTTGCGCGATGGCTTCACTATCCGCCAGCGAGAGCTGCTGCAAATTTTGATCGATACGCTTATTTAACCCAGCCAGCACTTTCCCTGGTCCGCATTCAATCACGTGCGTGACACCTTTAGCGGCGATAGCTTGGATCGTGTCGACCCAGCGCACCGGACTTACGAGTTGTTGCACCAATATAGCTTTGATGGTTGCCGGATCGGTGTGAGATTTTACATCGGCGTTGTGCAGAATTGGTAAGTGCGGCGCATGCAGCACCACTTTATCCAGTTGTTGTTTCATCTGTTCGGCGGCTGGCTTCATCAGCGAGCAATGCGAAGGGATGCTCATCGGCAGCATGATCGCTCTTTTAGCGCCCTTCACCTTTGCCAGATCGATACCCTGTTGAATGGCGCTTTTGTGTCCGGCAATAACGACTTGACCCGGAGCGTTGAAATTAGCCGGTTCCAGCGATTCACCATTACTTCGGGTGGTAATTTCCCGGCAGATGGTTTCGATGCTTGTATCATCCAATCCCAAGATTGCGGCCATACCACCTGTACCTTCCGGGACTGCCTGCTGCATTGCTTGTGCCCGGTAGCGGACCAGTGCCAATGCATCGGAAAAAGTTAAAGCTTCTGCTGCGACTAATGCCGTGTATTCACCCAGGCTATGCCCGGCGATAATTGCCGGTTTTGTTCCGCCAAGGCTCGTCCATGCCCGATAGACCGCAACACCAGCGGTCAACATGACCGGTTGTGTATTGACAGTAAGATTCAGATCGTCGGCGGAGCCATTATTAACCAGGGACCATAAATCTTGCTTGAGAATATCGGAAGCTTCTGAAAAAGTTTCCTGAATGACGGGTAACCCGGTGTAACCGTTCATCATGCCAACCGATTGCGAACCTTGCCCAGGAAATACAAATGCAAATGTCATAAATCACCAACGCAGTAGCACTGCTCCCCATGTAAAACCACCGCCGACTCCTTCAAGTAATAGCAATTGATCCCGCTGTATACGGCCATCTCGAACTGCGATATCTAATGCAAGCGGAATCGAAGCTGCGGATGTATTACCATGTTTGTCGACCGATACGACGACTCTGTCCATCGGTAATCCTAATTTCTTGGCGGTCGACTGTATTATTCTGATATTCGCTTGGTGCGGAATCAACCAGTCGATGTCGGTCGATTGCAGATTATTTTTCTCGACGGCTTCTTGTACGACTTCTTCCAGGACTTTGACGGCAAATTTAAAAACTGCATTCCCTTCCATATTGATATAGGGATTGCCTTGCACTCTTCCACCGCTGATACACCCGGGGGCTGACAAAATATTGCTATGGCTGCCGCTGGCATGGAGATGGCTTGATAAGATGCCGGGCTGATCGCTTTGTGACAGAACCACTGCGCCAGCGCCGTCACCGAACAAAACACACGTATTGCGATCATTCCAGTCGAGTATTTTGGAGTAAATTTCACTGCCTACCACTAAGGCATTGCGGCATTTTCCTGAACTGACGAACATATCGGCCGTAGCCAGTGCGTATACAAAGCCGCTGCAAACCGCCTGCACATCGAATGCCGGGCAATTTTCAATGCCCAGCTTATTTTGCAGGATGCACGCAGTGCTGGGAAATATCATGTCCGGCGTTGTCGTAGCAACGATAATCAAGTCGATGTCTTCACTGCTGACACCGGCAGCCTGCATGGCATTCTGGCTGGCATACAACGCTAAGTCGCTGGCAACCTGATCATCACGTGCTATATGTCGCTGGGTGATGCCGGTGCGGGTGCGTATCCATTCATCACTGGTATCGACCATACGTTCCAGATCGGCGTTGGTGAGAATTTTTTCCGGTAAGTAACTACCTGTGCCTGTGATTCTTGAATACATTTATCGGGTCAATTTAATTAGAAGTGGATTGAGCGTGACGGGAAAACTCTGCGACCCGCTCACTGATACGCCGCAGCATGCCGCCTCGCACTTCATCGGCGGCGCGTTTGATTGCGAAACTGAAGGCATATTTATCTGCCGATCCATGGCTTTTGATGACGATACCTCGCAAACCCAAAAAACTGGCGCCATTATAACGACGATGATCCACTCGGCGCTTGAAGGATTTAATCACCGGCATTGCAATCACCCCGGCCAGTTTGGTTAAAAGATTGCGCTTGAATTCTTGCCGTAAATAAGTTCCCAGCATTTGAGCCAGACCTTCCGATGTTTTTAACGTGATGTTTCCAACAAACCCATCACATACTACAACATCCGTTGTTCCTTTATAAATATCCGTGCCTTCAACGTTACCATAAAAATTGAGTCCGCTACGGCGCAATAGCTCGGCAGCCTGTTTTACGACTTCATTGCCTTTGATTTCTTCTTCGCCGACATTGAGCAACCCGACACTGGGAAATGCTTTATTTTCCACAGAGGATACCAGCGAAGCGCCCATAATACCGAATTGAAACAAATGCTCGGCAGTGCAATCGATATTGGCTCCCAGATCCAGAACGTAGGTGTGGCCGGTGCTGGTGGGTAATACCACTGCAAGCGCTGGCCGATCAACACCAGGGATTGTCTTCAAGACAAACCGGGACGTAGCCAATAGCGCACCGGTATTTCCGGCGCTAATACAAGCCTGCGCTTCTCCTGTTTTGACAAGATTAATCGCCACGCGCATCGATGAATCTTTTTTGCCGCGTAATGCCGCTGAAGGGGATTCGTCCATGCTGACGACTTCACTGGCAGGGTGCAGTCGGATTCTCGGGCCAAAATCTGCCTTTGCAGCGTGCAATTCGGCTTCAATGGCATCGGGAATTCCAACCAGGATGATGTTGGCTTCGGGGTCTTGCTGCAAATAATCCAACGCAGATGGAACGGTGACATGGGGACCATGGTCACCGCCCATACAATCTATTGCTACAGTGATATCCAATTTCGGTGCTCTTGAGACTCGGAAAAGCTATATTTCAATATGGTTTGTAGCAATAGAAAATAGTTTAATCGTTTTTGGTTTTGACTACTTTCTTGCCGCGATAATACCCGTTAGGGCTGATATGATGGCGTAAATGAGTTTCCCCGGTACTGGGTTCTACGGCCAATGGCGGATTGGTCAGAAAATCATGAGCGCGATGCATGCCGCGTTTCGAGGGGGATTTCTTATTTTGTTGAACAGCCATGTGAATTACTCCTTAAACTTAGTTTGCCTTTTTTAATGCTGCCAATGCCGCAAAAGGGTGTGCCGATTTTGGGCTATCGTCCGGATTATTGTCAGTCGGTTTCAATTTTAGCGTGCTACATTCACCTTCGGCGTGACGTGATGAAATGGAAAGGCTTAATATGACTTCTTCTTCGATTAAACCAAGAATATCCAGCTCAGGCGTCGCTAATATCGCATCCACATTGTCATCGTCGTCTGCCTGATCCAATTCAAATTCATCTTTTGCAAGTAGCAGGAAAGTTTCAAGATCAACGGTATGAACTAATTTGTCAAGACAGCGCTGGCAATTAAGATGAATTTTTCCATTAATCCGCAAATGCAAGCCCGGCTTTTCATTTTGATCAAGCCGTCCGGTGATGTGATAAATTATTTCCCCTTCCCGGTCAAACAACAAGTCATGCAAGCGCGCAAGTTCATCCAACGGGATTTTATCATGGCGATTACCCGCATTTTTTACAAATTCGAGGGGATCGATAACAAACCGTACAGACATAAGGCGCGCATGTTATAGTTTTTAATCGTAAGTGTCAAAAAATACAGAAGGAAATTTTGAAAACACAACAGATTACCCCAAAAATAATACTGGGTTCTGGTTCAATTTATCGGAAAGAATTGCTGCAACGTTTACAGATTCCTTTCGATACCTGCAGTCCACAGATTGATGAAGCTCCGCTAGATCAAGAATTACCCCAACAAACCGCTTGCCGCTTGGCCGAAGCGAAAGCGCGCGCAGTTGCCGGTATTTATCCGCGTGCGTTGGTTATCGGTTCCGATCAAGTGGCTGCCTTGGATGACAGGCACTTGGGAAAACCATTAAATCACAGCAATGCAACCCAGCAGTTGCGTTTGATTCAAGGTCGGGAAGTGGTTTTTTATACGGCGCTTTGTCTTTTGAACAGCGAAACCAACCGGTTGCAGATCCATCTCTCACGCTACTATGTGAAGTATCGGCCCTTGGATGATCAGCAAATCGATCACTATCTGCGCATGGAACAACCTTATCATTGCGCTGGTAGCGCGAAATCAGAAGGACTGGGGATTGCGTTGATCGAAAAAATGACGGGTGACGATCCCACCGGATTGATCGGATTGCCGTTGACCGTTCTGGTGACAATGCTGTCGGCGGAAGGAGTGCGAATTATTTGATATGTGTCAATAAAAGCGTTTTATTAGGCTGATTCATAATTGCAAACCGTAGCATAATATGAAATGATTATATCAAAGTGAGACTTTCACTGATCTTTAATTGAGACATTCATGAGGAAATACAGAGCTTATCCGCTAATCGCTATGCTAATTGTCAGCATATTGACGAACGGGCTGAGTTTATCATTCCGGGGCGAGGTTTTCGCACATGAACTGGATCATATTCGCCATGCACTTTCCGCGGATCCCGCAACCCATCTGGAAATGCATCGCAACAACGTTTCCTGGGACGGCGTTGAACTGGATGCGGCAACGCATCTGTGCTTACATTCCGCAGGACAATATCAACCATTTTTCTTTAATTCCTTCCCTCCGGTTCCTAGTCAGAATATGACGGAAGTGATGACCGTCTTTATTTCTGAAGCGGTACCTGAAGCAATCCCGGATTTGCCGCTCCGGCCACCCCGCAATATCTCTGCAAGCTAACGACGTTATGGCTGTTTATGCGTTGATTGCTAACGTATAGTCAGCTAAGGAACAGTTCAGTATGGCTCTGAACAAGAGCACGGTTCATACATGTTATAGCTCTGTGGGAGAATTTCATGAAATTAAGCGACCTGAATTTCACACGATGGGTTGCATCCGGGCTGCGAGTCTTGCAGCTATGTGTCATCCTGATCATGATTGTTCCGTTTCGCATTGAAGCGGGTGCTGACACTTTCAGCATCGTAGCAGAATCTTCGAAGGAACGGCTATCGACCATGCCGGTGCGTGATAACGGTGATTTGACTTTACGCGATGCGATCAATTTGGCTTTAACGCTTAATCCCGAATTGGCGGCATTTGTCAAAGAAATGAAGGCGCTCGAAGGAGCGACATTACAAGCCGGGTTATTGCGAAACCCGGAACTCACAGCAAATGTAGAAAACCCTGGAAACATACAGAAGCTGAGCGGTGATATCAATTCGCCTGATTCAGTTGCGCAGGAGGTCGTTCAACAGCTCACGACCATTCGTATCGGCCAGTTAATTGAGCTCGGCGGTAAGCGTGCCGCCCGGGTCAATGCTGCACTGCTGGGCGAGGAGTTGGCTGCGAAGGATTACGAATCGAGGCGCATCGAAATCATGGCTCGGGTCGCCAATTTGTTTACCGATGTGCTGGCTGGTCAGGAGAGGCTCCGATTGGCTGAAGAAACCCGGCGGTTGGCACAAACGGTCTTTGATGCGGTAGTTCGCAGAGTGCAAGCAGGCAAAGTGCCGCCAATCGAAGAAACCCGCGCCAAGGTTGGTTTATCCGCGACCAACATTGAATACGAGCAAGCTTACCGGGATTTGACTTCGGCCCGCAAGCGTTTAGCGTTGATGTGGGATAGCGTCACGCCTCAATTTGATAAAGCACTGGGTGTTCTGGAAATCGCAACCCCTCCGCCAGATTTTGAATTACTACAACAGCGTGTTTTGGATAATCCATTGGCGCTGCGTGCACTGAAGAATATCGAACATCGCAAAGCCTTGCTCAAGGTCGAAGAAACGCGCCGTATCCCGAATCTAACCTTGAATGCCGGTGCAGTGCATCACGCGCAATTGGGAGGTACAACTGCGGTGGCAAGCGTGATGATTCCATTGCCGTTATTTGATCGAAACCAAGGTAATTTGAAAGATGCTTATCACCGGGTCAGCAAAGCCGAGGATGAACAGCAAGCGATGGAGTTGCGTTTGAGAACGGAGCTGGCGCTGTCGTATGAAGCGATGTCAGCCGCATGGAATGAAATCAATATCTTGCGAGATGAGATTTTGCCAGGTGCCAAAAGTGCTTTTGATGTCATGCGCAGAGGTTATGAATTGGGCAAATTTGGCTTACTGGAGTTACTCGATGCGCAACGGGTGCTGTTTCAGAATCAAGTGCTTTATGTGCGTGCCTTGGCGAATTATCAACGCTTGGTCAATGATATCGAGCGGTTGATAGCGGCTCCGATCGAAAGTGTCAAACCGGGAAGCAAAACCAAGCAACAATTACTGGAGTTACCATAATGAAAATGGGCGACATGATGAATAAAGCACGATGGATGCCAATGTTGATCGTAATCGTGGTTGGCTTGGTATTGGCAATATTGATTCTGACGTTGGAGAAACCGTCGGCAATGACAGCGACAGAGGGAAGTATTGATAGTCATGGAGAATTAGCGGGAGCTGTTCAAGAAACCGGGCCGAGAGGCGGGAAATTGTTTGCTGAAAACGGTTTTACTGTTGAATTAACGATTTTCGAAAAAGGTGTTCCGCCGCAATTCCGGGTCTATTTGTATGACAAAGGGAAGCCGCTGCCGCCGACTGCTGCCAACGTAGCCATCAGCATGACACGGCTTGGCGCGCCCGTTCAGTTTTTCAAGTTTTCCCCCGAAGCGGATTACCTGCTCGGCGATCAAGTCGTGGAAGAACCGCACTCGTTTGATCTGGCGATTACCGCCGAGCGCAACGGCCAAACGTTCCGGTGGGGTTACAGTCAAGTCGAAGCACGGTTGGAAATGACCGATGACACACTGCGCACAATCGGCGTGGAAATATTGACGGCAGGCCCTGCGGTGATTCATTCGACGCTGAAATTGCCGGGTGAGATCGTGGTCAACCCGAACAGCGTCGTGCAGGTCGTGCCGCGCTTGCCAGGTGTTGTGGCCGCAGTGAATTTCGAAGCCGGACAGTCAGTGAAAAAAGGCGACGTAATGGCAGTGATCGAAAGTCAGTTGCTGGCGGATTTGCAAAGCCAGTACCTGGCGGCGCAACGTCGGCTAGCGCTGGCTAAAACCGTGTACGAACGCGAAAAACAGTTGTGGCAAGAAAAAATTTCCGCCAAGCAGGATTATTTGGCGGCGGAACTGGTATTCAGCGAAGCTCGGATTGCATCCGATCTGGCTGCGGAAAAGCTGCGTGCTTTGGGGGTGCGGCCTGAGCCGGGCTTGCATGCTAAGGATCTGACACGCTATGAGGTGCGTGCGCCGATTTCCGGATTGATTTTGTCAAAAACAGTCGCGTTGGGAGCAGTCTATAAGGACGATGCGCCTATCTTTACTGTGGCGGATATGTCTACTGTCTGGACTGCCGTGACGGTCTATCCGAAGGATCTGAGCATAGTCAGAACCGGGCAGAAGGCGCACGTGAAAGCGACGGCTTACGATGTTGAAGGGGATGGCGTTGTTACCTACATTACTACATTGATCGGCGGTCAAACGCGAACCGCCACTGCCCGGGTGATTTTAGATAATCCGGATGGCCGCTGGCACCCGGGTATGTTTGTCAATGTCGAATTGATATCCGACGAAATCGAAGTGCCGGTTGCAGTGGCAGCGCAGGCGGTGCAAACGTATCGCGACTGGACCGTGGTATTTGGTCGTTACGGCAATTATTTTGAAGCGCGCCCGCTGGAATTGGGGCGTAGCGACGGGCGCATGGTGGAAGTGCTGAAAGGAATTCCAGCAGGGGAGCATTATGCATCCGGCAACAGTTTCGCGATTAAAGCCGACATGGACAAAGCGGGAGCCAGCCATGATCACTAAGCGATCAATAATGCTTGCAAGGAGCCGCCATGTTTGAGCGCTTACTGAAACTATCCATTTATCAGCGCGGCTTGATATTGGTGGCGGTCGCGGCAATGGCCGGGTTCGGCATGTACAACTACATGAAATTGCCGATCGATGCCGTGCCGGATATCACTAACGTGCAAGTGCAAATTAATACCAACGCACCGGGCTATACCCCGCTTGAAGCGGAACAGCGCATTACTTTCCCGATCGAAATGGCGATGTCCGGCTTGCCCAATCTCGAATATACCCGCTCTTTGTCGCGTTATGGCTTGTCGCAAGTGACGGTAATTTTTAAAGACGGCACCGATATTTACTTAGTGCGGCAACTCGTCAGCCAGCGCATACAGGAAGTCAGAAGCCGCCTGCCGGTAGGAATCGTACCGACAATGGGGCCGATTTCCACCGGGCTGGGTGAAATTTTCATGTGGACCGTCGATGCCGAGCCCGATGCACGCAAGCCCGACGGTACGCCTTATACATCGATGGATTTGCGCGAATTGCAGGACTGGGTCATTAAGCCGCGCATGCGCATGGTGAAAGGCGTGACCGAAGTCAATTCTGTCGGCGGATACGTTAAACAATATCACGTAGCGCCATACCCGGAGAAATTGCTCGCGGTCGGCTTGACGCTGCAAGATTTGATACTGGCACTGGAGCGCAATAATCTCAATGTCGGCGCCGGTTATATCGAAAAAAGCGGTGAACAGTATCTGGTCAGAGTACCGGGGCAGGTGGCGAATCTGATCGAGATCGGCGAAATCATACTTGGCAGTAATCAAGGCGTGCCGATTCGCGTGAAAAACGTCGCTGATGTATTGATCGGCAAGGAGTTGCGCACTGGCGCTGCTACCCAGAATGGCCACGAAGTAGTGCTGGGTACGGCATTCATGCTGATGGGTGAAAACAGTCGCATCGTATCGCAAGCGGCTGCCGAGAAACTGATCGAGATCAATCGCAGCTTGCCAGCCGGCGTTTCGGCGACGGCTGTGTATGATCGAACCACGCTGGTCGACAAGACTATCAGCACGGTTTCCAATAACTTGCTGGAAGGCGCCGCGCTGGTAATCGTGGTGCTGTTCATTTCGCTCGGAAATCTGCGCGCGGCTTTGATCACGGCGTTGATTATTCCGTTGTCGATGCTGTTTACCATCAGCGGCATGGTCGCTAGTAATGTCAGCGCAAACTTGTTGAGTTTGGGGGCGCTCGATTTCGGCATCATCGTCGATGGCGCCGTCATTATTGTCGAGAATTGCATCCGTCGGTTGTCGCTGGAGCAGCAAAAGCTGCAACGGCAATTGACACCGGACGAGCGCTTCGAGATTGTCTTCGATGCTTCCAAGGAAGTGCGGCGCGCGTTGTTATTCGGACAGATCATCATCATGGTAGTGTATTTGCCGGTGTTTGCATTGTCCGGCGTGGAAGGCAAAATGTTTCACCCGATGGCTTTTACGGTGTTACTGGCGCTGCTGGGCGCGGTGTTTTTGTCGGTGACGTTCGTGCCGGCCGCGGTGGCGATGTTTTTATCCGGCAGAATGATGGAGAAAGAGGGCGCTGCGGTGCAATGGGCCAAAACCATTTACGCGCCTGCGCTGGATTTTTCGCTGAATAACAAAGGACTGACAGTCACCGTCGCAGTGGTCATCGTGATTCTTTCATTGTTACTCACCACGCGCATGGGCAGTGAATTCATTCCCAGTCTCGATGAAGAAGATATCGCATTACACGCGCTGCGTATCCCCGGCACCAGTTTGAGCACTGCGATCGACATGCAGAACGAGCTGGAACATACTATCAAGCAATTTGCCGAAGTCAGCCGTGTGTTTTCCAAAATCGGCACAGCGGAAATTGCTACCGACCCGATGCCGCCAAGCGTTGCCGATATTTTTATCATCATCAAGCCGCAATCCGAATGGTCGGGCAAGTATCGCAACAAGGAAGAATTGATCGCTGCATTGGATCAAGCGGTACGCAAAATTCCGGGAAACAACTTTGAATTCACGCAACCGATCGAAATGCGGTTTAATGAACTGATTTCCGGTGTGCGTGCCGATGTCGGGATAAAAGTGTTCGGCGACGATCTGGATGTGATGTTGACGTTAGCCGAACAGATCGAAAGAATCGTCAAAGCGGTACCCGGCGCGGCGGATGTGCGCATTGAGCAAATTACCGGTTTGCCGGTGTTGTCGGTGCAAATGAACCGGGAAAAAATGGCGCGTTATGGCCTCAATGGCAGTGACGTGCAGGATGCTATCAATATCGCCATCGGCGGTAGAACCACCGGCCTGATTTTTGAAGGCGACCGGCGTTTCGAATTGCAGGTGCGCTTGCCGGAACAGATCCGCGGCGATATCGAGGCGCTTAAACGGCTGCCGATCAAACTTCCGGCACTTGTCATGCCGGGTGCGCAGAATATGCCGATGAATCCAATGTTGGCTGATGGTCAAAATGTTCCAGCTGCGCCACTGCCGGTTTATGTCGCTTTAGGCGAAGTGGCTGACTTGCACATTGCCAAAGGCCCTAATCAAGTCAGCCGTGAAAACGGCAAGCGCCGCGTGGTGGTTACCGCTAACGTGCGGGGCCGCGACATTGGCTCATTCGTGCTGGAAGCGGAGAAGAAAATTGAACAGCAAGTCAAAATTCCACCGGGGTATTGGTTGTCGTGGGGCGGACAGTTCGAACAATTGCTGATGGCGGCGGATCGTTTGAAAATCGTGATTCCTTTAGCGCTCGGATTGGTATTTTTTCTGCTCTATACCATGCTCGGCAGTATGCGCGATAGCCTGCTGGTGTTCAGCGCGGTGCCGCTGGCGATTACCGGTGGTATCGTCGCATTGTGGTTGCGCGATATTCCGTTGTCGATTTCCGCCGGTGTTGGCTTTATCGCCATGTCCGGTGTCGCAGTGCTGGACGGCTTGGTGTTGCTGTCATTCATTCGTGACCTGCGGCAACAGGGATTGCCGCTGCAAGAGGCGATCCGCACCGGCTCGCTGCTGCGGCTGCGTCCGGTGCTCATCACTACTTGGGTCGAATCGCTTGGTTTCTTGCCGATGGCGCTTAGCACCACGACCGGTGCTGAAGTGCAGCGCACGCTGGCGACCGTGATGATCGGCAGCACCTTGTCGCAATCGTTACTGTCTTTATTGGTGGTGCCGGTGTTGTATTTGCTGGTGCACAGGGGCAGCGCAAGCACTAAGTGACACTTGGCGATTCCTTATTGCAGCGTGTCATTTTCCTGCTTCATGGGGACGGTCCGGTTATTGATCAGTGAAATGTAAATCGCTGTTAGTTCTTGTTGCCCACGCTGAGATAAAGTCAACGGTGTAACCATCAAACTGCATTTCATGGTGTTCGGATGCGCGGTTATTGTTTGATGTCTCTCGAATTTCTTGCGCTATGCATACTACGCCAACGAAAGTGTTGCACAGAAGCAACATGTCAATTTATATGATACATGCAAAGAATTAGAGCACGAAAAGCTGTATCTACGATGAAGCCTGTAGTTTTTCAGCGCTGACGTTAGTGTGAGTAGAAATAGGGCAATCGCAACTCTAAGTATTTGATAGTTTTTGTGACAATAATCACAATACCCTGATTCATAGCAGGAGTATTATAGGCACCTATTTTTAATCATCTGCCTTGCTTCGATTTTCTCAAAAAATATCTTTGTGTGGCAGGTAGTTATTACGGCATTGCAATTACCGGAATTTCCCTGATTGGGTGAATATTGGAAAGTCGAGCAAGTGGCATGAATCAAGAAACCGCTACAGATGTATTGACCAGCAAGGATTACCAGATTGCCTTGGTTATCATCAAGTGGTTGAACAACTGTCAAACAAGAGATGAATTCAATCAGGCGGTGCAAACTGCATTACTGCCTCTGATCGATTGCAATGGAGCATTTTACGGACGGATTGCGGGCGGCTTTCATTCATTGCAATTGCTTGGCAGCATAAACCAATCCAATTGTTGTCCGAACGGCTGGAATCGATTTCTCGCTTCCACCTTGGCAATTGCTTCCAATATGCTGTCATCGATATCGATAACCAATAGCACTTTGCCTTGCCAAAGTAACTCAGACTGCCAGCAGCTTACTGCCGATCCGTTTCGGCAACAGCCGCATCACAATTGTTCCTTCATCACATTATTTGACGATGATCAATCGGCATACCAACTTTTTTTCTGCCGGTTGGATGCACAACATCAAATATTCAAACAACGTGATATCGAACTGTTGAAATTACTCCGGCCGATCTTGCTGCAAACTTTGCGATTTATTATGTTCCGGGAAGAAAGTATACATCCTCGTCAGACTCTCAAATTTTGGTCCGACAACACCGAGCCGGTTATTGTCATCCGGGATGATGGCGCAGTCCTTTTTCAAAGCTATACCTTTACACAGCTTATCGAACGGGAAAAGCAATCATTCCATGCCACGGTGCTGACTCTTATGCAATTCGTTCAATGCAATCAAATCGGAGAATACAATTTTTTGTCAAAACTGGGTAAACGCCTTTATGAAGTGAAACTGACATTAGTTTGCGCGGATGCCAATTATCAACAATGTATTTACTTCCTGCACTTAAACCGCGTTGCCTGCAAAATCGGGAAAATCTTCAATCGACTGAACAGAACCGGTTTAACCAACCGCGAGCTGGAAATTGCCACACTGATTTACCAAGGAAACTCTCCCAAGGAAATTGCTGAAGAGATTAGTCTCAGTTATCACACCGTACGTAACCACATCAAAAGTATATACAGCAAACTGGGCGTTTCAACACGCAGCGAAATGCTGGTGAAACTAGCAAGCTGATTCCTGGCGATAACTCTTTGCACCATCTTATTCAAAATAACCCAATTGGGTTATTTTATTTAGACTCATATCGTTATATAACAACAAAATGTTACATCAGCAAAAGTTAGGTTAGCGGGTTCGAGTACTAAGTGCACAAAGATAAAATTTATAAAACACACAATGACACGAGATTATTTTATGGACAGATAAATATGTTGAAAAGCAAAAAGCACTTCAAGGGATGTTTAAAGCAATCTATTCATTCACTGATGAATTTAGTATTTTTAACTGGAATTATTAGTGTAAATAAAAAATTTATAATACTTTGACATGTAAAAGGAAATAAGGAAATCGAAATGAAGAAAATAATTTTTTTATTCTCAATAATCGCAATTCTTTCAGGATGTGGCCTTACTCCAGTACAACAAGAAGCTGTTTCAAGGTTTGCAAAAGCTTCTGGTGCGATTGGAGAAATCTCAGCCTCATCATTTTCCCAATCTAGAGATGCTGTAATAAAAATGAACGTTATGAGCATTGCTGTTAACGGTACAGGAGATATAAAGAATCTGGATGGTCCCTTAGATCCAGATCGTATTGTTCAAAGAATTAGTGCAACAACATCGTTGAAATCATATGGAGAACTTCTCCTTGCGCTTGCCGAAAATACTCAAGAGGCAGAGTTAAAAGAGGCTTCCGATAATTTTGTGGATAGTTTTAAATCTGTAAGCAATAGAAAATTAACCAATGAGCAATTAGAATCACTCGGAATTATAGTTCGAGAAATTGGCGGTTTACTTGTCGAATATAAAAAAGCCCAAGCCATTAAGAAAATTGTTTTGGAAACAGAGGATGATGTTCAACTCATTTGCACCCTTTTAGAAAACGAATTTGATAAACATTACCCTGGGACTGCAATGGTATTTAATGATGCGATTACTCGTTTGAGAGCAGATGCTAATATAGCTTTAAGTGAAGAAAAAGGAATTCAAAACAGGCTTATTGCAATTGAAGCTTATCAGTTTGCTATTACTAATAAAGAAAAACTTGACGATCTGGCGAAAAGGATAAAAAGTTTAGTGTCATCGCTTAAAAAAGCAAATACTCAACTTGTTGGCGCAATTAAAAATGAAAGTCATTCTATATCAGACATAAGAGCTATGGGCGCTCAATTCAAAGAATTGAGCGATGCAATCAGAGTATTTTCTGGAAAATAATTAGGACTAAGGAGATATAAATGAAGCTTGGTGAACAATTGTCAAGAGCAAGTAATCTGATTGTAGATCTAATAGAAGCTACGAATGATATCGATCAGAAAAAGAAATTGCGTAACTATCTAACGATAATTTTAGATATATCCGGGAAGCTTGTTGATGAGATTATTAACAGTGATACAGAAAAATATAAACAGGCAAATAATGCATTTGAAGAGGCTAATGGAAAAATAGAAGAAGCAATCGAAGATATTAAGAAAGTTGCTGAAACTATCAATAAAATCGCGAAAGCTATTGATCTGGCTGCAAAAGTGGCAGATACAGCAGCTTGAACTATCGCAGCCATTAATTTGTAGTAATTGCGGTTCGATCTGACGGTTAACTGATTGTCGGAGTGACTGTCAGATCAAAAAAACGAAGACCTTTTAGTAAAGGCTTGCGATTGACGCAGCGCAAAAGGGAGGAGCTTGTCTTGACTTCATCTAATGGTGATGAGCAGCACTTTCATCGTGCGCACAAGTAGGTAAAGGTTATATACGGTTTTTTCTTAGACAAATTCCAGCTGCGAACCCTACGCTGGGCATTAATTAAGTTGTAAGAATTTCTATTGTTTTGACTAAGTGCCTGTGAGTTTAGATATTTTAAGGAAAATGTGATGAAAATGTGTAAGAGCATTGCAAAATGGATGGCAGTTTTTTTGGTCATAATTTCTCATAATATATTTGCGGAGACTGTAGCCCCACCAGCTGCCCTCCCTCCAGTTGCAGCCATACCAGCTTCAACAGCACCAGTTGCTGCTCCCCTTCCAGTTGCAGCTTCACCGATTCCAGCGTCAACGGGAGTATCAGAATCGAATAAAACTAAATCTAATTCATCATGGGAACCTGCAAACCAATGGGTCATTTATGGAGTAATCCTATCGATTTTATTTGGTGGGCTTGTCATTTTATTGAAGATTATATCTGCTCTTTCGAATTCAAAATGGTCATTGGCAGATGCATTATCTGAGGAAGCCAGTGTCGTATCTCTTGAAAGTGACGGTAACAGCGGTTTTAGGCCCAGGCTCGGCGTTGATGGCAAACCAATAATGGTCACTGAATTACGTGCAAGCTCAAGCCGAATGATTGCATTTGTTGGAATGGTGCTAATTTTATTGATGTTTCTGGGATTTGGAATTTTTTCAATTTATTCGTTCGCGAAAACTGGGGTAATGCCAAACACTGATTACATAATCAATTTCTTAACTGCTGGAATGACACTTTTTGCCCCTTATCTTGTTAATCAGTTTTCAGCAATATTCGAAAAACTTGCACCAAAGAAAAGTTAAAACTGATTCTAAGAGAAGTGATGGAACAACGATTAACCGTCCGCAATCAAGAACCTGATTTAGGGTAAGGAAATAGCGGGTTTTTGGTGGATTCCTCGTTGCATTTTTTTCGCTGCAACGAGGAAATGAGGTAATTACGATGTGCCGTTAAGGCACAAGTGAATTATCTTTTGCGGCGTAAGCTGAATCCGACCAAGCCTAAACCTGCCAGCAGCATTGCGTATGTTTCAGGTTCAGGAACAGCCGATACCGTCATCGAGCTGATGTAGAACTGATCTGCATCTTTACCGCCAAATTTAAAGTAGAAATCCTGACCGGTATGATCCAAGGCGAATTGGCCAACATTTTTAGGCAACAAACCCGTAAACCAGGTAGCGTTGTCGAAACTGTATTGGAAAGTTGCATTAGAAATCCAGCCGGTAGTGTTGTGTCCTTCCGCCCGGAAGCCGACGGACGACAAGTCGACTACTTGGTCAAAATGCAGCCAAATGGCTTCTTTAGAAGTAATGTTATCGTCGCTGGTATCGCTTTTCTTATGATAAACACCCAGACCGGCTCCAATCGCATCTACTCCCGAGAGTTTGCCATTGTAACCATTATCGTGATCTTGAACGACCGCCGCTCCTGAACCATAAGCGCTGCCATTGTAGGAACCTTTGGCGTGAACGGTCAAACCACCATTTGAAAAGGTCAAGTCGCCGCTTAATGAAGATGCAATGTTGGAACTGCACAAATCGCCGCCGCTGCATGCAACGCCATCGGTCGGCAGGAATCCGGTGTTAACGCCACCGCTATACTTGAGATTGGCAAAGTCGAAAACCACGGTTGGTGCCGCAGCAACCGGTGCGCTTGTCAAAGCAAGCAATGTTAAAGCTGAAAAAATACGCATTTTTATTAAAGTCCTTTAAGAGTTGTTCTTTAGTTATTGATTCTCAATTTTTTATTCACAGAAAAATTTTATAAATATTGTATTTATTTATCATATAGTTACGAGTTCTGTGCGTGCGGGATTATATCCAACTTCATTGTATAAATGTCATTTTTTTTGTAAATAGAACAACTTTCCTGATCTTTTGGTGCGAATGTACTAATGTTGTCCTGCTTTTTCAGCCATTCAGTTTTCTTGCACGCCGGTTAATTGTTATGAGGTGCTTCAAGCCACGATTTCATACAAAGGCTGCACATTGGTATCTGCTGCAATGTGTTCGGGGAAAATGAAGCCCCTGGAATCACGCGGAAAGACGATGCCGATTTCGCGGAAGCAGATATCGACGAATTCAGAACAAATATAGGCATCGTTATCGCCATGCTTACCGAGCCCGATGGTGATCCGGGCGATGATTTTGGAAATTTCGTCTTTATCGTATTTCTTGTTCAACGTATCGGCAGCTTTGCCGAGCATACGGTTGATGTTTGCCGTATCGAACGCAGTGTTGTACCGGCCAAGAAAGAGCCGGCCGTTGTAGGGTTCACCGGAATTTTCGTAATCGCTCAAATAATGACTGAGCGGCACCATACGCACGCCGTCGTCTTCGACGCTTTCGAGCAACAGCACGCGTTCGTTCCAGGTGAACACGAAGCCGACGTGGCTGAACATCGAATTGGAGAAATGCTCGATGATCCGGCTGATCGGATAATTGCCCGAAGCAAAGAAAATATCGCCAGTTTGAATACTGTTGCGGATTTGCAGATAAGCTTTACGTTCCACGCCTTCGAATTTTTTCGTTCCCATATAATCTCTCCTTGGTTGAGATAAATCCCGCAGATTAATGCTTCGTTTTCGTACTATCGCCCAGCCGCATCGTCAACGCAATCCTTTTACGCTTTTCATCGACTTCCAGCACCTTGACGGTGACCACCTGACCCACCTTGACAACGCTGTGCGGGTCTTTGACGAATTTGTCCGCCAGCGCCGAAATATGTACCAGGCCATCCTGATGCACGCCGATGTCGACGAATGCGCCGAACGCGGCGACGTTGGTGACCACGCCTTCGAGTACCATGCCGGGGTGCAGGTCTTGCAGCGTTTCGATGCCTTCTTTGAACGTGGCGGTTTTGAACGTGGAGCGCGGGTCGCGGCCAGGTTTTTCCAGTTCATGCAGGATGTCTTTTACGGTTGGCAGGCCGAATTGACCGGTGGCGTAGCGTTCCGGGCGGATGGTTTTCAGCACTGTAGTATTGCCGATCAACGCGGCGACGTTGAGCTTTACGTCTTTTAAGATTTGCTCGACCAGCGGGTACGATTCCGGGTGCACCGCGGAGGCGTCGAGCGGATTGTCACCATCGGGAATACGCAGGAATCCGGCGGCCTGTTCGAAAGTTTTTTCGCCCAATCCGGGCACTTTGAGCAATTCGCCGCGTTTCGCAATTCGGCCTTTGTTGTCGCGGTACGTCACAATGTTGTGCGCGATTTTGCCGTTGAGCCCGGCGACGTAACGCAGCAAAGCGGGGGAGGCGGTATTGACATCGACACCGACGGCGTTGACGCTGTCTTCCACCACCGCATCGAGCGATTGCGCCAGTTGGTTTTGATTGACGTCGTGCTGATACTGGCCGACGCCGATCGATTTCGGGTCGATCTTAACCAATTCGGCGAGCGGATCTTGCAAGCGCCGCGCGATCGACACCGCGCCGCGCAGCGATACGTCCAGCTCCGGCAGTTCTGCGGAGGCCAATTCGGACGCGGAATACACCGACGCACCGGCTTCCGACACCATGATCGATGTCAGTTTAAGCTGCGGATAACGCTTGATCAGATCCTTTGCCAATTGATCGGTTTCGCGCGATGCGGTGCCGTTGCCGATGGCAATCAGCGAGGCCTGGTGGCGTTGCGCCAGTTGTTGCAAGGTGTGTAACGCGCCGTCCCAATCGTTTTTCGGCGCATGCGGATAAATCGTGGTTGTTTCCAGCACTTTGCCGGTGGCGCCGACCACCGCTACCTTTACGCCAGTGCGCAAACCGGGATCGAGCCCGATGGTCACGCGTGTTCCGGCGGGCGGCGCCAGCAGCAATGCTTTGAGATTTTGCGCGAATACCCCGATCGCCTCGGTTTCTGCGCGCTCTTGCAAGCTGCCCATCAATTCGGTTTCCAAGTGCGAAAAGATTTTGCTGCGCCACGCGGCACGCACGGTATCGATCAGCCAGCCGTCGGCCGCGCGTTTCTGGTCGCGGATGTTGAATTGCCGCGCGATCTGCGCTTCGCAAGGATTCAGCGTCGCATCGCGGGATTTGTCTTCCAGTTCGGAATCGAGCAGCAACTTGAGCTTCAACACTCCTTCGCGCTCGCCGCGCAGCAACGCCAATGCGCGGTGCGATGGAATTTTGGCGATGGCTTCGCTGTATTCGTGATAATCGGTGTATTTGGTGTCGCTGTCTTTCTTGTCCTTGACGGCTTTGGCGGTCAGCACGCCATGCATGCGCAAATAATCGCGCAAGGTTTGCAACAGCGGCGCATGCTCGGCAAAACGCTCGATCAGGATATGCTGTGCGCCTTCCAACGCGGCAGCGGCATCCGCCACACCGGGATTGTCGCCTTCTTCGGTGGTGAACGGCGCTTTCAGATACTTGGCTGCCTCCACAAGCGGATCGAGCCGCGGATCGTTCAGCAAGGTATCCGCCAGCGGCTGCAATCCCGCTTCCAGCGCAATTTGCGCCTTGGTGCGGCGTTTCTTGCGGTACGGCAGGTACAAATCTTCCAGATGCGCTTTATCCGTCGCGTGTGTCAACGCATCGAGCAATGGCGGCGTCATCTTGCCGAGCTTCTCAATCGCTGTAATGATCGCCGCACGCCGCTTTTCCAATTCGCGCAAACTGTGCAACCGCTCCGCCAGCTGGCGCAACTGCGCATCGTCCAACCCGCCGGTCGCCTCCTTGCGATAACGCGCGATAAACGGCACCGTCGCCCCGTCGTCGAGCAATTCGACGGTGGCCTGGATTTGTGAGGTTTTTACCGACAGCTCGGTGGCGAGGCGTTGTTCGATGGAAGGCAACATGAGGTTGTGTCTGGTGATTGAATGCGGGGTAGGGATAGTAAACCAAGTGACTACGAGATCGCAATGGATTGGACCTACCAAGTAAAATTGACTCAACAGGTCATAATCAGATATTTTGAATCGCTTGTTTTCTGGCAGTCACGGTAGAAAAAACAACTTTTGAAGTTTTAGAAGAAGAAACCGATTCGATGAACAAAAAGCAGCTTTCCGAGCGCGACATTTGCAGTAAATTCATTACACCCGCCCTGACACAGGCCGGATGGGATATAGCAACTCAAATCAGAGAAGAATTCCCGCTCACCAAAGGGCGCATCATCGTTCGCGGCAAGTTGCATACTCGGGCCAAGCATAAGCGCGCCGATTACGTCTTGTTCTATAGGCCAAACATTCCTATCGCCATCATCGAAGCCAAGGACAACAATCATTCCATCGGCGACGGCATGCAACAGGCATTAGGTTATGCCGAAATGCTGCAAGTCCCGTTTGTATTCAGTTCCAATGGTGACGGTTTCCTGTTTCACAACAAAATCGCTCAAGACGGTATCGTCGAACGCGAGCTTGCGTTGCACGAATTTCCTGCTGCAGACATTCTATGGCAATGGTGGGCGAAATGTCGGGGCTTGAACGATCAGCAAAATGCGCTGGTAACCCAGGATTACTATAGCGACGGCAGCGATAAAACTCCGCGCTATTACCAACTGCTGGCCATCAACAAAACCATCGAAGCGATTGCCCGCGGACAAGACCGCATCCTCCTGGTCATGGCGACCGGTACCGGCAAAACATTTACCGCGTTTCAGATCATTTGGCGGCTATGGAAATCCAAAACAAAAAAGCGCATCCTGTTTCTCGCCGATCGCAATATCCTGGTTGATCAGACCATGACCAACGATTTCAAGCCCTTCGGGTCGGCCATGACCAAGATTCAGAAGCGGCAAGCGAACAAATCCTACGAAATCTATCTTTCGCTCTATCAGGCGGTGACCGGCACCGAAGAAGAAAAAAACATCTACAAGCAATTCAGCCCCAACTTTTTCGATCTGATCGTCATCGACGAATGCCATCGAGGCAGTGCCGCTGCCGATTCGGCTTGGCGCGAGATCCTCGAATATTTTTCTGCAGCCACGCAGATCGGTTTGACCGCTACCCCGAAAGAGACAAAAGACATTTCCAACATCGATTATTTTGGCGATCCGATTTATACCTATTCACTCAAACAAGGTATCGACGATGGTTTTCTTGCGCCTTACAAAGTGGTTCGGATCGATCTGGACAAAGATTTGACCGGCTGGCGGCCTGAAAAGGGGATGCTGGATAAACACGGCTTTGAAATCGAGGATCGTATCTACAACCAACAGGATTTCGACAAAACGTTGGTATTAGAGAAACGCACGCAGTTGGTGGCAAAGAAAATCACCGAGTTTCTCAAACAAACCCATCGGTTCGACAAGACCATCGTGTTTTGCGAAAACATCGATCACGCCGAGCGCATGCGCCAGGCACTGGTGAACGAAAACGCCGACCTCGTTGCGCAAAACAGCAAATACATTATGCGCATCACCGGCGATAACGAAGAAGGCAAGGCCGAACTCGACAATTTCATCTTTCCGGAAAGCAAATACCCGGTCATCGCCATCACGTCCAAACTGATGACTACCGGCGTCGATGCGCAAACTTGTAAATTGATCGTGCTCGATCAGCGCATTCAATCCATGACCGAATTCAAGCAAATCATCGGTCGCGGCACCCGCATCAACGAAGATTACGGCAAGTACTACTTCACCATTCTCGATTTCAAGAAAGCCACCGAACTGTTCGCCGATCCCGATTTTGACGGCGATCCGGTGCAAATATACGAACCGCAAGGAAATGATTCTCCGGTACCGCCGGAAATTCCGGTTGAAGATGCGGATGGCACCGGTATGATTTACCCGATGGTGGATGCCAATCAAGTTTGGACAGGCGCAATGGAACCCGCTCAGGAAGAGGATGGTTACCAGATCCGCCGCTTTGTAGTCGCCAATGTCGAAGTCAAGGTGGCCGCCGAGCGGGTGCAGTACTTCGATGCGGCTGGCCGGTTGATCACCGAGTCGCTCAAGGATTACACACGCAAAGCGGTAGCCAAGGAATACGCCTCGCTCGACGATTTCCTGCACCGCTGGAACAGCGCGGAGAAGAAACAAGCGATCATCGATGAATTAGCGGAACATGGAGTATTCTTCGATGCCCTTGCCGACGAGATCGGGCAGCAATCCGGCAAGGTGTTCGATCCTTTCGATTTGGTCTGCCATGTTGCTTGGGATATGCCGCCGCTCACCCGCAAGGAGCGAGCTGAGCAGGTAAAAAAACGCAACTACTTTACCCGCTACGGCGAACAAGCTCGCCGGGTGCTGGAAGCCCTCCTCGACAAATACGCCGACGAAGGCGTGGCGCAGCTCGAAGAGACGCAAATTCTCACCATCGCCCCGTTTACCGGATTCGGCACCCCCATGGAAATCATCCGTGCCTTTGGTGGATTGGATCAATACCAGCAAGCCATCCATGACCTGGAAAGTGCGCTTTACCTTTCTAACGAATAACAAATAAAGAGATATGCCCCTTACCACACTCATCAAATCCATTCAGGACATCATGCGCAAGGATGTCGGCGTCGATGGCGACGCGCAGCGCATCAGCCAGATGGTATGGCTGATCTTCCTGAAAATCTTCGACGACAAGGAGCAGGAATGGCAGCTCACCGTGCCCGGTTACAAATCACCGCTGCCGAGCCGCTTCCGCTGGTCGAACTGGGCCAAAGATGCGGAAGGCATGACCGGCGAGGAATTGATCGATTTCGTCAACAACGATCTTTTCCCAGCGCTGAAAAAACTGGCGACCGCTGCCGGTGTCTCGCCGCATGGTAAAGTGGTCGGCTCGGTGTTCGAAGATGCTTATAACTACATGAAGTCGGGTACGCTGCTGCGCCAAGTGATCAACGCCATCGAAGCGGAGGTCGATTTCAATAAATCCAGCGACCGGCACCTGTTCAACGACATCTACGAAAAAATTCTCGCCGACCTGCAATCCGCCGGGAACGCGGGCGAGTACTACACCCCCCGCGCCGTCACCCAGTTCATGGTCGATATGCTCGATCCGCAGCTTGGCCAAACCATACTCGATCCAGCCTGCGGCACCGGCGGTTTTCTTACCTGTGCCATCGAACATCTGAAGCAACAAGTTAAAACCGCCGACGACCGCAAGCTGCTGCAGCAAAGCATCTGCGGCGTGGAAAAGAAACCGCTGCCGCACATGCTGGCGATGACCAACATGATGCTGCACGACATCGACGTACCCACCAACATCCGCCACGACAATACCCTGAGCCGTCCGCTCAAGGATTACGGCCCAAGCGACCGAGTGGATTTGATCGTCACCAACCCGCCGTTCGGTGGCATGGAAGAAGATGGCATCGAGAACAATTTTCCGCGCAAATACCAGACCCGCGAAACCGCCGACCTGTTCATGGCGCTGATCATGCACCTGCTGAAGCACCCAGTGCAAAGCGGCACCGGCGGCAAAGCTGCCGTGGTGCTACCCGATGGTTTCCTGTTCGGCGAAGGTGTCAAAACCACGCTCAAGCGCGAATTACTGGAAGAATTCAACCTGCACACCATCGTGCGTCTGCCCAAAGGAGTATTCAGCCCATACACCAGCATCGCGACCAATATTTTGTTCTTCGACAGAAGCGAGCCGACCCAGGACATCTGGTTTTTCGAGCACCCGTATCCCGAGGGTTACAAGTCCTATTCCCGCTCCAAGCCGCTGACCATCGCCGAATTCGACCGGGAGAAAAGCTGGTGGGGCGGAGCAGCACGCCGCGATCGCAAGACTACCGAATACGCCTGGAAAGTCAGCGCGCAACAGATTGCCGAACGCAATTACAATCTCGATTGCAAGAACCCGCACCAAGTCGAAATCAATCACCGCAACCCGGAAGAACTGATGGCGGAATACCAGGAAATCGTTCACCAACTCGAAGCGGCGCAGCAAGCCTTGAAAGCCGAATTGATGGCCTGCCTGGGGGATAAGGCATGAGCGACAAACCCATCTCTCTGATTCAGGCATCGGAAGGCTACGCCGATTGGCTGACAGAATATGCGCAGTGCGATAAAACCCAGCTCATGAGCATTGCCAAATACGAATTACTGGGATTCTTATCCGAACCGTTACAGACCAGCCTGCCCAGCATCGAGCAGCTCGGGAAGGAACTGAAGGGAGGGGATGACGGCAGGAGAGCATTGCCATGATGGAATTATTACAACAGCACTTCGACACCGCTTTCGCCGCACCCGACGGCATCAAAAAATTGCGCGAACTGATCTTGACGCTGGCGATGCAGGGCAAGCTGGTGGCACAAGACCCGAACGACCCGCCCGCCAGCGAATTGCTGAAACAAATCGAAGCCGAAAAACAACGCCTCCACGCCTCGCCGTCATCCCCGCGCAGGCGGGGATCCAGTCAATCCAAGCCCCTGCCGCCGATTAGGCCGGAGGAAATGCCTTATGAATTGCCGCAAGGGTGGGAGTGGGTGAGAATTAACGAAATTTGCCATGACTGGGGTCAAAAGATTCCAAATGCCAAATTCACTTATATTGACGTTGGAGCAATTGACAATAAATTAGGCACAATTAGCCCTAGCACACAGATTCTTGATGCAACTGATGCACCGTCGCGAGCACGAAAAATCGTTAAACAAGGAACCGTGATTTACTCGACAGTAAGACCATATTTGCTCAACATTGCAATCCTTGAAAATGAATATGATCCTGAGCCTATCGCGAGTACAGCCTTTGCTGTTTTACACCCATTCGCTTCTGTGAGTGCTCGTTTTATTTATCATTACTTACGCTCACCTATTTTTATCCGGTATGTTGAAAACACACAAAAAGGGGTTGCATATCCTGCGATTAACGATGGAGATTTTTTTAATGGACTATTTCCTCTTTCTCCCCTCCCCGAGCAACACCGCATCGTCGCCAAGATCGATCAATTGATGGCGAAATGCAATGAATTGGAGGCGCTGCGTAAGGCGCGGGAGGAAAAGCGGCGGACTGTTCATGCCGCTGCCATCAAACAACTGCTTGACACCACCTCGTCATTCCCGCAAGCCTGTCCCCGTGCAGACGGGGAACAGGAATCCAGCAGTTCGAAAGAATCGGACCTCCGTTCTCCCTCTACACGGGAACAGACATACAGGGGTGACGGCGTTTCTGCCCATGGCTGGAACTTCATCCAGCAGCATTTTGACGAACTCTACACCGTCAAGGAAAACGTCGCCGAACTGCGCAAAACCATCCTGCAACTCGCCGTCATGGGCTGCCTCGTCCCCCAAGACCCGAACGACCCACCCGTCAGCGAATTGCTGAAACAAATCGAAGCCGAAAAACAACGCCTCCACGCCTCGTCATCCCCGCGCAGGCGGGGATCCAGTGGGCTAAAAGATCTGGATTCCCGCTTCCGCGGGAATGACGGCATAAAAACCAAGTCCTTGCCGCCAATCAAGCCAGAAGAAGTGCCTTATGAACTGCCGAAGGGGTGGGAGTGGGTAAGTCTTGAAGACGTTTCAGAAAAAATCCATTATGGTTACACGGCATCAGCAGATCACAGCAATCAGAAAGTCAGATTGCTGCGTATTACAGACATACAAGACAACAAAGTTGACTGGGAAACTGTGCCTGGATGCAATGCTAGAAAAGAAGAAGTTGCTCAATATTTGCTTGCTGATAACGACATTTTAATTGCACGAACCGGCGGCACTGTTGGAAAATCGTTTTTGGTTAAAGGTATAAACGTAGATGCAGTCTTTGCTTCCTACTTGATTCGTGTTGTTCCTTCAATTCATATGGATGTTAGATACATCAAATATTTTGCAGAAGGTCCATTATATTGGAGGCAACTTTATGCTGCTTGTTCTGGAACCGGACAACCAAACGTTAATGGCACATCGTTGAGTCAGTTGCTCTTGGCACTCCCCCCCCTCCCCGAACAACACCGCATCGTCGCCAAAATCGACCAATTGATGGCCCTGTGCGACAGGTTGGAGCAGCAAATCGATGCCGCCACCGGCAAGCAAACCGAGCTGCTCAATGCCGTGATGGCGGCGGTGTAGCCGACAAATGTGCGGATGCGCGGCAGTCATCACCGATCAAGTAACCGACCAAGTAGCGGCGTTGTTCTGGGAGATAGGATGGCGGAGCCGATGCTCGACTCAGGTATTGCGCTCCCCAACAACCTCCAACCCGCCGCCGCATTTCCAGCACAACTGAAAATTCGCCGGGTTGTCTTCGCCGCAGGATGGGCATTGCACGTTGGCGGTGTTGACCGGGGTGTTTTCGTAGGTGTCGATGATGCGCTTGGCGCGCTCCAAATCGTCTTCGCGGGTAATCCAAATTTCCGGGTAGGCGTGGGTGAAGGGGATTTCACCGGCGACGCCTTGCGCGTGCTGGTTAAAAATTTTCGCCGGAATGTAGGCGTGTTCGAGCAGATCCAGTACTATCTGCGCTTCCATCAAATTGCTGGCGGAATAGATTTTTTTCATGCCAAAGCGAATTAAAGAGAAATCAAACAGTTAATCGAGCAAAACTATGTGGTTCAAAAACTTACAAGCCTATCGTATCACCAGCGGCAATATTATATTAAATAACCTGGAAGAAGCGTTGCAGCAACATGCCTTGCAGCCGTGCACGCAAATGGAGCTGCAAAGCCGCGGCTGGCTGCCGCCGCGCGACGAACAGGATAATTTTGTGCACGCGTTCGGTCAACAGTGGCTGATCGCGTTTGCGGTCGACAAGAAATTACTGCCGGCGTCGGTGGTGAATCAGCACGCCAAGGACCGGCTGTCGAAAATCGCCGAAATGCAGGGCTACAAGCCGGGCAAGAAACAAGTCCGCGACATCAAGGAAGCGACGTTGATCGAGCTGTTGCCGCGCGCGTTTTCGCAACGGCAAAAGACTTATGCGTGGATCGACGGCGTCAGCAACCGCCTGATCATCGATACCGCCAGTCCCAGCAAGGCGGAAGAATTTGTCGAGTGTTTGATCAAATCGGTGCACGGGCTGACGCTGGCGCCGCTGGAGACGAAATTTTCACCGTCAACGATGATGACGCGCTGGCTGTCCGGCGACGATCTATCGACCGCGTTCACCATCGACCGCGATTGCGAATTGCAGGGCATGACCGATGAGAAGGAAATCATCAAGTATTCGCATCATCGCCTGGATGCGGAAGAGACCGGGCGGCATATCCGCGCCGGCAAGAAAGTGATCAAGCTGGCGATGACCTGGGATAGCAAAATCTCGTTTGTATTGCACGACACCTTGCAACTGCGCCGGATCGCGCCGCAGGATATTCTGAAGGAATCCGCCGAGAGCGCGGAGGAATTGTTCATCAGCGATTTCGCCATCATGACCGGCGAATTGAGTCAGCTCATTAATGAGCTGGTTGAGGCGTTGGGCGGCGAGGATCGCGATTAGGGAAGCATCTTGTCATTCCGAACACGGTGAGGAATCTTTAATTATCAAAGTAATAGATTTCTCGCGCGGCTCGAAATGACACCGGGTCAGCTTTCTCAGTGATGATTGCGATCCTTGATGCCGGATAACACGCCGCTGGCGAATTTGCCGACGAATTCGGCGGTTTTTTGCGCCAGGGTGACGCCGCTTTCCAGTTGCGCATGACCGACCGCGGCAACTTGTTGCGCCAGTGTCGCCAAAGTCTCTCGCAATTGCGAACCGACTGCCGTGCCGTTATTGCGCGCGTGCTTGCCGAGATCGTGCAAGATGTCGGCGATCAAGCCTTGCGCCGTGGACGCGGTGTGGTGCAGGGTATCGAGAAACAGATTTTCCAAACCTTCCAGATCCGAGCGCGTGCGCGATAATTCGGTGTCCGAATATTTGCGTGCCTGACCGGCGGCTTCTTCGATCGCCAATTTGGACGCTTGCGCGAAACCGGCCAGTGCGGTGTCGAGTCCGGCAATGGCGGCAGCGATCTGGGCTTTGGCGGCTTGCGCCTGATTGGCGGTGTGCAGCAAATGCTGCGTGGCGCCGTCGTGGACGCCTTGCACGACAGCTGAAATAATGCGCCGTAGCGAATCCGGATCGACGTGGCGGGCGTGCATCGCTTTCAGTGTCAAACGATGCACCGTTTCCTGAACATGTTCGCCGCTCGCGAGCGCTTCGCGGACATCGGCGGCTAAATTATCGATATCGGTGATTGGGTCATTGTTCATCGCGGTGTATCCTTTTTCAGTGAAGAATGAGTACGGAACTCATTTTCCTCCGTTGATCGCCAGCCGGTCAAGACCATTCATGTACGGGCGCAAAACTTCCGGAATGGTGACGCTGCCGTCGGCGTTTTGATAGTTTTCCAGCACTGCCACCAGCGTGCGGCCGACCGCCAGGCCGGAGCCGTTTAACGTGTGCAGCAACACCGGTTTCCCGTTTTCGTTGCGGTAGCGGGCTTGCATGCGGCGCGCCTGGAATGCTTCGCAATTGCTGCACGAGGAAATTTCGCGGTAGGTGTTTTGCGCTGGCAGCCAGACTTCGATGTCGTAGGTTTTTGCCGCGGAAAAGCCCATATCGCCGGTGCACAGCGTCATCACGCGGTACGGCAGTTCGAGTTTCTGCAGGATTTTTTCGGCGTGGCCGACCAGTTGTTCCAGCGCGTCGTACGATTGGTCGGGGTGGACGATATGCACCAGTTCGACTTTATCGAATTGATGCTGGCGGATCAATCCGCGGGTGTCTCGGCCATAGCTGCCGGCTTCAGAGCGGAAACACGGGGTGTGCGACACGTATTTCAGCGGCAATGCTTGCAGCGGAACGATTTCGTCGCGCACCATGTTGGTGATCGGAACTTCGGCGGTCGGAATCAGATGATATTCCGGCGTACCGGCGGAATCTACGCCACCGGCATGCACGGCGAACAAATCCTGCTCGAATTTCGGCAATTGCCCGGTACCGCGCAAGCTGTCGCGGCTGACCAGATAGGGCACGTAGGTTTCGACATAGCCGTGTTCCTGCGTGTGCGTATCCAGCATGAACTGCGCCAGTGCGCGGTGCAGGCGGGCGAGGCCGCCTTTCATCAAACTGAAGCGCGCGCCGCTGAGCTTGGCGGCGGTTTCAAAGTCCAGCAGCTCCAGCCCTTCGCCGATGCTGACGTGATCCTTGACGTCGAAATCGAATTGGCGCGGCTCGCCCCAACGGCGGATTTGCACGTTGCCGGTTTCGTCGCTGCCTTCCGGTACGCTGGCGTGCGGCAGATTCGGCACTTCCAGCAAGATTTTCTGCAGTTGCTGCTGGATCCGTTCGAGATGATCTTCCGCTTGTTTCAATGCATCGCCGAGGTTGGCAACTTCCGCCATGATCGCCGAGGCGTCTTCGCCTTTGCTTTTAGCCTGGCCGATTTTCTTCGATGCGGCGTTGCGTTGCGCTTGCAACTCTTGCGTCTGGGTTTGAATGATTTTCCGCTCCGCTTCCAGGGCGTTGAACGCTTCCACGGGGAAAGCGAAGCCGCGCTTGGCGAGTTGGCGGGTGACGTTGTCCAAATCGGTGCGTAGTTGCTGAATCTCTAGCATGCGAACTCCAAAATAGCCGGTATCGTTGAAAAGTTATATTTTATGCTTGGCTTGCTCATCCAGGCTATGCAAATAAGCCAGTTTTTCCCGGATTTTTTGCTCCAGGCCGTAAGCGGTGGGTTGGTAGAAACTGACGTCGGGCATGTCATCCGGAAAATAATTCTCGCCGGCGGCGTAGGCGTTCGGGCAATCGTGCGCGTAGCGGTAGGCTTTGCCGTAGCCGATGTCTTTCATCAGCTTGGTCGGCGCGTTGCGCAGGTGCAGCGGCACGTTGCGCGATTTGTCGCGGGCGATGAAAGCGCGCGCCTGGTTGTATGCCATGTAAGCGGCGTTGCTTTTCGGCGCGCTAGCCAGATACAGCGCCGCTTGCGCCAATGCCAATTCACCTTCGGGACTGCCGAGCCGTTCAAAGGTTTCGCAGGCATCGAGCGTCAAACGCAACGCGCGCGGGTCGGCCAGGCCGATATCCTCGACCGCCATACGGATCAGGCGGCGACCGATATAGAGCGGATCGGCGCCGCCATCGAGTATGCGGCACAACCAGTACAGCGCGGCATCGGGCGACGAGCCGCGCACCGATTTGTGCAGCGCGGAAATCTGATCGTAAAACGCATCGCCGCTTTTGTCGAATGCGCGGGTGTTGCGCGATAACGCATTAATGACCAGATCCTGGTCGATCTGTGTAACGGCCCCGGTGGTGGCCGCGGTTTGGATTTGTTCCAGCAGATTGAGCAAACGCCGGGCATCGCCATCGGCAAATTCGATCAACAACCGCCGGGCGGCATCGGAAAATTGCAACTGCGGCATCGCCAATTGATGCGCGCGATCGAACAGTTGCGCCAGTTCCTGCCCGGATAGCGCGGTCAGAATGTAAACCTGCGCGCGTGACAGCAGCGCGTGATTGACTTCGAACGACGGATTTTCGGTGGTGGCGCCGATGAAGGTGATCAGACCTTGCTCGACAAACGGCAAAAAAGCGTCCTGTTGCGATTTGTTGAAGCGGTGCACTTCATCGACGAACAAAATGGTATGGCGGCCGCTTTGCTGCAACGTGAGCTGCGCTTGTTCGACCGCGTTGCGGATATCTTTGGTGCCGGACAGTACGGCGGAAAGCGCGATGAATTCGCAGTTGAATTCGGTCGACATTAACCGCGCCAGCGTGGTTTTGCCGGTTCCCGGCGGTCCCCACAAGATCATCGAATGCGGTTTGCCGGCTTCAAACGCCAGCCGCAGCGGTTTACCCGCGCCTAACAGATGCTCCTGGCCGATGACATCGCTCAGATGCTTGGGGCGCAGTTGTTCCGCGAGCGGCGCCTGGGGTGCGTGACTGGCAAACAGATCGGGATCATTCACTGATGACATCGGCGTTGTCGGGCGGTACGAATTTGAACAAGTCGGCGGATAGCGCAGGATTCTTGTTCCAGCCGGCAAACGACAGCAGCGTGGTTTGGCCGAAGTTATCGCGCAATGCCATGATTTTTAACTCGCCATCCCGGGAGAACGCCATTTGAATGAATTCAAACGCGCTTTCTTTACTTTTCGGGATCGCTTCGAGCCACTCCAGATCGTTTTGCACCCCCAGCTCGACCAGCTCGAAATTTTCCTCGATGGTGCTGCTGCCCGCGAGCAGCGCCGCCGGGCTGCTGCCGATGGCGATGCTGAATTGCCGCACGGTGACTTGATTGAGATCGGGATCGTAAAACCAGACTTGCGTGCCGTCACCGACGATCATTTGCTCGTAGGGTTTTTCATAGACCCAGCGGAATTTCTCCGGGCGTTCGAATTGCATCGTGCCTTTGGATTCCTGGACGACCCGGGCGCTCTGATCATAGAGCGTTTGGGAAAAGTCGGCACGGACGGTGCGCGTTTCCCGGATGAATGTTTTCAGGCTTTCGATTGCGGTCGCTTCCGCAAAAACGGGCAGCAAGCAGCCCAGCAAAAGCAGCAAAACGGAACAACGTGAACGGGCCATAGTGTGCCTACTGTGAGATGATTGAAAAAGGAGCGGCATCGGAATGCGCATGATCATTCATTGCGCGACGGCGTCAGCACTTCGCGATTGCCGTTGCTTTGCATCGCGGAAACCAGCCCGGCGCGTTCCATGTCCTCGATCAGGCGCGCTGCGCGATTATAGCCGATGCGCAAGTTTCTTTGCACCAGCGAGATCGACGCGCGGCGGGTTTTGACGACAATGGCGACAGCTTCGTCATACAACGGATCGGATTCGCCGTTGGATGGTTTTTTCAGATCGGTTGCGCCATTGGCGTCGGTTTCTTCGTCGCTGGATTGCAAAATTTCTTCGATGTAATCCGGTTCGCCGTGCTGTTTCAGGTATTCGACCACTTTATGGACTTCGTGATCGGCGACAAACGCGCCGTGTATACGTTGCGGATAACCGCTGCCAGGCGGCAAATACAGCATATCGCCCTGGCCCAGCAGCGCTTCTGCGCCCATCTGATCGAGAATGGTGCGCGAATCGATTTTGCTCGATACCTGAAATGCGATCCGCGTCGGGATATTGGCTTTGATCAAACCGGTGATGACATCGACCGATGGCCGCTGCGTCGCGAGCAGCAGGTGAATCCCGGAGGCGCGGGCTTTTTGAGCAAGGCGGGCGATGAGTTGTTCGACTTTCTTGCCCGCAACCATCATCAGGTCGGCCAATTCGTCGATCACCACGACGATCAGCGGCAGCTCTTCCAGATATTCGGGTTCTTGTTCGGGAGGCAGCAACGGATTGGCCACCGGTTGTTCGGTTTTCGCGGCATCGCGGATTTTCTGATTGTAACCCGCGAGATTGCGCACGCCCAACGCCGACATCAGTTTGTAGCGCCGTTCCATTTCATTGACACACCAGCGCAGCGCATTGGCGGCTTCGCGCATATCGGTGACCACTGGCGTCAGTAAATGCGGAATGCCTTCGTAGACCGACAATTCGAGCATTTTGGGATCGATCAAGATCAAGCGGGTTTGCTCCGGCGTGGCTTTGTAAACGAGGCTCAGGATTACCGCATTGATGGCGACCGATTTGCCGGAGCCAGTGGTACCCGCGACCAGCGCATGCGGCATTTTCGCCAAATCGGAGACCATCGGACGGCCGCTGATGTCTTTACCCAGCGCGATGGTCAAAGGCGACGCCGAATCGGCGTAGACTTGCGAGCTCAAAATTTCCTGCAACCTTACAATTTCACGTTTGGGATTGGGGATTTCCAGACCCATGCTGGTTTTACCCGGTATGGTTTCGACCACGCGGATACTGGCGACGGATAACGCCCGCGCCAGATCTTTGACGAGATTGATGACCTGATTACCTTTGACGCCGACCGCCGGCTCGATTTCGTAGCGGGTAATGACCGGTCCCGGGAAAGCCGCGACGACTTTGACATCGACGCCGAATTCCTTGAGTTTGCGTTCGATCAGGCGCGAAGTGAATTCCAGTGTTTCCTTGGATAATATTTCAAAGTTTTTTTCCGGTTCATCGAGCAAATGCAGCGGCGGCAGCGGGGAATCCGGCAGGTCGGAAAACAACGACGGCTGCTTTTCCTTGACGATGCGCTGCGATTTGACGATGGTGGTTGCGGGCGGTTCGATGTGCAGATGCGGAGTGCTTTCGATGCGTTTCTTTTCGGTTTCTACGGTTTTTTCGCGCACATGCGCGGCGATGACGCCGATGAATTTGTCTTGCCGGGTTTCCCAGGTGTTTTTTATAAGGATCAATAAATTCTCGACGCTTTCACCGATCTTCTCCACGAAACGGACCCATGATAAGCCGGTAAACTGACTGAAGCCGATTGCGATCAGGATCAATAATGTCAATGTTGCGCCGGTAAAGCCGAGGATCTGCGACAGATAATGGCTGATGGTGTTGCCGAGCATGCCGCCGGGCATGAGCGGTAACGACAGACTGAGTGAATAAAACCGTAACGATTCGAGTCCGCTGCTGGCGGTTAGCAGCAGCAAGAAGCCTCCCATTGATAGCAGCATCGAATGGCGATCAAAGATTCCGGCGGTATCGATGCGGCGATAGCTCCAGGCGATTGCCGACAAAAAGAAAGCGATCCACCACCAGGCCGATGCGCCGAATAAAAACAATAACAAGTCGGCTACCCATGCACCGACGTGGCCACCGGCATTTTGGATCTGATCAGTTTCGCCGCTATGCGACCAACCGGCATCGCCACGGTCGTAACTGGCAAAAATCATAATCAGATAAAGGGCAGCTCCCATCAAAACCAGTAAACCGGATTCGCGCAACAATCGGGCGACTCTGGGGGAAAAATTGCGGCCGGTTGATTTCTTGGCCATTGGTTTGTTCAATAAACTCATGAGTATCTCAGCAACGTAGAGGTGTCTGATTGATACACCGGATTATATAAGAGAATTGAAAGTAAATACTTTAAGCAGACAATGATTAATTGCCTGCACGAGCGAATGACTTCGATGCGTGGTGCTCGTTTTGGTGTCTATCTTGTTGATTTGTCTCGGTTGCTGCGAAGAACATAAAGAAATGCAAGTGCATGAGATGCGACAAACGATATATATCAATCCAATAGGTGAAAGGAAACTCGCACGTTTTGCAATGAAGCGATTTGTTCGAGCTGAGGATTATTCGGTGTTTCCCTAATCAATTCGTGATCGCGACAGGATAGCGGCAACCGGCGGTTTATCCTTGCAGGATACGGAGGGTAACGTTGAAACCTGGTTGCCACCGTTGCGTTTCGAAATGAATAAGGCTTCTTCCGCGCGTTTGCATAAGTGCATTTGATCATCGGTTTCTTCCAGAGTGGCGATGCCAATGCTTAGCAGAATCTTATTTTCAGCGTGCTTACCCATTTGTGCCGCTATTTTTTTTCGTACCGATTCGCATACTTTCTTGGCTTCCGCCAGTTCGGTTTCAGGAAACAGGATTGCGAATACATTGATATCAATGCGATAGAAGAAATCAGTGGCTCTGATATTGATACGGATATCGTTGGAGATCCGTTGAATGTAATCATTGTTGTTGCGGTAGTTATAGTTATCATTGAATAACTTAAACAAATCAATATCGATGATGGCAACCGATAAGTGATGGTGATATCGCTTGCAACGCAATATCTCGGTTTCCAATTCCGACTCAAAAGATTGCCGGTTTCTATATCCGGTGAGAGGATCTGTCGCTACTTGGTTCATTAACGAGGAAATATCAATGTTGGCTCGTTTGATTCGAGTGACCATAATAGCCGTGGCGATGATCAATAACACGGTGAGCCCGCGATTGATCAGTACGATATGCATAGGCGCTTCAATACCCGGAGAGAGATACAAGCCGGAAATAGTAAAAACAAGACTGAGAGTGGCGATAAGGTAGGAGAATCCGATGCTGCTGACCCACAGACTGGCAAAAATCACTAAGACATAAGGTGCGCCCGCGGCGACCCCGAGCGGTAAATGCAGATCGATGATGAAAATAAAAAACGTGGCGGCGACAATAATTAAACTGTTCGCATGTCCGGCCCATTCCCGAAACAGGACTTTTGCTGCGGCTGTTGAAGCAAATAAATGATCACGCATCGTTAGTTTGTCCTACCAATAAAACCAATACCCATTCATTTGTATAGATCAGGAGTTCGATTTTAGCCGTTAAAAACTGAACGGTAACATCAAACTCAGAACCGGGTAATTATTACACATCTCTGATAACAGTACTAAATTTCTTTAGTTTTCATCCGGAATCGCGGGGATTTCTTTGGTTTAGTTTTCTAGCCTGATAATGCGGGTTCCGGCGATGCGATCGTGCAAATATTGATGGTCGCGATCAAACAATGCCCAGATAATTCCGATACCGAATAAGAAAATGCCTATCACGGCCAGTAAAAAGCGCGTAATCGCTTGCCTTTTATTCAGGATTTTACCGTCGGCTGTCACCACGCGCATTTTCCAAGTTTGCATTGCCAACGTTTGACCGCCATGGGTCCAGAACCAGGTGAAGTAGTATCCCATTATCGCAAGCAAGTAGAATTGAAACAGCGGTTTGAAATAAGCAGCTTGGGTATCCCTGAAAATGAAATGAAATAGAAAGCTGGCCATAAACAATACTGCCAATAACAACAGCAGTTCATATATTAAGCAAACTGTTCGTCGCCAAAAACCGGGTGTGGAGTATGTCATGATAGCAGTAGACTGATGTTTGATCTGATTAAACTATTGATTGGTAGCGGAAATAAGAATCGAGAAAATACTGGATTCCGGGGTTTCTGAATGCCTTGGGAGATTGATAATTATTATCGTTTGCGTTATTATACGTAAGTAATCGGAAATGATTTTGTTAGTTGCGAATTCTATATCAAAACGCAATCTTTGCAGTTTTTCTCTGCAAAGAAATTAAGGATCTCCGGTTTATAAGGAAATTCTGATTAATTCGGCGAACGGGAGAAAGCACGAGGCGAACGGAACGCAGCATCAAGACCTATCAACAAGATAGGCGAGGATGCGAGTACCGAGTAACGAAGTGATTCGCCCGTGCAGTCAATTAATTATCGTTTCCATAAATCAAGTTAGCTAAAAGTTTGTTTAGGCCTGTTATTCTGAAATGCAATCATTATCTCGGAAAAATATTGAGTATTTAGAGCAGCGGCGGCCGTTCATCTCATTACCCGGTTTAGTTTTTGTATTGATGGTTCATGCCGGGTTATTTTATTTTTTATGGAATCAGAAGCTTATCCCGGCACCTGATCAGGCGTTAACGTTGTTTGCTGAATTGATCACACCGCCAATACCGGCAATCGCTCCGCCAGCACCGCCCGAACCGGCTCCGGTTAAATTGCAGCCCGCAAAAAAACCGGTCATCCAACCTAAGCAGGAAAAGCTGGTTGCAAAATCCCCTGTCACACCCAAACAAGAGTATGTTGAACCTGCGCCGCAACCGGTTCCCGCTCCGGTAGCCGAGCCAGTGAAAGAATCAGCGATGACGGCGGAAGCATCGCCGGCTCCGGTATCGTCCAGTCCGGTTACTTTAACTTCGGAATTATCGGTTTCATGCCCCAAGCTTACCCCGCCGACCTACCCGGCAATTTCCAGGCGCATGGGCGAGGAAGGCAAACTGGTGCTGCGTGTGGAGCTGGATGAAAGAGGACGTATCGATGATGCGAAAGTTATAAACAGCAGCGGTTACGAGCGGTTGGATACTGCGGCGCTGACGGCAGTCAAAGACTGGCAGTGCAACCCTTCGTTGCGTAACGGCCAGCCGGTCCGGGCTGTTGCTTTACAGCCTTTTAATTTTGTATTGCAAGGAAATTAATTAACATGGAACAAGGTCTCGGTTTCTCCCATTTTCTCGAGCAGATCGACGGCGTCGGTATCAGTGTGCTGGTGCTATTGTTGTCGCTGTCCGTGGCAAGCTGGTATCTGATCATCACAAAAAGCATCGCGAATCTTATCGCTACGCGCCGCGCCGAGGCTTTTTTAAAGCATTTCTGGAATGTCGATTCTTTGCAAATTGTTAGCAATGAATTGAAAAATACACCACCAAATAATGCTTTTGCCGAGCTTGCAAAATTGGCGATCGACGCAGCAGCAGATGCTAAGATTCATAGTTCTCATAAATTAGCAGCCGCAGGTGGTACCAGCGAGTTCCTGACACGGACTTTGCGAAACGGTATCGATCAAGAAGCAAATCGTGTGGAGAATGGACTGACATTAATCGCATCAGCGGGATCCGCCGCGCCTTATATCGGTTTATTTGGGACGGTGTGGGGGATTTATCATGCGTTGATCCAGATTGGTTTATCCGGTCAAGGTACCTTGGATAAAGTTGCTGGTCCGGTCGGTGAAGCGCTGATCATGACCGCGCTTGGCCTTGCGGTGGCTATCCCAGCCGTACTTGCTTATAACGCATTTGTGCGCCGGAACCGGATATGGCTTGCCCGGTTGGAAGCTTTTGCCCATGATTTATTTACATTAGTTACCGTGGGCGATGAGAATCATCAAGGCTCTATTCCAGCATCCGAAGCGACGCAATCATATCCCGCCGACACCGTTAACATTGCTGAGAGGGCGCAATAATGGCATTCGGAAGCATGCAGGATAGCGGGCGTCAAGCTCCCATGGCGGAAATCAACGTCGTGCCTTTGGTCGATGTGATGCTGGTTTTGCTGATAATTTTTATCATTACCGCGCCGCTTCTGACGCATTCCGTCAAAATTGATCTGCCGAAGGCGGAAAATACACCCAATATTACGCAACCGGAGCATGTCGAATTGGCGATACGTGCCGGCGGGGAATTATTCTGGAATGGCGAACCGGTGATATTGGAGCAACTCGCAGGACGCTTTTCCGCTAAGGTCGCTGAAGAGCCTGCAACCGAATTGCATATTCGAGCCGACAAGCTGTCGCACTATGAGCATGTTGCACGTGTGATGAGTATAGCCGCGAAAGCAGGCATGACAAAAATCGGTTTTATTACAGACCCCACTGAGAACTGAGCAATTCATAAATTTGTTGCATTTTTCCAATTTTAAGGTATAATTGCGAATCATTCTCATTAGTAATAACTGATTCATTTTAGTCAAAGAGCGCATCGCTATTCGTTTTAAGGTGTCGATATGTACGTATGTATATGCAGGGGAGTAACGGAAAAAGCTATTCGGGAAGCGGTTTATGACGGCGCAGACCGGATGAGGGATTTGAAAGAGTGTCTCGGCGTTACTGAGCAATGTGGAATCTGCGCGTGTCACGCAAAACAAATTCTTGATGAGACCTTGCGGGAGCGGCCGCCACAAATGAATAATTTTCTCTCCGCATCGGCATGCATGTGCGAAACACCGGCATAATGAGTGAGGTTCTGGGTTATTTGCTGTAACATACGCCAAATTTTATTTCGATCTAACTATTAGCGATTATTTTCCTATCCGATAGCTCATAATAAAATATTCTTCTTCAAGCCTGGTTAAGAATTATAAAAAATGTTTCAGTGCTTTAATAAAATCCAAATCCCGATCGGGAGGATTTTTTTTGTAATCTTAACCAGTTTAGCCAGCACCTTTCTTTTTCCCCATCATCGCAGCTTGGCGGAATCTTCGGCTGCAACGGTATCGCCAGTACGCTCTTATAATATCCAGGCCGGTCTTTTGGAAGATGCGCTTAAGCAATTCGCCGAGCAAGCAGGAATTAAGCTTGCTTTCGATCCGGCCTTGTTACAGGGCAAAGTGACCTTTGGGCTGGAAGGTGACTTTGAAATGCAACAAGCGCTTGATCGTTTGCTTGAGAATTCTGGCTTACAAGTAGCCCGGTTAGGTGAGAGCTTTGCGATCACTCCGATTCCCGCTGCAAACGGCGCGGAACAGGTGGTGACATTGCCATCGATACAGATTTCGGCTACTAATACCAATCGTTATGCTGCTACCAGTACCAGCACCGCGACGAAAACCAACACGCTGCTGCGTGATGTACCGCAATCCATCACGGTGATTACAAGTGATTTAATCAAAGATCAATCCATCCGGAGTCTTGCAGACGCGGTCCGGTATGTTCCCGGTGTCGGTGTTTCACAAGGCGAAGGCAATCGGGACGCATTGGTATTTCGGGGTAATCGCTCGACTGGAGATTTTTTTATTGATGGCATCCGTGACGATGCCGAGTTTTATCGCGATCTCTATAACATCGAACGTGTGGAAGTGCTCAAAGGCGCCAATGGCATGATCTTTGGGCGGGGTGGCTCGGGCGGTGTGGTGAATCGCGTCACCAAGGAAGCCAACTGGAATCCGGTCAGGGAATTTTCATTCCAGGGTGGTTCGTTCAACCAGAAAAGAATGACCGGGGATGTCGGATATGTCATTAACGATGTCGCCGCCATCCGTTTGAACGCGCTTTATGAAGATGCCGGGAGTTTTCGTGATGGCGTCGATATGGAACGGCTGGGGATTGCTCCTACCGTAACCGTCAAACCGACCAACCGCACTAAAGTGGTTCTGAATATGGAACGCTTTCATGATGACCGTACCGCCGATCGCGGGATCACATCGGTCGTGGGGAGAACCGGGCAAGTCACCGGTCCTGTCGATGTAGGACGTTCGCAGTTTTTCGGAGATCCGCGGCGGAGTAACGCGAATATCGACGTATTATCATTCGGTTCCTTCATTGAGCACAAGTTCGATTCGGGATTTACACTGCAGAACCGCACGCTTTACACGACCTACGACAAGTTTTATCAAAATGTATTTGCCAGCGGCGGACTTAACCCGCTGACGGGGCTGTTGCCGGTTGGCGCCTATAACAACACCACAGCTCGCGATAATGTTTTCAATCAAACCAATTTACTTTATTCGCTTAATACCGGTCCGATAGCGCACACGCTTTTGGCCGGGGTCGAGGTCGGGCGGCAGGAAACGCATAACCGCCGTGAAACCGGGTTGTTTAATAATAGCGTTTCCAGCACCAACATTTTTGTACCGATCAGTAATCCGATCACCAATTTACCGATCACTTTCCGCAACCGGGATGCTGGTGGTGATCTAGACGCGCTGAATCGCAGTATCGTGAATGTCACTTCGCTGTATATTCAGGATCAGATTGAGATATTGCCGCAACTTCAGGTGATTGCAGGGGTCCGTTATGATTTGTTCGAAGTCGATTTTCAGCAAAAGAATGGCCCAAGAGATCATCTAAAGACACGGGACGATTTGATTGCACCGCGTTTTGGCGTGATTTATAAGCCGATTGAACCGCTTTCATTCTATGGCAGCTATAGCCAGGCTTTCGTGCCTCGTGCGGGAGATCAATTGACGGCATTAAATGTGACGGTGGAAACATTGAAGCCGGAAAAATTCACCACGCTTGAAACCGGTGTGAAATGGGATATCCGGCCGGATTTGGCATTCACCGCGGCAGTCTATCAACTGGATCGCACCAATGTTATTAATTCCGTGATCGGAGGGCAGACATTTTTAACCAAGGGGCAACGTACCGAGGGTGTTGAAATCAGTCTGGCCGGTCAACTGACTTCCAATTGGAGTGTGATGGGCGGCTATGCTTATCAAGTTGGAGAAATCAGCAGTGACATCTTGGGGATCGCGAGAAAAGGGGCGACTGTCGCGGAGCTGCCGAAACACACCTTTTCAGTGTGGAGCCGCTACGATATTACGCCCCGTATCGGTGCTGCGTTTGGCGTGATACATCGCGACAATATGTACGCTTCCCTGACCAATCGCGTCGTTTTGCCGGATTTCACCCGAGTTGATGCCGCGCTTTTTGCGCAATTTTCTAAGAGTTTCCGGGGTCAGCTAAACATTGAAAATTTGTTTGATACGAAGTATTTCGCCTCAGCGCATAACGATTTTAATATAACCCCGGGTTCTCCCATCGCCGTCAGGGCCAGTTTGATCGCGAATTTCTAAGGAATATAAAACGACTGGAAAAATTTTATTTGTATTAATTAATAAGAATCATTATCATTAGTATTAGCGTTAGTATTTATCAATAAAAAGGAGTTTTATAATGCTTAAGTTGAAGAAACTCGGTCGGTCATTGATTCAATCAATGATTGTGAGTTTATGTTTGTTTTCAGTGTATATCAGTCAAGCCACGGCAGCAGCGAATGTTGCCACGATCGAATCGGCCGTGACCGCTTTCAAGACAATCGGAACATTGCGCAGAGAATTTCCGATTAACGGAGAAGCAATTGCGGCGGCGTATGCCGGGGCTTTGCAAACACTCACCCAGGAGATCGATACCGCCAATTCCTTGACTCTGGATAACGATACTCTGGCAGCGATAGACGATCTCATCGATGACCGCGAGCCGAGTTTGGCGGCGCAAACCATCGATAAGACCCTGCAGCGGGTTTTTTATCAAAGCATTTGGAATCGCATTTCCGCGATCCGGGATCAATTTAAAACCGCGTCGTCTGCGGAGTTGATTGCCATGCTGGATGAGTCCGTAGCGGCATTTCAAGCCATTTCATCGACAGTTGCAAGAGAGAATCAAGTATTGACGGCGGATCGGCAAGGACTCGTAGCGGGCAGCAAGCCGGGTCTAGATGTTGATGTGAATAATTTCTTCACGCAGGTAAGAACGGCATTAAACAAAAGCAATCCCGACCAAGATTTCAACACCGTGCAAATTGCCCGCTATGGCATCCGTTTGTCGCTCACGCGCGCTTATTATATCGGTGTACTGCGCGAAGTTTCCGGCATCCTGAGCAATCGCACGACAGACCCGGATGAAGCGCGCATTGCCCAAAAGGAAGGGGAAATTTTTTATCGTATTATTGAACCGTTGGTCGCGCGAGGAAATCCTGCCGGTAGCCTGATTATTAAGAAACAATTGACGGGCGCTTTTTCAAATGTTGCAGCCGATGAGATTGTGAGTGAATTGGGTAAAGGTTTCATCCCCCGAGCCATTGCGGAGTTGACCGGCCAAGAGCGTGCAATCACGTCGGGCGATCGCGCGGTGGCGCTGGCGGAAGCTGCAGGTGCCAAATATTATGCCAGGATTTTTTTACCGGATCTGGAACTGCGGATAGGCGCTACGGAGCGCGCTAATCTGGAACAACAACTGGAGAACCTGCTGGCTGCCAGCGAGGAATTAAGCGCAACCAAATCCAAGGAAGCGCGCGATGCAATTACCGCAATCCTGACGAAATACGAGAATCAACTCAATCGCGCCAAATACGAAGTGGTGCATCACACCGCGCTCATTGATAACGCCGTTGCAAACTTTCAGAAGATTGGTGTATTGAGAGGCAAGATTCCGATTGATGTAGACGAAATCGCTGCAAACTACGCCGGTGATTTGCAGCAATTGACGAAGATCGTCGATCAAATCTATGGAACAACGATCGACCAGGATGTTTCGAATGCCATCAATCAAGCGAAAAGCGGCAGCCAGCTCGCCCAAGCGCTTCAGAAAATTGATAAATCATTACAACGCGTGTTCGCTTTGGTTATTTATAACCGTGTGACGCTGGTAGCCGAGCAATTTGCGGATTTATCAACGGATGCGCTGGCGCTTGAATGGGACCGGGCCTATGCGGCGTATACCGCGATTGCCGGAACGGCAAACCGGCCGGAAAAAGTACTGTCAGCGGATAAGAAATCCATCGTTTCCGGCGCAGATCCGGATTTGGATTATCAAATCGTGTCCGCATTTGTTCAAGGTAAGCAAGCGCTCAACAAAGAAAACACCGATGATCGTTTGGCTTTGACGCTGGCACGCGAGAATATCGTCATTCCATTGGTAAGAAGCTTCCTGATCGGTGTTTTACGTGAAGTCGAAGGTATTATCACCAACCGGGGTTCGGATATCGATAAAGCCAAAGAGCAGCAGGTCGAAGGTGAATTTTTCTTCCGCATCATCGAAGCCTTCATCTCTCCGGATAATCCTACAGGCAGCAGCCGTATCCATGCGCAATTTACCGGTGATTTGACCAGTGTCGTTGCCGATACCATCGTCAGTGACATCAGCAAGGGGATTCTGGGTCAAATCAAAAGAAATATGAATCAGGTAGAAGCAAACTTCCGGGCTGACAAGAATCAGGCTTTGCTGGCGGTAGAACGGTTATCGCTCTACGCCGGGATCTTCGCCGCGGATCTTCAGCTTCGTTTGAATGCGCTGCAACGCGCCAAATTGGAAAATGCAATCAGAGACCTGCGGGAAGCGGTTCTTGCCGGAGATGCCGATCGTGCGGTTGCATTGCGATCCATACTGATGCAGGTGATTGTCGAGTATGAAAGCAAGTTAAGTTAGGAGCACGTACCAGAGCCTCGCAGTCAAAGCCCTTCTGCGAGGCTCGCTCCATTCAAGGATGTGTCTATTAAGTTCCCCCAGCCAGCCACGGTTTTTCCTTTCCGGTAGCCAGCCAGCATAACGCGAGCATTTTTGGTGCTCCATCGCGATTGCACGAATAACGATTGTTATTCGTGCAGTGAGCGAATGTTTGTAAAAATAGGAGAGAATAATCAATGTGGCAGAAGAAGATTTACTGCACGGCTTTCGCGATCATCTGGCTTGGCTGGTTCGCTAATTCCGCTTTTGCAGCCCGGGAATATTGGATTGCCGCCGATGAAGTTCAATGGGATTATGCCCCGACTTTTCCGATGAATCCGATGACCGGCAAGGAATTTACTGCAGATCAACGTGTATTCGTAGAGCAGGGAATAGGGCGGCGTTATCAGAAATCGGTTTATCGCGAATACACCGAAGGGTTCCGTGCGCTGAAACCTCGCTTAGCCGAAGAGCAACATCTCGGTATTCTTGGACCGGTCATTCGTGCAGCAGTGGGTGATAAGATTATCGTCCACTTTAAGAACAATACCCGTTATCCCGCCAGCATCCATCCGCATGGAGTGTCCTACACCATGGCGCATGAAGGTGCGCCGCATTCGCAAGCGGCCGGCAACGAGCATAAACCGGACGGCGTCGTGGCGCCGGGCGGAGAATATACCTATGCCTGGGATGTGCCCGAGCGTGCCGGACCAGGCCCGAACGATCCTTCCTCGATCGCCTGGATTTACCACAGCCATGTCGATGAAACTGCCGATACCAATGCCGGCTTGATCGGCGCGATTATCATCACCAAAAAAGGGTTCGAGGATGCGGACCGTACGCCGGTCGATGTCGATCGTGAATTCATTTCTCTGTTCACCGTGTTCGATGAAAACGCCAGCTTACATTTGCAAAGCAATCTGGCGGCTTGCACCGGATTGTGCGATCCCGATGATGAAGAATTTCAGGAAAGCAATTTGATGCATAGCATCAATGGCTTAGTTTACGGCCATAATCATGGCTATGCCATGCGCAAAGGCGAACGCGTGCGCTGGTACATTCTGGGGATGGGGACGGAAGTCGATCTGCATTCCCCGCATTGGCACGGCGCCACGCTATTGCATAACGGCAACCGGCTGGATGTGACCGAGGTGTTGCCCGCCGCGACTAAAACGCTCGATATGCAACCTGACGTTCGTGGCCGCTGGATGTATCACTGCCATGTTAATGATCACATCAATGCCGGGATGATGACAAATTTCATCGTTTATTGATATTGATTTTTATGCCGAGAAAACCAATCTTGGGAGATCAAGATTGGTTTTTTCAGAGAGGAGAAGCTAAAAGAGAGGAAGGAAGAAATGAAACTACAGATTAAAAACGATCATATCGGCAGTGATCGAATTAAGATCTCCGCCAATGATGATCAACTCGATAGTGGCAACGCCCCCCAAAAATTCAACCACGTGGCCATTAGTGCCGCTGGGCGGTTTGATATTTGTAATGAATGAGAGTAGTTCCGGTACTGAATCGATGCCGAGTGTTTGCGAGTCGAAAAATAACCGATCCTGGCCGATGGTAAAATCGGAAATTTCGAATTGTCCGGCGCCATAAAAACCGAAAGTGTCATTGCCGGCGCCGCCGTTCAGCCGGTCATAATCATTCGAAGCGCCGCCTGCGCGCAGTATATCGTTGCCGGCCTCGCCAAAGAGTTTTTCGGTGCCTGCTTGACCGTCGAGATCGTCATCGCCGTCTCCGCCGATCAAAATGCCGTTCCCATCGCCGCCGCGGATGACGTCGTTGCCGCCTTCGCCGCGGATCTCGTCATGACCGGTGCCGCCGGTCAGTGTGTTATCTGCCTCGTCGCCGATGATGAGTAAATCGTTCTCGCCGAATCCTGCGGAACCCAGTCCTTCAAAAGCAATGCCATCGATAAACTCGATGGCGCCGGAACTTAAATTCGGGCGAGGTGTTCTAGTTACTGCCATGATATTGTCTCCTGCGATGATGCGTTAAAAGTCGATTGCTCTCATTATATTTGTAGAAATAAAAATGAGAATGATTCCTATTATATTAAGAAGTGATTAAAATGCAATCCTTTTTATTAATTGTTTTTCTAATTGATTGTCTTCACAATGCGTTAAATTAGGCAAACTTAACAAAATAATAAGCGATATTCGGTTATGACTGTGGATGGACTGTTGTTAAAAGCGCGGGATTTAATTGCTGCAGGCAGATTAAATGACGCGGATGCCATTCTGGAGCCCTTGAAAAGCGAGCAGCCGCTGTCGCAGGATGTTGCAAGGTTATGGTGTTCCGTGGCGATGCGTACAAACCGCACGGTTGAAGCGCTTGCCTATGCCGCCCAGATTTATGCGCATGTTAATGGCGATTTTTATAAGGCGCACTGGGCGCATGTGCTGGGTACCGCGAGTTTCGTGTTGCTGGATTTACCCTCGGCGCAATCACATTTCAGCCGTTCACTGAATCATCTGATGGCGCTGGCAAAATCCGGCAAAGTCCCACCGCAGAAAAGAGAAGCCAAATCACGGCGGCCGGATAATAATATTTTTCTTTCCGGAGAAGCGGAATCATTGCTCTGGTCAACCTGCGCGCAGCTAGCCAAACAAGACATCCCTGCCTTTCCTTACGCCGGCACGTTGCTAGGTTTGACGCGTAGCGGGCGGTTGCTGGAATTCGATAAGGATCTGGATATCGCAGTGTGGATGGAATCCTGGGAAGCCTGCTGCGCGGAACTGGAAAGTGCAGGGTGGGTGCGTTCGTCCATGCGCATCGACTACGCCAATTACCGCGACTATATTCATCCGGAATTGGGCATCACGCTCGATGTGTGCGGTTTGCAGAGAGAAGGCAGTCAGCGCATCACCGGCGGGTTTGAGTTGCCGGATTATCCGCCGGAATATCAACGGATCTCGGTTTTCCCACCGTTTGATTTGATCCAGCGTGAAACAGCTTTTGGCTTTTGCTGGTATCCCCGGCAACCTGAAATAATCCTGAGCGCTTTTTACGGTGACTGGCGCACACCAAATCCCCATTGGGACACCGTTATCTCCGCGCAAAATTTGCAGGATTTCTCAGTGCTGGTGCGGTGCTATGCCTATCACCGGCTGGCGCAAAACTGGCTATTGGGCGATTTATCAAAAGCCTGGAGCTATGCTCACCAGGTTGTCCTGAAAGATCCCGACGACACGATTGCATTGCGTAGCCGGCAGTGGATTGAACGCGCGCTCAACCGGCTAAACCGCCCGATCCCCGATTGGCCGAAAAATCAAAAACAAAAGCGTGTATTCACGCGCATGGTCGCCGATCTGTTTCATGAGGGTCATGCAAACTTCTTAAAAGCCGCGCGCGAGTTGGGTACGCATCTCACGGTATGCGTGGTATCGGATCAACGCGTGGTGGAGAATAAAGGCAAATTACCGGTTATGAATCAGGCCGAACGCGCCGCGGTCGTGGCCGCCTGTAAACATGTCGATGCAGTCTTGACCGAAACCCCGGCCAGCGTCACGCTGGAATACATGCAACAGCATGGCTTCGATGTATATACCTTCGCCTGCGCCTCGGAACAGGAGCGCCAGGAAAAACGTAAGCTCTGCACATCGCTCCCGGCTGAGATGATTCAGGAATTGCCTTATACGACCGGTATATCCACGTCGGATTTGGTGATGCGGGTGCTGGATGGCGTGGGTAGTAAGGAAGCCGATTTAAAAACGCAGCGCTCTTGAAGCATAATTGCAGTATCAGCACGCCGGTTTAAATCCCCAGGATTTCCGTTGCATTTTGTCATTCTGTGCCTGAGAATGATTGCTTCCCAGAGCTTTGTGAGTTTTCCGGTTCTTAAGCAAAGAAGAAAGCATTTTGCGCACATTTTCCAAATCCAGACTTCTGGCGCTGCGGCAATGTCCGAAAAAGTTGTGGCTCGAAGTTCATCGCCCTGTTTTATTGGAGTATTCCACTGAAACGGACGCTCGCTTACAAATAGGACGTCAAGTCGGCGAGATTGCCCGGCGTATCTATGATCGTGACGGAAACGGTGTATTGATTGACGTGCAGGCCGATGGGTTCGATCGCGCTTTTGAACGTACCACGGAGTTGTTGCGTACCTGCCAGCCGATCTTTGAAGCCGGATTCTCAGCCGGTGGCGCGTTAACGTTTATCGATATTCTGCTGCCGGAAAAGGAAGGCGATGAGCTGGCATGGCACATGATCGAGGTCAAATCTTCCACCAGCGTGAAGGGCTATCACTACGACGATCTGGTGGTACAGGCTTTCGCGGTAAAAGCAGCAGGCATACCGCTGGCCTCCATTTCGCTCGCGCATATCGACAGTTCATGGATTTTTCCAGGAAGCGCTGATTACCGGGGATTGCTGAAAGAAAATGATCTCACAGCAGAAACGTTGTCACGTACAAACGAAGTTAACGAATGGATCATTCAAGCCCAGAACATCGTCGACCAACCAACTGAGCCTTTGATACAAACAGGCAGCCAATGTCTCTCGCCGTTTGAATGCAGTTTCTACGATTATTGCAGCCGCAATGAACCCAAAGCGGAGTATCCGGTTGCTTGGCTTCCGCGCTTTTCTTCGGCCAAGGCTGAGAAGCTGGCGGCGCAAGGCATTGACGATCTGAGAAATGTTCCCGATGAATGGCTGAACGGGAAGCAACTTAGGGTGAAAACGCATACCTTGACCGGTGCGGTGTTTTTTGATGCCGCCGGCGCGGCATCCGATCTCGCCGTCCATCCGCTTCCTGCCTGCTTCCTTGATTTTGAAACCATTCAGTTCGCCGTGCCGGTATGGAAAGGAACCCGTCCTTATCAACAAATACCCTTTCAATTTAGCATGCACCGCCTCGATGCGTTGGGTCAGCTTGCGCATATTGAATTTTTGGATCTGTCAGGTAACAATCCATCGGAATCTTTCGCGCAATCACTGATTGCCGCTTGTGGAGAGCAAGGGCCGGTATTTGTGTACAACGCTGGATTTGAGATGGCGCGCATACGCGAATTGGCAGAGCGCTTCCCTGCTTTAAGCCAGCCGTTGCTGGCGATCAATGATCGAATCGTCGATCTGCTGCCGGTCGCGCGTGAACGCTACTACCACCCGAGCCAGCAAGGCAGCTGGAGCATCAAGAAAGTGCTGCCCGCCGTGGTGCCTGAATTGCGATACGATGCCTTGGATGGCGTGCAGGATGGCGGCATGGCGATGAATGCTTTTCTGGAAGGCATTCATCCGGATACCACGCCGGAACGCAAAACCCAAATCGAACAACAGCTTCTGGCTTATTGCAAGCTCGATACCTACGCCATGGTGCGCCTGTGGCAAGTATTTTCCGGCTGGATTGATCGTAAGGTATGAGCCATGTTTAAACATTTACGATTAGATATCGCGCTTATTGATATGGAGAAATAAGATGAACAGCAATGAAAATCAATCATTTAAAGATGACCAGAAAGTACAAGGGATGAAATTACCTGAATACTTGGATTGGGCAACCGGAAAACAGGGATACGAGAAACCTCTCAAACTGCCGCCAATTCAACGTGGATTTGTATGGAAACCAAAGCAAATTGTTGATTTATGGGATTCGTTGTTAAGAGGGATGCCAATCGGCAGCATGATGGTTATTAAATTAGTAGGGACAGGATGTGATCTCATGACAAAGAATACGGAAGAAATAAAAGAAGAAGCTATTGGATTACTTGATGGTCAGCAAAGAACGTTAGCAATGATGATCGGTTGGCTCCCTTCAGCCTCTAGCCAGTATTGCTTGTGGATTGATCTTGCTGAAGAAGGATATAAAGGGGCACCTTTTAAGATTCGTCTTACAACTCGCGCGCAGCCCTTCGGTTTTGATCACATTTCGCACAACAAACTCTCCAAATATGAAAAGAAAAGAGCTAGAGAAAAATATGATGAGAAACATAAAAATTATTTAACGAAACCTGATTATGAATTATTCGATTTGAGTAAAGAAGGCGAAAGTGAGCAACCACGTCCATGGAAGGCTGATGGCAAAACAGATTTATTTGTCAGGATTCAAGATCTATGGAAAGCATTCAGAAAAAGCAGCAACAACCAATCGGCATTTTCAGATGAAGTCAAATCAATGATCAAGTTAACTCGAGATTCTTCCGGATCACTCGCGAATGATCAATTAAGTAAACTGTACAACGCATTCGTTCGTATGGAATCTCTTGAGGTACCACTAATATTGATTCCAGAACATATAAGCATTTCCAAGCCTGAAGCTTCTCCAAACGATGCAACTGACCCATTGGTTTTGCTATTTGAGCGCATTGGTAGAAGTGGCGCTAGTCTGAGTGCAGAAGATTTGCTGTTTTCCATGATCAAACGGCAGTGGTCGGGAGCGCAAGATCTGGTCAACAATATTCATAACAAGACAGAGGTAAAAGCATTCATGAGCGCGACAGATTATGTCATGACAGCGTTTCGATTGGCTGTAGCGCAATATAATGATTGTGAGGGTAAACATAAGATTGCGGATACGCCACACCCCAACCCCAGCGATTTTCATCGTCATCTTAATAATCTTCTCGGAAAAGAAGAGGATGAAGACAAGCCATTAGGTAATTATCTTAAAAAGGATGACTCATTAATTAATAAAGCTTTTGAAAATTTATATAACACCTTATTGTATCGAAGAGATAGTGAGCAAGTAGATATTGGCTTACCTTCACTGATGATGCCTCACCTGCCGCGCGGTCTGATTCAAGTTCTGTTACGCTGGGTCATGCTCAATTCGTCCGATGAACAGGTTATTAAAGATAATCGGCAAGCAATCATTTCATTCACATTGTTTTGGTATCTGAATATCTGGCATGAAGATAAGGCCAGTAAAAAAGCATTTCAGATCATAACAAAAGAAGATAAGTCAGGTACTTTTCCAGCATTAAAGCTGCTGGAAGAACTGACTGCTGCCCCAGAGGGAGAAATAGGATTGGCGCTCCCCTTAATGTCGTATGAAAGACTAAGAGAAATCCTGAATCGTGAAGATTCGACATTACTCCGATCATATGATGAAATCTTTGATAAAAAATCAAGCCTTGCGGAGCGCGAGCTCTATAAGCGTTTCTGCTGGTGGCGTAATAAGCCTGTGTTACTATGGTTACAACGAGCCTATGTCCATGATCGATTTGCTTCGTCACTCGACAAATTCGCGGGGCTTATCGATGAAGATACTGTCCCTTATGATTACGACCATTTGTGCCCACAGAAACATTGGGGCAGTGATTGGCGAAATATCATTAAAAAATCTGATGAAAACTCCCCAGTAATAAAAGCCTTTCGAGACAATCGAAGTGTTGTCGGCAACTGCATTGGTAATCTACATGTGCTGGAATCCAGTCTTAATCGAAGCTATGGTGATGATCCGCTTGCATTAAAAATCAAAAAAGGATTTGAATCTGAGATTGAATTAGAAAAATGGTCTCCTGAAAATAGCTTACTCTACCACTGTGACGAACATAAAAAATTGTGGGAGATGGCATCTCCCTGTGTTGGTAGTAAGGATAGCGATGAATCAAATAGAACTTGGGATGAAGTGCGTTTGCAGAATTTTCAAAGTGCAATTTATCGCAGGGCGGAAGGGCTTTATCACCAATACTACGAAGCGTGTAAGCACATAATAAAATAGCGAGGAGAAATTTGTTATGAGTTTAAAGATTGATTTTCCCAAGAGTTGGGTTTGTGATGGACGAGAATTGAAGCCAAAGAGCGGGGCTTTATCATCCAATACTTGGATATGTGATGGCAAAGAGATCAAACCTAAAAGTAACTCATATTCTTCAAACACATGGCTCTGGGACGGCAAAGAACTCAAACCAAAAAGCGGCGCTTCTTCAAGCAATACTTGGGTGGTAGAAGGTAGGAAAATAAAGCCTAAGAATGGCGCGAATTCATCCAACACCTATGACATGGGTAATCATTCTATTCTGGCTGTTGCGGGGAAGCTTATTTTGCGCCTTTATTAATCAGTAGTCCCTTGGTGGCTAAAAGATCCTAAAAATCATGATCTACAGACACGCATCATGACAAATTTCCAATTCACCGCCTTCAGCCAGCGTGGTCGAGGAAAATCACGGAACGAGGACGCTGTTTTGCTGGATAACCAGGTGTATCAAGGCGGTGTTCGCGAAGGTGGAATGGTGGATACCGCTCAGCCACGCTATTTTGCCATTGCCGACGGGGTTGCCATCGGGACGTTGCCGCGTTTGGCCAGCCGGCGTTTGCTGGAAATTTTGCGCGATCATCTTGCATCGGCATCTGCGACGGAATCATTGCCGCCGTTGCTGCACCGCGTGCAGCAAGATTACGTGGCGTTGAGCGCTAATCCCCGATTCCACGGCATGGCTTCTACCTTGGTGGGGGTGCGCTTGCTTGGAAATACGGCGGCCATTTTTAATGTCGGTGATTCGCGGGCTTATCTTTTGGCGGATGGGCGGGCGGATCTGTTGAGCCGCGATCATAGCTTGCTGAACGATCTGATGGATGACGGTGAAATCACCGCGGAACAAACCAAAGATGCCGCGAGTATTCTGCAAGGTCTTACTTGCCAGTTCCTCGCGGATGCCGAATGTGCCGATTTCCGGGTAAATACCGCCACGCATGAATTGCAACGTGGTGAGCGTATTCTGTTGTGTAGCGACGGATTGAACGAAGCCTTGGACGATGCGCAGATTGCATCGCTCTTTTCCAATCAAAATGAAACGGATCTTGCCGAAGTATTCAAAGCTGCGCGCCGCGCGGGCGGCAGCGATGATTTCTCAGTCATTGTATTGGCGGGTGAAAACTAGCAGACTATTTCATCGATCTGCTTTCTCGATTTTTCCATATCATTCTCCCGGTTGCAGCGTCACCGGTATTTCAAACGGCTCGCCTTTGCGCAATATCGTCAGTGTGATGGTGGCGCCAACTTTGTACGAGTCCACGCGGGCGAGCAGTTTTTCCACGGAATCGACCGGTTTGCCGTCGACGGCGATGATGATGTCGTTGGCGATGATGTTGCCTTCCGGTGTCAATGTCGCACCGCGCAATCCGGCTTCATCGGCGGCTGAGCCAGGGCTGATGCTGAGGATGACGACACCGCTGACTTTCAGGAATTGGGTCAGGCGGTTGTTCAGCTTGCTATCGACGGTAATGCCCATCGCCGGGCGGATGTACTTGCCGCGGCTGATGATTTGCGGCACCACGCGGTTAACGGTGTCGACCGGCACGGCGAAACCGATACCGGCACTGGCGCCGCTCGGGCTGTAAATCGCGGTGTTGATGCCGATCAAACGGCCGGCGGAATCGAGCAGCGGCCCGCCGGAATTACCCGGATTGATCGCGGCATCGGTTTGAATCAGATTGTCGATGGTACGGCCATCGCCGCCAGGCAGCGAGCGATCCAATGCGGAAACAATGCCGGTGGTGAGCGTCCAGTCCAGACCGAACGGGTTGCCGATGGCGAAAACTTTCTGTCCGACTTTCAGATCGTGGCTGCTGCCGATCGGCACCGGCGCAGGCCGCTGGAAGCCAATGCCGATTCGCAATACGGCAATGTCGTGCGCCGGGCTGGCGCCGACCAGCGAAGCCTTGTAATCGCGTCCATCCGCCAGGCGCACGGTCGCTTCGCTGGCGCCTTTGATGACGTGCAAGTTGGTAATGATATGGCCATGATCGTCCCAGATAAATCCGGAACCGGTGCCGCTCGGGACCGAGAAAATATTACGGGTCCAGGCATCCATCACCCGTTGGCGGGTGGTGATGAACACTACTGAATCGCGCGAGTTTTCAAACAGTTCGATGGTGCTTTTTTCATCTTCTGCAAGATTGCCGCGTGCCTGAATAGCTCTCGGTTCGGCGCCTTCGCGTTTCTCATCCGCGGAAAAATAGCCTGGTTGCAATATGTCCGGGAAATAGTGATACAGGAAACTATGAAGAAATAACACCAGCAATACGCCTGCCAGCGTGAACAGTATCAGACGGGGAAGATTGCCGTTAGTGGGCATGAATATTGACTCCTTGATGGATTTTCTCATTATTGGCGATTGGCTTGCGCCCAGCGCACGATATCGTGTTCGCTCAGGGTGCCCGACTGCCGGGCAATTTCCCGGCCTCCTTTAAATAATACCAGCGTCGGAATGCTGCGGATGTGATAACGAGCGGCTAAATTTTGCTCTTCTTCGGTGTTGACTTTTGCCAGCCGCACGGTGGGTTCCAAGGCGGCGGCTGCTTGCACGAACGCCGGTGCCATCATGCGGCACGGGCCGCACCAAGGCGCCCAGAAATCGACCAGCACGGGAATGTCGTTGTTGGCGATATGCTTATTGAAAAGCGTTTCTGTTAACTCCACCGGATGCGCCGTGAAAAGCGGCTGATGACACGAGCCGCATTTGGGCGATGATCCCAAGCGGTCATCGGGGACGCGATTGGTGGCATGGCAGTGCGGACAGACAATATGTAAAGGCATGGTTGATTTCCTTGCGAGACGGGTGATTTTTAATATTCGTCCAAACCCGAAGTTTTCAAGCGTGCGCGTAACGTTTCGATTTCCTCGATTAAATCGGCGACCAGGCCGGCGAGCTCCGGATTACTGTCGAAATCGCGTTCGATCGCAATGATTCGTTTGATCCGTATCAGACTGCGGCTGTCGAAAATCCATGAATCCGGATCGGCTTGAAGCCTTTCGCTATCCGGCAACAAGCCCCATTGGATATGCTCGATGATCCATTCCCGGCTTACGCGGCAGCTGCGGGCCAGTTCATCCAGATTGAGCATCGTTTCTTCCAGTAATAGGGCATCAATCACACGTGACATAGCTTAGACTCCCAGATGCTGGCGCGGATCAAATGCAAGCTCCCGCGCCATATTTTGGTAAAACTCACGTGCCTTTTCCGTTGCGGCAGGCGGCAGCACCACTTCCAGTATCAAATAGAGATCGCCTGGCGTAGCGGCGGGGATGCCGCGGCCTTTTAAGCGGAGTTTGCGGCCGCTTTGCGAGTTTTCCGGGACACGCACTTCGACCAGGCCGTCCGGCACCGGCACTTTGACGGTTGCACCCAATGCCGCTTCCCAAGGTGTAACCGGCAAGGTGATATGGATATCCTTGCCTTCGATGCGGTAGCGGCTATGCGGCTTGAACTGGACTTCCAGGAACAAGTCGCCGGCGGGCTCGCCGGCATGTCCCGGCGCGCCTTGTCCGGCCAGCCGTATTACCTGGCCGGCATGCACGCCTTTGGGAATGCGGACATTCAATGTATGCTCGGAAAGTACCGGCCGTCCTTGGTTATCGAGTTTCGGCATGCGCAAGGCGATGCTGCGGGTAGCGCCGCGATAGCTGTCTTCCAGATCAAGCATGATTTTGGCATGATGATCTTCGCCGCGCATGCGCTGATGCGCATGACGCGTACCGCTACCCATACCGTGGCCGAATAATTCCGCAAAGAAATCGCTGAAATCCGCTGCTTGCGCACCGCTGAAACCGCGTCCGCTAAACTCGAAATTCGCGTCCCAGCCGGGCGGCGGCTGGAAATCGCTGCCAGCCTGAAAACCGCGCTGACCCAATTGATCATAAGCCGCGCGCTTTTCCGGGTCGGATAACACTGTGTAAGCTTCGTTGACTTCTTTCATTTTGTGCTCGGCGTCCGTTTCCTTGGAAACGTCGGGATGATATTTGCGCGCCAAGCGGCGGAACGCTTTCTTGATGTCATCCGCCGAGGCGTCGCGGGGAACGCCGAGCGTTTGATAGTAATCTTTGAATTCCAAATCGATACCCCCGTTTATACCGCCGTTATTCTATGTCAATTGCTGCTGTTTGATGATAGCGTTTCCTTCGTACAGGATGATTGCTACATGGGTGCATGACCTGGATTTATCAAGAGCCGGGAAGCCGGGCAATAAATCGAGACCTTTGCACGGTTACTACGCGGCACGATAATTGCGTTAAAAATTCGCGAAAAATGCTCATTTACCCCGTGTAAACTCCGCTTTTTCGCAAATTTTTGCCTTATTCTCGTATCGCTCATGACACCGTGCAAAGGTCTCAAATCATCAGAACGGTCCGGTGATTTCGAATGTCATGCCGCCGTCCGCTTTTCCGCTGGCGCCGCGCTGCGAGCTGAAATATAACCGTGAGCCGCCGGGGCTGAACGCCGGACCGGTGATCTCCGAGCCATCATGACCAGTCAATTGCAGCAAGGGCAATACCTTGCCGTGCGTTAAAACCACGATTTGCATATCGCCGCCGTCCTCGGCAACCAATAATTCACCGGCAGCATTACCGGTGATATTGTCGACACCGGTTAATACCGGTGACAGATAAAGCGATGCGTTATACAGCACGGAAATCCGGTTTTGCTGAACATCGTAAGCCCACACCCGGTTATCGCCTTTGGTGGTAAAGTAAACAACGCCTTGGTGATACCAGATGCCTTCACCGCCGTTAAACCGGGTACTGGCGGGAACTTGCCGGCGTGTCGGTATTTTGATCGCCAAAGGATCGGGAAGCTTATGCCAGTGGATTGAGCCAACCCGTCCGTCGATGACTTCGGCGACTTCCAGAAATCCGTCATCGAGACTGGGATGGCCCGCACGATCAAAAGAATGGGCGGTATACCGGTACAGGCAGCCGTCGGTTTGATCTTCAGTCAGGTAGAGTTGCTTATTCTGGGTGTCGACCGCCACTGCTTCATGCTTGAAAACTCCCAATGCGTTTCTCACTTGCGCCGCATTGCGGCCAAACGGATCGCATTCCCAGACCCGGCCGTTATCGGTTTCCTCGCACGATAACCAGGTTTGCCACGGCGTATGTCCGCCGGCACAATTGCGGTTGGTATGCTGCAGGATCGGATAGGCATCGGCAATGTCACCGGCGGCATTGAAGCGCAATGCACCTGCGCCACCCGCTTGATGATCCAGTTCGCTATTGGAAACATAAATCCAGCCGCCGTCCTCGGTCGCAAAAGTCGCGCCGCCATCGGGCGCGGCGTGCCAGGCATAGTCAAAAATTTTTTGACCGGAGCGCGCCACGATGCGAGACGTGAACCCCGCGGGCAAGCGCACGCCGTTTTGATCCGGCGGCAACAGCTCGCGCTGCGAAGTCAACAGTGCGTTAAGTGCTGCCGCACTGCTTAATGATGGTAACAACGCGCTACCGGCGAAAGCGCCCAGGCTCAGGAAGCTGTATTGCAACAAGGCGCGCCGATCTGTATTGAATGTATTCATGCCTTAACCTCGGGGTTAATCCCGCCGCTCGGTGAGATAGTTTACAATGCGATGCTGTTAATGACTCCTTTGATGAAAGCACCCGGCCATGTTTCAAATTCTAAAACCGATTGTATCCCTGCTGATGTTTCTAACGGTATTGTTTTTTATCCATACCATGTTAACGATTACCACCAGTTTTGCACCCTGGCTGAGCGTAGCTGTTTCATCAGGCTGCGCCGCGCTGGCGGCGTGGTTTGCCTGGATACTGATCTCTGGCAAAAAAACCGGCACGCTGATGGCGATTGCCGGTGGCGCGTTACTTTTGGGCGGCTTGTTTTTTACCGTCGGATTTCTCGGCCCCATGGTTGTCGCTAAGGATACCAGCCAAGGACCGATGATCGGGATCTTTATTGCCGCGCCACTGGGTGTGATTGTCGGGGCGATTGGGGGGTATGTGTATGCATCGAAGCAGAATGGGTAGGAGGTTAGATTTTTTATATCGCCAGCACTAATGAAACTCAGAAAAATAAGCTAATCAGAAAACAGGCCAAATTCATTGATCTACGAACTTGGACTGTTTTTCAGAAGTTATTCCAAAATATTAATGCCCATGTTTCTTCTGTGAGGATTGATGATTTCCGGATGACGGCAGAATCCTCACCAATTCCATCATGCCATTATCTTCATGAAAAACATTATGGCGACGCATCACCAGGGAGCCGGTCTGTGCGTGAGTTTTATGCCGCGCGCTTTAACCACCGGGTTTTGGCTGGGACTGTTTGACGCTGTCGGTGAGGGGCCGGAAAGCGTATAAGTACTCGAATCAACATCCAACTGTACGCCTAAGGATTTTGTGGCGCCCGAACTGGCGGATACCGGCATTTGCAACGATGCCGCGTGAATTGGCGTAGTCATCATAGCGGTGGCCGTAACGAGGAAAACAAAAAACAGGATTTGCATAACAGAAGTCCGCTGATTGCTTTTTCTCATTGGGTTGTTTCCTGATGAGTGATTGATTAACCAGTGCTGATGCAAGTGAATGCAGTGACTGATTTCGGAAAAACAAATCGATTGAACTTAAGAATCTGTTCAGATTGAACAATTAGGCCGCATTGGCAAGCTGCTTCGCTTGCGCCGCAACAGCTCCGATTTCTTCCAGGATTTTGCCGGCTTTACCCGGGTCTATGCCCAGTTGATTCCATTCCTGTTCGGTAACTTCGTGAACTGCATGTTCTACAAAGGCAAAATCCGGCAGCAATTTTTCGGCAATATAGGCGAGTTTGACTAACGGTTGAACATCCGCAGCATCAGGGTGGTCCGGGGTATGATGATAGCGGATTACGGTGATGATTTCTGTCGGTAATCCCCAGTGCGCGCCGAGTTGCGCGCCGATTTCTCCGTGATGCGTGCCGAGTAGTTCTCGCTCGATTTCAAGCAGTGAGGCCTCGCCTGGCGTATTCAGTTTCTCGTATAGAACGTTGCTGAGGTCTTTGGCGATAAAACTGAGAACATTGTAGCCAATGTCATGCAGCAATCCGGCCAGGAATATCTGATCTTCCATCGGGCGCTGCCGTGCCGGCATATACCGGGCGATGGTGCGCATCGCGGAAGCGATGGCAAGGCTATGCGCCCAAAGATCCGACGCTTTGAACTTTCCCTCCGCCGCTTTGGAAAATGCCGCGATCGTGGCCATGCCAATCGCAACCGCTTTAATCTGTGTTAATCCAAGGCGCATCGCCGCATCGCTGATGGAGGAAATCATGCCCGGAGCACCGAATAAGGAAGCATTGGATAAGCCGATGATGCGCGCCGAGATTTGCGGATCCTGTGCGATCAATTTCAACAATTGTGCTTCACCTTCATCGGTATTGAGCGGTAATGCCAGCATTTTTCTGGCGATGGCCGGCATTGCAGGGAGTTCATGAATCCGCTCCAGGGATTTTTGCAAGTCTGAACTGTTGGAAAGTGTGCGCCCATTCGGCGAGTTATTCACTTCGGTCAATGCGATTTCACTCATTTTTAAAACCTATTTAAAAAGATAGCCAATAAACGTAATCCGTTGCGGATGGTCCATCATGATGGAATCGCCGTTGTTCAGGGCTGGTTGTAATGCACCTCCGGACGACTCATCACGTTTCGAGAGACTATGATCACGCTATCCATTATAGGAAGTATCGGTAGCCCGCAATGGCTGAATAACGCTGTAAAAGGTTATCTTTTTTTAGAATGATTCAATAACGCCGGTTATCGCTGCGCGAGACGTTTTTTACTCGGGAAAAACAGTGCGGAGTCTGGAAATGGACGTGAAGGAAACGCGAATTAATTCGTCGGGTGAGATGAAGCACAAGGCGCACGGAACGCAGCAACCAAGGCCTATCAACAAGATAGGCGAGGGAGCGAGCGCCGTGCAAAGAAGTGACTCGCTCGTATAGTCAATGAATCAGCGCTTCCCTAAGCTTCCTGCACGATCATGAGCGTTTGGCCGGCGGCGATGTAACTGCCTTGCTGGCAAAAAATTTGGCGGATTTTTCCGCTAACGGGGGATTCAACCGTAAATTCCATTTTCATGGATTCAATGATCGCCAGCGGTTTTCCCGCTTCGATCGATTCGTTTTCCTTCACTAACAGTTTCCAGACAGTGCCGGTCACTTGAGAACTGATGAGTTGAGCGCCATCCGGCAAGTCCAGCTCGCTTTGGCTGCCGGCTTCTTCCAGCACATCCTCATTGATCGTCGATGCTTGCTGGTTTTCAGCCCAGCGTTGACGCTCGGCTTCAAACGCGGCTTTTTGCTTGGTCTTGAATGCATGGATGCTGTCCGCGTGTTGCTTTAAGAAGTTGTTGTACTGCTTCAGATCCAGTACGGTGTCTTCGGTATTCAGTTTGAAATGTCCGCTGATGAAATCTTTGCGCAATGCCAACAATTCATTTTCGTTGACCGGATAAAAGCGGATTTGATCAAAGAAGCGTAATAACCAAGGTTTATCTTCCTTGAAGTCGGCGGTTTGACGGTAACGATTCCACATTTGCACGGTGCGTCCGACGAACTGATAACCGCCCGGACCTTCCATGCCGTACACGCACAGATACGCGCCACCGATGCCGACGGCATTTTCCGGTGTCCAGGTGCGCGCCGGATTGTACTTGGTAGTGACCAGCCGGTGGCGTGGATCGAGGGGCGTAGCAACCGGCGCGCCGAGATACACATCACCCAATCCCATCACCAGATAACTGGCGGAGAACACAATATCACGGACTTCGTCAATACTATCCAAGCCATTGATGCGGCGTATGAATTCGATATTGCTCGGACACCAGGGCGCATCGCGCCGCACCGATTGCATGTATTTGTCGATCGCCAGCCGCGTCGCGGCGTCGTCCCACGATAACGGCAGGTGGATAATGCGTGAAGGTACTTCCATCTCGGCAATCGCGGGTAATTGCTTTTCGGCGGCAATCAATTGTTGCAGCAGCGCATCGCGCGGCAGCCGGATCGAATCGAAATGAATCTGCAGCGAGCGGATACCGGGGGTCAGATCGACGATGCCGTGCAATTCATGCACGTCGATGTGTTGTTGCAGCCAATTCATCAACGCATGCACGCGGAAACGCAAATTCAGATCGAGAACCGGCGGGCCGTATTCGATCAGCAAATATTTGTCGCCGGATTGACGATACACCACTTCCAATTGGTGATCGCTAGCGGCAATGCGATGCAATACCGGGTGTTCCAGTTGCCGGTTGGCGGGCGGAAGCGTTTCCCGGAAATTGTTGCCGAGTTGTTCGATCAAGTGATTTTGCTGCTGCTCCAGCCGGCTGGCGTATTCAATTGACACCGGGTAGAAGCGGAGGCTGTCGCCGGGGCGGAGTTGCCCGATTTTCCAGAGTTCCGCGTGCGCCACGGTTACCGGACAAACGAAGCCGCCGAGACTGGGGCCGTCGGGGCCAAGGATGATCGGCATATCGCCGGTGAAATCGACCGCGCCGATGGCGTAGGCATTGTCATGGATGTTGGAAGGATGCAATCCGGCTTCACCGCCATCGGTTCGCGCCCATTGCGGTTTCGGTCCGATCAGGCGCACGCCGGTACGGCTGGAATTGTGATGCACTTTCCATTCCGCGGCAAAGAATTGCTCGATATCGGATTCGGTAAAGAAGTCCGGCGCGCCGTGCGGGCCGTACAATACTGCAATTTCCCAGTGGTTGCTGTAGTGAGGAATCGAATCACTCGGTAGCCGTTGCAACATTGCTGGGCACGATTTTGGTAGTGGCGGGACGTGCAACACATCGCCAGCACGCAGCGCGCGGCCAGCGTGCCCGCCGAATTGTCCGAGCGTAAACGTGGCTTTGCTACCGAGGTAATCCGGCACTTCGAAGCCTCCGTGTACTGCCAGATAAGCCCGGCTGCCGGCTTGCCGGATTTTGCCGAGCTGCAGGACTGCATCCGCTTTGACCGAATGTGCTTGCCATTGCGCCAGCGGCTCGCTGTCGAGCAGTACATCCATCGGTGCGCCGCAAACGGCGATGATACTGTCGCAATTAAACCGCAATACCGGACCGGCGATGGTGATTTCCAGTCCGGTACAGTTGTCGAGGTTGTTCACTAAGCGGTTGGCCAAGCGGAAAGCCAGATTGTCCATCGGCCCGGACGGTGGCACACCGACATTCCAGTAACCGATCCGTCCCGGATAGTCTTGAATCGTGGTTTGCACGCCAGGGTTCAGAATGTCGATGGTGTGCGTGCGGTAATGAAAACCGTTAAGGAACTGCGTGGTCGATTCACCGTTGCAGAAAGCCGCACTTTGCAGAATTTGCCGGAGATAATCGAGATTGGTTTCGATGCCGTGCAGCGCGGTTTGCTGCAATGCGGCCAACAGTTTGATTCTGGCGGTTTCCCGGTCGGGTGCATGCACGATGATTTTTGCCAGCATCGGATCGTAATACGCCGATATCTCGGTGCCACGTTCAACCCAGGTTTCGACGCGCGCGGTTGCAGCGAATTCCACGGCGGTCAACGTGCCGCTCGACGGCTGAAAATCCCTGGCCGGATTCTCGGCGTAAACCCGCGCCTGAATCGAAGCGCCGCTGGGTTTAATGTCAAAAGAATCGAGCGGCGGCAGATCGCCGGCGGCTTGCCGCACCATCCATTCGACCAGATCGATGCCGGTGACTTCTTCGGTCACGCCGTGTTCGACCTGCAAACGGGTATTCACTTCAAGAAAATAAAACTCGCCGCTGACGGCATCGACAATGAACTCCACCGTGCCGGCGGATTGATAGCGCACCGCTTTGCCGAGGCGCACTGCCGTATCGAGCAATGCCTGGCGCAGGGAAGGTGGCAAATTCGGAGCGGGGGTCTCCTCGATGACTTTCTGGTTGCGCCGTTGCATCGAACAATCGCGTTCGCCCAGTGCTACAACTTGTCCCCGGCCGTCACCGAAAATCTGTACTTCGATATGCCTTGCGCGGTCGACGTATTTCTCCAGAAACAAACCGGCATCCTTGAAATTGTTTTGCGCTAACGTTTTTACCGCTTCGTAGGCGCCGCTCAATTCATCCGCATTCCAGCACAAGCGCATGCCGATGCCGCCGCCGCCAGCGGTGCTTTTCAGCATCACCGGATAACCGATATGTTTCGCTTGGTGCAGCGCTTCGTCCAAATTGGCCAGCAAACCGGTGCCCGGTAGCAGCGGCACTTGGTTTTCCATTGCCAGCGACCGAGCGGTGTGTTTCAAACCGAAATCGCGCATTTGCTGCGGTGTCGGACCAATGAAGCGAATTCCCTGCATTTCGCAGTGTTCGGCAAAATCCGCTTTCTCGCTCAGAAAACCGTAACCGGGGTGGATGGCTGCAGCGCCGGTTTTTTGTGCGATTTCAAGAATCTTGCCGGCATTCAGATAACTTTCAGCGGCAAGGCCGTCGCCGATGCAATAGGCTTCATCGGCAGCAGCGGTATGCTGCGACAATGCGTCGGCTTCGGTGTATACCGCGACACTGGTTACTTTCAACCGGCGCAGCGTGCGGATGATGCGGCACGCGATCGCGCCGCGATTGGCGATCAGTACTTTGTTAAACATATTGTTCCTCCGTTAGGGGAAACGCTGCTTAATTGACTATACGAGCAAATCACTTCGTTGCGCGGTACTCGCTCCCTTGCCTATCTCGTTGATATGTCTCGGTTGCTGCGTTCCGTGCGCCTCGTGCTTCATCTCGTTAGTAGAATTAATCAGCGTCTCCTTCGCGAGCTAATCCCAGATCAGCAAACGGATCGGCGTCGGGTTATAGGCATTGCACGGATTGTTCAATTGCGGACAATTCGAGATCAATACCACGACATCCATTTCTGCACGCATTTCGACATATTTGCCGGGTGCGGAAACGCCATCGGCAAACTCCAATCCGCCGGTCTCGGTGACCGGCACATTCATGAAGAAATTGATGTTGCTCGGCAGGTCGCGCTTGCTCATGTCGAGTTGCTGGCACAGTGGATGATGCGCCAAGGCATGCAAAAAATTATCGCGGCAACTGTGCATCGGAAATTTTTCCAATGCGTAGCGCACGGTATTGCTCTCCGCGGCGCATGCGCCGCCCAGGGTATCATGGCGGCCGCAGGTATCGGCGGTGATGGTCAGCATGACTTGTCCAAAGTTGGAGTAGAGTTTGCTGCCGGTTGTCAGGTACAGTTGACCCTGACGGTTGATGGTATCGGTGGCGCTGTAACGTTCTTGGGCATCTTGCGCATTGTAGAACAGGGTATCGACCGCTTGATTGCCTTCCAGGTCGACGATGCGGAACGTTTGTCCTTGTTTGATGAGGTGCGCCCAGGGTTCGCCCGCGGGGCAGATTTCGTTGACGGTGGCTTGTGCCGGATCGAGTTGATTGGCGAACAATTGAGTTGTATTCATAGCACACGCTCCCCATAAAAATTTTGCGCGTTTTGCAGTGCGCGGATATTTTCGTTGATATGCAAGCATTCCTTGATGGCATCCGATGGCGTATCGAAAACCTCCAGCAAGATTGCGCCGGGCTGGTAGGTTTTTTGGGTATCGAGCGGGTGCGGCGCAGCCGACAACACCACCAGCGTGTTCATGACAAAACTCAAGTCGACAAAGTCGCCCGCCTTGCTATGATCGGGGTGATAGGTCAATTCACCAAAGGCATTGGTGGTGACTTTGCTAAAAAAATTGATGTTCGCGACGACATCACGCATACCCAATCCCCATTTGCCCAATTCGATCAGCATGCCGCTCAGGCCGCTGCGGTACATTTGATTGCGATGTTCCTGGTAGCGCGCTTCACCGTATTTGCGCCGGATCAGTTCATCGTCGCTCAAGCCGCAGACGGTATCGTGCCAACCGGCGGTATCGGCTGTGATGCAGCAGAAAATCCGGCCCATGTCGGAGTGGCATGCATGACCTTTGGTCAAACGGAAGGTGTGCTGCGATTTCAGTGTGTCGGCCATGTTGTAGCGCTCCAGTTTTTCTTCTTGATTGAAGAACAGGATAGCTGCATTTGCGCCACCGTCAGCATCGGTCAAACGTAATGTCGTGCCGCGGCGGATAACACCGGACCAATGGCAGCCTCCCGGAATGACTTGTTTCCAGATAATGGTGTGCTGTTTCATGACCGGCTCCTTGTTAGTTTGCTGATAAAAAGATAGAGGGTGGTGATTGCTAAAATACTGCCGAGCACCAGCGGTGTTGCCCAAAGCTGCCACCACGGCGCATCGGCGGAAATGGCATAGGGACGTGGCCAGGCGATGTTGATCAGTTCAAACAAGGCCCAAATAAACGCCAAGGTGTTGATGATTAATCCCCATTTTCCCAGCTTCAGTTGCCCTAATGCCGGATTCCAACGTCCGGACAAGCGCGCAAACAGCGCGATTCCGGTAGTGAAAGCAAACATTGCGTAAAGGCCACCTGTGCCGAACGCGATGATGGTCGCGACAGCGTCGTCGTTGAGCCCGAAAATCAATCCGCAAGCGGCTAGCGATACGGTGAACAGCACGGCGTTGCGCGGCATCTGACTGGCAGTAACTTTACTGAGGATAACTGGCATGTTGCCTTCGCGCGCCATCGAAAACACGATGCGCGAGGTATATTTGACGACCGATGCGCCGCACGCGAGAAACGCAACCATCACGATTGCCAGAAACGGTTTTTCGATCCACTCGCCAAAGTGGCTGACGATCAGCGGCGTGATCGGATCGGCCGTGACGCTGCTGTGGATCAGTGTTTCACGATCAAACGCCAACACCAGCGAAGCCGAATTGAATACCACGACGGTACCGACGGTGCACAACGAGAAAAAAATTGCACGCGGAACTGCCCGCTTTGGCTCGTGCGTTTCCTCCGCCGTCGTCGAGCAAGCGTCGAAACCGATGAATGCCCAACCGGCCGTGGCAAGCGCCGCTAGAAATGCAGCGGTCTGGTTGGGAGCGGTGCCGGTGCCTAAATGTTGAAATAGTTCGAAGAATGAATGCTGGCGAAAAAACAAAAACAGCAAGATGGCGATTCCGAGCGAGCCGACCACTTCGGCATAGACGCCGAGCTTGATCGTCAACTTGAAGACATTGACGTGCACCAGATTCAGCAATGTGCACAAAGCCAGAAATACCACTGCCCACATTACTTTTTCTGTACCGCTGTCGCCGGAAGATCCGAAAAAGCCGGCAAACCAGATACCTCCTGCATATGCGGTCGTGGTCAGCATGGCGATGGTTGAACTGATGTAAATGACACCGGCGTAGTGACCGGCAGTGATGCCGAAGAACTGACGCGCCCACTTGTATGCGCCACCGGCGATCGGGAATTGCGATGACAATTCGGCATAGACCGTCGCCACCAGCAATTGCATCAACAGGCAAATGACTAATGCTGCAAACCAGCCGCCGCCAGTGACCGTCGTTTGTACGCCGATGATCGCGTATAAGCCGACGATTGGCGATACCACAGCAAACCCCAGCGTAAAGCTGTTCCAGATGGTCATGCTGGCGCGCAACGAACGCGCTTCCGACGTCGTGGATGGATTAAGTGATTTTGATACTTCCGACATAGCGAGCCTCCATTTTCAGAATATTACCGAAAGACCCATGTATCAACGATACATGACTTCATCTCCCGGGCTTTTATCCCTCCGTGAAGTCTCGTTCTAAGAGACCGGAAACTCTCGGACCTGGCGTCAAACAAACTTGACCGGAACCCTAGTTCCCATGCGAAACATCGCTTTTTTATGCGATTCAAACACCGACAAATGTAAAAAGCAAGCGCAAGCGGGATTGTATGGATACTTTTAGAAAAAAGCAATGAGGGATAGATGGTGGATGAAAAGAATAGTTGGTATTCCGGTTTCAGCCACGGTTGCTATTTGAAACAAACATCAATCAAAACAGCGATCGATTGTTTCCGCTTTGAATAAGCGTTGAGACAGTGATGCGTTAGGGTCTGGGGTATACGAATCCGGCGGGTAGTCATGCAGCGGATTTGCGTTGCTGCGAATTTCGATGCCGGATTGGGTTTTTTGAGCAGTGCTCATGTCTTTGATGGTCATGATCCAGTTGCCATTGCCATGCGTGATTGGTTTTCCGGTTTGCTGCGGCGAATCGGTACCGTGAATCTCGGTGATGTAATAAGTTTTTGCGGTTTCATCGTGAAAGCGCGGATATCCATCCACCTGCATGGATTCGTGATAAATGAAATAGGTGTTGAGATCACGGACGGTCTGGCGATGCCATTCAGGCAGCGGAAAATTATCTTTGGTTTGCAAGCATTCCACAATCGCCAAATAGTGTTTGTCGCTCATGCGGCTATAAATAACTTTTTGAGCCAGTAACGCTTCACGAGTGGGAGGCGTCGTGCAAGCGGTTAATAGGATAGCCACTGTCAGGGTAAACACTGCTGTGATTGTTAGAGAAGTATTCATGGGAAGCGTAGTTTGTTAACTGATCGGTATTTTATCAAATAACCGGCGGCTGATTTCCGATTACTTCCGCAAAAGCTGATTTTAAAATTAGTATCAGGCTGTATCCGGAATTGTTGATAAAAATGCCAAGGTAAAGCACGGGTATTTCGAGTAAAGCTTTGCGTCCGCTAAGTCGTAACAATCCGGACGTAAGATGCCGATTGTCCGAATATGTCCAGTAAACAATTGAAAACCGGAAAAACAATGTCTTGTGTGGCTGGAACCATTGATTCCCGCTGTGATTTTATGCAGCAATGCAATGAATTGCTGGCGCAACGATCGCGGTTGCAGGCTATCGCTGCTATGCTACGGATCCGCTTGAAGCGTTGGAAACAGATTAAAGAGATTTATGGTTCGGATTTAGTTGAACAGCTTTCGCGGCAGTTATCGAACCGGTTATCCCTCCAGATTAACGAATATACCCTGATGGCGGGCATGGAAGACGATCAGCTTGCAATCTTCAAAGCAGATTTCGCCGATGACGAGCAAGTGCGATTGTTTGCCGCTACACTTGCAAAAACGGTCATTGCACCGATAAATATCGGCCATTTGCAGTTTCGCATAGCGATTGAAGTAGGAGTCAGTATTTACCGGCAGGGCGAAGAAGATGCGTTACCTTTATTAATTTCGAATGCATCGGCAGCGTTATCAAGCAATCGCAGTGTATGGAGTGGCAATTGTTGCTACTATTCCAAGGAGATCGCCGAAGCATCAACTAGACAAGCAGCGCTCGGAAAATCGCTGCAATCCGCGATTCGAAAAAAAGAACTCGTACTGCTTTACCAACCGGTGGTGGATTTGCAATCGGGTGATTTGACCGGTATTGAAGCGCTGGTGCGTTGGAATCATCCTGAATTGGGAATGCTGCTGCCCGAAGATTTTATTCCGTTGGCCCAAGCAAGCGGAATGGTGATAGAACTCGGCCGATGGGTGCTGCGGCAGGCCTGTGAGCAGCTTCAAAGCTGGCATAAAGCCGGATATACTTCTTTGTCGGTCTCGGTCAATGTTTCTGCGGTTGAATTTGATCAAGCGCAATGGATAAGTACGATCTCGCAAGTACTCGCTGAGACGGGCATATCACCGGCGCTTCTGGAACTGGATATCGCCGAATCGACGTTGATGCGGCATGCGGAAACGAGTCTCCAGGTCATACGCTCACTCAAGAGCCTGGGTGTGAGAATCGTGATGGATAATTTTGGAAGCGGTTATTCGTCAGCACGCTATATAAAGCATTTTTCTGTGGATATTCTGAAGATCGACAGGTCCTTGACACATGATATGATCGCGGATCCTGATGGTTTGATAATTATTTCGTCCATCATCGGACTCGCAAAAAACCTGGGTTTGCCGGTTCAAGCCGTAGGTGTTGAGACCAAGGAGCAGTTCGATTGTTTGCTGCATTCAGGATGTCATCGGGCGCAAGGCTATTTATTCAGCAAGCCGATCTTCGCGCAAGATGTGATGCAATTGTTAGTGCAACGTAAAACCGGGACGCTGGCTTAATATCCGGCTTCATCAAGCTGATAATTCCATAAATAACAAGGTGCCGCCGGTGTAGGCAAAATTCCTACATCGCGATAAGAGAATTACCTAACTTCATTTAAGCGCAACTTCCATTTACTTACACCCCTGCCATCGCCGACAATTTCACCTGCACGAAATTGTCTTTTTTGGTTTAAACATTTTTAATCGTAAGGGGAGTTGAAATGGAAGCTAATCAAATACTCGATGAAATCAGGGATATTAATTTAAGTTATTTATTGCTTGCTAAGCAGATGCTGCGGGAAGATAAAGTATCCGCAATTTACCGTTTAGGAATCAATCAGGATCTCGCGGACATTATCGACAGGCTGAGTTCCGCGCAGTTAATCAAAATGGCCGCTACCAACATGCTGCTCTGCCGTTTCCGTTTCGATGATCGCCTGATTGCCGAGATGCTCTCCAACGATAGCCGCGACCAAGCAGTTACCAAATCCCATGCAGCGATTTTGATGGCCGGAAAGCCAGCCGAAGCTGTCGCGTAATTATAATTGCTTGAATGAGGAGTAGAAAATGCGCAACCGAAGCATCATAACCGAAGCCAAACAAATCCAGCTTGCCACGGAATTGATTCAATTAGGCGCCCGGCTCCAGGTTTTAGAAATGAACACCAATCTCAGCCGCGAACGATTGGTTAAGTTATATAAAGAAATCAGAGGGGTATCGCCTCCCAAAGGCATGCTGCCCTACTCGGAAGATTGGTTTATGAGCTGGCAACCCAACATGCACTCAACGTTATTTATGAATATCTATAATTACGTGACAACCAATTCGGATGCCGAGGGAATTGATGCATTGGTAAAAAGCTACCGGCTCTATCTCGAGCATGTCAAAGTCAATCAGTTGGAGAAAGTATTAAGCCTGACACGCGCTTGGACTTTGGTGCGCTTTGTGGAAAGCGGCGTATTGTGCATCGCACCTTGCGTGAACTGTCATGGGAAATTTGTAGTCCACTCGCTGGAAATTCATTCCAATCATGTCTGCGGTTTGTGCAATATTCCTTCGCGAGCAGGAAAAACCAAGAAAGCTGCGGCGCTACATTTGCACTAGATAGGAATGAATGATTTAGAAGGCTTGTTGGTCATTTCAGCAGATTTTGAATGCGCGCCAACGCCTGCTGCAAATTGTCCATCGACGTAGCAAACGATAAACGCATGTAGCCTTCACAACCGAATGCCGAACCTGGGACAACAGCGACGCCGGCTTTTTCCAGAAGATATTCGCTGAATGCGAGATCGTTTTGTGCATTGATCAGTTTGTTAGTGTACAAATTGCCGATCGATTCACGGACGTCGGCGAACGCATAAAACGCCCCTTCCGAAGCTAAACAGCGCACGCCATTGATTTTGTTGAGTTGTTCCGTAACAAAAAGATTTCTTTCCTTGAATGCCGCAATCATTGGATTCATGCAGGATTGATCGCCGTTTAACGCGACTTCTGCGGCAACTTGGGAAATAGAACTGGGATTGGAAGTGCTTTGCGATTGAATATTCTCCATCGCCGTAATGATAGCAGCCGGTCCGCCGCAATAGCCGATCCGCCAGCCAGTCATCGAATAAGCCTTGGACACGCCGTTCAGAATAACCGCCCGTGGAAATAGCTCCGGACAAGCGTTGACGATATTGACGAATCTCTGACCGTTCAACAGGATATGTTCGTACATATCATCCGTGGCGACGAGGATCTGCGGATGTTTCAATAATACTTCACCCAAAGCTTTCAATTCTTCAAGCGTGTAAACGGAGCCGGAAGGATTGCTCGGACTATTGATGACGAACATTTTGGTTTTCGGTGTAATCGCAGCTTCCAATTGTTGCGGTGAAATCTTGAAATGTTGCTCGATTCCAGTATTGATAAACACCGGTTTGCCTTCCGCGATCAATACGATATCCGGATAAGAAACCCAGTAAGGCGCCGGAATGATCACCTCATCGCCGGGGTTGATGACCGCTAGCGCCAGATTAAAAAAACTTTGTTTGCCGCCGCAAGAAACCAGAATTTGTTTAGGTTCGAAAACGAAATTGTTTTCCCGTTTGAACTTTGCCACGATGGCATTTTTCAGTCCGGGTGTGCCGCCGACCGGGGTGTATTTGGTAAATCCCTTGTTAATGGCGGCGATCGCAGCATCTTTGATGTGCTGCGGTGTGTCAAAATCGGGTTCGCCTGCACCTAATCCTATAATGTCTTTGCCCTCGGCTTTCAGTTTCGCAGCCCGGGCGGTAACCGCAAGGGTAGGGGATGGTTTGATGGTTTGAACGCGGCTAGAGAGCTCCACAGAAAATCCTCGCACTAAAAAAATAGACAGACCGGCATGTTAGAATGGTAGAAAGAAACTATTCAATGCCGGAATTATACCCGTGATCGTAACCTTCCCCAATAGCCCCTATAAATTACATCAAGCATTTGCGCCAGCCGGTGATCAGCCTGCTGCAATTGCGCAGTTGATCGAGGGTATTGACGATGGGCTTGCGTATCAAACGTTATTGGGCGTGACCGGTTCCGGCAAGACCTACACCATCGCCAATATGATCGCGCGTTTGGGCCGACCCGCGATCGTCATCGCGCCGAACAAAACATTGGCGGCGCAATTGTACGCGGAGATGCGCGAATTCTTCCCGGAAAACGCCATCGAGTACTTCGTTTCCTACTATGATTATTATCAGCCGGAAGCGTATGTGCCGTCGCGCGATTTGTATATCGAAAAAGATTCCAGCATTAACGATCATATCGAACAGATGCGCTTGTCTGCGACCAAGTCGCTACTCGAGCGCGACGACGCCATCATCGTTGCTACCGTATCGTGTATCTACGGTATTGGCGATCCGGTGGATTATCACGGCATGATTTTGCACTTGCGTAACGGCGAAAAAATGTCGCAACGCGACATCATTAAACGTTTAACGGAGATGCAATACGCGCGTAATGAATTGGAATTCAAACGCGGAGTTTTCCGTGTGCGCGGCGATGTCGTCGATGTTTTTCCAGCGGAAAACTCGGAAGCGGCAGTGCGCATTACGTTGTTTGACGATGAAGTGGATAGCCTGGCGCTGTTCGATCCGCTCACCGGGCGTATCTTGTCAAAAATCGCACGCTTTACCGTGTATCCCTCGAGCCATTATGTTACGCCGCGCAGCACTACGCTGCGGGCAATGGAAACCATCAAAACCGAATTGCGAGAGCGGTTGGAATATTTTTATCAGGAAAACCGCCTGGTCGAAGCGCAGCGGCTGGAACAGCGCACCCGCTTCGATCTGGAAATGCTTAATGAATTGGGTTTTTGCAAAGGCATCGAAAATTATTCCCGCCACTTGTCCGGTAAAAAACCGGGAGAGCCGCCGCCGACACTGCTTGATTATCTACCGAATAATGCCTTGATGATTATCGATGAGAGTCACGTGACCGTACCGCAAATCGGCGGCATGTATAAAGGCGATCGCTCGCGCAAGGAAAATCTGGTGAATTATGGTTTTCGTCTGCCATCAGCATTGGATAACCGGCCGCTGCGCTTTGAAGAGTTTGAAAAGCGCATGCCGCAAACCGTTTTCGTATCGGCCACACCTGCTGATTATGAAAGTCAGCATAGCGGTCAAGTGGTTGAGCAAGTCGTGCGGCCAACCGGCCTGGTCGACCCGATCATCGAAGTGCGCCCGGTAGCAACCCAGGTGGATGATTTAATGTCCGAAGTAACCTTGCGCACCGCCAAAAACGAGCGGGTGCTGGTGACGACATTAACCAAGCGCATGGCGGAGGACTTGACCGATTATTTTTCCGATCATCAAATCAAAGTGCGCTATTTGCACTCGGACATTGATACCGTCGAACGTGTCGAGATCATCCGCGATTTGCGGCTCGGTCAATTCGACGTGCTGGTCGGGATTAACTTGCTGCGCGAAGGACTGGATATTCCGGAAGTGTCGCTGGTGGCGATACTGGATGCCGACAAGGAGGGGTTTTTGCGCTCGGAACGGTCGCTGATCCAAACCATTGGCCGTGCCGCGCGGCATATCAACGGTACGGCGATTTTATACGCCGATACGATTACCAAGTCGATGCGCGTTGCGATTGACGAAACCAACCGGCGGCGTCAGAAACAAATCCAATTCAACGAACAGCATCAAATTACGCCGCGATCAGTGCATAAACGCATCAAAGATTTGATTGATGGCGTCTATAACCATGAATCCGCGCAACTGCAATACAAAGCGGCGCAGGCGCAAGCCCGCTACGATGCCATGAATGAAGCGCAGCTTGCCAAGGAAATTCAGCGGGTCGAGAAGAAAATGCTCAACGCCGCGAAGAACCTGGAATTCGAGCAAGCCGCTGTTTACCGCGATGAACTCAAAAACTTGAAGAACAAGCTGCTGATCGGTTTTACCGATGTTACCTGAGCGGTTATTTCTTCACTTCCGTGGATGATACGAAAATAATCGTGCCGAAAGTACGGTTCAAGGTTTTGCTGGTGAAATTGGTCATGACCATACTCTGGGAAAAACGGATGTGATCGCCTTTGTTGACTTGAGTGGTCGGTGCGGCAATCCAGAATTTGTGTCCGCTGTTTTGCAATTCCATATAGGTATAACCGCCAGCATCCATAAAGTCGACGACAATGCCTTCATTGTCCGCCATTTTTCCCGGTGATGCGGTACCTTGTGCAGCATCGGGCTGCGCCATGCTATTGATCGGTTGAAAAAGCAGACAGCCAATCAGAGCGATAAGGGATAAAAAAGATCGTTTCATAATTTTCAGAAGTGCTCCATCTAAAGGGAGCCGTATCATACACCGCCGCTTTGTTTTGTTCCAATGTTGGATGGCACTGCAGCTCTGTCTTGACGGACTTTCTCGAAAAAACATATCGCTGCTGCGGCTGCGGCATTGAGTGATTCGGTTTTTCCCGGCATTGGAATGATGATGTTTTCCCGTGCAGTTTGAATGAGTTCTTTGGATAGCCCGGCGCCCTCATTGCCGAACATAAAAGCCACCGGACCAGTCAGAGAGATGTCGAAAAGATTCTTGGTGGCTTGAATCGAAGTAGCAATTACCGTTCCTGGAAAGTTATGGGAGATTTGCAATAAATCGCAATCCACGTGAATGCGCAAAAGAAAATGGGCGCCCATTGCAGCCCGCAAGGTTTTAGGCGACCAGGGATCGGTACAATGTTTCGACAAGTAAATATCGCGGACACTGGCGGCTGCGGCGGAACGCAGGATTGAGCCGAGGTTGCCGGGATCTTGAATGGTTTCCAGCATGACGCTGAAAATCTCTTTGTTGCGGCCGGACTCTTTCCGCAACGAAGGAATCGCAATCAGCGCCATAATCCCGGTGGGTGTTTTAACCGGCGAAATGGCGTGAAACAAAGCATCGCTGACAACGGATACTTTCGGCAGCGTATGGCCGCAGAGGAAAGTCAAAAAGTGCTTGTTGCCGGCATTCTCAAAATAAGACTGACTGACGATCAAGTTTTCCGGATTGCCCAATACCGAGCAATAAATCTGAATCAAATGAACGCCATCGAGCAGCGTTAAGCCGGTTTTTCCGCGATATTGCGACGATCCTTCTAACTTGATCAGTTGTTTGATGAGCGGATGATTGCGTGAAGTAATGACCGGCATGATAAGCAAATCCGCTTTGAGAGATCAGTTCACGCTATCAGTTACCGGTGCTTCAGATAGCGATATTCCGCCGATTTTGCGTGCGCCTGTAAACCTTCGCCGTTAGCTAGAACCGATGCGATCTCGCCGAGTTTGGCCGCACCTTGCTGCGAGACTTGGATCAGGCTGCTGCGTTTCTGGAAATCATACACCCCCAACGGTGAAGAAAAACGGGCGGTGCGGGAAGTCGGTAATACGTGATTGGGTCCAGCGCAATAATCGCCCAGCGCTTCGCACGCATGGCGGCCGAGGAAAATAGCGCCGGCGTGACGGATTTTGTCCACCCATTTATCCGGATTCTCAATCGATAATTCCAAGTGTTCGGGAGCGATGCGATTGGCGATGTCACATGCTTCATCCAAGTTTTTAACCTGAATGAGCGCACCGCGATTTTCCAGCGAAGCACGGATCACCGCTTGACGCGGCATGGCAGATAATTGCCGCGCGATGCTTTGTTGCACTTGATCCAGAAACGCCGCATCCGGGGACAGTAAAATCGCCTGGGCAAGCTCATCATGTTCAGCTTGCGAGAACAAGTCCATCGCGATCCAATCCGGGTCGGTAGTGCCGTCGCAAATGACCAGAATTTCGGAAGGCCCCGCCACCATGTCGATGCCGACAATTCCGAAAACGCGGCGTTTGGCGGCAGCCACGTAAGCATTGCCGGGGCCGACGATTTTATCGACGGGCGGCACGGTTTCGGTGCCGTATGCCAGAGCACCGACCGCTTGCGCGCCGCCGATGGTAAATACCCGATCGACCTTGCTGATGGCCGCGGCAGCCAGCACCAATTCGTTTCGTTCACCGTTAGGCGTCGGCACCACCATGATCAATTCCGGCACGCCGGCTACTTTCGCGGGAATCGCATTCATCAGCACCGATGAAGGGTACGATGCTTTGCCGCCAGGTACGTACAAGCCGACGCGATCCAGCGGCGTGACTTTTTGTCCCAGCAGCGTGCCATCGGCATCGGTATATTGCCAGGAACTCAATGGTTGTTTTTCGTGATAGCTGCGCACCCGTTCGGCAGCCTGCTCGAGCGCCGCTCGTTCCGTTGCCGGCAAGGTATTCAGAGATTGCTGTAACTGTTGCGGCGCCAGTTCCAATTGACTGGCGGAAGTGACCGCCAAGCGGTCGAAGCGGTTAGTGTATTCGATCAATGCCGCATCTTTTCGTCTGCGGATATCGGCCAGAATATTGGCGGCCGTGGTATCGATGGCATCGTCTTGCGCATTTTCAAACGCCAGTAGTTTATCGAGTTTGGCGTTGAAATCGGGGTCGGTAGAACTGAAGCGTTTGATTTGAACCATGATTTCGATAAATATTCGATGAAAAAACTTCGGGGTTACTGCTTGACGGCTGCGGAAAATGCATCCAGCACCGGCTGAATGACCTCTCGTTTCAGTTTTAATGCCGCTTGATTGATGATCAGCCGGGACGAAATCGGCATGATTTCTTCCACCGCCTTGAGATGGTTGGCTTTTAGCGTATTGCCGCTCGATACCAGATCAACGATGGCGTCGGCCAAGCCGACCAGCGGCGCCAACTCCATCGAACCGTACAATTTGATCAAATCGACGTGCACGCCTTTGGCGGCGAAATGTTCACGCGCGGTTTGCACGTACTTGGTGGCGATGCGCAGCCGCGCGCCTTGCCGCACAGCCGATTCGTAATCGAACCCTTCAGGGGTGGCGACCATCATGCGGCAGCGCGCAATATTCAAATCGAGCGGTTGGTACAAACCATCGCCGCCGTGTTCCAGCAGCACATCCTTGCCAGCGATACCCAGATCGGCGGCGCCGTACTGCACGTAAGTCGGCACATCCGACGCGCGCACGATAATCAACCGCACATGATCGCGGTTGGTGGCGAGTATCAGTTTACGCGATGCATCAGGGTCGTCCAGTACTTCAATACCGGCGGCCCTGAGCAGCGGCACCGTGTCTTCAAAAATCCGCCCTTTGGACAGGGCGATCGTAATATCGGTCATGACTGCGGAAGTTATCCGAGATTGGCAGCGGCAAAATCCCAGTTGATCAATTTATCCAGAATGGCATTGGCGTAATCGGCGCGGCGGTTTTGGTAATCCAGATAATAGGCATGTTCCCACACGTCGATGGTCAGCAGTGGACGCACGTTTTTGGTGATCGGCGTTTCCGCGTTACCGGTTTTGGCGATGGCGATCTTGCCGCCGTCGACCACCAGCCATGCCCAGCCGCTGCCGAATTGCGTCAAGGCGGCTTGCGCAAATTCTTTTTTGCAGGCTTCGACGCTGCCGAACGCCTCTTCGATTTTCTGTTTCAATGCTCCGGACGGCTCGCCGCCGCCGTTCTGTTTCAGGCTATGCCAGTAGAACATGTGATTCCAAACTTGCGCGGCGTTGTTGAAAATCGCCACTTTGTCGGCTTGTCCGGCAGAAGCGCGGATAATGTCTTCCAGCGATTGACCGGCCAGTGCGGTATTAGCTACCAGGTTGTTCAAGTTGTCCACATAGGTTTTGTGATGCTTGCCGTAGTGGAAGCTTAAGGTATTGGCTGTGATCACCGGCTCCAATGCATTGTTGGCGTACGGCAGCGGTGCCAGCACGTATTGCGAACCGGCTTGTGCCGCCTTGGAAAAATTATCGACATTGACAACAGACATGGTGTTCTCCTTCGTAGGTTTATTGAAATAACTTTTAAGCAATTCAAACATTCGGTCACCCCTTTATTGGGATTGTTGCGTATTGTTCGTTTCGGTGGTAAATGTGATTTTACTGTAGCCCGCCAGCCGCGCGGCTTCCATAATCGTAATCACCGACTGATGCGTCGCTTTGGCATCGGCATTGATGGTAATGAACGGATCTTCCTGATTACTCGCGGCCGCTTGTAATGCATCGCGCAAGCTCTCGATACTGGAAGATTTCACCGGCACCAGATTGATGGTGTATTCACCGAGCGCCGACACGGTGATATCGATACGGTTGGGTTTCTCGATATTTTGATCGACTTGTTCCGCGCTGGTTTGCGGCAATGTCAGTTCTAGCTCGGCGAACTTCGAATACGTCGTGGTCACCACCAGAAAAATCAGGATCACCAGCAGCACGTCGATCATCGGCACCAGATTGATTTCCGGCTCGTCGTTTTGTTTTCCGCGTTGAAAATTCATTCCGTTAAAATTTGTGATTCCGGCTGTTTCTGCTCCAGGCGCATTGATAATAAAATCAATGAAGAAGAGCAATGTGTCATGAGGTTATATAATACTACCAGTTACGCTGATTGGCGAAGCCATCGAAATACATGACACAATTATTGCATAGGCTAATAAAATAGCCAGCCGTGATTTTGATGGCGTGATAGTACAACATTCTGTTGATCGTGACTGTTTAATTTTGCCGTTTGGAGTGAAATGAGTAAACCCATAGTGAGCGTTGTGATGGGCAGCACCAGTGATTGGACCGTGATGCAGCACGCAGTTGCTGTATTAAAAGAATTTGATGTGCCGCATGAAGCCCAAGTGGTGTCCGCGCACCGCACCCCGGATTTATTGTTTCAATTCGCTGAAGAAGCCAAATCGCGCGGCATCCAGTGCATCATCGCTGGCGCTGGCGGCGCAGCGCATTTGCCGAGCATGATCGCGGCTAAAACTACCGTGCCGGTGCTGGGCGTGCCGGTCAATTCCAAGTACCTGAAAGGATTGGATTCGTTGCTGTCGATCGTGCAAATGCCGAAAGGCATACCGGTTGCGACGTTTGCCATCGGTGAAGCCGGTGCGGCGAATGCCGGATTGTTCGCGGTAGCCTTGCTGGCGGTAAATAGCCACGAACTCAGCACGCAATTGAACGAATACCGGCGCAAGCAAACCGAGTCGGTTTTGAACGCCGAGCTGCCGCAATAATGCCAGTGATGCCTGGCGCCATGCTCGGTGTGCTCGGCGGCGGGCAACTCGGGCGCATGTTCGTGCAAGCCGCGCAGCAAATGGGCTACCAAGTGACGGTGTTGGACCCCGATCGCGGCAGTCCCGCCGGGCGTGTTGCCGATGTCTTTATTTGTGCTGATTATGATGACCAAGTGGCTCTGGAAAAGATCGGGCAGCAATGCGCCGCTGTTACCACCGAATTTGAAAACATTCCCGCCGGATCGTTACATGCATTGACCCGTTATTGCGTGGTTAGCCCGGATGCGAATAGTGTGTCGATCGCGCAAAACCGCGTGCGCGAGAAACAATTTCTGGTCGATTGCGGTTTTTCCGTGGCATCGTTTGCAGTCATTACGCAGCCGCAAGACATTGCCACGCAAGATGTCGCCCAGTTTCTGCCGGGTATTCTGAAAGTCAGTGAATTCGGCTACGACGGCAAGGGTCAGATCAAAGTAGCCAATGTAGTGGAATTGCAAGCAGCCTACGAGCAATTGAATCATGCCGTGTGCGTGCTGGAAAGATTCATGCCGTTGAAAAGCGAGATTTCGGTGGTGGTTGCGCGTGGCGGTAACGGTGAAGTGGTGACATTTCCGGTATCTGAAAACCAGCATGTCAACGGCATCCTCGATGTCAGCATCGTGCCCGCCCGGATTTCTCCGCTGCTGGCTGGCAAAGCGCAAACCATCGCCTGTCAGGTTGCCGAGAAACTTAATTACCAAGGCGTGCTATGCGTGGAGTTTTTCGTATTGCACGACGATACGCTGTTAATCAATGAAATCGCGCCGCGTCCGCACAACAGCGGGCATTATTCGATCGACGTCTGCGTCACCTCGCAATTCGAGCAGCAAGTGCGTACGCTGTGCGGCTTGCCGCTGGGTTCGACTGCGCAGCTCAGCCCTGCGGTGATGGTCAATCTGCTCGGCGATGTGTGGCACAGCGGCGATCCCGATTGGAATTTGGTGTTGCAACACCCATCGGCTAAATTACATTTGTACGGCAAAACCGAAGCACGCCCGGGACGTAAAATGGGGCATTTCACCGTGTTGGGCAGCGACACCGAAACCGCATTGAATGATGCGCTACGCATCAAAAAACAACTGGAACCCAAGTAAAGCGAATACCATGACCGAAACCGCACTGTTTGAAACTTCGATTAAAAGTTTGCCGTTTTTGCACCGCGGCAAAGTCCGCGACATCTACGCCGTCGGCGACGACAAACTGTTAATCGTGCAAACCGACCGCCTGTCGGCGTTCGACGTAATTCTGCCGACCGCGGTACCCGGAAAGGGCAAAATCCTGACCGCATTATCGCAATTCTGGTTCGACAAACTTGCGCATATCCTGCCGAATCACCTCACCGGCATCGCACCGGAATCGGTCGTCGCCGAGAACGAACGTAATCAGGTAGAAGGACGCACGTTCGTGATCCGTCGCCTGAAACCGCTGCCGATCGAAGCCATCGTGCGCGGTTATGTTGTTGGCTCCGGCTGGAAGGATTATCAGCAAACCGGCGCAATCTGCGGCATTCCGTTGCCTGCCGGATTGAAACTCGCCGACAAACTGCCCGGTGGCGCGATTTTCACGCCCTCGACCAAAGCCGCCGCCGGCGCGCACGATGAAAACATCGCTGTCGCCGAAGTGGAAAAACTGCTAGGCCGCGAATTGACCGCCAAAGTCAGCGCCAAAGCCATCCAACTCTATTCCGAAGCCGCCGATTATGCCTTGCAACGCGGCATCATCATCGCCGACACCAAATTTGAATTCGGTCTGGATGAACAAGGCGAACTGTACCTGATCGACGAAGTCCTCACTCCCGACTCATCGCGCTTCTGGCCCGCCGATCAATACCACCCCGGTCAAAACCCGCCCAGCTTCGACAAACAATTCGTGCGCGACTGGCTGGAAACGCTGGATTGGAATAAAAAAGCACCCGCACCGGCACTGCCGGACGATGTGTTACGGCAGACGGTGGAGAAGTATCGGGAGGCGGTGAGGTTGTTGACATAAGATGGGTGAATTGCAATAATCGAAGGATATTGCATCATTCATTGTTTCATATAGCGTATGTACATTGGTTATTAATGTCTTCCCTTTTTTGAATTGAATGAAAAAGTATTTTTTTGAAATTCCTGTCTATAGAATTTCTGAATCTGTCTATGAAAAACAAATGGATGATTTTCTAAGGAGAAAAATACCAACTTATAATGGCATGAAAGAAATTCTTCTTTCCAGAATAAAAAATCCTGGTATCAGCGATACAAATGCGATGTTGTCAGGAATGCTTTCTAAGGAATTTGGTGGGCCATGGAAATATAATGAAATCATAGGATACTTACGTCTTTACTTGTATGGTAATCAAATACGAATTGAATATTGGCAAGTGCAAGTTAAGAAAATTGTGAAATCTAGAAAAAAGCTATTTGGCTGTAAATCTTATAAGGTAGTCGATGAAGTTGCTGTTAAAGATTTAAGCAAAAATAGTGAAATAAAGGTGGCAATTGAAGCTGCGATAAAAAACTGTGAAATTAAATTTAAAAAATGGCATCTTGATCTACATCATTTTAATTTAATTAAAGATTACGTTGATTGGGTTAATTTTGTTGCAAACGCAAAATAAGCCATTAAAAATTAATCTGTTAACATAATTTCTTAATTACAACATTATTTCCCGAGGGGAGTTCATGCGAGTTTTAGTTTTACTTCTTTCTGTTATCAATGTGGGTTGTGCCATCGTGTCAGATAAGCGATTCGGAGAAGAGCTCTCCGTGCAATGGGTGGGAAAAAGCATATCGGAAGTGACTTTGCTGGAAGGTCGTCCACCGTCCCGCGTAATCAACCTACCCGATGGAGTGATTTACTATGTATGGAGCCAAGACACGAGCTATACAACTAATGTTTCATGTCAACAGAATACTCAAGGCCAAACGAATTGCAGTGGTGGTAATTACGTTACAGGTTCTTGCGACGTTACGGCACAGACAAATAGTTCCGGTATCGTGATGGCCGTTTTAACCTCTGGGTGCAGCCACTTTAGAACTGGTGAATTCAGATACCGTTAGCAAGTAGCCCGGATAAGCTTGCGCCATCCGGGATCCAGAAGTTCCATTGATAACCTGAATGGATTAAAATCAGGAACATCTTTCAAAAGCAGAGAATCACGATGTCTGTTAATGTCAAATTACCCGAAAGCCTTGTCAATCAAGCCAAACAATATGCTCAGATCGAGCATCGCTCGATACCGAAGCAGATTGAGTATTGGTCAAGAATCGGCAAAATTGCCGAGGAAAACCCTGATTTGACGTTTGCCATGATTCGTCAAATCATGATTGCCGATTTGGAAGAACCTTCCGGTGAGTACCGGTTCGATTGATGCGGATTCTGGTAACACCCTCGTTCGAACGTATTGCCAAAAAATTGCATAAGCAGCAAAAAACTGTACTCGATGAAGCCGTGCGTTCCATCGCTGCCAACTCAGCAGTTGGGGAAGAAAAAATCGGAGATCTCGCCGGAATAAGGGTTTATAAATTTGTTTTGTCCGGTCAAGTAATTCTGCTGGCTTATCGCATTCTCGATCAAGATACCATTAAGTTGTTGGCTTTGGGATCACATGAAAATTTTTATCGAGATCTGAAACGGTTGAGCAAGTAGCCTGGATAAGCTTGTGCCATCCGGCAAGTAGCTCGGATAAGCCAGCACCATCCTGAAATCCCTATCAAAGCAGAATTTCCATATACAATTTCTATTTGACATAGCGTACGCTCTAACGTACGCTCTGATTTTGGAGGTTTATTATGACGATACTGAATGCTACGGAAGCCAGGGCGAAGCTTTACAGTTTGATCGACGAAGCTGCGGAAACGCATCAACCGATTGTTATAAAGGGTAAAAGATCGAATGCGGTGTTGCTGTCGGAAGCCGATTGGAATGCGATCAACGAGACGCTTTATTTGCTTTCGATTCCCGGTATGCGTGATTCCATCGTCGAAGGGATGTCGATGGATGTGAGTGAATGCAGTAAGGATTTGGATTGGTAGATGTGGGCGCTGGTGTTTACCCATCAAGCTAAAAAAGATGCGAGAAAATTAGCTGCAGCAGGTTTAAAACTGGCAGCGCAGGATTTATTGATCATTATCCAAAAAAATCCTTACCAAAATCCGCCACCCTATGAAAAGTTAGTGGGGGATTTATCCGGCGCCTACTCCCGCCGTATCAACATTCAACACCGGTTGGTTTATCAAGTGCTTGAAGCCGAGAAAGTCATTAAGGTTTTGCGCTTGTGGACGCACTATGGGTGAAATTTTGCAAGTCATAGCAATTCATGTAAAGCGGGAGCTGGAAACGTTCCGCCTCCAATCACCTGACGATGATCACACCGAACGAAAACGCGGCAGGGTGTGTAATATCTGTGGTCTTACCTCATCGGGAATAAAAATGATTTCTGCTGTAGTGTGCTTTGCGCACTGATACGCTACTTTGGTAAGGCAATATTCCGCTTAAGCCATTTTCTCCGGCTAAAGCAAATCACAAGCAAGCTTTTAGAAATGCTATGATTTTGTTATGTCACCAACCGTTTTTCGTGAAGGTACTTTTCGCTTCTTTTTCTTTTCCCGCGAAGAGCCGCGTATCCATATCCACGTTTCCCATACCGATGGCGAAGCGAAGTATTGGCTTGAGCCGGAAATCGAGCTGGCTATGAATCAGGGGCTTTCACAAAAGCAACTGACCGAGGCAGCATCTTTAATTGAAAAGCACTACGAGGAGATACGCAATGCATGGTATGCCCACTTCGGAAATTGAAGTTTCTGTAGTGTCCAATAAAGGTTTTTGGTTGCTGTTGGGCGATGAAGAATTGTTTGTTCCTTTTTCGGAGTTTCCATGGTTTAAACATGGCACTATTGAAGCAATTACCAGCGTTGAAATGCTTTCGCCGGATCACTTGTACTGGCCTTTGTTGGATATTGATTTATCAGTAGCATCGATCCGCAATCCGAGTGCATTTCCGTTGGTATCCCGTTTGATAAGTCGTTGATAAATGATTTGTTGATTTTTCGTGGTGGTGTAATCTTTCCATCTGGTATCGGTTATTGGCGAAAAGGAAAGATAATTTATGAGCAAAAAAATCAAATATCAGGATGAACCGATTGAAGCCAGAGTCATTGAAGATTTTCTGCCCACGCCAAAGCAGCTTGCTTTCCGGGAGGAGGGAGTGAAGGTAACGATTGCACTCAGCAAGAAAAGTGTTGAATTTTTCAAAGCGGAAGCGGCGAAACACCATACGCCATATCAACGCATGATTCGAAATCTGATCGATAGCTACGTCGATGCCTACGACAAACCTCCAGTATCAGACTCCGCTTTAACCGAGCAAGAATGAGTTCGTTAGTAAATGATCCGGATTAGCTCGCGTCATCCGGGATAAAAGGGTTTTTTCGCGGAACTGTAATGGGCTAATTGGCTGTTTCAGTCAGCAGTGGAGATCTTCGGCTATGTCTGTCAATGTGAAGTTACCGGAGAATCTTGTCAATCAAGCCAAACAATATGCACAGATCGAGCATCGCGCGATGCCGGAGCAAATTGACATCAGGGTTCACATTTTTTAGCCAGATTTGGATTGTTTGCGGCTATAGAATTTCTGATTTTATACTAATAATCAGTCAATTATGTGGGGAAAGTGGCTCAAACTAAAGGCCCTGCAGGCTCGATATACTTAAATATTGTTCCTGCAAGGTATCATCTCAGTCTTACGACATTGAACGATAAAGATAATACAAAACTACTTGTCAGATGGAAGCTCGTTACGGCCTTCAGCTGGTTTGCCTTCATGGGTTGTACCGTAATTATCGGAACTTGCGCTTTCCGGTGCTGTAGGTTTGCCACATGCAACTAAGGCTAATGCGAAAAATGTTGCAACAAAAATTGTTGAAAGTTTCATTGATGAAAATGTCCTTAAAAATTGAAAAAATACAGCTAATTTTTTTCGTGACACCCAATGTGTGCTAGTGAAACGCTGATTAATTCGATGAACGTGATAAACGCAAGACGCACGAAACACAGCAACCGAGTCATATCGATCAGATAGACAGGGAAGTGAGTAACGTGCAAAAAAACGATTTTCTCGTACAGTGAAAGAATGAGTGATTCTTGATATTGACTGTCACATTGACACTATAACATGTTCCATCTGTTGTCTCAGCAGAATAACGACTTTCGTCGCAACATCAGCGGCACATAAAATTTTGAATCACTGAGCACCGTATTCTTGTTTATTGCGCGATATTGCCGGATTGCTCCGGTTTGCGGATCGGCTTGCCGGTTTCATCTGCGGAAGTTGAGCGATGGGCGCACGGAGTTGCTTTCAACTATTTCTAAATTATCAGGATACCGCCCGGGCAAGATTTTGCCTGTTCCAAACGCATCAGCGTCGATAGCAAATTGAGTCCGGTTTGTTTTTTCAATTCGAGCATCCGCTCTTTAAGCTCGCAAAGCGTGATCCGTATCGATTCTCCGCTGGCTGCCAGTGCGATGACATTGCCGCTGTCGCAGGAAGGGAAAGCCAATGCACGTTGGTCGAATGCCGTTTTGATGCGCTCCAGATTGGCTTGATAGCCGCGGCTGCGGCCCAGCAGGTTTGCAACCAGCAAACCGCGATTGCTTAATCGCGTCCGGCACAACTGGTAAAAAGGCAGTGTACTCAGTTCACCGGAGCGATCGGCCGCATCGAAACCGTCAACCAGAATCAGGTCGTAAGCTTTATCATGCCCGGCGATATAGCGGGCGCCGTCCGCGATGACAATATTCAGGCGCAGCGGATCGTCCGGCAGTTTGAAAAATTGCCTTGCGGCAGCGACCACGCGCGGCTCGATTTCAATTACCGTCAGTTTCGTTTGCGGGTAATGACGATAGAGGAACTTGGTCAGCGATGCCGCACCCAAGCCGATCAGTAATACGTTACGCGGAAAAAGCGTATCGTCTCGTAATAGCAGGCTTGTCATCATTTCCCGTGTGTAGTCGAGTTCCAGATGCCAAGGCCGCGCGATGCGCATCGCGCCCTGGATTGAATTGGAACCGAAATGCAAGCTGCGCACACCGGCTTGTTCGCGAATTTCAATGGGGAAGCTCATGGTGTGTCAGGTATAAAAGTATTGTGCTAAGCCTGGCTATTCCTGAGGCGGCTTGGCGATCTGTTCCTGCAAGCCGGTTTCGCGGATCGTTTGCCGGTCGTAAATACGTTGCCCGATCGGTACTTGGTAGCCTTGTTCCTTGATCAGAATCGCACCGACCGGGCAAATGCGTGCAGCAAGGTCGGTAACGGCCATGGACGTGTCAGCGAGTTTGCCGCTCGAAGAGTTGGCGATCAGGTGCGCATCCGTGCCGCGTCCGGCAATAGCGAATACATTCTTTTGATCGACATCGCGGCTGGCGCGTACGCATAAATCGCACAAGATGCAGCGGCTGCGATCCAGCAGGATATCCGGGTGGGATGCATCGATTTCGCGGCGTTGATAAAACTGCGGAAAATGCTCGTCGAGCATGCCGAGGTGATAAGCTATCGCTTGCAGTTTGCAGTTGCCGGTTTTCTCGCACGACGGGCAAATGTGGTTACCCTCCACAAACAGCATTTGCGTGATCGCTTTGCGTGCTTCGTTCAATTCCGGCGTATCGCTACAGATCTGCTGACCAGCCATGGCCGGTGTAGTGCATGCGGCGACGCTGCGGTTGCCGGTTTCGACTACGCACAAGCGGCAATTGCCGCTCGGCGGCAAGCCGGGATAATGACATAAGTGCGGAATATACTGGCCGGCTGCCAGTGCCGCCTCCATGATGGTTTGTCCCGGAGTGAACGGAATCTCTACATCGTCGATGCGAATAGTGTCATTGGTTGTCATCATTCATTATCCAAATGCGCGGCAGCATCATCGCGGCGGGTGATTTGCCGTGCGCTGGCCAATGCCTGGTCGAGATCAAAACGCGCAGTGAATTGGGATTGCAAGCGACTGGAAAATGCTTGCGGAAACTGCCGCAATCCGTCCAGCACGTGATTGGCGGCGGTGTGACCCAGCCCGCAATGCGATTGGTGTTTCACGATCTGTCCGAGTTTTTGCAGCTCATCAAAGGCAAAAATCGAGCCACGGCCAGCAGCGATCGTATCCAGAGCATTTTTCAATAACTGCGTACCGATCCGGCATGGTGCGCAAAAACCGCAGCTTTCGTGCGCGAAGAAATGCGCGAAATTCCGGTGGATCGCGAGCAAGTCGTGCGATTGCCCGAATATCAGCACCGATCCGCCGGTGGACACATCATCAAATGCAATGGTGCGATCGAATTCCGCCACGCCGATCAAAGCGCCGGCGGGGCCGCCGATCTGCACCGCTTGCGCATCCGTAGCGCCGCAATCGTGCAGTACTTGCCGGATGGTCACACCAAACGGGTATTCATAAATCCCTGGTTTCCGGCAATCGCCGCTGATGCTGAGGAGTTTCGTGCCTGCTGAAGTGGGGGTGCCGGAAGCTTTGAACCAACCGGCGCCGTGCACGGCGATTTGCGCGGCGGCGATGAAGGTTTCGACGTTGTTGACCACGGTCGGTTGTCCCAAATAGCCATGCGTCACCGGAAACGGCGGGCGGATGCGCGGAATCCCGGGTTTGCCTTCGAGCGATTCGATCAATGCCGATTCCTCACCGCAAATATAGGCACCGGCACCCACGACGATGCCGATGTCGAAATCAAATCCGCGTTGTCCCAGGATATTGACGCCTAACAGACCCAACCGGCGGCGATGATCCAGCCCGGTTTCCAGATGCGGCAGCAAATAGCGATATTCGCCGCGTAAATAAATAAATCCTTGTTGTGCGCCAATGACTAATGCGCACAGCGTCATGCCTTCGAACAAAGCATCGGCGTATTCGCGCAGTAAATACCGATCCTTGAATGTGCCGGGTTCGCCTTCGTCGGCGTTACAAACAACGTAACGCGTATCGCCCGGTGCTTCGCGGCAGAGTTGCCATTTCTTGCCGGTATCAAATCCCGCGCCACCGCGGCCGCGCAAACCGGATTGCTGAATAACCGCCAAGATTTCACTGATGCCTTGCTGAAAGACCTGTTGCAGCGCGTTGCCGGGTATTAGCGGGTTGCTCAGCAGCAAATCGCGGCGGTGCACGGTATCGGATATCTCAAACCATGCGGCAGGCCATTGCGGAACCGGTATTTGGTCTTGTATGAGTTGTGCGATTTGCGGCAGTTTGCCCGCGTTCAGGCCAGTCACGGGAGTGCCATTGACCAGCATGGACGGGCCATGATCGCACATGCCGGTGCACGAAGTTTCACCGATACTGACCAAGCCGTCCGCGCGTGTTGTTCCAGGGATGACTTGCAATTGCTGGCACAGTAGCTGGAGCAGGTTTTCGCCATCGGCAAGATAACCGCAACTGGTGCAATTGCTGAACAGAATATCGAAACGGCCGCGCGGTTGCGTCGAAAAGAACGAATAAAATGCAACCACTGCTGCGATTTGGCTGAGCGGCAACTGGTATTCGGCTGCGATCTGCTGCATTGCTGGCGGCGAAATATACCGGTATTGCTGCTGGGTCGCGTGCAGACGATGCAGCAGATGTTCGGGCGCGAATGAATTGGAGCGATTCATCATAACAACGAGTATAGCCGGATTACCGCCAGACCGGTAGCAATGGCAGGTAATGATTCGAGCAATCAGGAACTAGGCAAGCAGCGCTGCGACTATGCCGGTGATGAAAATGCCATCGAATGTGCCCGCGCCGCCGATCGAAGCGAACGGTGTGCCGAGCCGGGAAATATCTTTGATGCGCAACAGGTCGGCGCCGATCAGCACGCCTAAGGTGCCGCTGATGTAAGCCAGCGGCGCGCTTTGCTCGGGACTGATGAGTATGCCTACGAGCGCAGCGCTGACCGGGGCTACCAATATCGGCATGGCGATGCCAAGCCGCGGAATCGGGCGGCTGAAAAAATAGCTGATGATGGTAATGATGGTGATGCCAAGCAATGCCGGAAATACATCCAATGTGCTATGGGAAAATAAAAACATGGACAAGGTGACGGGTATTAAGCAGCCGCCGAGGTTGATGCATATCAGTGTTTCGTTGCGGAAGGGGTGCACAGGCATTCGGAGTAACCCCCAGTAAGCCTGCGGCATTAATTCCTGTACCGGTACTTCGCTCTTAATCCGTGTGATCGGTAAATTGATTGCGCTGCCGAACAGTGAGAGAAATAGTACGATCAAACCTAATTCCGGTGGCAGTCCCAGTTTTTCAAACGCATATGACAATAATTCCAGTTGAATCAGCACCATTAAGGCGCCGAGCAGAAAAACAAAGAACAGCAGGTGTACCGGGGAATAAAAATTTTTCATTGATGCCTGAGAAACATAGCCGATGCTGGAATTCTAGCGTGTGGCTGTCAAAGGGGTGCTATAACCGCAAAAACAACGGACGCGCAATGAAGAATTGCCGGATTTACCCACTCACGCAGCGGTTTGCTGCGTGAGTGGGTAAAGGTATTGCGCTAGAACTTTCATTTGGGCGGGAAGTGCTGTTTCGCTCTTTCGAACGCTTGCTCCATCGATTTGAACGATTTCCTCAAGCCGGTTTGGATATCTTCCCAAGCGCTTTCGGAGCTACTTTCAAACGCTCCCCATTTTTCCTTGGCCTGGCTTAATTCCTGTTCGAGCTCATCCAAATGCGGTTGTAATTTATCTTGTAGTTCCTTGGTTCCCAGATGCATTTGCAGTTTGACCTCGTCAACGACCGATTGCAGATTGGATAGCTCTTCTTGCAGTTTTTCGGGAATGGATTTGTCAGCCATTTTATTATCTCCTTGTTGATGTAAATCGGATATCTATTACTGTGCCATAGTACCAGCAAAAATACTGCATGTATTGTTATTGATCAAAGGATCGAGGTAATGTCTGGCATCGGATGCGTGGTTGTTTTTAACAGGCCGTTGAAAAACTATCTGCGTTGCTGCTACGGTGTTAAAAACAAGCTCAAAATGCTCATTTATACCGCATAAACTG
>FRDC01001996.1_pt1 | contig 118154 bp, 99 predicted proteins | sample 1106171 | NCBI WGS metagenome assembly FRDC01 (sample SAMEA3930566, study PRJEB13176) | freshwater metagenome | biome: Drinking water system; feature: drinking water; material: water | place: Singapore | collected 2014-12-20 | reverse complement strand
CGTTTTGCCTAAATTAATGGGTCCTGACCCTAATGCGCGCGACGATGATGACGCCCACGCGGCGCGATATGGTCACTGGGCGGCGATACCAACGCACCCAGTTGCGCCACGATATCGGCCTGTGTCGGCCGCACGCCGGCTTGGTGATGGTCAATAGCCCGGCGGATGGCGGCAAGATGGGCGGGCGTTGTGCCGCAGCAGCCGCCAATGATCATCGCGCCGGCATCGAGCGCCAGATGCGCATAGGCCGCCATCGTCTCGGGGGTTCCTGAATAATGCGTATGGTCTCCATGAACGGTCGGAATTCCGGCATTGGCCTTGGCGATGATCGGCAGTCCGGCAGACGACACGCTGAGGCCCAGGATCGACAGGACAAGATCAGCCGCGCCGACACCGCAATTCGATCCGACCGCCAGTGGTGGTTGCGGCAGTCCGGCTGCAAACACAGCCAGCGCGTCCGGCTTGATGCCCATCATCGTCCGCCCCGCCGTGTCAAAGCTGGCGGTGAGTGTGCAGGCGAGCCCGACCCTAGCCGCTGCCGTCACCGCCGCCCGCATTTCCTCGAGCGCCGACATCGTTTCGATCCAGGCGACATCAGCGCCGCCATCGCGCAAGCCTTCCATCTGCTGGATAAAGACATCGCACGCATCGTTCTCTGTGAGCGGGCCAAGTGGCGCCAGCAGATCGCCGGTTGGTCCCACTGATCCAGCGACGATCACCGGCCGGCCGGCTTTGTCCGCCACTTCCCTTGCAATCTCGGCGGCGCGCCTGTTAAGCGCATAGGTCTGTGCCTGCATGTCATGCAGCATCAGACGACGCGCATTGGCGCCGAAACTGTTGGTGAGGATGATGTCCGCGCCAGCATCGACAAAGGAGCGGTGCAGTGTCTGGATGCGATCAGGATGAAGATTGATCCACGTCTCCGGAGCTTCGCCTGACATCAAACCCATCTCAAAAAGGTTTGTGCCCGTGGCGCCATCAGCCAGCAAGACCCCGCGCCTGGCAAGCAGATCGCTGAAGCTGTTCATGGCCCCACCTCTCGCGATCGATTGCCGGTTTTCCCGCCGCGTACCCCACGCTTTGTCATCTCTTCCATGCGCGCCGGTAGCTGCACCATGAGTGCTCCGCGTTCGGCCGGCGACAAAGTAAGCCAATTGGCAATTTCATCGCTGCTGCGTCCGCAGCCGATGCACAGGCCCGTGAGGCTGTCCAGTACGCACAAATTCTGGCAGGGCGTTTCAATGGCCATCACTGCTCCACAGCCTCATGATCGCAGCCTTGATCCTTGCGGATCATGAAGCGGCTTGGCGGTCACCACGGCCTTGCACGGCTCGCCGAGGATATCGATGAAAAATTCCTCGCCATCGCGCGCCAGCGCAACCTCAACATAACCAACCGCCAGACTCTTGCCGACAAAATGCGCGTAGGCACCGGAGGTCACATTGCCGACCACCATGCCATCCTTGGTGATCGCCTCATAGCCGACCACGTCGGCGTGCGGGGCATCGACAACCATGGTAACAAAGCGCCGCTTTGGCCCTTTCTCACGTTCGCGATGCGCTGCCTCATAACCGACAAAGCCGGTTTTGTTCCAGTCGATAAAGAGGTCAAGCCCGGTTTCGCCCGCCGTGTAATCGGGCCGGAAATCCTTGTTGAAGGAACCATAATTCTTTTCAAGGCGCAGCGAGGTGATCGCCCGCCCTCCATAATGCACCAGATCAAGCCCCTCGCTCGCGGCCAGAATATCCTCGTAAAGCTGCAATTGATAATCCGGCGTCACCCACAACTCGTAGCCAAGTTCACCCGTGAAGCCGCAGCGCTGGACAATCGTCGGCGACATGCCAATCGCCATCTCGCGTACGGCAAAGAACTTGAAGGCCGGCGAGGAAACATCCTCTGACGTCAGTCGTGACAGCACATCGCGCGCTTGCGGGCCTGAAAGCGCGAACCCTGTCAGCATCGAGCAGAGCGAGCGGACCTGCACATTGTCGGGAATGCCCGATGAGGCAAACCAGCGCATATGGAAGGTTTCAGCAAAACCTGACCCGACGATGAGGTAGCGATCCTCGGCAAGGCAGGCAATCGACAGATCGCCGATGATGCGCCCGTTGACGTTGAGCATCGGTGCGATGCCCATACGGCCGGGCTTCGGAATCCTGCAGGCAAAAACCCGATCAAGCCAGGCGCGCGCACCAGCACCGGCGACCTCGTATTTCGCGTAATTCGAGCTTTCGTAGATGCCAACACCCTTGCGCACGCCCATGCACTCATGACGCACATGCGGGAAGGCGTTTGAGCGGCGGTAGGTGGGCTCCTCGACACGTTCGACGCCTTGTGGCGCGAACCACAAGGCTTGTTCCATGCCGAAATTGGCCCCGAACACCGCGCCTCGCGCCTTGAAACGCTCATAGACAGGCGTGCGCCGGAAAGGCCTTGCAGCCGGCATTTCCTCATTGGGGTAGGCAAGGCGAAAGCGCCGACGGTAATTTTCCTCGACCTTCACGCGCGTATAGGCAGGCGTTGCAAAGAGACCGTAGCGCGCCGCATCCATCGCCAGCACGTCTTGCCCCGGATCATTCTCGCTCATCCATCGCGACAGCACGAGACCGATACCACCGCCCTGGCTGAAACCGGCCATGACAGCGCAGGCGAGCCAGAAATTACGTTTTCCCTGCACCGGTCCAACAAGCGGGTTGCCATCAGGCGAGAAGGTGAACGGGCCGTTGATCACCTTCTTGATGCCCACTCTTCCGGCGGCAGGGAAATGCCGGAAACCACGCTCAAGTTCCGGCGTAATGCGCTCCAGATCATCAGGCAGAAGCTGGCTGTGGAAATCATCTGGCGTCATTTCCGGCGCCCAGACGCGCGTGTTCTGCTCATAGGTACCAAGCAGCACACCCTGGCCTTCCTGGCGCAGATAGATTTCTCCGGTAAAGTCGGATGTGTTGATGATTTCACGCTCGAGCCCGGCGAGTTCAGGCACCGGCTCGGTGACAATATAGTGATGCTCCATCGCCAGCACCGGCAGCGACAGGCCGACGAGCTTGCCAACCTCGCGCGCCCACAATCCGCCGGCATTGACGACATGCTCGGCATGGATTGTGCCCTTGTCGGTCACGACCTCCCAGCTGTCGTCGCTGCGCTGGTGCAGCGCAATGACCTTGGTGAATCGGTTGATCTCGGCGCCAAGCGTGCGCGCCGCTGTCGCGTAAGCCTGCGTCACCAGCCACGGATCGACATAGCCACCATCCTCGCGCCAAAGCGCGCCCTTGAAATACTCTTCGGCAATCAGAATGTTGCGTTTTTTGGCCTCAGCCGGCGTAATCAGCTCGGTATCCATCTTGAGATATTTGGCGCGCGAATGGATCAGCTTGAGAAAATCCATCTGCCCATCGCTGGTCGCCAGATAGATGCCGCCATTGTGGTGGATACCGCATGACAGCCCGGTCGTTGCCTCCAGCTCGCGATAAAGATCGAAGGTGTATTTCTGCAGGCGCGAGACATTGGCGTCCGAGTTCAGCGTCGTCACGCCACCTGCCGCATGCCATGTCGAGCCTGAGGTCAGCTCGTTCTTGTCAAGGAGCACCAGGTCCTGCCATCCGGCCTTTGCGAGATGAAAGAGGACGGATACGCCGACAACCCCACCACCGATAATGACCGCCCGCGCCTTGGTCTTCATACGGATCGTCTTCCTCTGGCTGGAGCGCCGTGCGCTTGCTGATGACGCCGGTTCAGTTCCGCGTGAACCCGGCGTCAATGTTTATTATGTCTGATCTTAATCTCGCGCAACCAGCGAAATCTCTGCCTGTTTATTGATCGCTTCTCAGCGGCATGGCGCGTCGGCGCCGCATGGTGCCACGGGATGATTTCGGCGCAAAGTGCACATGTCTGCCCGTCAACGCGTAATCATCATCAGCGTGTGGTATGGCCATCGCGGCCACAAAAGCGCTCTGAAAATCGGGATCAAGCGCAGTTTCGATCTTTTCGATCGACTGAACGATCTTCTGGATGTCGAGCCGCGACCGGGCATTCAAAAGAGCAATGCGCGCGCCATGCCCGGCGGCATTCCCGGCGGCACTGACATGTTCAAGGGCGCAATCGGGAATAAGGCCGAGCGCCAGCGCATGCAGCGGGTCGATATGCGCGCCGAACGCACCGGCAAGGCGAATGCGGTCGATGTGCGTGATTCCCAGACGCGCCATCAGCAGCTTGCAGCCTGCATGCAGTGCTGCTTTGGCAAGCTGGACCGCCCGGATATCGCCTTGCGTCACGGCAATTTCGGGTTCTCCGGCGAAGATGACATATTTGAAGCTTCTCCCGTCCGGAACGAGGCGAGATGAACGCGTCGCCACGTCGCTGTCAAAGACGCCATCAGGCCGTATGACACGGGCGAGCGCCAGTTCGGCGACCACATCGATGATCCCCGACCCGCAGAGACCGGTGATCCTGGTTGATCCACAGGCATCCGCAAACCCCGCCTCATCTGACCATGGTGCGATGCCGATCACCTTGAAACGCGGCTCAAGCGACACCGCATCAATGCAAATTCGCTCAATGGCGCCGGGAGCGGCCCGCTGCCCGCTGGTGAGCTGCGCCCCTTCAAAAGCAGGGCCGGTCGGCGATGAGCAGGCAAGAAGCCGATGGCGGTTTCCCAACACGATCTCGGCATTGGTTCCAACATCCACCAGAAGAGTGATCTCCTCGCGCGCCTGCGGGCTTTCAGCCAGTACCATCGCGCTGGCATCAGCCCCGACATGGCCGGCAATGCAGGGCAGAAGATGGACGTAAGCGCAAGGCGCCACGTTCAAGCCAAGGTTTGCCGCTGACACGTCGAGCGCTTCGTCAATTGCCAGCGCGAAGGGGGCGCTGCCAAGCTCGCGCGGATCAATCCCGAGCAACAGGTGATGCATCACCGGATTGCCCACCATCACCATGTCGACGACATCGCCGCGCGCGAGACCAGCCTCAGCGCATAAATCGCCGATCAGCGCGTCGATCGCGCCGCGCACGCTTGCTGTCATCTCGGCCGCGCCGCCCTCCGTCATCATGGCATACGAGACGCGGCTCATGAGATCTTCGCCAAAACGGATCTGCGGGTTCATGACGCCCGCTGACGCAAGCACCTTCCCATCGCCCAACGCGCACAGATGAGCCGCAAGGGTTGTCGAGCCGATGTCAACCGCAATGCCGGCGATCTGTTCTTTAAGCCCCGCATAAATAGCAACGATCTCGCGGCCGTGGCGCAGTGCCACGGTTACTTTCCAGCCGCCAGCACGCAGCAGCGATGGCAAATGCGCCAGAAGCGGCAGCGGCAGGGTGACATCGCCGATTGCCCATTGCGCGCGCAACGCTGCGCGCAGGCGATCAACATCCGAGCGCGGCATGTCGAGCGATGGCTCTTCGACCTCGATGAAGTGCAGGCGAACGACAGGGTCAACGATGATCGCCTGATCAGAGGTGTCTTTGCGGACGATCTGGCGATGAACCTGGCTGTCCTCGGGAACGACAACGATCAGATCGTCGGTGATTTCGGTTTGGCACCCCAGCCGGCGGGACACTGCCATCCCCCGCGCGCTGCGGTAGCGCGCTTCAACGGCGTTAGGCGCGCTGCAATGATCTGCTTGTGATGAAATGCCAAGCTTGGCGTCGCGACCATGCTGGATTTCAATCTGGCAGCGCCCGCAGATACCCCGCCCGCCACATACGGAATCAAGATCAACCCCGAGTGATCTTGCAGCGTTGAGCACGGTCGTGCCGATGGCCATGCGGCCGCGCTTGCCCGACGGCGCAAAGAACACCAGCGGCTCGGTTGCCGGCGGCGGGTGATCGAGCCCGCCGTTTTGCACGAGGCGCCGCAGACGCGCGGGATCGTAGTCATCCTCGATCTGGCGCAGCGCCACCGCGATCGCTGCTTCAAGATCATCCCCGCAGGGCGATGGCGTCCCGCGTCGCCACGCCGACAGATAGGAATCTGAATCCTTGGCACCACTTCGCATTGCGGCGTGATCGATCGCTTCATGGAAGCGGGCAGCGAGTTCGCGTTTGGCGCTCGCGCGTCCGGCGCGCGCGATCAGCTGGGCTGGAATATCGCGCCAATAGATCACCGTCAGCTCAGCCATGGGGGGACGCAATGCTGGCCGCCTCAAGATGCGAGGAGAGCAACTCAAGCCCGGTGAACATTGTTTTCAGGGGCAGGGCCAGTTTCCGGGCAGCGTCCGCAGCTTTGTCCGAAACTGCCTTATCCGGCGCCTGGACGAGATGGACGACGCGCCTGTAATGCCCGAAATAATCGTCACGCAAGCCGGGATGGCGATCAAGTCCAAGGCCTTGCCACACCAGGCGCTCGAAATGGCGGGCCAGATAGTCGGTGAGGAAAAAGCTTCCGATCTCCTCGCTCATCAAGGCGGAAAACTGCTGATTACCGGCGACAAACTCATAGCAATGCGCGCCGGGCAACCTGTCGATCCCTTCTGCACGTAACAGCTCGTCCAGCGCGCCGCCTGTGCCGCAATCGCCATAGGCACAAAAAATACGGTGATAGCGCCCTCGCACCGCATCGATCCGCGCTTTGACGGCGCTCGCAATGTGCTCCGGCCGATTGTGCAGGATGGCTGGAACATAGGTGACATCAAACACCATTCGGCAATCGGCGCGCCGCAGCATGTTCAGCTCGCGCGCCAGCGCCCCGCAGGCAATGATCAGCAAGCGCGGTCCGGCCTGTTGCAACGACGGATTGTTTGGCCAAACGGACATCAGACCCGGACGCTAATCGCCGGAAAACCGATATGCCAGCGCAAAATTGCATTAAACCGACGCCATGCGACAACTCAGGATGGATCATGCCATGATGGCCGATGCCGGAGCCGAGCATGCAGCCTCCAGCATCGGTCAGTGCGACGGTAATCGAGCGATACCGCCAACGTCACGCACTGCGATACAGCTTCGTCATCGAAAACTCGCGGTGCCCGAGCGCTTCGGCAGCCGTCAGGCGGCCATTGCAGGTGCGGATGATCATGTCGATCAACGCATCACCGGCGGTATCGAGCGTCTGGTCGCGGCGCAGCACGCCCGTCACATCCACATCGATATGCTCTGGCATGGTACGAAGGGTTTTCGGATTACCGGAAATCTTGATCACCGGAACAATCGGATTGCCGATGACATTGCCCTGACCGGTCGGGAAGGTGTGCACCACCCAGCCGCCGGCTGCCATCAGCGTCACGCATTCAGCGGCCGCAGAGGAGGTGTCCATGTAATAGAGCCCCGCGCCCTTGGCGGGAGCCTCGGCTGCGTCGAGCGCATCGATATAGCGGCAGCGCCGGCCGATTTTTTCGAGATTGCCCAGCGCCTTTTCCTCGATGCTCGACAATCCGCCAGCAATATTGCCCTTCGTAGGCTGGCTCTCGGACAGATCGCCATCCTTATGCGCTTCGATGACCTCTTCCTGATAGGCTTTCCACATCTTGTACCATTTGTCGGCGACGCTCTTGTTGATCGCTCGTTCACGGCAGATGTGCTCCGCCCCGGTGATCTCCGAGGTTTCACCGAACACACCGTAAATGCCCTTGGGGATCAGTTTGTCATACATATTGCCAACCGTCGGGCAGGATGAGAGGCCCGTTGTTGTGTCACTCTCACCGCACTTCGTTGATACCCACAAATCGGCGATCCCGCATTCCTCGCGCTTCAGCTCGGATGCCCACTGGACAAATTCCTTCGCCTTATAGGACGCCTTGGCAATGGTAGCGATGTCGCCATGACCTTCGATGCCAAAGCCCACCACCGGTTTGCCGGTCTTGGCGATGCCATCGACGACCCGCTTCGTCCATCCATCCTCGATGCCGACCACGACCACTGCGGCCACATTGGGGTTCGAGCCGGTGCCGATGAGGGTACGAAAATGCAGATCGAGATCCTTGCCGAATTGCAGACGCCCATAGGCATGCGGGATGGCCATCGTGCCCTTGATGTTGTTGGCGACCGCTTCGCACACCGAGTTCGACAGATCGTCAAGCGGCAGGATGATGACATGATTGCGCACCCCCACGCGACCATTCTCGCGGCGCCAGCCGGTGAAATGCAGATTGCTATGCTTTGCTGGTGAACTGCGTTTTTTTAAAGTTTTGGTGGCCATCATATTCGTCCTTGTCGCCTTGAACCGTGATCGTCTTGAATGAGAATTGATAGGCGGCCGGCCTCACCAGCGCTTCGTTCTGTGATTGTGGACGTGGACGTGATCGCCTTTTTTGAAGTCGGCGACAACTTTGCCGATATCCTCGCCATACTTGATGATGGTGTCGCCTTTCTTCATATCCTTCAGCGCCACCTTGTGCCCGACCGGAATGTCATGATTGGCCTTGCCGGTAATCGGCGTGTCGGTCTCGGTGATGATGCCTCTCATCTTCGTTCCGGCAGCCAGCCCCTCGACAACAACAACGCCGACATTGTCCTTGGGACTGTGAACGAGAAAATGCGGAATGGACGGGCTGGGCATAAGCAGGTCTCCTGTCTGAACGGAACGGCAGAATCATTGCGCGTGCTAAATCATCTCATGAAAGAAAGCCATATTGCTAACCGTGACAATAGCTGCGCCGCGTGCAGATCATAACGCTACGACCGGTCGCGCCGGCATTGGCCACATCAAACGCGCCAATTGCGATCAGAGCAAGCGCTCGTCTGGCCGACCGTGCTCCCGATGCCGACAGCGGCGCTGAGAGAACAGCCTCAGGCTCACGCCGCACACGGACTTTGCCTGAAGCCAGACAGAAAAGGGGAGTGGTGAGCCCGGATGGATTCGAACCATCGACCATTCGATTAAAAGTCGAATGCTCTACCACTGAGCTACGGGCCCTGATGAAAGCGCGCGGACCTTATGGATGCTCTTGGCGGGGGTCAAGCACCGGCGACACATAAAGCGCGAATAGATGGAAATGCCTCAGCGCAGTGCCAGCCGCTGCCCATCATAGACAGTTGGCTGGCAATTGACATTTGCTTGGCGCAATTGGGCGCACAGCGTGGCGGCATCAGCGACATCGTTGACCGGGCCGGCAACCAGATAAAGAATCGGCTGCCCATTGATCCCGTCACGGATGGCGACCAGCGGCTCCAGGCGTCCAAGGGTCGCTTTATTGCGTTCGCTCATTCGTTGCCAGCGAAGGCGCAATGCTGACATCGTCGTCTCGCTGCCCAGATCAAGCCCGAACTGGCTACGCGTCGCCAGCGTGATGCCGCCGCTCGCCGATGCCAGATCACTGTCGGCGCTGCCTTGTCCGCTACGCGCGATTAGCGGTTCGCTCGGGCGCCCGCCGTCTCGTGCAACAGGCGGCGAAAGAGAGGTTATTTCCGGCGCTTTCGCGCGCGGCTCGCCTGGAGCGATGCTACCCGTAACATCATTGCTGCGTCTGGTTGACCCTGTCACGTCATCAACATCACGTTCAAGCCTCGCCAGACGCTGTTCAAGTCGCGCCCGCTCGGCGACAAGCCTGCGCGTTTCCTCGCGCACGGTATCGACTTCCTGATTGACGATACTCGCCAGTTGCGAAGGCGAGGGGCCCTGGGCCTGCCCGATCAGTTCGCCAAGCGCGCCTGGCAGCGCGGCGAGACGTTCTCCCCCGCGGTTGGTTGTGCTGGTATAGACCACCAGACCGAGGGCAAAAAACGCCGATGCGGCCCAGACGGCGGGAAAGCGAATGTCTCGCCAGATGTTTTCAGCCCGGCCATAATCACGAATTGACCCCACCCGGTGCTGCGCAGCCCCCAGATCGAGTACATCGTCACTTTGCAAGGTCTGCTTTACCTTCATCGTCTTGCGTGGCATGGCCTCCCCGCGAATCGCGTGCAATGACATATTATCGCGCGGCTCGTTAACGCCGCACGATATAAATTACCAAAATCGGGTTAAATGCTGGACGGAGACAGCGATGGCGTCACGCGAACTAACCACTATCATCCTCGCTGCCGGTGAGGGAACGCGGATGAAATCGGCTCGCGCCAAGGTCCTTCACGAGATCGCGGGTGCGCCGCTGCTTGCCCATGTGATGGAGACTGCAAGCGCTGCCGGCTCGTCAGCCCTCGCCGTCGTCATCGGCCCTGACCGCGACGATGTGGCTGACATGGCCCGACGCTTTGCTGGCAAACTCGACATCAAATTGGATGTTTTCATACAAACCGATCGTCTGGGAACCGCGCATGCGGCCTTGCAGGCGGGCGCGCTCCTGCAAGCTGCCAGCGGCGATGTCATGATTGCCTTTGGTGATACGCCGCTTCTGACGCCGGCGACATTTGAAGCCTTGCGACAATCGCTGCGAGAAGGGGCGGACATCGCTATTGCCGCCTTTACGGCCACTGATCCCTCTGGATATGGCCGTGTCCTGGCCCAGGGCGATCAGGTGATCGCCATCCGCGAGGAAAAGGACGCATCCGCCGAAGAACGCCAGATCACCTTGTGCAACGGTGGATTGATGGCAATTTCAGCCAGGCATGCTCTGCGCTTGCTGAAACAGGTCGGCAATGCAAATGCCAAGGGCGAATATTATCTGACCGATATCGTTGAAGCGGCGCGCACCGAAGGCGTGATCGCCCGCGCCGTGGTGGTTGATGAAGATGAATTGCGCGGCGTCAATACCCGCGCCCAGCTCGCTGATGCCGAAGCCTTGATGCAGCAGCGTCTGCGTCGGGAAGCAATGGAGGCAGGTGTCACTCTGGTTGCACCCGACACGGTTTTTTTCTCGCACGATACCGTGCTCGGCAATGATGTGTGGATAGGGCCGCACGTGGTGTTCGGGCCAGGTGTGTCGATGGCAGGACCGGGGGAAATTCTCGGCTTCAGCCATCTCGCCGGCTGCCGCATTGCTGCGGGCGCCCGCATCGGACCGTTCGCCCGCATCCGCCCGCAAACGGTACTCGGGGAGAACAGTCACATCGGCAATTTCGTCGAAATCAATCGCTCAACACTCGGCGCCGATGTGCAGGCCAATCATCTGGCTTATGTCGGCGATGCCGAGGTCGGACGCGGCAGCAATATCGGCGCTGGAACCATCACCTGCAATTTCGATGGCGCCGACAAGCACCATACGAGGATCGGGCGCGATGTGTTTGTAGGCTCTAACTCAACGCTGGTGGCACCGATTACCATCGGCGATGAAGTCTTGATCGCCGCCGGTTCGACCCTGACAAAAAACGTGCCCGATGGAGCGCTGGCTTTCGGACGCGCGCGGCAAAGCGAACTCGATGGCAAGGGGCGCGATAGGGTCATTGCCAATCAAGCCAAACGCGCCGCGCGCAAGGCACGCGGCGCTTGAAGCTGTTAGGAATTGCAACAGACAGTCATTTGGCGTTCCCGAGCGCCTGCGGCTATGTGACGGTCAAACAAAGCGTCCGGATGCGGACAACGCTGATCATAAGGCTAGGTTGAATGTGCGGAATCGTTGGCATTATTGGCAAAACTGCCGTTTCCCGGCAGATCGTTGAATCACTGCGCCGCCTTGAATATCGCGGCTATGATTCCGCCGGGATCGCCACGCTTGAAGGGGGCGTCATTCTGCGCCGCAGGGCGCCCGGCAAGTTGAACAATCTGGACGCCGTTCTGTCAGAAAGACCGCTTTCCGGCCATGTCGGCATCGGCCATACGCGATGGGCCACCCATGGTCGCCCCAACGAGGTCAACGCCCACCCGCACGCCACCACGCGTGTTGCCGTTGTTCATAATGGCATTATCGAGAATTTCCGTGAATTGCGCGAGGAAGCTGCCGCCAAGGGTGCTCGTATGGAAAGCGAGACCGATACGGAAGTTGTCGCTCACCTTGTTACGCAGGCGCTTGAGGAGGGAAAATCGCCAAAGGAGGCGGTGGCAGCGACGTTGAAGCGGCTGCGCGGCGCCTTTGCCCTGGCGTTCCTGTTTTCAGGAGAAAACGATCTGCTGATCGGCGCCCGTCGTGGCCCGCCGCTCGCGGTCGGCTACGGCGAGGGTGAGATGTTCCTGGGCTCCGACGCGATCGCGCTCGCGCCGCTGACCAACCGCATCTCCTATCTCGAAGAAGGAGACTGGGTCATCCTCACGCACGCCGGCGCGGTCTTTTTCGACGAAAATGATCAGCCCGTGCAGCGCGCCATCACCCTGTCCCAGATCAGCGGCAACCTGATCGACAAGGGCAATTACCGGCATTTCATGGCCAAGGAAATTCATGAGCAGCCGGAAGTGGTGTCGCATACGCTGAGCCATTATCTCGATTTGACGACCGGTACTATTGCGCCAGCCAGCCTCGAGGCGGTTGACTTCAAGAAATTGTCGCGGCTTGCCATTTCCGCCTGCGGCACGGCTTTTTACGCCGGGCTCGTTGGCCGCTACTGGTTTGAGCGTTATGCCCGCCTGCCTGTCGACATCGATATTGCCTCCGAATTTCGTTATCGCGAGGCGCCCTTGGATCCAGGTGGCCTGGCGCTCATGATTTCGCAATCGGGAGAAACCGCCGACACGCTCGCGACCCTGCGCTACTGCCGCAGCGCCGGGCTCAAGATCGGTGCGATCGTCAACGTCCCAAGCTCAACCATGGCGCGCGAGAGTGACGTTATCTTCAAGACGCATGCCGGCACAGAGATTGGCGTTGCCTCCACCAAGGCGTTCACCTGCCAGCTTGCCGCACTTGCGGCCTTATCGCTCGCCGCCGGCAAGGCGCGCGGCGTCATTGATCCGGCCGAAGAGCACGATCTCGTCAAGGCGCTCATGGAAGTGCCGCGTCTGATGGCTGAAACGCTCAAAATCGAACCGCAGATCGAGCGTCTGGCCAAGAGTTTGGCCAAAGCCAGTGATGTGCTCTATCTGGGGCGCGGAACGAGCTTCCCGATTGCGCTTGAAGGTGCATTAAAATTAAAAGAAATCAGTTATATACACGCTGAAGGTTATGCAGCAGGTGAACTGAAGCACGGACCCATCGCACTCATTGACGAGACGATGCCCGTGGTGGTGGTCGCCCCTTACGACCATCTGTTTGAAAAGACCGTGTCAAACATGCAGGAGGTCGCGGCAAGGGGCGGACGGGTGATCCTGATCACCGACGCGCAAGGAGCCAAAGAGGCCGGCGATGTCTATGCCAGCATCATCGTGCCGACCGCGCATTCCTTCATCAGCCCCCTGATTTATGCCATTCCCATCCAGCTCATGGCCTATCATACGGCGGTCGTCATGGGCACCGATGTCGACCAGCCGCGAAGTCTCGCCAAGAGCGTCACTGTCGAATAATAGAGCGTGACCGTCGAATAGCGCTCATCCGGCCAACAGGTAACGCAGCGCGCGCTGCTGGCCAAACAGATGCAATGCCAGTCGCGCGGCCTGTCCGCGCGGGCTGGTGAGAAGCGGGTCGGCGGCAATGAGCGCGCGCGCTTCGCTTCTGGCCGTTGGCAATAGATCGACATGCGCCTCCCATGTCGCCAGCGGCAGGGATGGCAGGCCGGATTGTCTCGCTCCCAGTACTTCGCCGGGCCCACGCAGGCGCAGATCGGCTTCGGCGATATAAAACCCGTCCTCGCTGTCGCGAATGACCTGAAGGCGCTCCTTTGCCGTTTCGCTGAGATCGGGATCGTAGAGCAGCACGCATGAGGAAGCCTGCGTGCCGCGTCCAACCCTTCCGCGCAATTGGTGGAGCTGCGACAGGCCGAATTTGTCTGCCTGCTCGATGATCATGATGGTCGCATCCGGCACATCGACGCCAACCTCGATGACGGTCGTCGCTACCAGAACGCGGCTGGCGCCTGTTGAAAAGTCAGACAGGGCCTTTTCCCGCCGCGCCTGAGGCAGTCGAGAGTGGAGGAGAGAGACGAGGCCGGGAAAATGCGCTTCAAGAGAAGCTGCGCGCTGCTCGACGCCGCTTTCCTCCTCGCCCTCATCGGCAATTGTCGGGCACACCCAATAGGCACGTGCACCCTTGTCCAGCGCGCGGCGAAGCCCGTCGATCACCTCATCGAGGCGGGTGAGCGGCATTGCGCGCGTCGCGATTTTCTGTCGACCGGGAGGCTTTTCATCAAGCTTCGAGACATCCATGTCGCCGTAGTAGGCGAGCACGAGCGTGCGAGGGATCGGTGTCGCTGTGGTCAACAGCAGGTCGACCGCTTCGCCTTTGGTCGTCAGAGCCAGACGTTGATTGACGCCAAAGCGATGCTGCTCGTCGATGACCGCAAGACCCAGATCGGCAAAGCGCACATCCTCCTGGAAGAGAGCGTGCGTGCCGATGACGAGCCGAATGCGTCCATCCGCAAGGCCGGCGAGAACTTTAGCCTTCGCGACAGCGCGCTCGCGTCCGGTGAGAAGGACCGGCTCAATGCCGACGCCACGCAGAAGAGGCGTCAGCGTCGCATGGTGCTGGCGCGCCAGAATATCGGTTGGCGCCATCAGGGCAGCCTGATGACCGGCTTCGATGGCACGTGCCATCGCCAGCATCGCCACCACCGTCTTGCCCGACCCGACATCACCTTGCAGCAGATGCAGCATGGCCTGCGGCGCCGCCATGGCCCCATGAACAGCTGCGAGCGAGCGCACCTGCGCGCTTGTCAGCGTGTAGGGCAGGGCAGCAATGAGCGGTTCGACCAGTTGGCCATCGCCGCTCATCGCCCGGCCATGGCGCTGCCGTGTGTGGCGGCGAAGCAAAGCAAGTGCGAGTTGGCTCGCAAAGAAGGAATCAACCGCAAGCCGCCGTCCTGCCGCTGAACTTGCCGCACCCTCATCAGGCGTCGAGGGCTGATGGACGTTCCGCAGCGCCCCCAGAAACGGCGGGAACCCGGCAACATTCTCTGGCGATAGCCATTCAGGAAGCTCTTTGACGACAGAAAAAGCCTGCCGGACAACCCTGTGGAGAAAGCGAGACGTCACCCCCGCTTTTAGCGGATAGACCGGCTCGATGGCGCTGAAACCGCCGGGCTTCTGCGGATCAACCACGAAAGCCGGATGGACGATCTGCTTCACCCCGTCGAAGCTCTCGATGACGCCGCTGATCAGCCTTTCGCTGCCAACCGGCATTGATCGTTCGATCCATCCTGTCTCCTGGCCGAAATAGACCAGGAGCAGTTCCCCACTCTCATCACCCACCACGACCCGGTGTGGCATCCGGCTGCGCCCGGGCGGGGCATGGCGGTGCGCTTCAATCCGTCCAATCAGCGTGACTATCGCGCCTTCCGGCGCATCAGCAATTGTCGTGCGCAACCGGCGGTCGATGGTGCTGGTCGGCAGGTGAAACAGAAGATCAACGACGCGCGCCGGCGTGCCGTTCTCAGGACCAATCAACCCCTTCAACGGCGCGATGAGCTTGGTGCCGAATCCCTTGAGTGTGTCGAGAGGGGCGAAATAGCCATCAAGAACCGCCGGGCGCGGATCTTCTGCAGCGATCGGCAATTGCCCTCTGGTGAATTTGTTTTCTGCCATTGCTGCCTGTGACCAGTCGCGTTAGAGGAAGCGGATCAAGCCGGTGGAAGGATATCATCATGACGGAAGGCGTCGCATCCGCCGATCCGCTGACGCTCAGGCGTCGGCGCGCCCGTTACCGTGCCTGGCATCGCGGCACCAAGGAAATGGATATCATCATGGGTCGCTTTGCCGATGCAGAGCTTGAGGGCATGAATGCGCACGAGCTTGACTTGTTTGAGGAATTGATCGACGTCGGCGATCCTGAGCTGTTTTCGTGGATCGTCAAGGGAGGCGAGGTTCCCGAGGCCTACCGCACGCCGCTTTTCCAGCGCCTCAAGGCCTTCCATCTCGGTTGAACAGATGTTTTCCTTTGCGGTTGGCCTGCTTGATGATGAGACACCGCTGGGACTGGTGAAGGTTCCGGATTCGGCAACCGCCTTTGTCCTCAGCGAGCTTTATGCCCGCGCCCGCGCCGACAAGAATGTGTCAGGTGGTGTCGGCTGCGTCTTTGTGGCGCGCGATGCCGAGCGTATGTCGATGCTCGCACGCGCGCTTGATTTCGTCGCGCCTGACATTCCCCGCCTCGAACTTCCTGCCTGGGATTGTCTGCCCTATGATCGCGTGTCCCCCAATCCTGACGTGCTGGGGCGGCGCATGTCCTCGCTCTCGCGATTGGCGCGGGCCGATCAGGCAGAAACACCGCTGCTGCTGTTGACAACCGTCAACGCCCTCATTCAGCGCGTGCCGCCGCGCGCCTCGCTGCTCGCCAAAAGCCTGTCGGCTGGTACAGGCGAGCGCTTTGACCCGGCAATCCTCGCCCGTTGGCTGGAAGAAAACGGCTTCCAGCGCGCCTCAACCGTTCGCGAAGTGGGCGAATACGCGGTGCGCGGCGGCCTGGTTGATCTCTTTCCGCCCGGCAGTCTTGAGCCGTGGCGGCTCGATTTCTTCGGCGACACGCTTGAATCAATCCGCAGTTTTGATGAGGAAAGCCAGCGGACCCTGCGCTCGCTGTCACGCATCGAACTGGTGCCCCTGTCAGAACTGACCATCGACAGCACATCGATCACACGGTTTCGTCGCGGCTTTGTCGAGACATTCGGTGCGGCCCATGGCGATGCCCTCTATGAAGCCGTCTCGCAGGGCCGGCGCTATCAGGGCATGGAACACTGGTTGCCGCTTTTCCACGAGCATCTCGACACCCTGTTTGATTATCTCCCGAACGTGCCGTTCGTTCTCGACCATCTGGCGCAAAAAGCGGCAGGTGAACGGTTCACGACGATTGCCGATCATTATGAAGCGCGGCGCGAAGCCGCAAGCCGCGACAGCGACGGCAATTCCTACAAACCATTGCCGCCTGCCGGTCTTTATCTTGGCGACAACGAACTGAACAAGAGATGCGCTGATCACCCTCTTGTCACGTTGTCATCCTTTGACGACGTGCCGGCAAACAGCCGCCGCATCGACCTGACGATTGCCGCAGGTCGCAATTTTGCACCGGAGCGGGCGGGAGCCCCCGGCGGCGTGTTCGAAGCGGTGTGCCAGCATATCCGCCAGCTGAGCGATGCCGGCACGTCGGTACTCATTTCGTCGTGGTCGGCAGGCGCGCGCGACCGCCTGTTGCCGGTCCTGGAAGATCACGGATTGAAAGAGCCGCGCTCGGTCGAGCGCCTGCAGCAATTCGCCGATCTGCCCGCCGGTACGGTCGCGGTTGGCGTCGCGCCGCTTGAAAGCGGCTTTGTAACCGGCAGGCTTGCGATCATATCCGAGCAGGACATTCTGGGCGACCGTCTGGTTCGCCCGCGCCAGCGTCGCAGCCGGGCATCTGATTTCATCGCCGAGGTCACCAGCCTTCAGCCGGGCGATGTGGTTGTGCATCTCGATCACGGCATTGGACGCTTTGTCGGCTTGAGGTCAATCGAGGTGACGGGCGCCGCCCATGATTGCCTCGAACTGCACTATGCCGGCGACACCAGGCTCTTCCTGCCGGTAGAGAATATCGAACTCCTTTCGCGCTACGGCTCAGACGGATCCGAGGTTCAACTCGATCGCCTCGGTGGCGGCGCGTGGCAGGCGCGCAAGGCGAAAATGAAGGAGCGCCTGCGCGAAATGGCGGGCAAGCTCATTGCCATTGCCGCCGAGCGGGCGCTTCGCCTGGCGCCGACGTTTACGCCACCCGATGGCGCCTGGGACGAATTCCGCGCCCGCTTCCCTTACGAGGAAACCGACGACCAGCTGGCGGCGATTGCCGCTGTCCTCGATGATCTGACAACCGGCAAGCCGATGGATCGTCTGGTGTGCGGCGATGTCGGCTTCGGCAAAACGGAAGTGGCGCTGCGCGCGGCCTTTGTGGTTGCCATCAGCGGCAAGCAGGTTGCCGTGGTGGTGCCGACCACGCTTCTGGCGCGCCAGCATTTTCGCACCTTTTCAAGCCGCTTTTCCGGCCTGCCTATCAACGTCCGTCACGCTTCGCGACTGGTAGGGGCCAAGGAATTGGCTGACACCAAGCGCGGTATCGCCGATGGCACGGTGGACGTTGTCGTTGGCACGCATGCGCTGCTGGGGAAATCAGTCGCCTTCCGCGATCTTGGCTTGCTGGTGATCGACGAGGAGCAGCATTTCGGTGTGGCCCATAAGGAAAAGCTGAAAGAGCTGCGCTCGGACGTGCACGTTCTGACGCTGACGGCGACCCCCATTCCGCGCACCCTGCAATTGGCGCTTTCAGGCGTGCGCGAGCTCTCGCTCATTGCGACACCGCCGGTTGATCGCCTCGCGGTGCGCACCTTCATCACGCCTTTTGATGCGCTCATTGTACGCGAAGCCCTGTTGCGCGAGCGCTATCGAGGCGGCCAGGCGTTCTATGTCTGCCCGCGGATCGCTGATCTTGCCGAGCGGCGGGAATTTCTGGCCCAGCACGTCCCCGAGGTGAGCGTCGCTGTTGCCCATGGGCAGATGGCAGCCTCGGAACTCGAAGACATCATGAATGCCTTTTACGACGGCAAATATGACGTTCTCCTCTCAACCTCGATCGTCGAATCGGGACTCGATATTCCGACCGCCAACACGCTGGTCGTCCATCGCGCCGATCTTTTCGGACTAGCCCAGCTCTACCAGCTCAAGGGTCGCGTCGGGCGCTCGAAAACCCGCGCCTATGCTTACTTCACCACCTCTGAAAAGCAGAAGCTCAACCCAATTGCAGAGCGCCGCCTCAAGGTGCTGCAATCGCTCGACAGCCTTGGGGCCGGCTTCCAGCTTGCAAGCCACGATCTCGACATCAGGGGCGGTGGCAACCTCCTCGGCGAGGAGCAGTCAGGTCATATCCGCGAGGTTGGCTATGAACTCTATCAGCAGATGTTGCAGGATGCGATTGCCGAAATCCAGTCCGGCACCCGCGTCATGGCCGATCAGGAATGGTCGCCGCAGATCGCGCTCGGCATGCCGGTGATGCTGCCTGAGACCTATGTCGCCGACCTCAATCTGCGGCTGTCGCTTTATCGCCGGCTGGGCGATCTGCGTGAGGAAAGCGACATCGATGCGTTCGGCGCTGAATTGATTGATCGCTTCGGTCCTCTTCCGCCGGAAGCAGAGCATTTGCTCAAGGTCATGCTCATCAAGTCGCTGTGCCGGCGCGCCGGCATCGACAAGCTCGATACCGGGCCCAAGGGGGTCGTCATCTCGTTTCGCGCCAACACGCCGCCCAATCTGCAGGGGCTTATTGCCTTCATTGGCGAGCAGGGAAAACTGGCGCGCCTGCGCCCCGATCAGAAGCTCGTTCTCGTGCGCGACTGGAAGAGCGACAATGACCGCGTGAAAGGCACAATGACGCTCATGCGCCGTCTGGCCGCGATTGGTGATGCGGAACTGGGAAAGGCCGCGTGATCAGACCGATGCTGATCAGCCCGCTGGCGTCGTTTGTACGCCACCCTGGCGTGCCAGCGCCTGGCGAATGGCTTCGGCTATGGTCTCCGGTGGGTGAGCCCCGGGCAGGGCGAGTGCAGCATCGAATATGAAAAACGGCACGCCGGTCACACCCATGCGTTGTGCTTCTTCAATCTCGTTCCTGACGGCGTCTTTGTCGTCATCGCTTTTCAGGCGCTGAGCCAGACCCTTGGTATCCATGCCAACCGAGCCGGCCGCTAAAATAAGCGTGTCGGTATCAGCCAGATTGGCACCCTCGATGAAGAACAGATCGAACAATCGTTGTTTCAAAGCGTTCTGCACGCCGGATGCCTCCGCCCAGCGCAACAGGCGGTGCATGTCGAGCGTATTGGGTGAAATGTCGATCTTCTCGAAGGCAAAGGCGATACCCTCGCCACGACCCTCGTCGCTGATGCGGTCATAAATCTGCGCGATGCGCTCATCTGAACCGAATTTGCGCGACAGGTAAGTGTGGCGCGCAATGCCCTCGGGCGGGATGGTGCCATCAAGCTGGAACGGGCGCCAATGCAGGTCGAACGTGACGTCAGGAAACGCCTTCATCGCTGTCTCAAGGCGCCGCTTGCCGATATAGCACCACGGGCAAACGACGTCAGAAACGATATCCACCCGCATCTTTTGCATGGAGCACACCTCTTGATCATACCAAAATCACACAAAAGAGCAGGCTGTGTCCCACATGGCCTTAGCCGACGTAAAGTCGGCAGGTGTAACAAGCCGGCACTCTAATGACACGCCATCCACAACCGTACCATCGCTCTTGAGGAAGGCTGAGTGTCGCGCAATGCCGTCAAGGCGGGAGATGATCGGCAACGCCAGTTGCGCCGATACATCGGGCAGGATCAATAAAAGTCCGGCCTCGCCACAATCAAGAACGACGTCTTCAGCGCGCGTCAGACTTGCCAGCATCTGGAAAACGGCACGACAAACCGTTGGGTCTGTCACCTGCTCTGCAGGGTCTTCGACGCGTACGGCGCTAAGCCCCGCCAGGGTGAAGGAGGCATGCTCGTCATCAAGCGCGAGCGTGATATGGCGAAGCGCGTCTGCCTCGGTGCTGATCACATGGGCACCGGGAGACGATTTCGTCTTGCGCAACCTTGCCCGCAGCGAACGAACGTCGCGGTAAGCATGGCATAGGGGGAGCGCATCATTGCCGATCGTTGCTGCGGTAACGATCCGGTCAATACCCGCGTCAAGCAGGCCCTGATGCTCGTAAGTCGGCGCGAACGCCAGCAGTGGAATGTCGGCGAGGTCAGGATGCGCCCGTACCTTCTCAACGAAGTCGATCGCCGACAGGCCGGTCATGGTTGCATCAATGACCAGACCTTCGGCAACATCGCCCAGCGCCAGGTCGATCGCCGCTTTTTCCGACAGCGCGCAAACAATCTGATGTGGCGCAAGCGTCAGGTTCAGCGCGCTGAACATCGTACCGCGACATAAGGCAACGATACGCAGCGTGCCTGCTTCAGTGTCAGGGTCTGCCGGCAGATTGAGGGCGATCTGCGCCCGTTTCAGCGCGGCTTGCATACGCTCGATTGACCGCACGACTAGCTGCCTTGCGAGACGCCGCGCTGGCGCGCATGCATGTCGCCACGAAGGCGGTGCTCGATCCTGATCATCGTTGGTGTCTTGTAGGCTGCAATGCCAGCGCTTGCGAAACGCGCCTGAATGCGCTGAACGAGAGCCTCCCCCTGGGTTGCTCCATTAAGGCGGGGAGCGATCTGCGCTTCGATCCGTTGGCCGAACAGGGGATCATGGACGACTGTTACTTTCACCGCGTCGACATCATCGCTTGCCAGCAATTGCTTTTCGATTTCACCGGTGCCAACGCCAAGGCCGCCGACATAGGCGACGCCTGTGAGGCGCTTTAACACGGCAAGCGACGTGTCGTGCTTGCCAACGCGCAATGTCGTGGGGCGATAGCCCTCGCCGAATTTTCCCGAATAGGGAACTTGCGGTCCCTTGACCATCACCGTTCCATCGCCACCGATTTTAGTTTCGATCAATACTGGGCCGCTCTCGCTGTCAGCTGGATGATAAAGCGGGCCGGCAGTCAACGCCTGCGCTACGCCCTTGCGCCGCCGCCGTGCCGCGACGCCAAACTCGTCGAAGGCAACGACATCGACAATATCCGTCTTGCATTCGACGGGATCAAACGCGCCCGCCCGCGCACCATCACCATGAACGCCGATCAGCGTACGCAAAAGACGATGCGACCCATCACCGATGCGTGGTGCCAGATCACCGAGGAACGCGCCTGGAACCACGGCATGCTTCACTTTTTCCTGCTCGATGAGTGCATTGAAGCCGGCCAGATCAAAGGGTTGATGAAGAAGGAGGGTGCCACCCGTCAGCAGCCAGGGAAACAGGCTGGACGACAAGGAGGCAATTCCCGTCGGCATCAATGACGTCGCGATGACATCGCCAGGCTCAAGCCCCACTTCGAGCACATTGACCAGGCCGGAACACACGCAATGGTTGTGGCTGCGGGCAATCGCGATAGGCCCGGATGGCTGGGTGGCGAATGTGATGAGCGCTGCCTGATCAGCAGGCGCGTCGGATGAGGGGGGAAAGCGCACGTCGCGCGGATGCACACCGTTCAGGTACTCATCAAGCGACATGACCCCGTCAGGCGCATCAGCGCCGAAAGCCATCACATAGCGAACGGCGAAAAGTTCGGCGGCCGCGTAGCGCATGAAATCAGCCGGCATGTCATCGCCAGCACGCGTGATGGTGATCAACGCCTTGGCGGCCAGCGGTTCGAGCGCACGCGACACATCGCTCGCCCGCCACAAAAACGGCATCACCGCAGGCACCAGACCGGCGCGCCCGCAGGCAAGGATCGTCAGGAAGGCTTCAACGCAATTGGGCAGTGACACCGCAACCACCGACCCCTGCCGCAGCCCCAATTCGATAAAACGACCCGCGAGAGCCGATATGATGTCGTCTGCCTGGCGGAAGGTCAGGCGAAGAGCCGGTCGCCCTGACCATCTTTTGCGCTCAGTGCCATCACACATCGCCAGGCGGTCCGGCGCGCGCGCCAGATTGCGCTTGAACAGGGCATCAAGCGTGGCGCGGCCCCACAGGCCGACATCGGCATAGGATTGAGCGTTGGGGTCAGAATCGATCATCAGCCGCATTATGTCATGGCGAGGCGGGTTTGCGCCACCAGCTCTCGAATGTCGGACCAAAAAGCGCCGTTTTCTGGGGATGACCTAACGAGGAGGCGTGTGCGATCCGCCGTTCCGGCAGATGGTAGAGGGGCAACACATAGGCTCCCGCGATCAGCGCCCGGTCGAGCGCCCGCGCGGCATCGACGAAGTCCTCGCGCTGGCGGGCCGCGAGCAAAGCCAGAACCATCTGGTCGACCGCCGGGTCTTTGACGCCGGCAAGATTGAAGGACCCGGGCTGGTCGGCCACTTTGGAGCCCCAGCGGAAAGCCTGTTCGTTACCGGGTGATAAGGACGCCCCCCAGGCCCACGGGATCATGTCGTAATCATAGTTCTGGCGGCGCCGTTCGAACTGGGCGCTGTCGATCACCCTGATGCGCAAATCAATGCCAACCCGGTCGAGTACGCGGCGCCAGGCCAGCAAAAGGCGTTCATGCTCGTGAAGATTGACCATCGCTTCGAAGGTCAGCGCTTGCCCTTGCCGATCCCGCAATTTGCCGTCTTTCGGCAGATATCCCGCGCCAGCCAGCAAATCGAGCGCTTCGCGCACGCGGGTACGATCAAACCCGGACCCATCGCTCACCGGCGCGCGCCATGTGCCGCCAAGCACAGCTGCGGGCATCTTGTCCATGAACGGTTCCAGAAGCCGCTTCTCGCCGGCAGACGCCGAAACTCCGATGGCCGATAGCTCGGAGCCCTCGAAATAACTGTGGGTTCGTCGGTAAGTGTTCGAGAACAGATTGGCGTTGATCCACTCGAAGTCAAACAGGGCCGTCAATGCCTGGCGCACCTCGCGCCTGGCAAACACATCGCGGCGCTGATTGAAGGCGAGAGCGAACATCGGCTTGGGGAGACCCGAGGTGAAGCTCTCGCGTATCACGCGTCCCTCACGCGCCGCAGGGAAATCATAGCCCGTCTGCCAGCGCGTCGGATTATCCTCCGGCCGCAGATCAATGATGCCCTTCTTCAGCGCCTCGAACATCGTGTTGTCATCACGGAAATATTCGATTTTGATCTCGGAAAAATTATGCAGACCCTTGGTGAAGGGCAGATCGCGAGCCCACCAATCGGGATTTTTGCTGTAAACGACCGACTTTCCGACATCAACATCGCCGACAATGTAAGGTCCGCTGCCGACGGGCGCTTCAAGCGTCGTCTGGTCGAAGCGAGTGTCGTCGAGCCGATGTTGCGGCAGCATCGGCAGCAGGCTGAGGATCAGCGGCAATTCGCGGTCCTGTGCTGCGGGAAACGACAGACGTACACGCCGCGGACCCAGAATTTCGACGCGCTCCACTTTCGAATAATAGTTGCGCAGGTTGGGCCAACCGAGCCGCTTCAGGATATCGAGCGAAAACGCCACCGTTTCAGCACTGATCGCAACGCCATCTGAAAACCGCGCCGCAGGATTGAGTGTAAAGGTGATCGACGAGCGGTCATCCGGCATTTCGACGCTTTGCGCCACGTGACCGTAAAGCGTGAACGGTTCGTCCAGGCTACGGATCAGCAGCGGTTCAAACACATAAGTCTGGACTTCGCCGGCCGACTGTCCGCGAACGATATAGGGGTTGAGGCTGTCAAAAGAACCGACCACGCCGATTGTCAGGCGACCACCCTTGGGGGCCGCTGGATCGGCGTAGGGCAGGTGGGTGAAATGTGGCGGCAGGGCGGGCTCACCGTGCATCGCGATCCCGTGGCGGGCGATGGTCTCCTGGCCCAAAGCGCGGCCGCTGAAATGAAGGCCAAGCAGGCCCAACATTCCCGCCAGCGCAGCGCGGCGCGACGGGTTGGCGATTTCACCCGCGCGCATCATCAATGCGGCCTGACCAGGGGGCACGCCATGTGACCGCGACAGGCGCGATGGCGCCAAACCCCCGATCAGACCAAAAGGCAAGTTGCGACTCATTGCGCGAAACTAGCTGAGAAATTTACCGATTGCCTCTTCATTTTGCTGGCAAACGCGGCTATGTCACGGCGCGCGACATGCTTAGGCCGCATTTGCTACCTCTCTTGCCGCGATCGTTCGCACCTTTCAGTCATATCGGCCGCAATAGCGTCAGCCGACCAACAGGGACCCACTCCTCATGACCCTCAAGCTGATGCTTGCTCGCGCCGCTGCCTGCTCTCTTTTTGTTTCAGTAACCACCGCCCCGCTCGTCGTATTTGCCCAGCAACCCGCAGCGCCAGCCCAGCAGCGCCCGGCCGCTCCCCGCGCCGCCCAACCTGCGCCAGCCCAACCCGCCCAGGGCCAGCGTCCAGCCGCGCCGCCCGCGCAGGATCAGCAGGCAACGGTGACGCCGCGCCAGATCACCGGCACGACCACAGGCTGGGTCAAGGTCTGTCAGAAAATTGATGGTACCTCGGACAAGGAAGGTTGCGTCGTTTCTCAGGAAGTGCGGGCGGATAACGGCGCCTTTCTTGCCTCGATCGCCCTGCAGGAAGTCGTTGGCGAGCCGCGCCGGCAGCTGATCCTGGCCGTGCCGCTCGGCATGGCATTGCAGGCCGGCCTGCTGGTGCGCGTTGATCAGGAGCGTGCGGTGCCGGCCAAGTTCGGTACTTGCCTGCAAAATGGTTGCTTTGCCGGTATCGATGTTGGCAGCGATCTTCTGGCGGCGATGAACAAGGGTCAGAATTTGCTCGTTACCGTGCGCAACGCGCAGGGGATCGCGCTTGATCTGACGGTTCCGCTCGCCAACTTCGTCAAGGTACATCAAGGTCCAGCGACCGACCTTAAAGTCGTCGAAGAACAACAGCGCCAGCTTGAGAAAGAGCTGGAGAAGCGCGCGCTCGAAGCCCGCCAGAAGCTTCTGGAGCAGCAAGGTCAGGCGACCCCGGCACCCGGCGCCGCGCCAGCACCAGCGGCCAAACCCTGATCTCGACTGGGCAGCCGCAGGCCAGACGGCGTAAGGTTCCGCCTGCGACCGCCGCAAGATCACGACGACAATGGAAGGCCAAGGAGGGCCAGTGGTGTTAGTCCGTTTATTCCAAGCATCATCGCGCATGTCAGCATGCCGTAACGTCTTGAGCGCTGCGGCGAAGGTGACATTGATTGTTGCCGCCGTCGTCGCGGGGACGACAACGGATGTCTTCGCCCAGCCGGCGCCCGCCACGCCGCCTGCGACCCAGGCGCCGCGCCGGCAGACACCACCTGCAAAGGCTCCGCAAAAGCCGGAAGCCCCCAAGATCCGTCAGGTGTCCGGCATCACTCTGGGCTGGATCCGGCATTGCGCCGAAGTGGGCACGCCGCCGGCTCTGGCCTGCGTGACACAGCAGGAAATACGCGACGAAAGCGGGAATTTTGTGATCTCACTGGCCTTTCAGGAGCCGGCAGGCGGTGGCCGCAAGCGGATCGCCATTGGCGTTCCGCTCGGCTCGTGGTTGCCCAGCGAATTGAATCTGCGTGTTGATCAGGGAAAAGTCTTCGACGCGCGCTATGGAACCTGTCTCAACAATGGCTGTTTTGGCGCACTTGATCCGACGCCGGATCTGATTTCTCAGATGCGATCGGGGCAGATGGCCATCGTCACCTTGTGGGATGCGTTCAATCAGCCGGTGGAAGTGAGTTTGCCGCTCGAGAGTTTCCGAAGCGCGATGGATGGCGCGCCAGCCAACATCAGCGAAAGTGAGGAAATCCACAAGCAGTGGATCGGCAGCCTTGTATCGCGTGCTCAAGCCAAACAGCAGCAGCCATTAAACGACCAGCAGCCGGCGCCGCAGCCAGCACCAGCCGACGCTACCAAAAACTAGGGTCAGGACGGTTCGCAGCGCGTGGCGTCCGGCCGGTCGCGCACCGGTCGCCGCCATCCTGCCTAATGGGCAGAGGTCGAGCGCGTCTTGTAGCGGCCCTGCGGGTCAACGTAGAAATAATCATCGATCTGGGGATGGCGCAGCGGCGACCCGCTGTCGTCCGGCAACAGGTTTTGCTCTGAGACGTAAGCGACGTATTCCGTGTCATCGTTCTCGGCAAGAAGATGATAGAACGGTTGATCCTTGGACGGTCTGACGTGCTCGGGGATGGCCTGCCACCACTCTTCTGTGTTGGCAAAAATCGGATCAATATCGAACACAACGCCACGAAATGAAAAGAAGCGATGGCGAACAATGTCGCCAATCCTGTATCGGGCGGTTCTGATCTTTCCAGTCATGACTAGGTTCCGTAGGCCAGTATGGGCGAGCCCATGGCCGGGTGAATCGACGCTGAGAATAGATAGATACGGATCAACGCGCTACAAGTCGTAGAGCAATTTGAACTTTTCGTCGCGCGCAGCTATCAGCCTTGCCAGATCGACGATCACTTTTGCTTGTTTCCACGTTGCGTCGTCCTGCATTTTGCCATCGATCATCACCGCACCGGAGCCATCAGGCATCGCGTCGAGAATGCGGCGGGCAAACGCAACCTCCTGCGGATCAGGAGAAAATACCCGTTTTGCAATCTCGATCTGGGTAGGGTGCAGCGACCACGCACCGAGACATCCTTGCAAAAAGGCATTGCGAAACTGCGATTCACAGGCTTGCGGATCACTGAAATCACCAAAGGGGCCGTAAAACGGTTTCAGGCCATGGGCAAGGCACGCATCGACCATGCGCCCGATCGTATAGTGCCATAAATCCTGTTGAAAACGATGCCGTTCGGTCCCCGCGCTGCCATCGGCGAGAACCACATAATCGGGATGCCCGCCGCCAACCCGTGTCGTTTTCATGCCGCGCGAGGCCGCAAGGTCGGCTGGGCCAAGGCTCATGCCGTGCAGGCGAGGGGAGGCGCCGGCAATCGCCTCGACATTCATCACCCCTTCGGCAGTCTCAAGGATGGCGTGGACCTGAATCGGCCGGCTCAGGCGATGACGTGCCTCAAGCTGCGCGAGCAGCTGATCGATGTAATGGATATCCCACGGCCCCTCGACTTTGGGCAGCATGATGACATCCAGCCGGTCGCCGACGGCCGCAACGATCTCGACGATATCGTCAAGCGCCCACGGGCTGTTGAGCGCGTTGATCCGCGTCCATAACCCGGCCGCGCCGAAATCGGTGTTGCGCGCCATGTGAATAAACCCCTGCCGCGCAGCAAGCTTGTCATCAGCAGGAATCGCATCTTCCAGATTGCCCAGAACCACATCGACGCTGCGCACCAGCTCAGGCAGTTTCGCCCGCATTTTCTCGATATGCGGAGGCACGAAATGGATCATGCGCTCGACACGCACCGGCGTTTCGCGTATCGGCGCAGGCGCACCCAGCGCCAGAGGCCGATAGAAATTGCGCGATAGTTTCATATGCTCACCTTTTCTACCGCTGCTAGCGCTCTTTTTGCTGCAGCGCAACCAGTCGTGCACAGCCTTGCAAACCTGCGGCTAACTACGGCACAACGACTGTCCCGACAAAATGTCGCGCATCTGCGATGCCATCGACCATCGAACGGCCAAAATGACATGGAACGACTTCTTATCCTGGCACTGCCATTCTTTGGCCCGATCATCGTCGGCTATATCGCCGGGAAGACCCTGAAGCGGCCGGCTGACGGCATGGCATGGCTCAATTTTTTTGTCATCTACGTCGCCTTGCCGCCGATTTTCTATCAGCTCATTTCCAAAACACCACCGCAGCAACTGACCAATTTCACGTTTGCGTTTTCGACACTTTTTTCATCCTACACGGCCTTTGCTCTTGCCTTTGGCATCTCGTTTGTTCTGCTGAAGGGCAAAATCCGGGAAGCAGTCGTTGCCGGCGGGATCGGCGGATATGGCAATGTCGGATATATGGGGCCCGGTCTGGCTTTGGCGCTCTTCGGCAACGAAGCTGCGGCACCGATGGCGATTATTTTCTGCGGCGATTGTGTGCTTTTCTTCGCCATTATACCGTTTCTACTGGCCCTTCACGAAGATCGCGCCAATCTCCTCGAAACATTGAAGACCATCGCCCGCCGTGTCCTCCTCAATCCCTTCATTCTGGCGACGTTTCTAGGCATGGCAGCCGCTTTCACCGGCCTGAAGCTGCCGATGGCGATTGACCGCACATTGACCTTTCTCACGGGTGCAGCTGCACCCTCGGCGCTTTTTGCGCTGGGGGTGACGGTCGCGCTGCGCCCGCTCGGGCGCATTCCAGCCGAAATGCCGGCAGCGCTCGCGATCAAATTGCTGCTGCACCCTCTGATCGTCTATTTTCTTGTTTCGCTGACCGGCCCTTATGATCGTGTGTGGGTGTACACAGCCATCATGATGGCCGCCCTGCCGCCGGCGCTGTCGGTGTTTGTTCTGGCGACCCAGTACAACACCTATGTCGACCGGTCCTCGACCGCCGTTCTGGTCGGTACTGCCGTCTCGATACCGACGCTGCTCGTCTGGTTGTTTCTGCTGGAAAACAAACTGATCCCTGTTTCAGTCTTTGGTTCGTGAGCGATGACGCAACCGCTGTCATCCCTGGTAGTTGTCGATTTCACGACGCTGTTGCCGGGCCCGCTCGCGACATTGATGCTGGCTCGTGCCGGCGCAAAAATTATCAAGATCGAGCGCCCTGAGGGCGATGAGATGCGCCAGTTCGGGCCTTTCGTTGACGGAAAATCATTACCCTTCGAACTGCTCAATCGCGGCAAGATCTGTCAGACTGTCGATCTCAAAAATCCGGCAGAGACGGCCAAACTGCGTCACCTGCTCGCCAGCGCCGATATCGTTGTCGAGCAATTCCGACCAGGCGTCATGGCCCGCCTTGGGCTGGATTATGCCACCTTGTCAGCGCTCAACCCGCGTCTGATTTATTGTTCGATCACGGGGTATGGCGCCAACGGCCCGCTGGCGCACAAGGCCGGGCATGATCTGAACTATATCGCCGAGAGCGGCCTGCTCAGCCTGTCGCGGGGAGGTGGCGACGCGCCGGTCCTGCCACCGGCTCTCATCGCTGATATCGCCGGCGGCAGCCTGCCGAGCGTGATCAATATTCTGCTGGCTCTCTTGCAACGCGACAAGACGGGGCGCGGTACCCATCTCGATATCGCGATGAGTCAGTCGACGTTCGCGCTCATGCCTTTTGCGCTCGCCGAGGTGTTGAGCGGGCAATCATCGCCCCCTTCAGGTGCCGGCATGCTGACCGGCGGATTGGCGCGCTACAATCTTTATCCCACCCGCGATGGCAGGATGCTGGCGATCGCCGCACTCGAAGATCGATTCTGGCGCAATGTCTGCGCCATCACGGATCTTGAGGAGCAATTGCGCGACGACTATGCCACACCAGCGGCGAGCCATAAACGCCTCCGCGCGATCATCGCCAGCGAGGATAGCGACGTATGGATGGCCCGATTTGCGCAATCTGATTGCTGCGTCAGCCTTGTGCACAGTGTCGACGAAGCGATCAGCAACCCGCAATTCAGCGCTCTCTTTGATGGTAAATCGATATTGCCTTTGCCAATCGCCCGTCATTTCTCAGCCGGCGGTGATCACGGCTAGAAAGACCGCTGAACGAGGATCGAGGATGGATTTGGCTGCCAAATATGACCTAGCGGCATGTCATATAAATGTCGCATTTCTGCAACGATGTGCTTAAAATGCATCATATCAGCCGCCGCTGGATTGAACGAGCCCGGATGTGAACCAGATCAGCGTGTCGCCGATTGCCCTGACCTCCTCATCGCCATCCACCAGCCGGATGAGTGGCTGGCTGGGTGCAATCACCGTGACCCTGGCGCTCCTTTCGGCGCTTGCGACTTTTCTCATTGTCACCGGGCATACACCGATCATTCCGTCTCACGAGGTGGTGGTTGCTGTTCTGGCGATCAACGCCATCCTGTGTCTTCTCCTCTTCACCCTGATTATTCGTGAAATCTGGCCGTTATGGATCGCCCATCGCCGCGGGCAGGCGGCGGTCCGTCTTCACGGGCGCATCGTCGCCATGTTCAGCCTCGTCGCGGCCGTGCCGGCGGTGGTTGTAGCAATCGTGTCGGCGCTGACATTGTCGGGCGGGCTTGATCGCTGGTTTTCTGAGCGCACGAAAGCAATCATCGAAAACGCTACCCTGGTTGGGCGGGCTTATCTCAACGAGAATGCGGGCAAACTGGCCGGTGACACGTTGGCGATGGCAACTGATGTTGCCACACAAAGCTCTTTGCTTGTCACCGAGCCGCAGCGGTTTAACCTGTTCTTCTCCAATCAGGCCAATCTGCGCGGTCTGCCGGTGGCCTATCTCATCCGTAAAAACCGCTCGGTGGTTCAAAAAGCCGAAACCGGGTTCTCCACCGAGTTGCCTCTGCCGCCTGAGCAGGTCCTCGAACAGGCAACCCAGTCAGAGCCGCTCATCCTGACGCCTGGAGGAGGGCCAACAGGTGGTATGATCGGCGCCGTTGTGCCGGTTGCCAATAATCCTGATCTTTTTCTCTACGTCGCCCGCAGCATCGACAAGCGCATACTGGGCTATCTGGCTGAGGCTGAATCGGCCTCCGCCGATTACGAAATCGCGCAGATCCGCCGCGCCGGTGTGCAATTGGCATTTGCGCTGATGTATTCGGGAGTTGCGTTGATCCTGCTGCTGTCAGCCATCTGGTTTGGCGTGTCATTTGCCAATCGGCTGGTCGAGCCGATACGCCGCCTGATCGGTGCGGCTGATCAGGTCGGGCGCGGGAATTATTACGTGCAGGTACCTGTGAAACCCAGTGAAGGCGATCTCGCGCATCTCGGGCAGACCTTCAACGGCATGACGTCGGCCCTGCGCCAGCAGCGCGACGAAGTCATGAGCGCCAATGAGCAGCTTGACCAGCGACGGCGATTTACCGAGGCGGTGCTTGCCGGCATTTCGGCCGGCGTGATCGGTCTCGATCATGATCTTGTGGTGACGATTGCCACACGCTCAGCCTATCAGCTTCTCGATCTTGAGGAAGGCAGTCTGGTGGGCCGCTTGCTTGGCGATGTCGTGCCGGAACTGGCGGTTATCCTGACCGATGCAAGTGAGGGCAATCGCCGGGCAATGCGCGAAGTCGGACTTGAGCGCCGGGGGCGCCCCCGCGTCTTCCTCGTGCGGGTGACCAGCGAGGAAAGTCCTGCACACGAGCATGGATATGTGGTGACGCTCGATGACATTTCCGATCTTGTCCTCGCCCAGCGTTCGGCTGCCTGGGCAGATGTGGCGCGCCGGATCGCCCATGAAATCAAGAATCCGCTGACACCAATCCAGCTGTCAGCAGAGCGGCTCAAGCGTCGCTACGGATCGCGGATCACCGAAGACCGGGAGGTCTTTGATCAATGCGTCGACACCATCATCCGGCAGGTTGGTGATATCGGCCGCATGGTGGATGAATTTTCCTCATTTGCCCGCATGCCAACCGCCCAGATTTCACGCGACGATCTGACCGATACCATCAAGCAGGTGATCTTCCTGATGCGGGTTGGCAACCCCAATGTGGATATCGTCGCTGATCTGCCCCCCGACCGTATCGAGGCCGATTTTGACCGCAGGCTGCTGGGTCAGGCACTGACCAATGTCATCAAGAACGCGGTCGAAGCCGTGACCGCGATCCCCACTCAGGTGGAGAGTGGCGGCAAGGTGACTGTTCGCCTCGAAAAACGGGCCGATGAGCTGATTATCGAGGTGACCGACAACGGCATCGGCCTGCCCAAAGATCAGCGTGAGCGCTTGCTTGAGCCCTATATGACCACGCGAGAGAAGGGGACTGGCCTTGGTCTGGCGATTGTTGCCAAGATTGTTGAGGAACTCGCAGGGCGTATCGAACTCCATGACGCGCCCGATGTCGCCAGCGGAGGCCATGGCGCGCTCATTCGCCTCGTATTTCCACAATTCGCTGCCGCGGCAAATCCTGCCCCGGCATCTGCCCAGTAAGGCTCAGACATGGCTGCTGATATTCTGATCGTTGATGACGAACGTGACATCCGTGAATTGGTCGCGGGCATCCTGAGTGATGAAGGGCATGGGACGCGCTCCGCCAAGCATGCCGATGAAGCACTGGCAGCGATCGTGCAGCGCCGGCCCTCGCTCGTCTTTCTCGACATATGGCTGCAGGGGAGCCGGCTCGACGGGCTTGAACTACTCGACGCCATCAAGGAGCAGCACCCCGAACTCCCGGTGGTGATGATCTCGGGCCACGGCAATATCGAAACGGCGGTCGCGGCGATCAAGCGCGGCGCTTATGATTATATCGAGAAGCCATTCAACGCCGACCGGCTGCTGCTGGTTGCGGCCCGTGCGCTCGAAGCGTTGCAACTGCGTCGCGAAATCCGCGATTTGCGCCAGCGCTCGACGATCACGGACGACCTTGTCGGTCGCTCAACCGTCATCAATCAGCTGCGCACGGTGATCGATCGCGTCGCCCCCACGAACAGCCGGATCATGATCTCGGGGCCGCCGGGCAGCGGTAAAGAGCTGGTCGCGCGCACAATCCACGGGCTGTCGAACCGTGCGCAAGGCCCGTTTATCATCATGAATGCCGCCTCTCTGACGTCTGAGGCGATGGAAAGCGAATTATTCGGCGTTGAGGCAGCCCAGGGCCAGACCCGCAAAGTCGGCGCGCTGGAAGAAGCGCATGGCGGCACACTTTTCATCGATGAAGTAGCCGACATGCCGCGCGAGACGCAGAGCCGTATTTTGCGGGTTCTGGTCGACCAGAATTTCACGCGCGTCAATGGCGCCACCCGCGTCCATGTCGATGTCCGTATCATCTCGTCGACCAGCCGCGATCTGGAAGCGGAGATCAGGGCAGGGCAGTTCCGTGAAGACCTGTTTCATCGCCTGTCCGTCGTGCCCCTTCGTGTTCCAGGTCTTGCCGAACATCGCGATGATATACCCGATCTCATCGATCATTTTCTCACTCAGGTATCGCAGGCAACAGGCCTGCCGCGACGCAAGATCGCCGATGATGCGATGGCCATCCTGCAAACGCATGACTGGCCTGGCAACGTCCGGCAATTGCGTAACAACATTGAGCGGGTCATGATTCTGGCCTCCGGCAGCCCTGACGTTGCCGTCACCGCTGACATGCTGCCGCCGGAGGTCGGTTCCCTCCTGCCAAGCATGCCGAGCAGCGTCGGTTCCGAGCACATTATGGCCCTGCCGCTGCGCGAGGCGCGCGAAGTGTTTGAGCGTGAATATCTCGGCGCCCAGATCAGCCGTTTTGGCGGCAATATTTCGCGGACAGCCGAATTCGTCGGCATGGAACGATCAGCCCTTCACCGCAAGCTCAAGATGCTGGGGCTGAACTAGACGACGGCGCGAGCGGATATTCTCTTGCGTCCAAGGCATCACCACCTTCAACAACCCTGCGGGTTTCCGAGCACACATTCCATGCTTGCTCAACGACAGGGATTATGGCTTTTAATATGTGCTGAGCCGCCGCATGATATCCTCACGATGGATGCGCGCCGGTATCCGCCAACAATTATCGGATAAAATCAATGGCCGCAGAGCGTACGCAAAACCTTCAGGACACGTTCCTCAATTATGTCCGCAAGCAAAAGACGCCCGTCACGATCTTCCTGATCAACGGGGTCAAACTGCAGGGCGTTGTCACCTGGTTCGATAATTTCTGTGTCCTTCTGCGCCGCGATGGTCACTCCCAGCTTGTCTACAAGCATGCGATTTCAACTGTGATGCCAGGCCAGCCTGTGCAGCTCTTCGATGGCCTTGAAGAGCCTTTCGACACAGGCAAGGAGTGAACGGTATAACCGACGACGAGGTTACCCCGACATCATCCGGGCGGGCGCTCCATGAGACCAGGCGGCAACCGACACGAACCATCGTTGTCACGCCGTTCCGGCGTGCCGCCGGGCAGAATGCGACCGATCACGAGGCGCGGCGCGACGAGGCCGATGGTCTGGCGCGGGCGATTGACCTCACCATTGTCAACAGCCTGATCATCGGCCTTGCCGAAGTCAGGCCTTCGACCTATTTCGGCAAAGGCAAGGTCGCCGAGCTTGCCGATCTGGTTGCGACCCATGACATCGACCTCGTCTTTATCGACACCTCGTTGTCGCCTGGCCAGCAACGTAATCTCGAGCGCGCCCTTCATGCCAAGGTCATCGACCGGACGGGTCTTATTCTTGAGGTCTTCGGTGCAAGAGCAAGAACGCGTGAAGGTGTGTTGCAGGTCGAGCTTGCGCATCTGACCTATCAGAAGAGCCGGCTTGTGCGCTCCTGGACCCATCTTGAGCGCCAGCGCGGCGGCTTCGGCTTCCTCGGCGGCCCCGGCGAAAGCCAGATCGAGCTTGATCGCCGTCTCATCCAGGATCGCATTTCGCGGCTCGAAAAGGATATCGACAGCGTCAAACGCACGCGCGGCCTCCATCGCGCCAATCGCCGCCGTGTGCCCTATCCCGTCGTTGCCCTTGTCGGCTACACGAATGCCGGCAAATCAACTCTCTTCAACCGCCTGACCGGTGCTGATGTCTTCGCCAAGGATCTGCTGTTCGCGACCCTGGATCCGACGTTGCGTCTTCTGAAACTGCCAAGCGGCATGAAGATCATTCTTTCCGATACCGTCGGCTTCATCTCCGACCTGCCGACGCATCTGGTTGCAGCCTTCCGCGCCACGCTGGAAGAAGTGGTTGGCGCCGACGCGATCCTGCATGTCCACGACATTTCTCATGCCGGCTGGGAAACGCAGGCCGATGATGTTGCCGAGGTTCTTGCTCGCCTTGATATCGATATCAGATCATCACGCCAGGTGATCGACGTCTGGAACAAGTGTGATCGCCTGCCGGATAATGAACGGGATGCCTTTCGTGAAGCAGCAAGACGCCAACCAGCCGAGCAACGCCCGGTGGTCGCTTCAGCAATCACAGGGGAGGGGCTGGAGGTGTTATCAGTCCGCCTCGAAGAGGTTTTGGCGCGGACACGGGTGAACCTGACCCTCACCATACCGGCCGGTGACGCCGCATCGCTTGCCTGGCTTCACCGTCACGCGGAAGTTTTATCCACAGCCTACGATGATACCGGGACAGCGGTGATCGCGCTGCGCATCGATCCATCGCGCCAAGATGAAATCAGTCAGCGCTTCGCGATCACAGAAGGCAGCTGACTGCAATTGTTTCGCGAGGACGCTCTAACGAACATCAGGGCTTTTTTCGCCCGCCTTTACCTCATTCCACAGTTCTTCCATGTGCTCGAGCGTTGACTGACGTGGTGTCAAACCTCGTGCGGCGAGCATCATTTCGACGCCAGCAAAGCGGCGCTCAAACTTCCCGGTCGCCGCCTTCAGCGTCTGCTCGGCATCAACCCCCGCATGGCGCGCGAGATTGACGACTGCAAACAGAAGATCGCCGATTTCCTCGCCGATTTTGTTGCTCTTGCCCGCCAATTCCTGGGCAACTTCGTCAACTTCCTCCCGCACCTTGTCAAAGACCTGGCTCATATCCGGCCAGTCAAAGCCAACATCGCGCGCGCGTTCCTGAATTTTGTGGGCGCGGGTTAATGCAGGCAGAGCAAGCGCAACGCCTGCGAGCACACCGGCGGGCGTCGCAGCCTGCGCTTTGCCGGCGCGTTCGGCTTCCTTGAAGAGGCGCCAATTTGCTTGGACTGCCGCCTCGTCGGCGCCGCGCAGATCGCCAAACACATGCGGATGGCGTGTTATCATCTTGGCAGTGATCGCCTGCACAACATCACCAAACGCGAAGGCGCCGGCCTCTTCGGCCATGCGGGCGTGATAGACGACCTGCAGCAACAGGTCGCCCAGTTCGTGGCGCAAATCATCGAGATCACCACGGTTGATCGCGTCGGCGACCTCATAGGCTTCCTCGATCGTATAGGGCGCGATCGAGGCAAAGTCCTGACGCAGATCCCACGGACAGCCGGTGTCGGGCGTTCGCAACGCCGCCATGACCTCGATCAGGCGGGCGATATCACGCGACGGCGCCATCGCTGATTGCGCATGCCTATCCTCGCTATCGCTCACAGCTTGGCGACGAAATCGGATTTACCCAGATCAACGCCGTTATGGCGCAGGATGTTGTAGGCGGTCGTTGCGTGGAAAAAGAAATTGGGAATGGCGCGGTGCATGAGAAAATCGCGTCCCTTGAACGTCTGTGTCTGGCCCCGGATCTGCATAACGATCTCGCGATCCGCCCCGTCCTCGACTGCGTTGCGATCAAGCGCATTCAAAAACGCGATCGCGCGGGCAATGCGCTGTTTCAATTCACCAAAGCTTTTTTCGACATCATCATATTTGGGAATCTCGACACCGGCGAGGCGTGCACCTGCGCCTTTGGCGAAATCCGTGGTCAGTTGCACCTGGCGGGTGAAATCAAACATGTCGGGATAGAGACGAAAGGTCAGGAAAACAGCCGGATCGAGCTTCCTCTGCTCGACATGCATGGCCGCCTTGTCAAGACATCCCGATATCGCATCGAGACTGGCGGTGAATGTGAGAACAGACGCTTCGTAAAGTGAAAACGACATGGAGGTTCCTTCCGGGTGATGTGGCTCAGTGATTGACAACAAGATCGAGCGGCAGGCGCGACAGGGGCATGGCGCCGTTTGCGGTGATTTCGCTGGTGCGCGCCAGACACATGGCCATGCCCGCTTCCTCATCAAACAGGATCATGTGCAGAAAGACGACCATTCCCGGCTCGATGAGCGCCGGGTTGTCATGATAAAACATGGGCCAGTCCATCCAGTTCGGCGCAAACGTCGTGCCAAGGCTGTAGCCGCATGCGTTGAGGCGATGCGCGCGATGACCCGCACCGTCCAGTACTGCCGCGTGGGTGTCGAACACGTCACCGAAAGGCGTGCCTGGCGTCAGTCGCGCCTCACACGCCAGCAAGGCATCGCGGGCAGCCTTGTGCATCTCGACCAGGCGCGGGGAGGGCGTGCCAATCAGAATCGTGCGCATGAGCGCGGCGTGGTAATGGCGATAAGCCCCAGCAAACTCGAGCGTCAGCTGGTCATTGGCGTCGAGATGACGTCTGCCGCTGAAGTAACGGCACATCAGAGCGCCGGGGCCGGAGCCGATGATATATTCATTGGCCGGGTCGTCGCCGCCACCGCGAAAGACCGCACTTTGCATCTCAGCCAGAATATCACCTTCGAAGGCCCCGGGGAGGGCGAGGCGATTGGCAGCCTCAAGCGCGGCGTCAGCCAGCGTCGCCGCCTGGCGTACATAAACAAGCTCAGCCGGGCTCTTCACCGCGCGCTGACGCGTCACGAGATCAGATGCGTCAACCAGCGTGGCAAAACCGTCAAGCGCTGCGACCAGTTTCTGACCATTGAGCGCCGTCAGCCCATAGGCATCAAATTCGACCCCGAGCCGAGCGTTGCGCAATCCCAATTCAGCGAGGATATCTCTCAGTTCCACAGCGGGGTTGGCTTGCGGTCCATCAGTCCAGATACGCACGTCATCGATAACCGACGTGAACTTGGCCTGAAGCCGATCAGCCGAGCGCGTCAACAGGACCATGCGCCCATCGGCGGTGAGCACCAGGCATTGGAAAAACACATAGCCGAACGTGTCATATCCGCTCAGGTAATACATACTCTCCTGGCGAAACATCAACAGCCCATCAAGGCCGCGCGCCGCCAGCTGACCCCGGGTGATGGCTTGACGGTCGGCAAATTCCTGAACTGAAAAATGAATATTGCGGGCGCGCAACGACATCAATGACCGACCTTACAGATGGCCCGGCAATGGCCCAGGCCAGTTGAAAGAAAGTTAGCGCGCGGTGCCGTGCACGCATCTAGCCCTGACCGCTGTTACCAGCGGTCAGGGGCTTGCGATACTGGCAGGTGAGGTCGACGACCATCACTTGACGGGGCAGGGCATGAGAACCCCGAACCCCGCCGGTTACGTGATATCAGTCAACGCGGCGGATATTGTCAGCAGCCGACTTGCCGGTCCGGCGATCGGGCACGAGCTCATAGGAAATCTTCTGACCTTCGTCGAGGCCATGCATGCCAGCGCGTTGAACGGCGCTGATGTGTACAAATACGTCAGGTCCACCAGCGTCAGGTCGAATGAAGCCGAAACCCTTTTGCGCATTGAACCACTTTACCGTGCCCGTGATCATATCAGTCTTTCCATATTCGCTAACAGGGAAACACGGCACCAAAGAAATGCCGCTTCGTGACGTTTGTGTTGTCGAAGAATGTCGTGAGCGGGCACCCGCGTGATCAGGGGCGCGCAGCCATTTGGTTCAGCCGACACACTCACGCAATGTAACATCAGATTACAGAAAAAACGAGACACATTTATCAGGCGCGCATGACACTAGCGCAGGTGGGACAACCAAAGACCACGAGCAAAAGCACCAGAAAAACGAAACATTCGAGCGCGCAGGCGTTGACGTCGCCGCTCCCGCAGATTGCCACAACAGAACGGCGCAATATCAAATTCGCATAAGATATATTATGGAACATTTTATTATCGCCGCCCTATGACCTTAAGCGGAGGATGCTGCGCCGTTGCGGCATTTATTCGGGCGTTATCCGCATCCCGTCATAGGCCGGCACTACATGCGCTGGCAGGCTGGCGAGTAATTGGCGGTAATCGAGGTCGCTGTGCATGTTGGTGAGGATCGCCTGCTTCGGTTTCAGGCGGTCGATCCATGCGAGCGCTTCATCGAGCGAGAAATGACTGGGGTGCGGCTTGGGCCGCAAGGCATCAATGATCCACACATCAAGATCACTGAGGAGCCCGAGGCTCATATCGGGGATGGCGCTGACATCGGGCGTGTAGGCGATGGCACCAAACCGAAAGCCGAGCGCCGGAATGGTGCCGTGCTGCAGGAGGATGGAGGTAGCGGTGATCGGACCACCCGGGCCGTTGATGACGACGTCGCGATTATGATGGAGCCGCCGGTCGTTGAGGATCGGCGGATAATCACTGCCAGGCGGTGTAGCAAAACAATAGCCAAATCGCAGGTGCAATATTTCGGCGGTTGCCTCGTCGCTGTAGACATCGAGGCGCGAACGCCGCCTGAGCACCAGACCGCGCAGATCATCGATGCCGTGCGTATGGTCGGCGTGCTCGTGGGTGAACAGCACCGCGTCCAGCGCCTCGACGCCGGCATCGACAAGCTGACCATGGATATCCGGCGACGTGTCGACAAGGACGCGGGTTGTGCCGCCCTCGCCACGACGCTCCACCAGGATCGAACAGCGACGGCGGCGGTTTTTTGGCTCAGCCGGATCACAGGCGCCCCAGCCAAGGGCAACACGTGGCACACCGCCTGACGAACCGCAGCCAAGAATGGTTATATCGTAGCTCATGCCGCAGCCACAGAAATAAGCTCGTCCGTTGTCAATTTGGAAAACAAGCGCTCCGTATTGCGGCTGGTCGTCACGGCGAGCGCCTCAAGGCTGATGCCGCGCAGCTCCGCCAGTACCTTGGCTGTCTCGACCACGTAGGCAGGCTCATTGCGCTTGCCACGATATCTGCCTGGCGCCAGATAAGGCGCATCGGTTTCAACCAGGAGGCGGTCTGCAGGCGCCTCACGCGCGATCATGCGCAGTTCATCGGTGTTTTTGAACGTCAATATGCCGGAAAACGAGAGGTAGAGCCCGAGCGCAAGACCGCGCCGCGCCAGATCAGCGCCGCTGGAAAAGCAGTGAAGAACGGCAGTGAACGCCCCCCTGGCATACTCATCTTCCAATATGCTGGCGACGTCGTTATCGGCATTGCGGGCATGAATGACCAGGGGCAGGCCCGTCAGGCGCGCAGCCGCAATATGGGCACGAAACCCCCTCGCCTGCGCCTCGCGCGGCGCCTTGTCGTAATGATAATCAAGACCCGCTTCGCCAATCGCCACCACTTTGGGATGGTCCGCCAGAGCGGCAATGTCGGCTGCCGTGATGCCGTCTTCCTCGCCGGCATTGTGCGGATGAGTGCCTACCGAACAGAATACGCCGGGATGGCGCTCGGCAAGCGCCAGCAATGCCGGAAAGCGCCGCACCCTTGTGTTGATCGTGATCAGACGGGTCACCCCATTTGCGCCAGCGCGCTCCAGAACACCGGCGATGTCATCGGCGAAATCAGGAAAATCAAGATGGCAATGGCTGTCGATCAGCTTCAACGCGATGTGCCTCCCTCGCTCTCCTCGACATAGCGCGGAAATATGCCGTGAGGTACAGGCAGAGCCGTGCCGCCTCTAAGGGCATGCCCCTGCCCCAGCGAAGCAAAACTGCGCTCCTCCGGCGCCACTGCCAGCAAATCCAGCAAGGCGCCAGCTGCGGCCGGCACCACCGGCTGCACCAGAATGGCGATCACACGCAACACTTCAGCCGTCACCCACAGCACGCTGCCCATGCGCGCCGGATCGCTTTTGCGCAATGCCCACGGCTCGGCTGCCGCAAAATAACGATTGGCGTCGGCCACCACCGCCCACACCGCATTGAGATAGGTGTGGAGGGCAAAATCCTTCATCGCCGCGCGCGCCGCGCCAGGCAGGGCGTAGGCCGATGCGAGGATCGCTTCATCGGCAGCCGTCAACGGACCGGGAGGCGGCAGCACGCCGCCGCAATTCTTGGCGATCATCGACAGCGAGCGTTGCGCCAGATTGCCCAGATCATTGGCAAGATCGGCATTGAGCCGGTTGACGATCGCCTCATGGCTGTAGGTACCGTCCTGGCCGAAGGCGACCTCGCGCAGGAAGAAATACCGCACCGCGTCGACGCCGTAACGCGCGACGAGGTCAAACGGGTCAACGACGTTGCCAACCGATTTCGACATCTTCTCGCCACGTACATTGAGAAAACCATGACCAAAGACACGCTTGGGCAGCGCCACGCCCGCTGACAGGAGGAAGGCTGGCCAGTAGACTGCGTGGAAACGCACGATGTCCTTGCCGATGATATGCACGTCGGCCGGCCAGTACCGTGCCCTCTCCCCGCCTGCCAGCGCTTCCACCCCGGTCAGGTAATTGGTCAACGCATCAATCCACACATACATGACGTGCTTTGGCGCCCCCGGCACCGGCACGCCCCAGTCAAACGTCGTGCGCGAGATCGACAGATCCTGCAGACCCGACTTTACGAACGAGACGATCTCGTTCAGCCGACTCTCGGGCGCGATGAAATCGGGATGGTCGCGATAATGAGCCAGCAGCCGGTCGCCGAATGCCGACAGGCGGAAGAAGTAACTCTCCTCCTCCACCCATTCAACCGGCGTACCGCTGGCCGAACGGCGGATCCCGTCGTCATGCAGTGTCGTTTCACTTTCATCGTAATAGGCTTCATCACGAACCGAGTACCAGCCCTTGTAGCTGTCGAGATAGATATCACCGGCCGCTTCCATGCGTTTCCACAACGCCTGCGAGGCCGCGTAATGGCGCGGCTCGGTCGTGCGGATGAAAGCGTCATTCGAGACGTTGAGCGCGCGTCCCATCTCGGCAAAGCGCGCCGCGTTGCGATCGGCGAGCGCCTGCACCGGAATGCCCTCGCGGGCAGCAGTCTGGAGCATTTTCTGCCCATGCTCATCAGTCCCTGTGAGGAAAAAGACATCTTTTCCCTCCAGCCTCATGAAGCGGGCAATCGCGTCGGTTGCCAGCAATTCATAGGCATGGCCGATGTGCGGCGGACCATTGGGATATGAGATGGCGGTAGTGATGTAGAAGCTGTTCGACATACCCAACTCCTCGCGTTGCCAAGGGCGGCTGTCAAGCGGCTCTGTGTCTGGGGCCTGACCCTAGAGCGCGCGCTGCAATTCCTCCAGATAGGCGATAATCATATGCCGACGCGGCAGGTTGAAGGTGGTGCCGGAAGCAAACTGGGCGTCCGCGAATTGACCGACCGCAGCCAGGCGTGCGGCGCGCTCACTTCCATCAGTTCGACGTGTCAAGCTCGCTGCCCTGGTTGCAATAAATCCGCTGAGAGTTTCACGAAACAGGCGAAACGCGTCATCCTTGGCGCGCCCCTCGAGGCGGTCACTGAACGCCGCCAGATCGCGTGCGCTCATCGCTCCCAGATTGTCAAAAAGGCGGTCCATATCATCAACAAGCTCAAGCCAGTTCTTGGCGATAAGCCGTAAAGCTCTGCCGGGCGATCCATGACCATAGCGGATGCTTGCGGCAACCACGTCGCTCGCAGCCGACGGCAGCAGCGCCGTCACGGCCTGCTGCATCGCGCCATCTGACAGAGGCGCCAGCGTGAGACGGCGACACCGCGAGCGGATGGTCGCCTGAACTTTTCCCGGTCGATGCGCCAGCAGGAAAAAGAGCACGCGGTCCGGTGGCTCTTCGATGGTCTTCAAAAGCGCATTGCCGCAATAATCATTGAAATCGTCGACCGTATCGACGATGACCACCCTCCATCCATCGCCGGTCGACGTGGTAACGACGCGTTGCATGGCCTTGCGGACATCCTCCACCCTGATCTGAGGACGGATGACGTTGCGCTTCTGATCAATGGCCCGCCTTATCACCACCAGGTCAGGATGAGAGAGCGTTGCAATAGCCTGATCGACATCTCTGCGTCGCTCCGGCGCAATACTTTGCGCAAGGACGTGGCGCGCCAGACGAAAGGCGAGCGTCGCCTTTCCAACCCCTTCCTCGCCACCAATCAGCCAGGCGTGCGCCAGCCGGCCGGCATTGAACGATGTGAGGAAGGATTGCTCTGCCTCGTGATGACCGAAGAGCAGCTGATTGGCGCGCGGCAGCGCCACATCGGCGATCGCGTCCACATCCTCTGGCAGGACAAAATCACGTGTCACGCGTGGACTGCCATTGTCCGGGCTGCCAGCACACCTTCAACCAGCCCCCAGGCTTCAGCGCCAAGCTTGTCTTTGCTCTGCGCGGCATCAAGGAGCCGGCATCGCTGCGGATTGTCCCTGGCGATCTGGCGGAAAGCCTCGCGCAGCTTCACATGAAAGGCTGAACCTTCATCTTCGAAACGATCCCCGGTGCCAGCCCGTTGATGCCGACGCGCTACCGCGTCGTGTGGATCAATGTCGAGGATCAGCGTGAGGTCGGGACCGGTTGAGCCGATCGCCACGCGCTCAAGCGCATGGAGAATGTCATGATCAAGACCGCCAGCGATCCCCTGATAGGCTCGCGTTGAATCACTGAACCGGTCGCAGATAACGAGGGCGCCGCGCGCCAAAGCGGGGCGAATAACCGCGCGCACGTGATCAGCCCGCGCGGCCGCAAACAGCAGCGCTTCGCCGAAGGCGCCGAAGCGCTTTGCAGCCCCGGAGAGAACGACGTGACGAACCGCTTCCGCGCCCGCCGTGCCGCCAGGCTCACGTGTCACCACAACGTCAACGCCATCCGCCCGCGCCCGCTCGGCCAACCCGCGGGCAAGAGTCGACTTGCCAGCCCCCTCGCCTCCTTCGAGCGTAAGGAAGACGCCGGGACGACCACGCAATGTCGGTTTCACGAATGTCTCCGAAACAGGCTCTTCACCAGCTCCCACGCCCCGTCCACGGCCTTGCGCGGCAGTGAGCCATGGCCGATATCTTCCGCCGTGATCAGCGTCCGCTCCGTTGCCAGAACCGAACCGTTGTATATCTGCAATTTTGCCACTTCCTGACCCTTGGCGATGGGTGCGCGCAGCGGCCCGCTGTAAACGACGCGCGCTCTCAGATCGCGCGGATCAGCCTCGCGCGGCACCAGGACGCGGACATCGTCCCTGGGCGTCAGCGCCACATAGCCGCTTGCGCCGCCGAAGACGCGCGCCTCGCCGACGATATCGTCTTTGGCAAACAGCATCCGGCTGCGGAAGGACCGGAACCCCCATTCGATGAGCTTGCGCGATTCACTTGCTCGCTCCTTGCTGTTTTTGAGGCCGTTCACCACCACGACCAGACGCTGCCCGTCGCGCCGGACCGATCCGACAAGCCCGAAGCCCGATTCGCTCGTTGAGCCCGTCTTGAGCCCATCCGCTCCCGGCACTTCGCGCAACAACGGATTGCGGTTCTCCTGCGCCTTGCGCACATTCCACTGAAACTGTTTCTCCCCATACCAGGGGTAAAATTGCGGATAGGTTTTAATGATGTGAACGGCAAGCCGTGCCAGTTCCCGCGTTGTCATCCGCGTCCCCGGATCGGGCAGTCCGGTCGAATTGGAGAAGATTGACTGCGTCAATCCGAGTTCGCGCGCCCGTTTTGTCATGCGCGACGCAAAGGCCGCCTCGTTACCGGAAAGGCCCTCAGCCAGAACGATGCAGCCATCATTGGCCGAAACGATGATCGCACCTTTCAGCAAATCCCCAACCTTGATGCGGCTGTTGAGCTGGGCAAACATGGTGGAGCCGCCGGAGGGCGCACCACCGGTGCGCCATGCATATTCGCTGACAGAAAATTCCGTATCAATGGTAAGGCGGGCATTGGCGATTTCGTTGAAAATGACTTCCTGTGTCATCAACTTGGCCATCGAGGCGGGCGCCATGAGCCGGTCGGCGTTTTTCTCATAGAGGACGGTCTGCGTATCGGCGTCGACCATGATGGCGAATTCAGCGCTGGTGTCGATACCGCCGGCTGGGGCAGGCGGACCTGCGGCAATGGCCAGCGCCGGCGCAACGAGAACACCCCACGACAACGTCACGAGCCGGGCAACCGCTGAAAGGCGCGTCAGCTTAGATCGATTCATTGACCCCCCGGTACCCACCATTTGCCAAGGTACCAAGCCTGGGTAGCGGCGGCAATCGACGTTCTACTGGTTTACAACGGCAATATGCGTGCCGATACAGCGCCCAGTTTTCGCGCACTCTCGACGGCCTTTTCAGCCGCCGGCTGACCGAACAGAGGCGCGAGCCGCACCTGGTAAAAGGTGATGCCGCTGACATTGACAGGGTCGACCACCGCTTGCCCCAGGGGGGACAGACCATCGCGGATACGAAATGCTTCGGCTGGATCGCGGAACGACCCCGCATTGACGCCGAATATGAGCCTTTGACCGCCCTTGCGCTCATGATCCCCCGACAGCACCGCCGGCGCGGTTGAAGCGAGGATCACCGGGGCGTTGACAGGCGCTGCCAGCGCCGGAACGGGCGGTTGGGGTGTGGCGGCCAGCGGTGCCGGCCGGGGCGCCGATGTCGGGACAAACGCACCAGCCGAGGCAAGCTGCACCGGCTCCTCACGCGGGCGTGGTTGCGGCAAGGGCGCCAGCGTATCGGCGAGCGCCAGCTGGATCGGTGATTTCTGCCCGACCGGATGGACCGCCCAGTCGGGAATGGGGGCTAGCCGCGCAACCTCCTGCGGCGGCACCGGCACACCATTGGCCTTCACCGTCGTCACCAGCCAATCATCATTGCCATCAAGCGGCGCTGCGCCGACATACGTGACCCGCACACGGGCAACACCGCGACCATGGAAATCGAGGAGTTGGGCAGAGCGTTTCGACAGATCGATAATGCGATCGCTGTGAAATGGACCGCGATCATTGACGCGCACGACAACCGAACGCCCGTTCGTTGTATTGGTCACACGGACGTAAGAGGGCAGCGGCAGCGTGCGATGGGCCGCGCTGAAGGCATGCATGTCGTAGACTTCGCCATTCGCGGTCCGCCGCCCGTGAAAATCATCGCCGTACCAGGACGCGACCCCGGCCTCATCATGGCTTGGATCGAATTTGGGCTGATAGGATTTGCCACGGACCTTGTAGGCCTTGCCGACACGGTAGACCCCTCCCCCGCGCGGCACCGGCGTGCCCGGCTCAACGACACGCTTGCTGGCGGCAACGCCGTATTCGCTCGGAGAGAAGCCTTTTTTTGCTGTTTCCTGACGGGCTGGATTGGAACATGCCGCAAGCGTCAGCGCGATCATGGCAACAGAACAGCCCGCCATAGCGCGCCGTCGGGACTGCAAAGACATTCTGATAAAACCAATCACGCAAAACACCCGAACGCGCGCGGCTCCGTGACGGATGAAGCCCGCTGTCACGAAAATCGACCTGAAGTGATTACAATTCGGTTAATCAAGCCGGCATCTTTACGAATCGCGAAACGACCGGCAGATGAGATGGCTCAGCAAATTGACAAATTTGCGTCCGACAAGCCTTAGCTACCGATGCGAGCCAGCCCCTTGAGCCCATCATCGCGGTGCCAGGACAGCTGCCCGTCATCGCGTTGGTAGAGGCGGAAGCAGAAGCGTTTGCCATTCTCATATGTCTGCCATTGCTGGCAGAGCTGATCACCACTCACCCACCATTTACCCTCATCGCTGACACGCGCGAAAATGCCAAGGCCGGCAGCTTTGCCGGTGCCGTCAACAACGCCGCCAGGGCGGTAATAGAGTGGAAATTCACCGCCAGCGGGTACTTTTAGATAGATCCGGCGCCCTTCTATGAGGAGTTTGATATCGCGACCCGAAATGGGTGTGTCGCCCGGCGACTGCGCAAAGCCTGCCGTCGCAAGAGCAAAAATGCCGAGCACCGCGCAAACCCGAAAACGCATCACATCCTCCCTCTTCTGCAGTCATCCTACGACACCAGTCCCGCATTGGATGTTGTGCTTGATCCGGCGGGCACCACTCGATTTTTTACAGCCTCCAATCCAAAATTAACCATTCTTCAGCAAATTCAAGCGATTGATCATCATTAAAAATCGACCATTCAAAATAAGGATGAGGTTGCGAATGTTAAGTCTGCTGTCGCGGTTGAATCTGACGGCCAAATCACTTCTGTGCGTGTTTTTTCTTCTCGCGACATCCGCAGTGATGTCGGCCAGTCTTGGTTGGTACATGCTCATGCAGTCCAACGTCGATCGCGCCAGAATGGAAGCCGAGACCAATCTGCGGACGCTGACAGTTCAGCTCCGTGATTCCTATCCGGAAGCGAAGATCAGTTTTGAGGGCGCGCGGGTAGCCGAGGTGCGGATGTCGAAACTGCCGGACTTCGCTGATCACGGCATCGTTGACGACACCACCTTGTCGGTCGGGGGCACTGCGACGATCTTCCTGGTGGACGATAAAGGCACCTTCATTCGCCGCACGACCAATGTCAAAAAGGAAAATGGCGACCGGGCTGTCGGCACCGCTTTGGCGCCCGATCATCCCGCGCAAGCCTTTGTGAACCAGGGAAAGCCGTATTACGGTCCGGCAGTCCTGTTCGGACGCTCCTTCTATACTGCCTATCAGCCGTTCCTGGGCGAGGACGGCAAGGTCAAGGGCATCCTCTATGTCGGCGTCCCCACCGAGAAATTTTCCGAGCAATTATATGCGCTCATGTTCAACCTCGGATTGTTCAGCCTCTTCAGCATGGCGATCATGGCCGTGGCGACATTTGTCATGGTGCGCATCGGGCTGAAGCCGTTGCTGTGCGCGACAGACGCAGTGAAAGAAGTGGCCGCTGGCAATCTCGACATAAAGATTGAACACACCAGCCGTGCTGATGAAATCGGTGCGCTCGTGAGAGCGGTCAGTGTCCTGCGCGACAAGGCGTTATCGGCTCGTGCCACTGAAGGCGACCGTCTTGCAGACGCCGAAAAGCGCGGTAATCGTGCCAAGGAACTCGACGACGCCATTCACGAATTTGAAGCGAACATGACCCGGCAGATCCGCGAAACTCAACAGGTCGCTCGCAACATTCTGCTCAACCGCAACGAGCTGAGCAACGCCGCCACAGCCGTCAACGATACAATCGGGTCGGCAGCCGGGGCGACAACGCAAGCGGCAAACAGCATGGAGGCCGTCGCCAACGCCGCCCAGCAGCTCGGTGCCTCCATCGGCGAGATTGCCCACCAGACATCATCCTCCTCGCAAGTGGCGCAGAAGGCGGTGCAGGAAGCAGAAAATACATCGAACCAGATCGGTCAGCTGGCCGAAGCCGCCCGCAAGATCGGTGATGTCGTGCACATCATCAACGATGTCGCCAACCAGACCAATCTGCTGGCGCTGAACGCCACGATCGAGGCGGCGCGCGCGGGCGAAGCCGGCAAGGGCTTTGCGGTGGTGGCCTCCGAAGTCAAGCAACTCGCGGGTCAGACCGCCAAGGCGACCGAAGAGATCGCCGCACAGGTCAACCGCATGCAGCAGGCCACCGGCCAGACCGTGGACGCCATCGGCTCTATCGGCGAGACGATCGGAACCATGAAGCAGATCGCGACCGCCATCGCTGCCGCCGTCGATGAGCAGCAGGCATCCACAACCGAAATCGCCCGCGCCATCGATGACGCAAGTGGCCAGACGAGCATCGTCAAAACGTCAATCGGCAATGTCGTGTCCGGCGCCCAGTCGACCCAGAATTCCGTGACCTCGCTCGGCAAGACATCCGAGCAATTGTCGGCCTGTGCGGAAAATATAGATGCCGCACTCAATGCCTTCATCAAGCGGGTGCGTGTCGCCGCCTGAGGCGGCACCGTCATCTGCTGGGCGCGTGGGCAAAATCGCGCTTTCATCAGCGCGCCAACGCCGCTATGAACGGCGCGGCAAGGAAGGGTGGCCGAGCGGTTTAAGGCAGCAGTCTTGAAAACTGCCGTGGGCGCAAGTCTACCGTGGGTTCGAATCCCACCCCTTCCGCCAGCCTTCAAATGCCAGAAGAAGCCTTCTCCAGTATGCAGAGATGGACCAAGCCCCTGCTAATTTTAGCACGTCGTCTGGCAGCTTCAGGGTTCTGAAGCCAGAAGTTTGTGCTTGGTTTACATCCTTCCGCAACAAAACCGATTAGTGTAGGCCCGACGCAGGAGACGGCAAGTAAGGGTAACAGTCCCATGGATGCAGCTTTCTATCATGCGCCGCGAGTGGCCCTGACGCTTGGCATTGTCGGCCACAGGGCCGACCGCATTCACGGTAAGATTGCCGATGAGGTTCATAAAACCATCTACCGATTGATCAAATTGCTCGATCAGAAGCTGGAGTCGATCCTTGCCACTGATGTTGAGTGCGATGGGCCCTTTTGCCGAGAAAACGGCCAGATTTTGTCTCTGATCAGCGCTCTTGCCGAGGGTAGCGACCTGATCGCCGCCGAAGCAGCGATTGACGCGCACATCGCACTCGACGTCATCTTGCCCTTCAGCCGTGAGGTGAGCCGCGCAGACGGGCGCACCGACCCGGCAGGTCAGGCGCGCTATGATGCGGTCTTGAACAAGGCGCGTTCAACCCTGGTGCTGGATCTGCCCGACAATACAGACAAGCGCGCTGCTGCCTATGATCTGGCGGGGCGCATCCTGGTTGGACAATCCGATATCATGATCGCGGTGTGGGATGGCGGACCCTCTGGCGGGCGCGGCGGCACGCGTGAAATGATCGAGCGGGCGCTGCGCATTGGCCTGCCCATCATACATATCCATCCGGCGCAACCTCAGCGGGCGCAACTGATGTGGCAGCGGCTGCAACGCTTTAGCGAAAGGGAGTGCCATATCGACGATATGCAGGCGCACGCAGTCGAGCTGCACCTTGACGCTGATGACGGATGTGCGGAGCTGACGAAAATGGTCAGCCGGATTACTGAAGCCCCGCCCGAACTGCGGGCAAAAGGCGAACAGAACAAATCACCCAAAAGGCACGACACCGAGGCTGCCCGGCACTTTCTGGAAGACCAGAATCCAGCACCCGACGCCGGTCTACGTAATGAGGCAAAAAACCTGCGGGAGGCGATCGCGCCCTTTGGCGACGACGAATTGCAGCTGCCAGAAGACGAGCGCGACAGATCACCCCTGACGCGCATGCTGAACGCCTATGCGGCTGCCGACGCGACCGCCAACCGCTTCGGGAACGAGTTCCGCCGTACCGTTATCTGCATCTTCATTTGCAGCGCTGTCACCATCATCGCAGCAGCGCTGGCTGCCGCCCTGCCACACATAATACCCCAGCATAGCGACGGCCCTTCCCATGGAAACTCTGACACCTACTGGATGTTAATCAGCCATCTGGTGTTGGCGCTGATCGAACTGACCGCGATAGGATTCATGATTTATCTGACACGGCATGGACGAAATCAGCAGATCCACCGGCGCTGGATTGATGCACGCGAAGTCGCCGAGCGCATGCGCCAGACGATCATCTTCTGGACACTGGGCATCTGGCCGTGGCCGCTGTCGGAGGCAAATGGCTGGATCGGCTGGTATGTGCGCGCGCACCAGCGCCAGCAGAGCCTGTGCGACAATGGTGATGGCCGCACCTGGAAAAGCGATATCCGGCGCATCCTGATAGAATTGATCGAAGGCAAGGAGATGGCAACAGGCGCGCGTCGAAAGGGCCAGATCGACTATCATAACGATAACGTCGCGCGGATGCAAAAGCTGATTGGCAGATATGAATTGGCGACCGCCATATCACTGTTTGGTCTGACACTGCTTCCACTGCTCACCTTTATCGCGCTCAGCCTGTTGCAGATCGTGTCGAATGAACCCACGCCGCATCGAGCGGGCGGGCTCTTGGATGTTCTGGAGGCCTATCTGGCGCCAGGTACAATTACTTTCGCCGCAGCCTCCTTTGCCCTGTACGGGCTCAAGACCACGCTTGATTATGAAGGTGTGCGCGAGCGCTCGCAACGCTCACTTGAGAAGCTGCAGAAAAAGCAGACCGAGCTGGCGACTATTGACGACATGGTTGAGCTTCACGCTTTTGCCGAACGCCTGAGCGACCTGATGCTGGAAGAACTGCACCATTGGCGCATCACGGCGGAAAGCCGTGTGCTCGACATGCCGGGCTGAGCCACTCAGTCCTCGTCGTCATTTTTCGGCAGCTTTGCCTTTGCCTTGTGAGGGACGGCGCGGGCGCGGACCTGGGTTTCCCATTGGCCAAGCTCGCCGCCCAGAATCTCCTCGCAGGCTTCCATGAAATGATTTTCTCCATCATCGCCGTCGAAAGGCGCCAGCCCTGCATCAAGCCGAGCCTTGATCGATTCGAGCGCCGCAGCCGTGCGGCGATAGCGCAACCATTCCTCGCGATGGCCAAACAGCGCCAGCAATCCCGCGGCAATCGTCGCCAGAACAGCGATGACGGTCGAGGCCGTGGTTGACTGAGTGAGCACATTGGTTGCGGGAATGGCTGCCGTCGCGCAGAGCTGGGCGGTGGAGAGAAACCCATGGCGCTGCTTGGCGCGGGCGGCGGCCTTCTCGAACCAGGCAAGCTGCGGGCGGAAGCGGTTGTCAAGATAGGTGTCAAGGCGCTCGGACATCGGACAACGATACGCAGCCGCACGGATTTTGAAAAGTAGCGCTGTGGCACCTGCCGGCTGCTGACGAGCGGTTTAAACCAATCATCGACAGGTCGCGGCTGCCTGCGACGAGGATGTGGTAAAGCGGAGCAATCTCGTCATTGCCTAGACAAAAATGGTGATTGCCAGCGCCGACTCAACGCGGACATCAAATCTGCACGGCAGTTCGCCAATAATGCACAAACTGGACACAGCCGGCCGATCTCTGATTGAACACAGATCCCTGAAACATCGTCTGGAAGCCGCGCTCAACAACTAAGGACACCGGCCCATGCCTCATCGCGCCATCTGCTTTGTCATCATGCCGTTTGGCAAAAAGCCCGACGCCAATGGGCGCGACATTGATTTTGACGAGCTTTATCGTGACGTTTTCGCGCCCTCGGTCGAAGCAGCCGGGCTGGCAGTCATCCGTGCCGATGAGGAGAAAGGCGCCGGCTTCATCCACAGGCTGATGTATGAACGCATCCTGCTCAGCGAATTTGCCATCGCCGACCTCACGCTGCTCAATGCCAATGTCTATTATGAGCTTGGCATCCGCCATGCGGTACGCCCGTCAACGACGGTGCTGACCATGGCCCTGGGCTCACCAATGCCGTTTGATGTCGGGCCCCTGCGGGCGTTGCCATATGGGCTCAACGATAGTGGTGCGTGCGCCGACATTCCAGCCGCGCGAGCCGCGCTGACGCAGCGTCTGATGGACGCCCGCGCGCATCGCGGCATCGATTCGCCACTGTTCCAATTGCTTGAGGGCTATGACGCCCCGCCCATCGACCGCACCAAAACCGACGTTTTCCGCGAGCAGGTCGCCTATTCGCGCCAGCTCAAGACGCGGCTGGCAACCGCCCGCGCCGAAGGCATCACCGGGCTTGATCAGGTGCGCGATGAGCTGGGCGAGATCGACGCCACCGAAGCCGGCGTCGCGATTGATCTCCTTCTCTCCTACCGCGCCATCAATGAATGGCAACGGATGGTCGATCTCATCGGGCGCATGGACAAGGCGCTGGCCCGCACCGTGCTGGTGCGCGAGCAGCAGGCGATGGCACTGAACCGCATCGGCCGCGACAAGGAAGCCGAGGAGCTTCTCACTAGTCTGATCGCCGAGCGCGGCGCATCGAGTGAAACCTGCGGGCTCCTCGGGCGCATCCACAAGGATCGCTGGAGGAAGGCGTCAGCCGCCGGCGAGATGATGATCGCGCGCGGCCATCTGCGCCAGGCGATCGCCGTCTATCGTCAAGGCTTCGAGAGCGATTGGCGCGATGCCTATCCAGGCGTGAACGCGGTCAGCCTCATGTCGATTGCCAATCCGGCGGACCCCGGCGTCAGAGAGCTTGCGGCCGTCGTGCGCTATGCCGCCAAACGCCGCTTTGCCGCGCTTCCCGATTACTGGGATCACGCCACCTTGCTGGAACTCGCGGTCATCGAGGGCAGGTTCGATGTCGCAGCCGACCATCTCGCCGATGCTCTCGCCGTGCTGGATGAGAAATGGAAGGCAAAGACGACGCTTGATAATCTCATCCCCATCGCTGAGGCCCGCCGCATGGCAGGCCTGGAGGTGGCGGAACTTGACGCCATCATCACTGAGCTCGGCCGCCACGCACCACAGCCGGATTGAGCAGAAGACCACCCCCCAGCCTGATATGTCACGGCAAAAATATTACCTTTCGCGACAGGTTTTTGCAGCGGTCGGCACCGACGGAAAAGGGCCGAAATCATGTACTCGGAGCAAAGTGAACCCGATCCAGCCCGTTCAGCCAAAACTTCATTTCGGCAAATTCGGCGAGGTCAGCCCCATCAAGCCGGGTAACATAGCGCGCTGAAAAACACTCATCCCTAGGACCAGCGACATCAGCCAGCGCAAGCGTTGCGCCACCAACGATTTCCCCATGACGATGTTCGTCAGCCCCGAGGTGGATTTCAGGACTTTTGCGGCAACAGGATGTCTGAGAGCCGAATAATCGCCCGTGCGATTTTTGTCGATCAGCCAGGCCAGCCAACAGGCATCTTCAATCCCGATATTCATACCACGTCCACCGACGGGAGAGTGAATATGCGCTGCATCGCCGGCCAGAAAAACAGAGCCCGTCTGGTACGTATCAACTTGGCGATAATTGATATGAAATTCCGACTGCCATGACACGCTGCGTATCTTTGCTTCAGGAGGCAATATGCTGAGTACATCGGGCCGCGACGACACGAACCGCCCAAATCCCGGACGTATCGGAATAAATCCCAATGCATGATCATGACGCAGAATGACGACCGCCATGTCCCAGGCAAACGGCCAGTCATCGAACACGACATCGGCGAGGCTGAATGTCTGAGGCTCTGTTTCACCACGAAAGGATTGTGCCATGGCTTTCCGTACCGTTGACTTTGCACCATCCGCCCCGACGAGCAGGTCGACGTCCGCCTGCGATCCATCCGACAACGAGGTCGTTATGATGTTCTCGTTTACTGAAAAACTGGTGAGAGACAGGTTGCGCTCGACGCTGCCGCCCAGCGTGTGAAGCGTCTCGGTCAAAATCCTTTCTGTTTCATGTTGTGGCAGGCACAGCAAAAAATTGAACCGGTGCTTCAGCAATCCGATATTGATCGTCGCCAGAACCTTGTTCTCGTAGCGAATAAGGAAGCGATTAATGCGATGCCCTGCGGCCAGCAACGCTTCCGACGCGCCAGATGGTTCGAGCAAACCAAGCGTTCGCGCATTGATTGCCAGCGCCCGCGATTCTTGTGCAGGAGTGAGATCAGGGTCGATGATCCGCGGACAGAAACCTCGCCGGTAAAGTTCGACTGCTGCGGTCAGACCAACCGGCCCACCTCCAGCAATCAAGATCTTTCTGGACACACACGGCATAGAGTCATTTTTAGCCGTTTGGCCGCCCGCCTTCAACAAGGCTGTCCATCATTTCAGCCGCGAGCAGGATCGCTTATCCCGCCAGCATAACCTTGACGCCGTTGCGCACGAGGGTGCTCAAGGCGCGGGTGAACGTCGCCGCGAAGGCCGGCTCGTGGCCAAGTTCTCCAAAGAGCGCCTGCACCTGCAGCACACGGCGCGCTGCAGAGTCGGGCGCTGCGCGCAGGTCGCCCAGCCGCGCTTTCATCTCGGCCGCGAGCGGATCGCGCACGTCGATCGCCTGTCCGCGCTCATCCTGCCCGCTTGCATAGACACAGAAACCCGCGACACCCAGCACCAGATGGTCGACCGGGCGACCAGCGGCCAGATTGTCACGGATTGTGTTCAGCAAGCGCTGCGGCAGCTTCTGCGAGCCATCCATGGCAATCTGCAGCAGACGATGGCGAATGGCCGTGTTCTGGAAGCGCGCCAGCAGGCGGCTGGTGTAGGCCCCGGCATCACGCTGCATTCTCTCCGGCAGGCTTGCCGCCGCCTCGCCCCACAGCCGCGCCAGGAAGCGCGTAAAGCGCGGATCGTTCGTCGCATCCGCGACCGTTTCATGCCCCGCCAGATAGCCGAGATAGGCAAGGCATGAATGGGCGCCGTTGAGCAGGCGCAACTTCATCAGCTCATAGGGCGCGACGTCGTTCACGAACTCCGCGCCGCCCAGTGTCCAGTCCGGTCGCCCGCCGGGAAACACATCCTCGATCACAAATTGCGAAAAGGGCTCGCTGACGACCGGCCATGCATCGCTGACCCCGAGCATACGGGCGATACGCTGACGGTCCTCATCGACCGTTGCCGGAACGATGCGATCGACCATGGTTGACGGACAGGCGACATCGTCGGCGATGTACCGGGCGAGACGATCATCCCGCAGTGCCGCGAACGCGCCGATCGCCCGCTTCACGGTGCGCCCATTGGCCGGCAGATTATCGCAGCACAGCACCGTGAACGGGGCCACGCCCTCCGCGCGTCGCGTTGCCAGAGCCGCCACCAGAAATCCTGGCACCGAGCGCGGCGCCGACCCATGGGCAAGATCATGCACGATATCAGGATGATCTGCATCGAGCGCGCCGGAGGCCGGATCGAGGCAATAGCCTTTTTCGGTCACTGTCAGCGAGACGATGCGGATGGCCGGATCGGCCATGGCAGCGAGCAATCGTTGAGGCGAATGCGGAGCAACTAAAACATCGCTGATGGCGCCGATCACCTGAAGGCGCTCGCCCGCCGGTTCGCGCACGCTTACCGTATATAGCCCGTCCTGCGGCATCAGCGCATCGCGCGTATCAGCGCTGCGCAGGCTCGCCGCGGTGATGCCCCATTCCCCTGCCCCGGCATTGAGGACCGCTTCGGTCGCCACCGCCTGATGAGCGCGATGAAAAGCCCCGACACCAAGATGGACAATACCAGGCCTGACCGTGCGTCGGTCATAGCGCGGACGCTCTACATCGCCCGGCAATCGCGCCAAGGTCGCATCCGACAGGCGTGGCCGCTCGCTCATGCGCGCGGCGTCTGCTTGGCGCGGGCAACGATCTGCGTCGGATTGACGAAGCGCAGCGCGATAAGAAGCCAGATGAGGCTCGTCACCATATAGATGACCGCCATCGCATCAATGGACTGCACGGCCCGCACGCCCGATGCAAAGACGGCGTAATAAAGCGAAACAACCAGCGTCTGGCTGGTTGGACCGGCGGTGAGGAAGGTCAATTCAAACATGGCGATTGTACGCACCAGCACCAGCAGCAGCGCCGCCAGAATGCCGGGCAACAGCAACGGCAACAATACATGGACGAAAAGCTGCAACGTGCTGGCGCCAAAAACACGCGCTGCCTGCTCGATGCGCTCATCGATCTGCTCAATGAAGGGGATCATCACCAGGATGACGAACGGCACGGTCGGCACCAGATTGGCAAGGACGACGCCTGAAAGTGACCCGGCAAGTTCGGCGCGGTAAAGGACAGTTGCCAGCGGAATGCCAAAAGTGATGGGCGGCACCAGAAGCGGCAGCAGGAAGAGGATCATCACCAGCTTCTTGCCAGGGAAATTGCGGCGCGCCAGGGCGTAAGCCGCCGGCACACCGATCAGCCCCGAGATCAGGACGACGAGGCCCACCACCTGAAACGTGACGACCAGAATGTCGGCGAGCTGGAACTCGTTCCACGCCGACACATACCAGCGCGTTGTCCACTCGGCAGGAAGCCAGGTGCCAAGCCAGCGCCGGCCAAAGGACGAGACGATAACGGTGGCAATCAGGGCCAGTAGATTGACAACGAAAAAGCCGATCACCGCCCAGACAGCGGCAGGCCACAGCTTTGCACCCCATGTTGTATCGCGGATCATCGCCTCAACCCTTCCCGCCGCCAGCCGGCCCGCGATAGATGAGGGTGCGCGCTGCCAGCACCGCCACAACAATGCCAAGCTGAATGACAGCCATGATGATGGCGATTGCCGAGGCCAGCGAATAATCGAACTGCTCGAAGGCCGCCTGATAGGCCGCAATCGAAATGACGCGCGTGGGTCCCGCCGGCGCGCCAAGCAACACGGCGGAAGGAAAGACCGAAAAGGCCTGCACGAAAGACAGGCAAAAAGTGATGGCGAGCCCCGGCAGGATGAGCGGAAACAGCACATGGCGAAAACGCTGCCATGAACCGGCGCCGAGCGTTGCCGCCGCCTGCTCCAGCGCCGCCTCGACACCCGACAGATAGGACAGCGTCAAGAGGAAGGTGAAGGGAAAGCCTGTAATCAGCAGCGACAGAAACACACCCCAGTAATTATAGGTGAGTTTGACCGGCCCACTCGTCAGATGAAGCCACAGCAAGACCCGGTTGAACCAGCCCTGCGGCCCGAAATAGGTGATCATTCCTTCGGCGACCAGCACGGTCCCAAGCGTAATTGGGATAACCAGAATGGTCGTCAGCAGGCGTTGACGACGCATCAGCCGGACCCTGAGCGCGATGGGGACGGCCATGACGAGGTTGAGCAGGGTCACCGGCAGTGACAGCCACAACGTCTTGGCGATCGTTTCATAGAGAAACGGGTCGGAAAAGAATGTCGCGTAATTGGCGAGTATCCCCCCTGCTTTGGGTGTCAGTGACAGCCACAGGCCATAGGCGAACGGATAGATAAACAATCCCAGCACCAGCAACAGCGCCGGCACCACCAGCAGCGTCAGCCCGTCGAGACCATGCCCGGACAGCAAGGCGAGAATCGACCGGCGCTCGGCGCTTTGGCTGGCCGGCACCATCACGACACCTCCGGAAAAACGACTGCCCGCATGGGATCGGCAGCCAACTGGATCCGCGCGCCATTGGTAAGGGGGTGATCAGACACAAATGCCAGCGCCGCCCCCTCCTCGCTCATTGCAAAGCCGACGAATTCACGGCCGCGAAATTCGCTGGATATGATCTTTGCCCTGATCGGCCCGTCTGGTGACGGTGTCATATCCTCGGGGCGCACCGCCATCACCGCTTTCTGTGACATCGCCAGGCGTCCGCGCGCCTGTCCCGATACCTGCTTGCCACCGGCAACCGTTAAGCCCGCCAGATCGCCATCCTGCCTCGACACCGTGCCGCTGATCACATTGCGAAAGCCCATGAACGCGGCAACGTCGAGATGATCAGGTCTGGCGTAGAGCGCATCCGGAGCGCCGACCTGGCGTACCACCCCGTCTTTCAGCACGACGATGCGGTCGGCCAGCGACAGCGCTTCCTCCTGATCATGGGTGACATAGATCGTCGTTGCCCCCAGCGTTTGATGAATGCGCTTGATCTCGGCCCTCATCTCAAGACGCAGCTTGGCATCAAGATTGGATAGCGGCTCATCCATCAGCACCAGTGGCGGCTCGATGATAATGGCGCGCGCAATCGCCACCCTTTGCTGCTGCCCGCCCGAGAGCTGCCCCGGCAATTTATGCTCCTGCCCCTGCAGATGGACGAGCGCGACCGTCTCCCCAACCCGCCGCGCGATCTCGTCGCGCGCTATTCCCCGCATCGCCAGGCCAAAGCCAATATTTTTAGCGACACTCATATGTGGAAACAGCGCGTAATTCTGGAAAACCATACCAAAACCGCGCTGCTCAGGTCGCAAGCTGTCGATGCGCCGCTCATCGAGAAAAATGCTGCCGCTTGTGGCAGCAAGCAGACCAGCCAATATGTTGAGCGTCGTCGATTTGCCGCAACCCGACGGGCCAAGCAGAGCGATGAATTCGCCTTGCGCAATCGACAGGCTGACATCGCGCAAGGCGGCGACGCCGCCAAAGGTTCTGCCAAGACGCTCAAGGCGCAGTTCGCGGAACTGGCCGGCATGGATGCTCATGATGATTTCCGTCGCAAGATGAGGCAGCGGGCGCCGGCATGTCGCGCGCCAGCGCCCTCAGCGTTTTCGGCCATGATCAGCGCCGTTTGGAGCCACCAACCTGCTCGTCCCACAGGCGGAAGGCCTGCACCATGACGTCCGGATCAAGCGGCAGCTCGACCGGGCTGCCGGCGATCATCGCGTCATATTCCGGCCGCCCGAATTCCTTCAACGCGTCCTGACTGGCCTTGGGCGCCATGGCGAGCGTCACCCCCTTGACCGCCGGACCGGGGTAGAAGTAGCCCTCATCATAGGCATAAGCCTGCTGGGCTGGCTGCAGCATGAAGCTCATCAAATCGAGAATAACCGCCAGCTTTTCCTCGCCGAGTCCCTTGGGAACGCACATATAGTGCGCATCCGCCACCCATGAGAAGCCAGCCAGCGAGAAGACCGCCGCTTCCTTCGGAACGATGCCAAGCACGCGCGGATTGATGTCCCAACCTGTCGTCGTCACCACCATGTCGCGGGTGCCATCACCGAATTCCTTCATCGTCGGCGTCGTGCCGGAAGGATAGTATTCGATGTTCTCGCCCAGCGCCTTCAGATAGGCCCACGTCTTGTCCCAACCCTTCACCGGATCCTTGGGGTTGGCATCCTTGAGAATATAGGGAAGCCCCATCATGAAGGTGCGGCCGGGCCCCGAATTGGCGGGACGCGCGTAGATGAGCTTGTTCTTGTTCTGCTTGGACCATTCCAGCAGCTCCTCCGCCGTCTTCGGCACGTTGCGCACGCGCGCCGGCATGTAGGAGAGCAGCGGCCCCGACGGGTAATAGGTCACAACCACCCCCTGCCCGCGCGCCAGTCCCTGCATGCGCGCCGCCGGTTCGAGATAGATATCCTGCAGTTTCGGCAAGCCGCCAGCGTGGGCTGGCAGCAATTCCACCCAGAGATTTTGATCGATGCCGGCAGACAGCGCATCGGTCCCTGTCAGCACCAGATCGATATCGACGCGGTTGGCCGCCTGCTGGGCCTTGAGCTTGGCCGGCAATTCGGGCGCCGGCGCCTTGGTGTAGGTCATGCGCGACACAAGATTGGGCTTTGCCGCACGATAGGCTTCGAGCGCCGGTTGGGTCAGTGCAAGATTGCCGGCCACATCGATGATATTGAGGGCCACAGGTTGCTTGGGCAAAGCCAGCCCCTGCGCCAGCGTCGTGCCATTGAAAAGGCCCGCTCCGGCCATTCCCGCACCAAGCACACCCAATCCACGCCGTGTGATCAAGTCCGTCATCGTAAATCCTCCCTTACGTTCTTGTTTTCAAGTCAAATTCAAAGGCGGTAGGCGTTTTCTGCCAGATGCAAGGCAAGGTCGGCAGCGACCTCATGCGCTTCGCTGATATCGAGCCGGTGTTCGCTCACGAGTTTAGACAGAAATGCGCAGTCACACCGCCTTGCCATGTCATGGCGTGCGCCGATCGACAGGTACGCGCGTGTATCATCATTAAAGCCGACAGTATTATAAAAGCCGGCGGTTTCGGTTGTCAGCTCACGAAACCGGCGCATGCCTTCGGGTGCGTCGAAAAACCACCAGGCAGGCCCAAGCTTCAACGCCGGATAGACACCGGCAAGCGGCGCGAGTTCCCGGCTGTAAGCGCTCTCATCGAGCGTGAAGACGATGATCGTCAGCCCGCGCTCATGGCCGACAGCATCAAGAAGGGGCTTCAGCGCCCGTACATAGTCACCTGGTGTTGGAATATCAGCGCCCTTGTCGCGCCCAAAACGCGCCAGAAGCTGCGGACTGTGATTGCGCATGGAGCCGGGATGAAGCTGCAATACGAGCCCGTCATCAAGGCTCATGCGCGCGAATTCGGTGATCATCTGTCCACGGAAAGCGTCGGCGTCATCCGCGCTGGCAGCCCCGCCGGCAACCTTGCGAAACAGCGCCTCGGCCGCCGCCCTGTCGAGGTTCATGGTACGTGCGGTTGCGTGACCATGGTCAGAGGCGGTCGCACCATTGGCGATAAAATAGGCGCGGCGCTGCCGGTGCGCGGCCAGGTACCCCGACCAGCTGCGTGCATCTTCGCCCGTCATCTCCCCCAGATGATCGAGCTGATCCTGAAAGCCAGCGAACTCAGGATCAACAACCGCGTCCGGCCGGTAACAGGGCACCACCCTCCCATGCCAGCCGGAGGCGCGGATCGTCTGATGATGGGCAAGATCGTCAAGCGCGCCATCCGTCGTCGAGATCGCCTTGATATTGAACCGTTCATAGATCGCGCGCGGCCGGCAGGCAGGGGTCACGAGCGCGTCTGCAATGCAATCAAACAAACGGTCTGCATTGTCAGGGCACAGACGCTCATCAATGCCAAAGACATCTTCGAGCGCCTGCTCGAACCATAACCGGGTTGGCGTGCCGCGAAAGAGATACCAGTGCGCTGCAAAGCGCCGCCAGATTTGACGCGGGTCCGTCTCCACCGGCCCTCCATCGACGCGCGCCACCCCCAAATCCTCAAGCGCCACACCTTGCGAATAAAGCATGCGGAACACGTAATGATCTGGCTTCACGAAGAGAGAGGCAGGATCGGAAAACGGCGCATCGAGCGCATACCATGCCGGGTCGGTATGCCCGTGCGGACTGACGATCGGCAGCCCCTTGACCTCCGCAAAGAGTTCTCGAGCGATGGCGCGCTGTTGCGGTTCGGCGGGAAACAATCGGTCAGGGTGCAACATTTTGCGCGGCATTACTCATTTGACGATCAATCAAACGATACATTAGTATATTAGTATGTCAATGTCGGGCGGTATCTCGCCCCGATCATTGGACTGATGGCGTCGGAGCATGTGAGGGATATGAAGAGCGCAACCGACATCACCCGCGCGCGCGCCGCGCGCCCGGCGCGCGAAACAGCGGCCTCGGTGATTCTGGCGCGATTGCGCACCGCCATCCTCGACCTGAGCCTGCCGCCTGGCACGGCATTGATCGAAAAGGACCTGACCGAGCGCTTTGGCGTCAGTCGTACCCCGGTCCGGGAAGCGATCATCCGGCTTGCCGAGGAACGCCTCGTCGATATTTTTCCCCAATCTGGCACCTTTGTCGGGCGCATCCCGCTGGCTGCCCTGCCTGAAGCAGTCATCATCCGCAAAGCGCTCGAAACGGCCGCCCTCGATCTGGCTGTCGATCGCGCCGATGCCTCGTCATTTGCAGCCTTTGATGCCTTGATTGCGCGCCAGACTGCCTTGGCTGACCTCTCTGACCAGAATGGGTTCCATGCCGCCGACGAGGAGTTTCATGAGCTGATCGCCCTCACCAGCGGTCACCCCGGCATCTGGCGCGTGGCGCAGCAGGCAAAAATGCAGATCGACCGCTGCCGGCGACTGACGCTCCCCGAACCGGGGCGCATGCACCAGGTGATCGCCGAACACCGCGCCATTCTGGCAGCCCTTCGCGCAGGCGAGCGCAAGGTGGCCAGAAATGCCCTTGATACCCATCTGTCTGCGGTTATTCCCGATGCCGACGCCATCCGCCGCCAATATCCCGATTACTTCACCTGACGGAGCAAATAATGCTGAGACAAGCCTGGCGCTGGTTTGGTCCCCGTGACCCGGTACCGCTCGACCATATCCGCCAGGCCGGCGCGCACGAGATCGTCACCGCCCTGCACGACATCCCCATCGGCGACGCGTGGAGCGACAAGGCCGTCTACGAGCGCAAGGCGTTGATTGAAAATCGCGCGCCGGGCCTGACGCCGCTCAGCTGGACGGTGGTTGAAAGCATTCCCGTTCCTGACGATATCAAGCGCCTGGGTGGGGCGGCCAAACACTCCATCGCCGCCTGGATCGCCAGCCTCGAGGCAGTCGCGCGCCAGGACATCAGGATCGTCTGTTATAATTTCATGCCGGTCGTTGACTGGGCGCGCACCGATCTCGACGCGCCGCTGCCCACCGGCGCCACCGCGTTGCAGTTTGATCATGTGCGCTTTGCTGCCTTTGAGCTGTTCATCCTCCAGCGTCCCGGTGCCGAACATGATTTCGACGAAGCAACAAAAATCGCCGCCAAAGCTGCCTATGAGGCGATGGAGCAGAAGGATGTCGACTATCTGGTGATGGTGATCGCCAGTGCGCTCCCGGGATCGACCACTGAACCGCTGACCATTCCCGCATTCCGGGACAGGCTGGCGCAATACCGTGATATCGATCACAAACGGCTTGCTGCAAATCTCCACGAATTTCTTGTTGAGGTTGCACCGGCTGCCGAAGGGCTGGGCGTGACGCTGACCCTCCATCCCGACGACCCGCCGCGCTCGCTCTTTGGCCTGCCGCGTGTCGCCTCGACAGCAGATGACTATGCTGCCCTGTTTGCTGCCGTTCCGTCACCTGCCAATGGAATGTGCTTTTGCACCGGCAGCCTTGGCGTGCGCCCCGACAATGACCTTGTATCGATGGCGGAGCGGTTTGCGCCCCGTATCGCCTTTGCTCATTTGCGGGCAACCCGGCGCGCGGATGACGGGCTGTCGTTCCATGAAGCCGACCATCTGGATGGCGATGTCGACATGATTGCGGTGCTTGGCGCGCTCATGCGCGAAAATGCCAGGAGGCGCGAGGCGGATCGTATTGTCATGCGTCCCGATCACGGGCACCGCATGCTGGATGACCTCGCCAAGCGCGTAACGCCAGGCTATTCAGCCATCGGGCGCTTGAAAGGGCTGGCCGAGCTGCGCGGTATCATGACGGTGCTCGATCAGGACATTCGCGGCGTCAGACGCTGATATCACAGCCGTACTCGCCGCACGACGAGGTGAGCCACGACCACAGGCTGCCGGCCGTGCTGGCTGCCGATATCATTTCAAACGTCGGTTTGTCGTCAATCAGCGCCAGGTGCAGCCCGATATGAGAGGCACTTGTCTGTGCAGCCGCGCCAACCTTGAAGGCGCCAGGATGCAGATCGATGGCGATGCCCTTGGCAAGCGCCGCCCGCGCCCGTGGACCTGAGATGTCCGCAAGAAAAAGTCCGTCGCCAAGTTCGGTGACCACCGCAGATTCCTGCAATTCGGCGATCGCCGCGCGCAGCGTCGCTTCGCTGTTGTGACCGCGCACCACCAACCGCCACTGACCGGGCGAAATACCGGTAATCGACAGCGTATCCCTCGCCACGCGCTGCGGCTGATCGGCAACCGGCGCGCCGACCATGCGGGCCAATACCAGAAGTAATGCCGCATTCTGGCCCTTGCGCGCGCTCACATGCGCAACCGCGATGTCGCCAACCACGCGAATGGTAACGCCCGCTTCACCGATGAGCTTGCCATGGCGGCCGGGCACCATGATGCCGGCAAGCGCGAAGCGCTTTGTCAACATTGCCTCAGCCATGGAGCCGCTCCCCCTTTGGATCAAAGAAGACCGGGTTGCATACCTCGACCTCGACCTCGCTCTGGCGCAGAAGATCGCAGGCGCGGATGATCTCGCCGTGACGCTTGTCGCCGGCCGACAGGAGACCAAGGCCGATCCATTGCTCGAGCATCGGCGAATAGCTGGCCGATGTCACATAGCCCTGATCATTGGCGGTGACGGCTGGCTCATGCCGGCCAACCAGATGCCCTCCAGCCTTGAGCCGGTGCGAGCGGTCAACCGGCTTCAGGCCTACCAGCTGCCAGCGCCTCTCATCACGCAGTGCCGGGCGCTCTTCCATGACGCGTCCGATATAGTGCTTTTTCGTCGACATCATGCGGCCAAGACCAAGGTCCCGCGCCGTCGTCGTGCCATTGAGTTCACTGCCCGTCACATGGCCCTTCTCGATGCGCATCGCGTTCAATGTCTCAAGACCATAGGGCGTGATGCCAAATTCACCGCCCGCCGCCATCAGCGCCCGCACTGTCGCATCGCCATAGCGCGCCGGAACCGCGAGTTCATAGGCAAGCTCGCCCGAAAACGAGATGCGATAGAGCCTGGCCGGCAAACCGCCTGAAATGGTGATCTCGCGCGCGCCCATATAGGGAAAAGCCTCATTGGAAATATCGTGCTGGCGATCGACCAGTCGTTGCAACACGTCCCGGGAGCGCGGGCCAGCCAGCGAATATTGCGCCCAATGCTCGCTCACTGATACCATGTGGAGATCAAGATCCGGCCACAGCGCCTGATGACAGAATTCGAGATGCTGCATCACCTTCGATGCATTGGATGTCGTTGTTGTCATGAGGAAATGGGCGGGTGCCAGACGCGATGTCGTGCCGTCATCCATCACGAACCCGTCTTCGCGCAGCATCAACCCGTAACGCGCCCGCCCGACCGCCAGTGTCGAGAAAGTGTTGCAATAGACCCGATCCAGAAACACACCGGCATCCGCCCCCTGAATGTCGATCTTGCCGAGTGTCGACACATCGCACAGACCGACTGACGAGCGTGTAGCCTTCGTCTCGCGGATGACACTTTCAACCCAATCGCTTTCGCCGGCCTTGGGAAACCAGGCAGCGCGCATCCACGCGCCGGCTTCCATGAAGACCGCGCCCTGCTCTTGCGCCCAGTGATGAGCTGGCGTCAGCCTTGTCGCACGAAAATCCTTGCTGCGATGATGGCCGGCAAGGGCGCCGAAACTGACCGGCGTATAGGGCGGGCGATAGACCGTTGTGCCGGTCTGCGCGATCGATTTGCCACGCGCTGCCGCCAATAAGGCCATGCCGTTGATATTGGCTGTTTTTCCCTGATCCGTCGCCATTCCAAGTGTGGTGTAGCGCTTGGCAAGCTCGGGCGAGGAATATCCTTCGCGCGCCGCCAGAGCGATATCCTTGGCGGTCACATCGTTCTGAAAATCGACAAAGACCGGGCCGGCAGCCGTGCGCGGCAAGGTTATCACGCCGACCGCCGCAGAGGTTTCAGGACATAGAATTGGCTCGGCCGCCGGCGCGCTGAAACCACAAGCCTGCGCGGCCTCGATCCCCGCCCTCTGCCCGGCCGCTATACAGGCGCCCAGCGCGAAATCACCGCAAGCTGCCCCCGCAACCGCCAGTCCCGCGGGAAGGTTCTGGCCAGGAACGAACGCCTGCAGCTGCTCATCCCATTGCGGACGCGCGCCCAGATGCGAGGTGAGATGGATAAGCGGACTGAAGCCACCCGACATCCACACCCCGTCGCAGGCATGACGCGTGTTAGAGCCAGTCGCATTGCGGATGGTAATTGCGCCAACGCGGTGGCCTCCATGCGCCTTGACGACGTCGCCGCCGCAATAAATCGCTGCCCCGCTGCGCCGGCCAAGGCTCAGCAGCGCCTCATCAACCTCGCTGCGCGTGTCGACAATCGCAGCGATCGCCACACCAGCCGCCAGCGCCGCATCGACGCTTGCCCAGCCATCATCGCATGAGGTCGCGATGACCACGCGCCCGGCAGGCTTCACCGCAAAGCGCTGGAGGTAGGTCCGCGCTGCACTGGCCAGCATGATTCCCGGCAGATCATTATTGGCGAACATGAGCGGGCGTTCGCCGGCGCCAGACGCCAGCACGGCGCGCCGCGCATGGATACGCCAATGGCGCTGGCGCGGCTCGAAGGCGGGTACCGACAAGAGATGATCGTTGACCCGCTCGACCGCGCCGTAGGTCGCCCCATCATAGACGCCGTAGATGGTTGTGCGCGGCATGATCTGCACATGAGGCATGGCGGCAAGCTCGGCGATCACGCCATTTACCCATGCCGCCGCCGCTGTTCCATTGATGTTGCCGCCATCGCCATGGAGTTGGCCACCGGCTGCAAAATCCTCATTGGCGAGGATAATTCGTGCGCCCGCCCGCCCTGCCGTCAGCGCCGCCATCAGCCCGGCCGGCCCGGCGCCAATCACCAGAATGTCGCAATGGGCAAACGATTTTTCGTAATGATCAGGATCATCCGCGCCGGCCGCACGGCCAAGCCCGGCGGCACGGCGGATCAGCGGCTCGTAGACCTTCTCCCAGAAGGATGCCGGCCACATGAAGGTTTTGTAGTAGAAGCCGGCCCCCAGAAATGGTGCTGCCCAGCGATTAAGCGACAGCAGATCAAACCCCAATGACGGCCAACGGTTCTGGCTCTGCGCCTCCAGCCCGTCGAAAAGCTCGATGGTTGTTGCCCGCGTATTGGGCTCACGCGCGGCGCCACGGCGCAATTCAATGAGCGCGTTGGGCTCCTCGGCGCCGCTCGATAACAGGCCGCGCGGGCGATGATATTTGAACGAGCGCCCGACCAGCGACACGCCGTTTGCCAGCAGGGCAGAGGCAAGCGTATCGCCAGCAAAGCCGGTATACTCGCGCCCGTCGAAGCGAAAGTGACAGGGGCGTTTGCGGTCGATAAGGCCGCCTGTCGCGAGGCGATACGGTTGAGCGCTCACGAGGCGGCCTCGATGTCTTGCGCTGCACACCGTGCCGTCTCGACACCATGCACCGCATGGGTCAACGTATCCCGGGTCACTACCAGCCATTGTCGGCATCCGCCCTGATGGTACCAGAGCTCACGATGGCGTCCGGCGGGATTATCGCGCAGATAGACGTAATCATAGAAGAGCGCGAACGTCGCCTCAGCCGGGTGCTTCATCATTGCGTCAGCATCGCCAAGAACGACGAATTCGTCATTCCATCGCTCGCCGCAATAAGGACAGCCGATACGCATCCTTATCTCTCCTTAATGCTGATTGGGCTGGGCGCCGGTGCCGCGCTCATCGATGAGATGACCGGTGGCGAAGCGATCAAGACGATAGGCGGCGTTCAGCTGATGCGGCTCGTTGCGGGCAATGGTGTGGGCAAAACACCAGCCAGACGCCGGCGTCGCCTTGAACCCGCCATAGCACCAGCCACAATTCACATAGAGGCCGTCAATCGGGGTCAGCCCGATGATGGGGGATCCATCCATACTCATATCCATGATGCCACCCCATTGCCGCAGCATGCGCAGACGCCCGAGTCCCGGCCACATCGCCATACCAGCCTCGAACACATCCTCGATGGTGTAGAGATTGCCGCGCTGCGCATAGGTGTTGTAGCCATCGATATCGCCACCGAAAACCAGTCCGCCCTTATCCGACTGGCTGATGTAAAAATGTCCGGCGCCATATAGGATAACCTGATTGATCAGAGGCTTGACCCCTTCGGACACGAAAGCCTGCAAGACATGGCTCTCGATCGGCAGCCGTAAACCGGCCATGGCGGCAACCCGCGAGGAATTGCCCGCGCAGGCAAGGCCGATCTTTCTGGAACGGATGAATCCGCGGCTGGTTTCAACCCCGACCGCCTTGCCATGTTCAACCTTGATCCCAGTGACCTCGGTATTCTGCAGGATATCGACGCCGCGCTGATCAGCGCCCCGCGCATAGCCCCAGGCCACCGCGTCATGGCGTACCGTCCCGCCGCGCCGCTGCAGCAGGCCGCCATGGATGGGAAAGCGCGCATTGTCGAAATCGAGAAAGGGCGCAAACGAGCGCACGCCCTCGCGGTCAAGATATTCCGCCTTTACCCCTTCAAACATCATCGCATTACCGCGACGCACGTAGCGGTCGCGATCTGAATCACTATGGAAGAGGTTGATGACACCACGCTGGCTTACCATGGCGTTGTAGTTGAAGTCCTGCTCCAGCCCTTCCCACAGCTTCAGCGAGTGTTCGTAGAAGGGGATATTTCCCGGCAGAAGGTAATTCGAGCGGATGATCGTCGTGTTGCGACCGACATTGCCCGAGCCGATATAGCCTTTTTCGATCACCGCTATGTTGGTGAGCCCATGCTCTTTTGCCAGATAATAAGCGCTCGCCAGCCCATGGCCGCCACCGCCAACGATGATCGCATCATATTCGGCCTTGGGCTCCGGATCACGCCAGGCAGGCGTCCAGCCCTTGCCTCCACTCAGGCCCTCGCGCAAAACCGACCACAGCGAATAATGCATCAAGGCAAGTCCCGAAATCAGAGAAAGTTCACCATCCCGCGTAGCTGATCCCTCGTTCCTGTTCAACCGGGCATACGCCGCTGCCGAACAACTCGACAGCACGAGGGAATGTACTAAATCCATTATAATGGACAATCGCGCATTCGTCTTTTATATAAGACAGATGATCGATGGCGTGAACCTCCTGTTGTCTGAGCGCTTGAAGATCGAGCGCATGGCGAAGGGCTGGTCGCTTGCACAACTCTCTGAAAAATCGCAAGTTTCGCGTGCCATGATTTCGCGCATCGAGCGTGGCGAAGTCAGTGCCACAGCCTCGCTTCTGGCCAAGCTTGCCGACGCTTATGGCCTGGCCCTTGCCGATCTTTTTGCCCCCCGCCATCCCCGCAACGTCGTTTCACCGCTGCGGCGGCGAAGCGAACAGACCGTTTGGCAAGACCCGTCCTCGGGTTATTCCCGGCGAGCGATCGTCAACAGCGCCCCCTCCTGCCCGCTCAATGTCGTCGAAATTGACTTTCCGGCAGGCGCGACCGTGTTATTCGACCATTCCGGGGATGGCGGGCAGAAGCAAAATGTCTGGCTCCTTGAAGGCAGTTTACGCATGACCATTGGCGAAGATATCTACGACATGTGCCCCGGTGATTGCCTGACCATGGCGCTTGACCGGCCCCTCGCCTTTCACAATCCCGGAAACAGGCCGGCCCGCTACGCCGTCATCCTGTGGTCTACAACGAAACCAGACGCTTTGACGCCATGACAGTCACCATCCATCGCCTCGATCACGAAACACCCGAAATAATTGCCGCGCTGGCCGATCTGCTGCGCGACTGTGTGGCCGCTGGCGCATCTGTCGGCTTCATGCAGGCGCTCGATCCGGCCGACGCACGTGTCTTCTGGCGCACAGCAATCGCAGCCGCGCTCGCAGGCGAACGCACGCTGATGATTGCCCGCCTGGACGACAGGGTCATCGGCACAGCGCAGATGATCCCGGCAACCATGCCCAACCAGCCGCACCGCGCCGATATCGCCAAGGTTCTTGTATCACCCGAGGCGCGGCGCCGAGGCGTCGGTGGCGCATTGATGCAGGCTTGCGAGGTGGAAGCCCTGCGCCAGGGTCGCTGGCTGCTGACGCTTGATACCGTCATCAACAGCGCCGGCGAAGCGCTTTACACCGCGCTTGGCTGGCAGCGCGCCGGGCCCATCCCCGACTACGCCCTGATGCCTGATGGTAGCCTGTGCACTACCATGTTCATGTGGAAGCGCCTGACTTGACGCAAAACAGCGTCAGCTCGGGATTTTGTCCTCGATGCCTTTCACATACCAATTCATCTTATGCAGATCATCATCGGCCATCGTCTGCCCGGCGGCAGCCTTGAGCGCCCCCGACTGATCCATGATCGGGCCGGTGAAGGGATGCAGCGTCTTGGCCTTGATGGCTGATTGAGTCGCGGTTGCCATCGCCTTGACGTCGTCCGGCATGTTGGTATAGGGCGCCATTTCGACCATGCCGCTGTCAAAGCCGCCCCACACCGATCCGCTCTTCCAATTGCCCTCGAGCATCGCTTTGACGCGCGACACATAATAGGGCGACCAGTTATCGATGATGGCGGTCAGTTGTGCCTTGGGTCCGAAGCGCTCCATATTGGAGGCCTGACCGAAGGCCTTGAGACCGCGCTGCTCGGCCACCTGCATCGGCGCCGGGCTGTCGGTATGCTGGGCGATCACATCAACGCCCTGATCAGCCAGAACTTTCGCGCCGTCTGCCTCCTTGCCCGGATCATACCATGAGCTGACCCACACCACCCGCATCTTGATGTCGGGGCGTACCGATTGCGCGCCCAGCATGTAGGCGTTGATGCCCTGGATCACTTCGGGAATGGGAAAGGCGCCGACATAGCCGATGATGCCGGTCTTCGACATTTTGGCAGCAATTTGCCCGGTAACATAACGGCCTTCGTAAAAGCGCGCATCGTAAGTGGCGAGGTTATCCAGCCTCTTGTATCCTGTTGCGTGCTCGAAGAGGACGCCAGGGGTGCGTTTTGCCACCGCTTCCGTCGGGTTCATAAACCCGAATGACGTGGTGAAGATCAGCTTGTGGCCGGTCCGCGCCAACTGGGCGATGACCCGCTCGGCATCCGGCCCCTCGGCGACCTTCTCGACAAAACTGGTCTCGACCTTGTCCTTGAATGCCGCCTCGATCGCGAGCCGCCCCTGATCATGCTGATAAGACCAGCCATGATCACCCACCGGGCCGACATAGATGAAACCGATCTTCGTTTTCGCCTGCGCCCAGGCGCCACCACCAAGACCAGCGCCCGCCAGCGCCGTTCCGCCCGCCAAACCCAGAAAACCGCGCCGTGCTATCATCACTCTGCTACTCCCTTTGCGAAAGCCAATATCACCAGACTAATCGACAAATCTGGCGTTGCGAAGCGATCATTTTAGGCAAATCACAACTCATCGTTTCCGCCTCAGCGCCGCCGCTTCGGCCGCGCTGACAACGCGGCACGGGCTGCTTCAACGATTGCCGTCTTGTCGATCCGGTGCAGACGGTAGGCATCAGCGATCGTGCCGGTCTGACCGAAATTCTCGACGCCGAGGCCATGAACGGCGTGGCCGTGAACACCACCAAGCCAGGCAAGCGTGGCCGGGTGACCATCGATCACCGTCACCAGCCGCGCATCGCTTGCAAGCGGCGCGAGCAATTGCTCGATATGCGCCGGCGCGTCAAAGGCGCCAAGCTGGCGCGCCCGCTGCGCTGCCGTCCACCCGGCATGCAAACGATCAGCAGACGTTACCGCAAGCAGGCCCGCACCAGGGCAAAAGGACAGGATCTCCCCCACCGCCGCTGCAGCATCGGGCGCGACAACGCCCTGGTAAATCACCGCCAGTGGCGAGCCCTCCACAGGCGGGCGCAGCCAGTACGCGCCATCGATAATCGAATTGCGCAGCGGCTCATCCATGGAACGGATAAGCTGGTCGAGCGGGCGCGTCGACAGGCGCAGATAGACCGAGCCCCCTTCCCGCTCATGGACCCAGTCGCCAGCCTTGGCTTTCCCTTCGCGCTGGATATAGGCAAAGCCCCATTCAAGGATGGCGGCCAGTTCGTCAACAAAAGCGGGCTCGAACGCCGCCAGCCCGTCTTGCGACATGCCGATGAGAGGCGTTGCAATCGACTGATGCGCCCCGCCTTCGGGCGCAAGCGTGACCCCCGACGGGGTGGCGACCAGGACAAAGCGTGCATCCTGATAGCAGGCGTAATTCAACGCATCGAGACCACGCGAGATAAACGGATCATACAGCGTACCAATGGGGATCAGGCGCTCGCCAAAAAGCGTATGCGACAGGCCAAGCGCCGCCAGCATCAAAAACAGATTGTTCTCGGCAATTCCCAGTTCGATATGCTGGCCGCGACTGCTCGCTTCCCAACGCTGCGGCGACATCAGCTTGCGCAGGGCAAAAATATCCTCGCGGGCATTGCGCGCGAAAAGCCCACGCCCGTTGACCCACGGCCCGAGATTGGTCGAGACCGTCACATCGGGCGATGTCGTGACGATGCGGTCGGCAAGGGCGGAATTGCTTTTGGCGATTTCAGCAAGAAGTTTTCCAAAACCCTCCTGCGTCGACATGGCGCCCCGAATGGCTGGTAGCGGCACTGTGCCAACCGGCACCAGCGGCGCGGACAAGCGCCGCGGTCCTTTTTGACTGAAGGGCACCGTGGTCAGCGCTGCTTCCAGATCGGCTTGCGCTCTCTGCATGCCTGAAAAACGCTGCCATTCAGCGCCATCCAGGATGCCCATGTCATCGCGCAGTTTTGCCCACTGGTCCTTTGTCATCAGACCGGCATGATTGTCTTTGTGCCCGGCAAAAGGCAGACCATGACCCTTGATCGTGTAGGCGATGAAGCACACCGGGCGATCGCTTGGCGCATTTTCGAACGCCTCGACGACCAGCGCCATGTCATGACCGCCGAGATTGGTCATCAGGCGATGCAACTCGCCATCATTATAGCCTTCAATCAGCTTCAACGTGGCTGTTTCGCCGGAAAGATCGGCCTGCAGCTGATTGCGCCAGGCCGCGCCGCCCTGGAATGTCAGGGCTGAATAGAGGAGGTTCGGGCATTCATCGATCCATTGGCGCAGCCGCTCGCCGCCCGCCTCCTTGAAAGCAGCCTCCAGGAGGTAACCATATTTGAGGGTGATGACCTCCCAGCCAAGATCGCGGAACACCGATGCATGCTTTTGAAAGAGCTGGTCGGAGACGATCGAATCGAGGCTTTGCCGATTGTAATCGATCACCCACCAGCAATTGCGGATATTATGTTTCCACGCCTCCAGCAGGCACTCGAAGATGTTACCCTCATCGAGTTCGGCGTCCCCCATCAACGCCACCATGCGCCCCGGCGCCCATCCTTTCATAAGCCCCTTTTCACCCAGATAATCCTGCACCAGCGCCGCAAAGGCGGTAACCGCAACGCCAAGCCCGACCGAGCCGGTCGAAAAATCGACGTCGTCGATATCCTTGGTGCGCGAGGGATAAGACTGAGCCCCGCCAAGGCCACGAAAATTCTGCAATTTCTCGACGGTCTGGTTTCCGAGCAGATATTGAATGGCATGAAACACCGGGCTTGCATGCGGTTTCACCGCCACCCTGTCCTCGGGCCGCAGGATACGCAGATAAAGCGCCGTCATCACTGTCACCAGCGAGGCGGAGGAGGCCTGATGACCGCCGACCTTTATACCATCATCATGGTGGCGAGCATGATTGGCATGATGGATAGTATGGGCAGCCAGCCACAGAATTTTTCGCTCAAAAGCCTCGAGTGTGGCAATGTCCATCACCCTATCAGCCCCCGCTCCGGCGGCCTGTCTTGCACGTGCTGGCATGAATTCCTCAAGTGTCTGGCAGCGTTGGGCTTTACAATTCGCGCTCGCCGGATGCACGCTTGAGCGCTTCGCAGCAAGCGCGTACCAACAACCGCCGGCCGATCATCCATGAACCTAACCGGAAAGTCCAAGGGGGCAAGGCATTGAATAACAGGACTATTGACGGCACGCGCCACTCACTGAACCGGCAAAAGTTGATCGGGCAGTTCACGCCCAAGCTCGTTTCAGTATTTCGCGAGGGCTATCGCTGGGATGATCTGCGCGCCGACACGTTCGCCGGCTTGACGGTGGCGATTGTCGCCCTGCCGCTCGCCATGGCAATCGGTATCGCATCGGGCACGACGCCCGACCGTGCTCTGATCACGGCCATCATCGCCGGAGGCCTCATCTCGGCACTGGGCGGCTCGCGGGTGCAGATCGGCGGTCCGACGGCTGCCTTCATCGTCGTCGTTTTCAATGTCATCCAGACGCACGGCATCGATGGGCTTATCCTTGCCACCTTTATCGCCGGCCTGATGCTGATATTGGTAGGCTTTCTGCGTCTAGCCGTTCTCATCAAATACATTCCCCATCCGGTGATCGTCGGCGTGACAGCGGGCATCGCCGTATCCATTTTTGTCTCGCAGATCCGCGAACTGCTCGGCGTCAACGTCAACATTCCCGGCGAATTCCTGGGCAAGATGGAAGTCCTTTGGGCCGCCCTCCCTCAGACGCGCCCGCAAACAGTGCTGGTTGCAGCGCTGTCACTGGCGCTGGTGCTGGGCATCAAACGCTACCTGCCGCGCCTGCCCAACATGTTGACAGCTGTTGTCATCGGCTCTCTGGCCGTCAGCATGCTCGGCCTTGACGCCGACACCATCGCTACCCGCTTCGGCGGAATTCCTTCGAGCTTTCCCTCGCCCGTTTTTCCATCGATCGATCTGCCCCGCATCATCGCTATCCTGCCAAGCGCTGGAACGATCGCCCTTCTCGCCGGTATCGAATCCCTGCTGTCGGCCGTCATCGCCGACGGGTTGACCGGGCGGCGCCACCGCTCCAATTGCGAATTGGTGGCGCAGGGCGTAGCCAATTGCGCCAGCGCCCTTTTTGGCGGCATCTGCGCCACCGGCGCCATTGCGCGCACCGCCACCAACATCCGCGCCGGCGGGCGAACCCCGGTTGCCGGCATCGTGCATGCCGTCTTCCTGCTTTTGTTTATGCTGGTCGCATCGCCCCTGCTGTCCTACATTCCTCTGGCGACCCTCGCAGCCATCCTCTCCGTCGTTGCCTGGAACATTGCGGAAGTACATGCCATTGGTGACATCCTGCGCCATGCCCCGCACGGCGACAGGCTGGCGCTGGTGGCAACCTTTTTTCTTGCCGTGTTCACCGATATCACCCAGGCGATTGAAATCGGCATCATCATCTCGGCGCTCTTCTTCATGCATCGTATGGCCGAGACTGTCGGCATCAGGCAGCATCGAGAAGACACCGTGCCGCCGGACCAAGAGCGATTTGATGCGGCGTTGACGAATAATGACTATGTCGTTTTTCGCATTCTCGGGCCTTTCTTTTTCGGTGCCGCCTCCAAAGTTATCCAGACGATGGAGGACACAGGCATCAGCCCCAGAGCCTATGTACTTGATTTCAGTGAGGTCCCGTTTGTCGATTCGACCGCTATGGCAGCCTTGACCGGGTTTGCCAGCAAGGCGCGCAAGAGCGGATCACGGCTGATCATCGCCGGCGCCGCGCCGGCATTGAGCACCAAGCTGACAACCATGAACGGCGAGCTGAGTGGAATGGAACATGCAGCCTCCGTGGCAAGCGCTGTTGCCAGCCTCCACCGCGCCGCCAGCCAGGCTTAAAACCCGTCATACCCTTCTACCGGCCCGACGAAGTGCCGGTATGTCTGTGCCACCAGCCAGCCGGCATCAACCGGCAGGGTATGCCCGGTGATGGCGGCTGACTGTTTTGACAACAGAAACAAAATCCCGTCGGCGATGTGCTCAGGCATCACCTGCATGTCGAGCGCATGCGCCCTGCGAATACGTTCACCATCACGCTCGCCCGTCTGGATCTTGGCCAGCAAGGGCGGCGTCATTGTGTAGGTCGGCGCCACCGCATTGACCCTGATGCGATGGGGACCGTATTCCACCGCCAGCAATTCGGTCAGGCCGCGTATCGCCACCTTGGACGGATTATAAGCCGGCAAAGGAAGAGGTTTGAAGGAATTGATCGAACCGACATTGACAACCGCCCCGCCACTGCCTGCCGCGATCATGCGCGGGCCGAGTGCGCGGATCATGATGTAGGTGCCACGGTAATTGACCCGCCAGATTTCATCGTGGCGGTCCATGTCCGATAACCATGACACCTTGGGCGCTTCCAGAATTCCGGCGCAGTTGACAAGACCATAGGGTACGCCGCGCTGGGCGATGATGGCTGAAACGGCCGCCTCGACGCTGGCATCATCGCGGACATCAACCGGCTGGAAAGTGACCTGCTCTCCCTCCCTGGCAAGTTCATCAACCGTCTGACGCCCGTGCGGCGTGTCGAGATCGGCCACCACAACGCGATAGCCTTCAGCCGACAGTTTTCTGACGGTTGCCAATCCGATACCGCTCGCTCCACCGGTCACCACCACCAATGCATCCTGCACCTGACCCGTCTCCTTGTGTTTGCCTGCGCCAACGCGGCACGTTGCGGGAACGCTCACTTCGTGGAAAACAGTAGCACATGGAGATTATTGGCAGGCAAGGGCAAAGCCCCGCGCCGACAAGCGAACCAAAGACCGACGATCACTTTGATTGTCTGGTGCTGGGCGGCGGCCCCACCGGCCTCGTTACCGCGTTGCTGCTGGCCCATCAGGGGTTGCGGGTTGCGGTGCTGCGCCCGGTGACCCGCGAGCCGGCGCAATTTGCCCGCACGACCGCCTTGCTGACGTCATCGATCACCCTGGTTCGTCATCTGCGTATCTGGCCGGCCCTTGCCGATGCGGTTGCGCCGTTGAAAAAAATGCGCCTGATCGATGATCGGGATCGCCTGATCAGAGCGCCAACGGTGACCTTTGATGCTGGCGAACTCGGTCTTGAGGAATTCGGCTTCAACATTCCGAATGCCGCACTCAATAGGGCGCTTGAAGCGGTTGCCGCTCAGACAGCCGGCCTCACGCTGATCGGAGGCGAAGCCACGGAGATTGCCAGCGACCGCGATAACGCGCACGTCCTTTGCGCCGATGGTCGCTCTCTTTCCGCAAATCTCGTCATCGGCGCCGATGGCCGGCAATCTATCGCCCGCAAGGCCAGCGCTATCGCGACCCGCTCCTGGCGCTATCCACAAACGGCATTGACGGTCAATCTTGCTCACAGCGTCGATCATCTTGGCATATCGAGCGAATTTCACACACGCTCAGGGCCTTTCACTCTGGTGCCCCTGCCAGGGCAGGCTTCAAGTCTCGTTGCCGTGGTATCGCCAGATGACGGTCAACGCCTGATGAGCCTTGAGCCGGATGTGCTCGCTCAGGAACTCACGCGTCGCGCGCATCATCTGCTTGGCCCTCTGACGCTGACGTCAAAGCCGGCGGCCTTTCCTCTCAGCGGCCATGCGGTGACAGGCTTTGCCCGCGGGCGCATCGCGCTTGTAGGGGACGCCGCGCATGGCCTGCCGCCGATTGGCGCACAGGGCCTTAATCTCGGATTGCGCGATGCCGTGCATCTGGCCGACGCTGTTCTGGCCGGACGACGCCACTCCAGTGACGTTGCCCATCCTGCCGTTCTGTCCGCCTATAACCGCTCACGACGCGCCGATGTGTGGAGCCGCACCGCCGCCATCGATATCGTCAACCGCAGCCTGCTGGCTACGCTGCTGCCCTTTGACGCCGCGCGCAGCCTGATACTGTCAGCCGCGCGTGACATTCCCCTGCTGCGTCGCCAATTGATGCAGGCTGGCCTGCCACCACCTGCCTTCGAAGCAGCGATGCGGCGCCTTGGCATTCGCGCTGATGATGCGAGCTGACCAGTTGCCGCGCTAAAGGCGCGGGCTGCGCGACACGTGCAGGTCAAGGTCGCGGATTTTCTTGCGCAACGTATTGCGGTTGAGACCCAGCATCTCGGCAGCCTTGATCTGGTTGCCGCGCGTCGCTTCGAGCGAAGCGGCGATCAACGGATATTCAAGGTCACGCAGGATGCGATGATAAAGACCGGGCGGCGGTAATTTATCACCAAACCCCACAAAGTAATTTGTCAGATATCGCTCGATGGCCGTCGACAGCGTCTCATCACTCTCACTGATGAGATCGCCAGCGCCAATGACGGTCGGCTGAGCCAGTTCCTGATCAATCAGCGCCGTCGTCACCACATCCTGCGGGTAGAGCGCGGTCAGGCGCCGGATCAGGTTTTCAAGTTCGCGCACATTGCCAGGCCAGCGGAAGCGCTTCATCCGCTCCAGAGCGGCAGCCTCGATGTCCTTGCGCGGCAATCCTTCCTCGGCGGCACGCGCAAAGAAATGACGCACCAGATCGGGAATGTCTTCCACCCTTTCGCGCAACGGCGGAATTCGGATGGGGACAACATTGAGCCGGAAGAACAGATCCTCGCGAAACAATCCCTGATTGATCAACTGACGCAGATCCTTGTTGGTCGCAGCGACGATCCGCACATCCGATTTGATCGGCGTGCGCCCGCCCACGCTGGTGTATTCGCCCTGCTGGAGGACGCGCAATAACCGGGTCTGAGCCTCCATCGGCATGTCGCCGATCTCATCAAGGAACAGCGTGCCACGCTCTGCTTGTTCAAAGCGACCCACCGAGCGCGCCTGCGCCCCGGTAAATGACCCCTTTTCATGCCCGAAAAGTTCCGATTCAATGAGATCACGCGGAATGGCAGCCATGTTGATGGCAATGAACGGGCCATTGCGTCGCTTGCCGTAATCATGAAGCGCGCGTGCCACCAGCTCCTTGCCGGTGCCCGATTCTCCGCTGATCATCACCGTCAGATCGGTTTGCATGAGGCGCGCAAGAATGCGGTAGATTTCCTGCATCGCCGGTGAACGGCCAATCAGCGGCAGCCGCTCGACATCCTCGTCAATTTCGGGCTTGCCCGCCTCGCGCCGCGGTTCGGCCAGGGCTCTGCCAACGATGCTGATCAATTCCTTCAGATCGAACGGTTTGGGCAGATATTCATAAGCGCCTTTTTCCGACGCACGGATCGCTGTCATGAAAGTATTCTGGGCGCTCATGACAATGACCGGCAATTCGGGGCGCAGCCGACGAATACGTGGCAGGATTTCAAACAGATTGTCATCTGGCATGACGACATCCGAAATCACCAGATCACCATCGCCATTCGAAACCCAGCGCCATAATGTTGCGGCGTTCGACGTCAGGCGCACATCATGCCCTGCCCGCGACAGCGCCTGGTTGAGCACCATGCGGATTGCCGCATCATCATCGGCTACCAGAATACATCCGCGCGACATGTGTTTATCCCTTGATTTCAGGAGCGGAACGACGAAATTTCGGCAACAGCACGCGAAACGTTGTGCGTGACGCCTGCGGATCAAGTTCGATCACGCCACCATGCGAGCCGATGATCTTGGCAACCAGCGCCAGCCCCAGCCCGGAGCCGGAGACCTTGGTCGTGACGAAGGGATCAAACAGACATCCCCGCATATCTTCAGCCACGCCCGGGCCGTTATCGCGTACACAAAATTCAAGCGGCAGGCTGACGCGCTCGCTCGATCCGGGAAGCGTCAGCCGCACACCCTGCCGGAAGGCTGATGACAACGTGATTTCCGGATCCTTGACGTCGCGCACCGCTTCGGCAGCGTTCTTCACGAGATTAAGAAAGACCTGCACCAGCTGATCGCGATTGCCCATGACAGATGGCAGCGACGGATCGTAATCCTCGACAAAACGCACACCTTTGGCAAAGCCCGATTGGGCAATGCGTTTGACATGCTCCAGCACCATATGGACGTTGACCTGTTCTCGTTCGATCGGTCGCTCGTCGGAGAAGACTTCCATGCGCTCGACCAGCCGGACGATACGATCCGCTTCCTCGGTGATGAGCGTGGTCAGGCTGCGGTCATCGCCTGAAACAGCCGTCTCGAGCAGTTGCGCGGCACCGCGAATGCCCGACAGAGGGTTTTTGATTTCATGCGCCAGCATGGCGGCGAGCCCCGTCACCGACCGCGCCGCGCCGCGATGCGATAACTGCCGGTCGATTTTTTCGGCAATTCCCCGCTCCTGCAACATGACGACAACATGATCGGGCGGCACAGCCAGCGGCGCTGCGTAGATATCGACGATCCGCCCCGCTCCCAGGCGCGGGCTGCCGATGTCGACGCGATATTCGTTGACCGGAGCGTGGCGCTGCCGTGCCTGCTCGACAAGTGACAACAACGGACTGCCGAAGGGAGCGATGTCATCGAGCGTCTGGCGGCGCAGCAGCGACAATGACGTCTGCAGAAAGCTTTGCGCCGCATCATTGGCCGTCACGATCAACGCTTGCGGGTCAATCAGCAGAACGGGATGCGGCAACGCATTGAGGATAGCATCGTCAAACGATACGAATGGAAAGGATACCAATTCACTGCTCGTCTGCGGTATCATGCAGCCCTCCTCTGTGGCGGGCTGTCAAACAGATCGTCGATGGCCTGCTGAACGCCGGCAGGGTCATCTGCGGACAATAATCGCTGCCGCACATCGCCCGCGATGTCATCGCGATGGAACAGCCGGTTCACATAAGCGGCAAGATGCTTGCGCACGATCCGCCGCCCCAGCACCGTGCCATGGTGCGCGAGACTGTCATCATAATGGGCACGCATGATCAACCTGATCTCGTTTGCTGTCGGTTGCACGCCTGGACCCTCTATGCCCGCCAGGCTTTGGGCGATGTTGCCAACCAGCCAGGGCTGACCGATCGATGCGCGCCCGATCATCACGCCATCGGCTTTGCTCAACGCCAACGCGTTCTGCGCGCTGGCCACATCGCTGACGTCACCATTGACGATGACAGGAACCGATACTGCGGCTTTGACCGCGCCGACCGCCAGCCAATCCGCCTGGCCCTGATAGAACTGCGCTCGCGTACGCCCATGAACGGTCAGGGCGGCAGCGCCTGCCTCGGCGGCGCGCCTGGCAATGAGCGGCGCATTGCGCGATGCGTCATCCCACCCCAGCCGCATCTTGACGGTGACGGGTATGGCGACTGCAGCAATCACCGCTTCCAGCAGGCGCAGTGCCTGGTCAGGCTCGCGCATGAGCGCCGCGCCCGCCCATCCATTGATCACGCGTTTTGCCGGGCAGCCCATATTGATATCGATGATGTCGGCACCCTCGCCTTCCGCCAGACGCGCCGCGCCCGCCAGGCTTGTCGCGTCGCACCCCGCGAGTTGAATGATTTTTATTCCAGCGCCGCTTGCCGCAATCTTGCGCCGCACGGCCGCTGTCTGCTGGAGCATCTCCCCACTCGCCACCATTTCCGCGACGACCGCCGATGCGCCAAACCGCATGGCGAGTTTGCGGAACGGCGCGTCAGTGACGCCAGCCATCGGCGCCAGCAGCACCCGGCCTGCCAATGCGATCCCACCAATTTTCAGCTTTGTGTCAGACAAACGCACCATCGACTGCTTAATTATTAATCATATCATCTACTGCCCAGACCTTAGCCATATCCCTTTTGCGCTGCAACATCATTTTAATCGTGATACGACAGCCCGTTTTTGTCTGTCGGGGTCCTTCATGAATGAGTCTTCTGCACAAGGCGCAAATGCGGCTCTGGTTGTCGCGGCCGGGCGTGGTGTCAGAGCCGGCGGTGGCCTGCCCAAGCAGTATCGCACCGTGGGTGGCCAGCCGATCTTGCGGCGCACCATCGAAAACTTGCTGAATATGCCTTTTTTTGCACGCGTTTTATGCGTCATTCATCCCGATGATGCCGCTTTATACGCGATGGCGATCGACGGCCTGAGTGGAGCGGAGCGGCTGCTCCCGCCCGTTACAGGCGGCGCCAGCAGGCAGGCATCGGTCAAGGCGGGTGTCGAGGAACTGGCAAGACTAGAATTCAAGCGGATCGTAGTCCATGACGCGGTGCGTCCCTTTGCCACTGCGACCTTGTTCGAGCGGGTTATTGAGGCCTTGGCAGGAGCGCCGGGGGCGATCGCCGCGCTGCCGGTGAATGACACATTGAAGCGCGGGTCAACCGGTCACATGATCACTGATACTATTGACCGCGCCGGATTGTTTGCCGCCCAGACACCCCAGGCCTTCCGTACCGATGCCATGCTTGCGGCTCATCGTCTGGCAGCAACAGCCCAGCGCGAGGATTTTACCGACGACGCTTCGCTTCTCGAGTGGCAGGATCAGCCCGTCGCTCTGGTGGATGGTGAGGTTGATAATTTCAAGATAACCGCGCCCGCTGATTTTGCCCGCGCCGAGCGCCTGCTGTCGGCCCATGAGCGGCAGATCATCCGCACCGGCCTTGGCTATGATGTCCACGCCTTCACCGACGGTGATCACGTGACGATTGGCGGCATCAAAATTTCTCATAATCGCGGTGTTCTTGCCCATTCCGATGGTGATGTCGTCCTCCATGCCCTGACCGATGCCATACTGGGGGCTTTATGTGATGGTGATATCGGTCGCCATTTCCCACCATCCGATGAACGGTGGCGCAACGCACCCTCTGATCAGTTTCTTGCTTTTGCCGCCGCAAGAGTGCGCGAGAAAGGCGGTTTACTCATCAATCTGGACGCCACTTTGATCGCCGAAGCCCCGCGTGTCGGCCCGCATCGCGAGGCGATCCGTCGCAAGATCGCCGAGGCGGCGATGCTCCCGGTCAACGCCGTCTCGATCAAGGCGACCACCTCGGAACAGCTTGGTTTTGTCGGCCGACGCGAAGGTCTGGCCGCCATGGCGCTCGCGACCATTTCGCTGCCGGCCTCGGCGCCGAACGGCAATGACGCGGGCGATGAGTGAGGCCATGGACACAAATGAAGATATCGCTTCGCAGGTGATCACCCTTTGCCGGGCACAAAACATCAGGATCGCAACGGCTGAATCATGTACAGGCGGTCTCATCAGCGCCGCCCTTACCGCAATCCCGGGCTCATCCGACGTCCTCGACTGCGGCTTCGTCACCTATTCCAACCTGGCAAAAATGGCCATGCTCGGTGTTTCTGAAACCGCTCTCGCGCGTCATGGCGCGGTCAGCGAGGAAGTCGCGCGCGCCATGGCCGAGGGGGCGCTGGCGCGCTCGCCTGCATCCCTCGCCGTTGCCGTCACCGGCATTGCCGGGCCTAATGGCGGTTCGGCAGAAAAGCCGGTCGGACGGGTGCATGTTGCCGTTGCGCGCCATGGCAGGCCAACCATCCATGAGCGGCTCGACCTTGGCGATCTGGGTCGCTCAGCGGTGCGCGAGCGGACCGTCAACCGCGCCCTGGAATTGCTCAGAAACGCCGTTGCTTAGAAAATGCCGCGAAAAAGAGGAAAGCGGCTTTTCGCTAACAGCATGCGCTAGCGCTTCGACCACAACCGGCGATAGATGGCGGCTGGCAGATCGGTAAAATCATCGCTCCATGGCTTCACGTCAGCCACCGGCGCAAGTGACCACCATTTCGCGCGCTGTATCAGGTCATCAAGATCGGCAGGGGCGCGGGCAAGCGCGATCACATCGGCTGCTGACCGATACGTGTTCTTAAAATCATCGTTGGTGGATAAGCGCCTTGCGCCCGTCAAGCCCAGTACCTCGGCATTTGCGGCAACCACCGAGGCCAGTTCGAGATTACGATTGCTCACATGCATCAGGAGCAGCCCGCGCGGCGCCAGCTTGCGTGCATAAAGGCTCATCGCCTCAACCGTCAAAAGATGAGTGGGAATTGAATCGGAGGAAAAAGCGTCAAGTACAATCAGATCCTGCGACCCATCGCCAAGCGAGGTCAGCGTCAACCGTGCATCGCCGATCGAGATCTTGCGGCGATCGTCGGGGGACATGAACCCGAACTGCCGCTGATCAAGCGCGATTTCGACGACAGCGGGATCGATCTCGAAATAGCGCCAATCGTTCTGGTCGCGCCCGTACCACGCCAGCGCACCTGCGCCCAGCCCCACGATGCTGGCGGAAAACTGCGCCTTGCGACGCCGCACGCTGTCAATGGCATCGGCAAACGGACTTTCGGGATGATAATACGTCGTCGGCGGCGCGTCTTTGACTATCGCTCCAGCGCTGTCCGTCATCTGCCGCGCGCCATGCAGTGTCGTTCCGTGGAAAAGAAGGCGAAAGCGACCATCAGTGCTCGCAACCATCCGATGGACACCAAAAAACGAACGCACGCTCTCGGCCTTGCCATTTAACGGGCTGAGCCAGGCTTCACCCGCCAGCAGCGCTATCGCCACTGTCAGGGCAGCCAACATGTGCCGGTACAGCAGAACAAAACTCATGACCGCCATCACCAGACCCAACACCAGAACCGGCTCCCGCTGCGGGCCGGTGACGTCAGGAAAAGCATAGAGGCAGGAAACGATCGCGCCACCGATGACGATACCAAGCGCGAGCGCTTTGCCCGTCTTCGCCCAAGTCGGTGGTGCCAGAATGAGTGGAGTTGCGAGGCAAAGCAGCAGAGTGATCGGGAATTCGGCAATCGACGAAAACAACAGAGGCGCCAGTAATGCCGTGAAACTGCCACCCAGCACGCCACCAAGTGACATTGACAGATAAAACAGCGTCAGCCTTTCCTTTTCGGGCCGCAGAGCAACGAGCGCGGCATGCGCGCTCATTGCCGCGATGAAGAGAGCCGCCAGATCGAGCAGGACGCTCACTGCGATATCCGGCGTCAGCGCGAAGCTGCGCGCCACGATCACCATGCCGATGATGGCAAGTTGCAACCGGTGCAGAACCTCGGACGATACCAGCGGCGTTTTGCGGAACGTAAGTACAAACGTCAGCAGGAAGAGCGCCAGTGGCACCACCCACAGGAAAGGCGCGGCAGCAATGTCGGATGAAATATGCGCAGTCACCGCCACGAGCAGTGCTGAGGGAATAAAGGCGAGCGCGATCCATTGGCACACACGCCGGAACGCCAGCGGCGCAGCGCTTGTCACACGCGCGATAATCGCCTTGGATTGCGCCTGACCAGCGGTAATCCCCGCCGCCGCGATCAGGACCGCAAGCGCTGCAAAACCAAGCGACCACAGGCTGCTTTGCGCCACCAGCCCGAAATTTGGCTCAACGATCAGCGGATAGCTCAGAAGGCCGACAAACGACCCGATATTGGAGGCGGCGTAAAGATGATAGGGATCTTCACCCGCCGCGTGCTGGCTGCGCGCAAACCACGCCTGAAGCAAGGGCCCATTGCCGGCAACGGCAAGGAAGGGTACGGCTACCGCCATCAAGAAGATTGTCACGAACCACATCACCGACCCCTCGCCCGCCGGAAGCGCAGCGTTGCCTGGCAGGGCAATCGGCAGGAAGGCGGCAGCGGCGGCCATCAACGCGACATGGATCACCGTGGCGCGACGGATCGAGGCACACGACGACAGCGCGTGCGCATAGGCGTAGCCGGCAAGCAGGACGGCCTGAAACATCACCATCGCTACCGACCACACGGAGGGTGACCCGCCAAGAACGGGCAGCACCATGCGGGTGAACAACGGCTGGATGGAAAACAGCAAGGCGGCGGAAAGAAAAAGAGCCGCAACCGTCAGCGGCAACAAGGCAAACCGCACTGCAAAATTTGGCGATGACGCCGGTGAAAGGGTGGAAATAGCCATGGAGGACGCCCGCTGAGGTAAATCGATGGCATCACCTCACCACAAAGCTCTCAACAAAAGCTTGCGTCAGCCAGCAATTTTACGCGCACCGTAGACGGTGTCTGCGCGCTTTTCGAAGGCCTCGGCGAAGCGCCCGAACACCCTGTCGAAGACGCTGCCCATGACCATGGCAAGCGTGCGCGAGCGCAACTCATACGACAGTTTGAAATCGACGAGACATCCCTGTGGCCCATCGGCGCCGAACGACCAACAATTTTCGAGGCTCTGCAAAGGCCCGTCGACATAGGTGACGATGATCGTCAGTTGCGAGCGATCGAGAGCAACGCGGCTGGTAAACGTCTCGCGGAAGAGTTTGTAACCAATCGTCATTGCCGCGGTCACCAACTCACTGCCATCTTCCCTCTTGCGGCGCGAGCGGATGACGAGCTTCTCGCACAAGGGTACGAAGTGCGGATAACTTTCGATGTCCGCCACCAGATCAAACATCTGCTCTGGCGTGTAGTTGACGCGCCTCTGGCTGGTGATTTCCGGCATCAGACTTTGGCAGCACGCGCCTGCCGTGCCACCTTCAGACGGGCGAAATCCTCGCCCGCATGGTGCGAGGAGCGCGTCAGCGGCGACGATGACACCATGAGGAAGCCCTTGGTGTAGGCAATCGTCTCGAAGGCTGCAAACTCGTCCGGCGTGACAAAGCTGATCACCGGATGATGCTTGCGGCTGGGCTGAAGGTATTGGCCGATAGTGATGAAGTCGACATCGGCCGAGCGCAGATCATCCATCAATTGCAGAACCTCGTTCCGCTCTTCCCCAAGGCCGACCATGATGCCCGATTTGGTGAAGATCGACGGGTCAAGATCCTTCACCCGTTGCAGCAGGCGCAGCGAGTGAAAATAACGCGCGCCAGGGCGCACCGTCAGATAGTTCGAGGCAACCGTTTCCAGATTGTGGTTGAAGACGTCTGGCTTTGCCGCGACGACCGTTTCCAGCGCCCCCTCTTTGCGCAGGAAGTCAGGGGTGAGAATTTCAATCGTTGTCGTTGGCGAGGCGGCCCTGATGGCACGGATGGTCTGCGCGAAATGCTCGGCCCCGCCATCATCAAGATCGTCGCGGTCAACCGAGGTGATCACCACATGGCTCAGCCCGAGCTTGGCGACCGCCTCGCCCACATGCGCCGGCTCATGGGCATCCAGCGCCCCCGGCAGGCCGGTCTTGACGTTGCAGAAGGCGCAGGCCCGCGTGCAGGTATCGCCCATGATCATGAAGGTGGCGTGCTTCTTTTCCCAGCACTCCCCGATATTCGGGCAGCCTGCCTCCTCGCACACGGTAACGAGCTTGTTCTCCTTCACGATCGCCCGCGTCTCGGCATATTTGGGCGAGCCCGGCGCCTTCACCCTGATCCAGTCGGGCTTGCGCAGCACCGGACTGTCCGCCTTATGCGCTTTTTCAGGATGGCGCGGGCGCGGATCGGCATGCAACGTATCAATCAGATTTGCCATGGACCTACCGTCAGAACACTCACCCGTAAAACGGGTGCGGAAACAGCGCACGCAACGACAAAGGCGTCGGGAGCGACCGCCGATCCTGTCAGATCGCTGTCCGCTCCAGCGGCACGAACAGCACCCTATATCATTTACCCCCGCGAGCGAAGTAGCCCGCTGGCCCCTGAGACACCATGTCAGCCGACGGGCAGCAGATGAGGCCGTATCAATTGGCGTTCATCTGCAACGCCGTGACCGTACCGAAACGGCTGACATGATCGTCAATATGTGACGTGATCTGGCGGCAGACACACTGATCTTTGCCTGATGACTTGGCCGCATACATCAGCGCGTCAGCGACAGCGATGGCGCGGTATTCATCTTTCGGGGGCTGGGCGAACAGGGCCCCGCCCAGCGATGCCGTCGCAGAAAAACCGTTGATCAGCATATCATCCTTGATCGAAAGCCGTATCCGCTCGCAGATTTTGGCCAAGGCAGACAGCGTCGCAACATTGACAAGGCAGGCGAATTCATCGCCGCCCAGCCTTGCGACGCTGTCTTCACCGCGCACCGCTTTCGCAATCGCCTTCGCAGCAACCACCAGCAACCGGTCGCCAGCCGCATGGCCCTCCTGATCATTAACGCGCTTCATGCCATCAAGATCGATATAGACGATCCCGAACGGGTGCCCATCGCGCTTCTGTCGCTCGATCGATTTCGACATCTGCGATAGATAGGCCGTGCGATTGGGCAGTCCTGTCAATTGGTCCGACAATGCCAGCGTCCCGACGGCGCGCATCGTCTGGCGCAGATCAAGGGCGGTTACGATCGATTGCGCCAGCACACGCAAGGCATCCAGCTGGTAAGTGTCAATCGTCCGCGGTTTGGTATCAACCACGCACAACGTTCCAAGGGGAAAGCCCTGTTTGGTAATCAGCGGAATGCCTGCGTAAAATCGAATTCCAGGGGGGCCGACGACCAGATCATTATCGGAAAACCGGCAGTCCTGAGTGGCATCTGTCACGATCAGCGGTTGCGATGCATCAAGGATAGCGTGAGCACAGAATGACAAATCGCGATGCGTTTCGCTGACTTCCAGCCCAACCTTTGACTTGAACCATTGACGATCTGAATCAATCAAGGAAATAAGGGCCATCGGGCAATCGCACAAGCGTGCCGCCAACCGTGTAATGTCGTCGAAATTCTGTTCGCAAACGCTATCAAGGATCTCATAATTGTGCAGCGCCTTCAGGCGCATCGCTTCATTCAAGGGAATAGGCGCCCGGCTCATCTTGGTTTTCCCGCTTATGTTTTGCGGTAACATATATATGATTCGACACTTAATTAAAAATTAGCCGCGATTTCGTCGTTCGATTACATGCATCTTTATACTCTGCCGGGCTTCGATTATTGGTGTTGATGATGTGTTGATGATGTGTTGGTGATGCGTTGCTGAAACGATCAGCGTCGCAAATCCGCGGTATCTGCAAACCTGAGGAAATCAATTAACCTCGCGCGCGGCCGTTGACGAAATGCAGTATTCTTTTAGGCCGCATCTTCGGGACGACAGGGATGGACACGCTCGCCTCCGTCGATCCGGCGGGTGGTTGATCAAGCCTGATGACGATCCCGCCCTTGATCTGCTCTACCGATAACGGTCGCGGTGCGTTCTGCGCGTCGAATGCCAGTCGCGGTTGCGTGTTGGAGGCCGAGATGTGGACCTGCCAAACGGTCCCGATCGTGCCGCCGCATTGCGCCTCCTGGATACGCCAGAACATCCCGTCGCTGAAATAGCCATCGGCCAGCGTCACGCGCGGACAGGCATCCTGCACCGCCCACCAGCGCACCAAAAGCGGCGCCACGCTCAAACCCAGCGCCACCAGCCCGAAAGCCAGCAGAACGGCGCGACTTCTGGTCAGTTGTGGCATTGCTGGGACCGCCTCGCCAAAAGCGACCAGACCGCGCCGCTCAATCGGCGCACGCTCAAGCGTTCAGCACCCTGCCATAGGCATCAAGCACGCTCTCCTTCATCATTTCCGACAGTGTCGGATGCGGGAAGATGGTGTGCATGAGGTCTTCTTCCGTGGTCTCGAGGTTCATCGCCACCACAAAGCCCTGGATCAATTCGGTCACTTCCGCGCCCACCATATGCGCACCCAGCAATTCACCGGTTTTCTTGTCGAAGATCGTCTTGATCAAACCATTATCCTCGCCAAGGGCGATCGCCTTGCCATTGGCGGCAAACGAGAAGCGCCCGACGCGTATCTCGCGGCCCGCTTCCTTGGCCCTGGCTTCGGTGAGACCGACAGAAGCCACTTGCGGGTGGCAATAGGTGCAGCCGGGGATCTTGTTTTTGTCCATCGCATGGACCGGCAATCCCTTGATGTGCTCGATGCAGATCACCCCTTCATGTTCAGCCTTGTGGGCCAGCATGGGTGGTCCCGCAACGTCGCCGATGGCATAAACACCCGGCACATTGGTGCGCCCGTAGCCGTCAATGACGACGCAGCCGCGCTCGCTCTTCACGCCCAGCGCTTCCAGCCCGAGATTCTCAATGTTGCCAACGACACCCACCGCCGAGATCATACGCTCCGCCGTGATGGTCTGCTTGTTACCCTTGTCGTCTTCGACATGCGCCGTGACGCTGTCCTTGCCTTTCTCGACCTTCGTGACTTTGGTCGAGGTGAGGATTTTCATGCCCTGTTTCTCGAACGCCTTGCGGGCAATCGCCGACACCTCCGCGTCTTCAACCGGCATCACCTGGCCCAGCACTTCCACCACCGTCACCTCCGCCCCCATGGTGCGGTAGAAGGACGCAAACTCGATGCCGATCGCCCCGGAACCCATAACGATCAGCGATTTTGGTATCGCCGGCGGCACCATTGCCTCGAAATAGGTCCAGATGAGCTTGCCGTCTGGCTCCAGCCCGGGCAGCACGCGCGGACGGGCACCCGTGGCAACAATGATGTGCCTGGCCGTATACGTACCGGCTCCCTGCGTGCCCTTGGGTATCGGATTTTGCGGCAGCATGGGTGCCTTCTTGCTATCCGCAACGATGATCTCGCCGGGCTTGGTGAGCTTTGCTTCACCCCAGATGACGTCGACCTTGTTCTTCTTCATCAGATACCCGATGCCGCCGTTAAGCCGCGCCGAGACACCGCGCGAGCGCTTCACGACATCGGCTGCCTCGAACCCGATCTTGCCCTCGATCTTGAGGCCGTAATCCTTGGCATGCTGCATGTAATGATAGATTTCAGCCGAGCGCAGCAGCGCTTTGGTCGGAATGCACCCCCAGTTGAGGCAGATACCGCCCAGATGCTCCCGCTCGACAATCGCCGTCTTGAAGCCAAGCTGGGCTGAGCGAATGGCTGTCACATAGCCGCCCGGTCCCGAACCGATAATGATGACGTCATAAGCGGACATGGGGGCGACCTCTCGTCTGGCGGATCACAACAGGCGACGTTGCGCTGATTTCGCGCAATCGTCGTTCAGGGTGGTGAATGTTTCGTCGATCGACGCAAACAGGCTTGCAAATTCATCCGGTGACAACGTTTCGGCTTCCTTGGCAACCCGCAGCATATCCCAGGACAGCTTGGCATAAAGCCCGCGGACATCATCTTCACGAAAATTGGCAAGGAAGGTGCTGAGTGCGCCGAAATGGTAGGCAAGCGTGCGCAAATCAGTCGGGCGCGACGCATCGGCGAGCCTGGCGTTGGCATCTTCTGCCTTCAGCCGAAACTGAAAAAAGACATCGATGATGTCGCGGCAGGTGCGCAGATTTTCTGCCCGCAGCACGTTGCGCTGGACCGAGTCGATGCTGCGGGAATAATTCCATGACTGATAGGCTGAAGACAGCACCGAGCACAGCGCGACGACGAGTGAAATATTGGTCGCCGTAAAGATTTTCCGCAATCGCCGCGCCAGCAGGAAGCGCGGGCGATCACCAGCACCCTTGCGCCCGGCTTCCGGCGCTTCGCCAGACCCCGAGAAGCGTTGTCCGGCACCTGGAATGGGATCCTCCGACATCAGGCCTCGACGGTCGTCAGACAAGCATGCTCATCGGCCGTTCGATGAACCCTTTGAAAGCCTGCAACAGCTCGGCTCCGAGCGCTCCATCAACGGCGCGATGATCGCATGACAATGTGACCGACATGACGGACGCTGCGGTCAACTGGCCATTGCGCACCACGGCGCGCTTTTCGCCAACTCCCACGGCCAGAATCGTCGCGTGCGGCGGATTGATGACAGCCGTGAACTGCTTGATGCCGAACATGCCGAGATTGGAGATCGCCGTCGTTCCGCCCTGATATTCGGTTGGCAGGAGTTTGCGGATTTTGGCACGTGCGGCAAAATCCTTCATGTCAAGGGAGATCGCCGACAGGGATTTGCGCCCGGCATCGCGCACGATGGGCGTGATCAGCCCGTTGGGGATCGCCACCGCCACACCGACATCGGCCCGTTTATGTTTCAGCATCGCCCCTTCGGTGAAGCTGACATTGGCATCTGGAATGGCATGTAGCGCCATCGCCATCGCCTTGATGACGAAATCATTCACCGACAGCTTGAAAAGCGGCTTGCCATCCCTGAGCGGCGCGCCGGCATTGGCCTCTTCACGCAGACTAAGAAGCAGATCGAGATCGCAATCAGCGGTCAGATAGAAGTGCGGAACATTCTGCATCGATTCAGTGAGGCGCCGTGCAATCGTGCGTCGCATATTGTCGTGCGGAATTTCGTCGTAGCTGCCTGGCTCGAAGAATTTCTTGATCTGCTCATCCGGCGGCAGGCTGGACACCGCCTTTGCCGGCGCGGGCGCGACGGCGGCGCTTGCCGGTCGTGCTGTGCCGGACGCCATGGCGGCGCGCACATCGCGCTCCACGATACGCCCGTGCGGGCCGCTCCCTGCAAGCCCCACCAGGCTCAACCCGGCATCTTTGGCAATGCGTCTGGCAAGCGGCGAAGCAAACACCCGGGCGCCGGTTGCTGCCATTGCCGCGCCGGTTGCAACCGGGGCCGAAGGCGCAGCCGCGACCGCGATTGGTGCGGCAGACGCCGCAGGCGCACTCACGGCTGCAGGCATTGCAGCAACGGGCTTCTCGGCCGATGGAGCGGCGACGGCGGTCACATCTTCCCCCTCGCCCGCAAGCACCGCGATCAACTGATTGACCGGAACGTCGGCTGTACCTTCCGGCACCACAATGCGCGCCAGCACGCCTTCATCGACCGCCTCGACTTCCATCGTCGCCTTGTCGGTCTCGATCTCGGCGATCACATCGCCGGATTTGATCTTGTCGCCTACTTTTTTCAGCCATTTGGCAAGATTGCCCTTTTCCATCGTCGGAGAAAGGGCGGGCATCAGGATGTTGGTTGGCATGACCCGCTCCCCTCAACGATAGGTGATGGCGCGAACCGCCTGGACGATCTCGGCTATCGTCGGCAACGCCAGCTTTTCGAGATTGGCGGCATAAGGCATCGGCACGTCCTTCCCCGAGACACGCAGCACCGGTGCATCCAGGAAATCGAAGGCATGCTCGACGATGCGCGACACCACTTCCGCGCCAACGCCCGATTGCTGCCAGCCTTCCTCGATGACGACACAACGCCCCGTCTTGCGGACCGAGGACAAGATGGCGCCGGTGTCCATGGGCCGGATGGTGCGCAAATCGAGGATCTCCGCATCGATCCCGAGCTTTTCGAGTTCAGCGGCTGCCTTGCTGGCATAGGTCATGCCAATCGACCAGGCAATCAGCGTCACGTCCTTGCCCGCCCGATGGAGGCGCGCCTTGCCGATCGGTTCAACAAAATCATCATTCTTCGGCACCGGCCCGCTGACGCCATAAAGAATTTCATTTTCCAGGAACACCACCGGATTGGGATCGCGGATGGCTGCCTTGAGCAGGCCCTTGGCATCCGCTGCATTCGACGGCGCCACCACCTTCAGACCCGGCACATTGCTGTACCACGGCGTGAAATCCTGGCTGTGCTGGGCGGCAACACGGGCTGCCGCGCCATTGGGGCCGCGAAAGACGATCGGGTTCTTCACCTGTCCACCCGACATGTAGAGCGTCTTGGCCGACGAATTGATGATCTGGTCGATAGCCTGCATGGCGAAATTGAACGTCATGAATTCGATGACCGGTTTCAGGCCCGCCATCGCCGCGCCCGCGCCCAGGCCGGCAAAGCCGTGCTCGGTGATCGGCGTGTCAATCACGCGACGCTCGCCGAATTCCTGGAGCAGCCCCTGGGTGATCTTGTAGGCGCCCTGATATTCCGCGACCTCCTCGCCCATGACGAACACCAGCTCATCACGGCGCATCTCTTCTGCCATCGCATCCCGCAGCGCCTCGCGCATGGTGATGTCGGACGTCTCGGCACCCGCTGCCATCCATGCCCAGGGTTGGGCTTTATCCCACGACCACGGACGACCATCATCGCTCGCAGCATCCATAGCCGGTTCATGTTCGGCTGATGCCATGGCAGGCATGATCGCCGGGGCAGCGATCGGCGCCGCTGAGGCGGCTGCCGGTGGCGGAGCGCTTGCAGGCGCTGCAACCTGAACGTCGCCAGCGCTTTCCCCTTCACCGATCAGAACGGCGATCGGCGTATTGACCAGAACGTTCTCTGCGCCTGCTTCGATCAGGATTTTTCCCAGAACCCCTTCATCGACCGCCTCGACCTCCATGGTCGCCTTGTCGGTCTCAATCTCGGCGATGACATCGCCCGACTTGACGCGGTCGCCTTCTTTTTTAAGCCATTTGGCGAGTTTTCCCTGCTCCATCGTCGGGGAAAGCGCCGGCATCAGGATGTTGGTTGCCATCTCTCTTCTCTCCCCTTACGCGTACACATCCGTCCACAATTCGGACGGATCAGGCTCAGGGCTGGTCTGGGCGAATTCAGCTGCCTCGGTGACGACCGCACGCACCTCAGCATCGATCTTCTTCAGATCATCTTCGTTGGCGACCTTGTTGGCCAGAAGCCGCGTTTTGACCATCTCGATGGGATCGTGCTCGTCACGCATTTTCTGGACTTCATCCTTCGAGCGATATTTGGCCGGGTCCGACATCGAGTGCCCGCGATAGCGATAGGTCTGCATCTCGAGGATGATCGGTCCATTGCCGCCGCGACACCATTGGGCGGCACGCTCGACGGCATCCTTGACGGCGCGCACATCCATGCCGTCAACCTGTTCACCGGGAATATCAAACGAAATGCCGCGGCGCGAGAAATCCTTCTGCGCCGAGGCGCGCGACACCGCGGTTCCCATAGCATAGCGGTTGTTTTCAATCACATAGATAATCGGAAGCTTCCACAGCTCCGCCATGTTGAAACTCTCGTAGACCTGCCCCTGATTGGCCGCGCCATCACCGCACGAGGCGACGCACAGATTGTCATTGCCGCGATACTTGTTGGCAAACGCTAACCCGGTGCCAAGCGAAATCTGGGCGCCGACAATTCCATGCCCGCCGAAAAAGCCCTTCTCGATGGAAAACATATGCATCGAGCCGCCCTTGCCACGCGAATAGCCGCCGCTGCGCCCGGTCAACTCGGCCATCACCCCCTTGGGGTCCATACCGCATGCCAGCATATGGCCATGGTCGCGGTAGCCCGTGATCACCTGATCGCCGGGCTTCAGCATCATCTGCGTGCCGGTGACAACCGCTTCCTGCCCGATATAGAGGTGACAGAAACCACCAATGAGCCCCATGCCATAGAGCTGGCCGGCACGCTCCTCGAAGCGCCGGATCAGCAGCATCTCGCGATAGGCAGCCATGTCTTGCTGATGAGTCCACGAGCCGACGCTTTTATGACCAATGCGCGGACTGTCCGCTGATTTTGCATTCGTGCTGGCTTGAGATGCCTTTTTCGCCGCGACTGCCATCGTTCCTCCCGCAACCGTGAACAAACATGACTTAACCCAATAACCGAACTTGCCGGCAAAAGCGAGCCGTCAGCGCTGCCTGACGATTAATCACAAATCCTTACAGGCTTTGACAAATTAACCTTCTGGCGCCACTTCAGTTTGTTCAATGCCCACAGGCGGATGCTAGCGAGACTGCGACGAATGCGCGTCGCGCTCAATGATCACAACATCGTTGCCATGAGACCAGTTGAGGGCGTCCCGGGCCTGCTCCTCGAGAAAATCAGGATCGAGCTTGTCAGCGCTCAGAAGGTTGACGCGCCGCTCCCACAAGGCGCGTTCGCTACGAACCAGGCCGTGCTCGTTCTTCAACTCAGCGATCCGCGTGATCAGCTCTCCGCGCGCCTTCAGGCCAAAACGTCCATGGTAGGCATGGTAGACAAAATAGCCGCTACCCCCTGCAAGCACGACAAGCAGGATCGCAGCAAGCTGCCATTGGCGCATCGAACGGCGGACCATCGCTCTCTCTTTTCATGTTAGCACTTCGATATTGGCGTGCGCATTATTGAGAAAACGTTGACGCAACCGGGCTGACTTAACGCAGAACCGTTTTTCCCGGATAAAGCGCGCTCGCACCAAGCCCTTCTTCGATACGCAGCAACTGGTTGTATTTGGCCGTCCGGTCAGAGCGCGCAAGCGAGCCGGTCTTGATCAGTCCGCAATTGGTGGCAACCGCCAGATCGGCGATCGTCGCATCCTCGGTCTCGCCCGAGCGGTGTGACATCACCGAACGGAAGCCTGCCTTATGGGCCATGTCGACTGCGGCCAGCGTTTCGGTCAGCGTGCCGATCTGGTTGACCTTGACGAGAATGGCGTTGCCCATTTTCTGCTCAATGCCCAGCGTCAAGCGTTTGGTATTGGTGACGAAGAGGTCATCGCCGACCAGCAGCGCCTTGTCGCCGACCGCCTGGGTGAGTGCCGCCCAGCCAACGAAATCGTCTTCCGACATGCCATCTTCAATCGAGACGATTGGATAGGAGGCGACGAGCTTTGCCAGATACTTCACTTGCGTATCGATGGAGCGCGTCTTTTTCTCGCCCTCATAGACATAGGCGCCGCTCTTGAAGAATTCGGTGGACGCACAGTCGAGCGCGATGGCGATATCCTTGGCCGGCTTGTAACCGGCGGCGGTGATCGCCTCGAGAATGAAATCGAGCGCGGCTTCCGCATTTTTCAGATTGGGAGCAAAGCCGCCCTCATCGCCGACGCTGGTGCTGTGCCCCTTGTCGTGAAGCTTCTTCTTCAGCGTGTGGAAGATTTCTGAGCCCCAGCGCAGGCCTTCGGCGAAGCTTTTCGCTCCCACCGGCATGATCATGAATTCCTGGAAGTCGATGGGATTGTCAGCATGCGCACCGCCATTGATGATGTTCATCATCGGCACCGGCATGGTGCGTGCGCTGGTGCCGCCGACATAGCGGTAAAGCGGCAGGTTGGCACTTTCGGCAGCCGCCTTGGCGACAGCGAGCGAGACACCGAGAATGGCATTGGCGCCTAATTTTGATTTGTTCGGCGTGCCGTCAAGCGTGATCATCGCCTGGTCGATAGCCACCTGATCATCAGCGCCAAGCCCCACCAGTTCGCTGGCGATCTTGTCGTTGACGGCGGCCACCGCCTTCTGCACACCCTCGCCAAGATAGCGCTTGCCGCCATCGCGCAGCTCAACCGCCTCATGTGCGCCCGTGGACGCGCCCGACGGCACCGCCGCCCGGCCGAACGCCCCATCCTCCAGCACGACGTCGACCTCCACCGTCGGATTGCCCCGGCTATCGAGAATTTCGCGGGCGTGGATGTCAACTATGGCGGTCATTTCAAGCTCCTTGCGCAAGATCGGCGTCGTCCTTTTAGCTGAGATGACGAAGATTTCCAGCCATGCGTGATTGCTTTGCCGCGCTCCCTGACCTATCGAGGCGCCGCATTGCCAAGCGTGCCGGGAGACAGAGATGAGCGAGACCACCCAGTTGCAGCTAGGAAAATCGGTGGCGCTGCCGGCCTCGCCTGATGAGGCAATTCTCGATCGCGTCCCCAATCCGCATGCTGACACGGCCTATCTCGCGCGTTTTACGTTTCCTGAATTCACCTCGATATGCCCGGTCACCGGCCAGCCTGATTTCGGCATTCTCGTCATCGACTACGTGCCGGGCGCATGGCTGGTCGAATCGAAATCCCTCAAGCTTTATTTTGGCTCCTTCCGCAATCACGGCGCCTTCCACGAAGCGTGCACGGTTGGTATCGGCAAGCGGTTGAACGAGCGCCTGGCGCCGAAATGGCTGCGGATTGGCGGTTACTGGAACCCTCGGGGCGGTATGCCGATTGATGTCTTCTGGCAGACCGCCGCCCCGCCGGAAGGTCTGTGGCTGCCCGATACGGGCATCGCCACCTATCGCGGGCGCTGAGAAATTCCAAGCAGGGCGGGCGCCGCCAGACCGATGATGATAAGGGCGCAGCCATAAGCGATGAGCGAACTGGCCGCGCCGATAAAATGATAAAGCGCGCCAAACATCGCGGGACCCAAGCCGTTGCCTACAAAAAAACTGGCCGCGAAGAGACCAACAGCCGCGCCGCGATGTGTCGTTGACAGTTCGGTACTGTAGGTCTGCAGATTGTTGTGCAGCAGGTAGAACGAAAACCCGTGAACGAAGAACAGGCCAAGCGCCGTCCACCACGGCAGCTCCAGGCTGAAGGCGAGCAGCGATAATCCCATCAGAATTCCGCCGAGGCGCGTCATCAGGCGCACCCCGAGCGTGTGGACAATACGGCGCACCATGATGGCATAAAGAATGCCACCGACGCCGGCCATGCCGATGACCAGACCTGCTTCGCTTGGTCCCGTCCCTGCCCGCTCGCCAAGAATGCCGGCGATATAGGGGAAGAACCCGTAGGCAACCGCCCCCTCGACCATGACCAGGAGATAAAGTGGCACCGTGCGCGGATTGGCAAAGATGCCGCGATAGCCGCGCATGACCGGGCCAAACTGCGGCATGGTGCCGCTCGCTTCCTTTTGAGAGGGAAGGAACAGCGTCGCCAGCGTGCCGGCTGCCAGCGCCATGAGGGCAGCCAGAACAAAAACCGCGCGCCAGCCAAAATGGTCGGCAACGAACCCCGACGCCGTGGCACCCATCATCTGCCCGAGAATGATCATCGCCAGGAAGCGGCCGATGGCAATCTGGCGTTCAGCAAGCGGCACCGCGTCCCCGATCGCTGCCAATGCGAGCGGAATGATCCCGCCCCCGACCGCGCCGGAAACGGCGCGCAGGAAAAACATGAGCGAATAGCCGGAGCTAAACGATGTGAGCAGGAGCAGGCCGGCCAGCGCGAAAACTGAAAAGCGGATCATCCGCGTCTTGCCGATCGCGTCACCAAACGGGCCGAGGATGGGCTGGCTCAGCGCATAGCTGAGCGCAAAGCCGGTCGAAAAAATAGCGATGTCGCCAAGCGGTCGCTGAAATTCCAGCGCCAGCTCCGGGACAATCGGATCAAGAAGACGCATGGTGAAGGTCGAGGCAAAGCCGCAGGCGCCGAGCACGGCGATGATCCTGCCGATCGGTGCGGCGGGGCTCGTGCTCACACGTTTAACGGCCGCGCCTTGGCGAGCGCATCAAAGGCCATGAGATCAGATATCAGCGCTTCAAACTGCGACAGCGGCACCATATTCGGCCCGTCGGACGGTGCCGTTTCAGGATTTTCATGCGTCTCGATAAACACTCCCGCCACCCCGACCGCGACTGCCGCGCGCGCCAGCACCGGCACAAAGGCGCGCTCGCCGCCAGAAGTCCCCCCCTGCCCGCCCGGTTGCTGGACCGAATGGGTCGCATCGAAAATGACTGGCGCGCCATCACGTTTGAGGATCGGCAAGGCACGCATATCCGACACCAGCGTGTTGTAGCCAAACGAGACGCCACGCTCGGTCACCATCACATCCACGCCACCAGCCGCAGTTACCTTGGCCACGACATGGGTCATATCCCACGGTGCGAGAAACTGCCCCTTCTTGACGTTGACACAGCGTCCCGTACGCGCCGCAGCCACCAGAAGATCGGTCTGCCGGCTGAGAAAAGCCGGGATCTGCAGAATGTCGACAACCTCGGCCAGAGCAGCGCATTGAACCGGTTCATGCACGTCGGTCAGCACCGGCAGGCCGAATTTTTCCTTGATCTCGGCGAAGATCGGCAGCGCCTGCTTCAGGCCAATGCCGCGCGCTGAGCCGGAGCTGGTGCGGTTGGCCTTGTCAAAAGAGGATTTATAGACGAGGCCAATGCCAAGCCGGCGGGAGATATCGTGGAGTGCTGCGGCCATCTCCAGCGCATGCGCCCGGCTTTCCATGGCGCACGGGCCGGCGATCACTGCCAAGGGCAGATGATTGGCAAATGCCACCTTGCCAACAGTAACGATCCTGTTTGGACGCACGCTTCTTGGGCCTTTCTCGACGCCTTCGCGAGACTTACATAGGCTTTGCCGTTCGCGCAAAGTGGAATTCGCTCGCCAGCGCTCAGACGAGACGCGATTGGTCCTTTGCTGCCGCAATGAACGAGCGAAAGAGCGGATGCGGCTCAAACGGCCGCGATTTCAGCTCGGGATGAAATTGCACGCCGATAAACCAGGGATGATCCTCATACTCGATGATTTCCGGCAAGAGGCCGTCAGGTGACAGGCCCGAAAAACGCATGCCCTTTTTCTCGAGTTCATCACGATACGCGGTATTGACCTCGTAGCGGTGGCGATGGCGCTCGCTGATCTGCCGTGCCCCGTAAATCTCGGCGACCCGCGAGCCTTCGCCAAGAAGGGCGGTGTAGGCGCCAAGCCGCATCGTTCCGCCAAGATCGCCACCACTGGCCCGCGTTTCAAGCTCGTTGCCGCGCATCCATTCGGTCAGCAATCCGACAACCGGCTCCCGGCAGGGGCCGAATTCTGTCGAGCCCGCCTCGGCGATGCCCTGGAGATGGCGCACGCCTTCGATGACGGCCATCTGCATGCCAAAGCAGATGCCGAAATAAGGCACCTTGCGCTCGCGCGCGAAGCGCGCTGCCAGAATCTTGCCCTCCGAACCACGAACGCCGAAGCCACCCGGTACCAGAATACCGTTGACGTGTTCGAGGAAGGGGCTTGGATCTTCGTTCTCGAAGACTTCCGATTCAATCCAGTCGATCTTGACCTCGACCCGGTTGGCAAGCCCGCCGTGAACAAGCGCCTCGATCAGCGATTTATAGGCATCCTTGAGCCCGGTATATTTGCCCACAACCGCAATCGTCACGGACCCTTCAGGGGCATGCAGCGATTGCGTGATCCCCTGCCAGCGCTGGAGATTGGGCTGCGGCGCCGGCTCAATGCCAAAGGCACGCAATACCGCATCATCAAGGCCCGCATTGTGATATTGCTGCGGCACATCGTAGATCGACGCTGCATCGCGCGCCTCGATCACCGAATCTTCCCGCACATTGCAGAACAGGCCAAGCTTGCGCCGCTGGTCGGCAGGGATTTCACGATCACTGCGACACATCAAAATATCGGGCTGGATGCCAATTGAACGCAACTCTTTCACCGAATGCTGGGTAGGCTTCGTCTTCATTTCCCCCGCCGAGGCGATGTAAGGCATCAGCGTCATATGGATGTAGATCGAATGCGCGCGCGGCAGATCGTTGCCGATCTGGCGGATCGCTTCGAAAAACGGCAGGCCCTCGATGTCGCCGACCGTGCCGCCGATCTCGCACAACACGAAATCGATGCCCTCATTGCCATCGAGCACGAAGGCCTTGATGGCGTCCGTCACGTGCGGGATGACCTGTATCGTCGCGCCAAGAAATTCGCCGCGCCGTTCCTTGCCCAGGATATCACGGTAAATGCGTCCGGCCGTTACATTGTCCATGCGGTTGGCCGGGCGCCCGGTGAAGCGCTCATAATGGCCCAGATCAAGGTCGGTCTCCGCACCGTCATCGGTGACGTAGACTTCGCCATGCTGATAGGGGCTCATCGTGCCCGGATCGACGTTGAGATAGGGATCAAGCTTGCGCAGACGCACCGAATAGCCGCGTGCCTGCAACAATGCGCCCAAGGCGGCGGCGGCAAGGCCCTTCCCGAGAGAAGAGACCACGCCGCCGGTAATGAAAATGTACCGTGCCATGGGATGCCATCAGTAGCCCCCGTCCATCGATTCGACGAGAGGCATGTTGCGTGAATTCACGGAAAAAAACCGGACTGCAACAAATCCGTCACAGCCCGGCGAAAATAACTGTTTTTACCTTGAAAGCGGTGCCTGCGGTCCCTGGTCAGGCTGCGGCGCGGGAGCTGCCGGCTGCTGCGGACGCAACTGGTTCAACTGATCAAGGATGCCTCCGCCCTGACCGGAAGGCGCTGTCTGCCCGGCCGGCCGCGGCGCGCTGTCGAGAATCGAACGCGGCTGACGGCTTTGCGATCCCAGTACCGACAAAATGATCGAGGTAAGAAAAAAGAGCCCGGCGAGAATGGCCGTCGTGCGCGTCAGCACATTTGCTGAACCGCGTGCCGTCATGAAGCCGCTGCCGCCGCCGATACCCAGACCGCCGCCCTCCGATTTCTGCAACAGAACAAGCCCGACAAGGACCAGTACGATCAAAAGATGAATGACGATAAGGACTTCGGCCATTGTTATGTTGCTTTTCCCTGGAGATTTCGCTGGCTGACTACACGATCCACGCCGGAAATTCAATCAATCAGCTGACAATCGTCCTCACTGAACGTTGGCAGAGCGAATGATCTCCAGGAACTCGACGGTTTTGAGGCTGGCGCCGCCAACCAGCGCGCCACCAACATGGGGCAAGGCCAGAATCCCGCGCGCATTCTGAGGATTGACTGAGCCACCATACAAAACCGGCTTGGCCGCAAGCTCCGCACTGATTTTTGTCAGACATGTGCGGATGAAGCTGTGCGTTTGCTCAATTTCCTCATTTGTCGGTGTCTTGCCGGTACCAATAGCCCAGACCGGCTCATAGGCGATCGTCAGGTCGTCTTTGGCAATTTTGTCATCCAGAACGCTGTCGAGCTGTCCCGACAGTACGCGCAGCGTCTCGCCTGCCTCGCGCTGGGCAAGCGTTTCGCCGATGCAAAGAATCGGATGAAGACCGGCGCGCCACGCAGCTTTGAGCTTGGCGGCGATCAGATCATTGCCCTCATGATGGTATTGGCGGCGCTCGGAATGGCCAATAATCACGAAGGTCGCGCCCGCATTCTTCAGCATTTCAGCCGAGATATCGCCAGTAAAAGCACCTTTTGCCGCGTCATGACAATCCTGCCCCCCCAGATGCACCTTGCCGCGACCGGCTGAGGCGAATGTGGCAAGCAGGCTCACGGGCGGACACAGAAGGACATTGGCTGGCGGCTCCTCCTTGTCGAGCGTGGCAACCAGCGTCTGAAACCCGCTGAGACTGTCCACCAGCCCATTCATTTTCCAGTTGCCGGCGATCAGCTGGCGGGAGTTCGTTTTCATCACTCGACCTTCGGTGCAACGTCATGTGCTGGATGTTATACGGGCAATAACACGGAGATCGTGGCGTTAAAATCGTAAAAAAGGCCGTGCCATGCTTGAATGTTGATGCCATGCTTTGCTATGCCGCAGGCTCTTTCTCTGATGGAGGCTCAATAAATGTTGGACGCATTGCGTCGGGGCGCTGCCTCCTGGGTGGCGCGCATCTTTCTGGGCATCCTCGTTGTCAGCTTCGGCATCTGGGGTATTGGCGACATTTTCCGTAATGTCAGCCGGGAAAATTTCGCCCGGATCGGCGCCACCCAGCTGTCGTCTGAAGCATTTCGTCTCGCCTATGATCGCGAGCGTCAGCAATTGTCCCGTCAAAGCGGTCGGGCCGTGTCGCTGGAACAGGCGCGGGCTCTGGGCCTGCATACCGAACTGGCGCGCCGCATGGTGACGGAGGCGCTTTTTGACGAAGAAGCCCGCAATCTGTCGCTTGGCGTGAGCGAGCGCGAGATTGCCCGCGCGATTGTCGATGATCCAAATTTTGCGCCCGCCGGCTCCGGCGGTTTTTCGCGCCCCTATTTCCAGTCGCTGCTGCGCGAGAACGGTCTGACAGAAGCAGGCTACGTGACCCAGCGCCGCTCCTTGACCCTGCGCCGGCAGATTGCCGACGCGCTGACCGGGAGTTTCCTTGTTCCGGCCATCTACAACGACATTGCCAACCGCTTTACCAATGAACGGCGCGCAGCCGTCTATTTTATCCTGCCGCAAGCCGAATTTGCCCAAATCGAGGCGCCTGATGAAGCAACGCTTGCGACCTATTACGACATCGTCAAAGGAGCGTTCCGCACGCCGGCGCGGCGCATCGCCGAAGTGTTGCGCGTATCGATTGCCGACATCGCCGCCAAGATCGAGGTGAGCGACGATGACGCGAAAACCATCTACGAAAACCAGAAAGCACGCTTCGGTCGTATCGAGAAACGCAACCTCGCCCAGATCAGTTTCGCCACGCCCGAGGCGGCAAGCGAGGCACTGGCCCGCCTGAAAGAGGGCAAGTCATTTGATGAACTGGTTGAATCGCTTGGCAAAAAGCCGGCGGACGTCGATCTTGGACTTGTGAGCGCTGAGGAAGTGATCGATCCGGCAGTGCGTGCGGCGGCATTTGCTCTGGCCGAAGGTGCCACCAGCGAGGTTGTCGCCGGCAGCTTCGGGCCCGTCATCCTTGCTGTTAGGGCAATCGAGGCGGGCACCGTCAAATCGTTCAGCGAGGTTGCCAGTGAGATCAAGGGCGATCTGGCGCGGGAGCGCGCGCGCAAGGCCGTGCTCGACCTCGTGGACAAGGTCGAGGATGAGCGCGCCGGCGGCGCCCGCCTGGGCGAAATAGCAACAAAACTCCAGATCACCTTCCAGGCGCTTCCAGCGATTGATCGCAATGGCGTTGACGAGACCGGTAGCGATAAGGCCTCACTTGCCGGCGGCCGGCAGGTGATCGATGCCATTTTCCGCGCCAGTGCGGGAAATGACGCTGACGCCGTCCGCCTCGGCGATGGCGGCTATGTCTGGTTCGACGTTCGCGAGATCATCGCTGAAAAGGAGCGCCCTCTCGCCGACATCCGCGATGACGTCATCGCCCGCTGGACGGGTGAAAAACAGCGCGCCGCCTTGCTCGCCAAGGCTGATGAGCTGATTGCGCGCCTCAAGGCCGGCGAACTGATCGACGTGGTCGCAACTTCTGTATCGCAGACAACAAGACAATCAGCGCTGGTCACCCGCAACGGGACGCTCGCTGAATTTTCCCGGACGGGCGCTGAAGAACTGTTTCGTGTCACCAAGGATGGCTTTGGGACGACGCTCGCCGAAAATGGCAGCGATCGCATCGTCTTTACCGTCAACGATCTTGAAGCCGCCGGCACCGCGCCACCAGACGAAAAACTGATGAAGGACCTGCGCGAAAGCATGCGCAATGACGTGTTGACGGGTTATATCGCAGCCCTTGAGCCGGAAATCGGCGTCAGCATCAATCGAAGCATCGTCGACCGTCTGGCGAGCGCTGGCGGTTCGTGATGTCGCTGAAGCCTGAACGCGATGAATTTGCTGCCACCTATCAGTCAGGAAAGCCGCAGATCGTCTGGACGAAACTGGTTGCAGACCTTGAAACGCCGGTCAGCGCCTTCCTCAAACTCTCGGCTGGCCGCACCATGCCGTTCCTCCTGGAATCGGTTGAGGGCGGCACGACGCGCGGGCGCTATTCGATCATCGGTTTTGCCCCCGATGTGATCTTTCGTGCCGATGGCGACCAGCCCAGCATCAACCGCAAGCCAGCAAGCGATCCCGATTCGTTTGAAGCTATGCCCGGCGGCACGCTGGCAGCGGTCCGCGCGCTGCTGGAGGAGAGCCGGATAGATCTGCCGGCGACGCTTCCGCCCATGGCGGCCGGCGTTTTTGGTTATCTGGCTTACGATACGATCCGCCTCATCGAGCGGATCGGCTCGCCAAAACCCGACCCGCTGGGTGTGCCCGATGCCATTCTCATACGCCCGACGATTATCGTCATCTTCGATGCCGTCAGCGACGAGATCACGATTGTAACCCCCGTGCGCCCAAAACCCGGTATCGGAGCCACGGCCGCCTATGCGCAGGCGTCCGAGCGATTGTCGCAGGTGGTGGACGCACTTGATCGCGGCATTTCAAAGGAACTCGACCAGACGAGCGCGATGAACGCGGTGCCGGCCATCTCGAACACAAGCCCGGCCGAATATCTGGCCATGGTGGCACGCGCCAAGGACTACATCGCCGCCGGTGACGCCTTCCAGATTGTGCTCTCGCAGCGCTTCGAAACGCCATTCGACCTGCCGCCCTTTTCCCTCTATCGCGCGCTACGACGCGTCAATCCGTCGCCCTTTCTCTATTTTCTCGATTTCGGCACGTTTTCGATCGCCGGCTCATCGCCTGAAATCCTCGTGCGCGTGCGCGATGGCGAGGTGACGATAAGGCCGATCGCCGGCACCCTGCCGCGCGGCAAGAGCGAGGCCGAGGATCAGGCCAATGCGGCGCGCTTGCTGGCCGATCCCAAGGAGCGGGCCGAACATCTGATGCTGCTTGATCTCGGGCGCAATGATGTAGGCCGTGTCAGCCGCATCGGCACGGTGAAAGTAACCGACAGCTTTTTCATCGAGCGCTATTCCGAGGTCATGCACATCGTCTCCAATGTCGTCGGACGCCTTGCCGAGGGCTGCGATATTCTGCAGGCGCTCTTTGCGGGTTTTCCGGCCGGGACGGTGTCCGGCGCCCCCAAGGTCAGGGCCATGCAGATCATCAACGAGCTGGAAAAGGAAAAGCGAGGCATCTACGCCGGCTGCGTTGGCTATTTTTCTGCCAGCGGCGACATGGATACCTGCATTGTCCTGCGCACCGCCATCCTCAAGGATGGCAAGCTTTACGCGCAGGCGGGCGCCGGCATCGTCGCTGACTCAGTGCCGGAAAGCGAGCTTGCCGAATGCGTCAACAAGGCCCGCGCCCTCTTTCGCGCCGGCGAGGAAGCAATCCGTTTTGCTGGCAGCGCCAGACGCGGCCAGTGAACGCGCGGGGTTGACGCTAGGAGCGGCCCGTCGGATAGGTATGTCATGATCCTTGTCATCGACAATTACGACAGCTTCACCTTCAATCTCGTCCATTATCTGGGCGAACTGGGCGCTGAGACGCGTGTCGAGCGCAATGACGCATTGACCGTCGATGAGGCGATGGCCCTCGACCCCGAGGCGATCGTTATCTCGCCCGGCCCCTGCACCCCATCTGAAGCTGGCATTTCACTACCCCTTGTCGCTCGCGCCGGCGCAAAGATTCCACTGTTTGGTGTTTGCCTTGGCCATCAGGCGATCGGCCAGGCCTTCGGTGGCTCCGTGGTCCGCGCCCCCCGACCAATGCATGGCAAGACCAGCCGCATCCTTCATCGCGGGCGCGGCGTGTTTGCCGGCATCAACGGCCCCTTCGAGGCCACCCGCTATCACTCGCTCATCGTTGCCCGCGATAATCTGCCGACTGATCTGGACATTACCGCTGAAAGCGATGATGGCATCATCATGGGTTTCTCCCATCGCCATCTGCCCATCCACGGCGTGCAGTTCCATCCCGAGAGCATCGCCTCCGCCCACGGCCATCGCATCCTCAAGACATTCCTCGAATTAGCCGCGCGCTGGAATGCCGAGCAGCGCGTCGATGTCTCCGCCTGAGGTCGCGATGATCCAGCCCGCCGCAACCGATCTCAAACCCTTCATCGCCAAAGCCGCAGCCGGCCTCGCGCTGACCCGTGACGAGGCTCGCCAGGCCTTCAACGTCATCATGTCGGGCGAGGCGACGCCTTCGCAGATCGGCGGCTTCCTGATGGCGCTTCGCGTGCGCGGCGAAAGTATCGACGAGATCGCCGGCGCGGTCGAAGTCATGCGCTCCCGGATGCTGCGGGTGAGCGCGCCTGCCGGCGCGCTCGATATCGTCGGGACCGGTGGCGATGGTTCAGGCTCACTCAATATTTCAACCGCGTCAGCCATCGTCGCGGCAGGATGTGGCGTACCGATTGCCAAGCACGGCAATCGCGCCCTGTCCTCACGCTCCGGCGCCGCTGACACGCTGGCCGCCCTCGGTGTCAAGATCGAATTGGGGCCGGAGGCTATCACGCACTGCATCCGCACCGCTGGTATCGGCTTCATGTTCGCACCTGCCCATCATGCGGCGATGAAACATGTCGGCCCGACGCGCGTTGAACTTGCAACCCGCACCATCTTCAACATGCTGGGGCCCTTGTCGAACCCTGCCGGCGTCAGGCGCCAGCTCGTCGGCGTCTTTGCTGAAACATGGGTTGAACCGCTGGCAATTGTTCTGGGCCAGTTGGGCGCAGAGCATGTGTGGGTGATGCATGCCAGCGACGGCCTCGACGAAATTACCGTGAGCGGCGAAACCTCCGTTGCCGAGTATCGCGACGGCACTGTGCGTCTGTTTTCCGTGAAGCCCGAAGATGCGGGGCTCAAACGCTATCCGCGTGGTGCGCTTGCGGGCGGAGACGCCAAGCATAATGCCGAGGCCATCCGCGCCATGCTCGATGGCGACCCAGGTGCCCATCGCGATGCCGTGCTGCTCAATGCAGGCGCCGGCCTCATCGTCGCTGGAAAAGTCAGCTCACTTGCCGAGGGGGCGGCCATGGCAGCGCAGGCCATCGACAATGGCAACGCGAGCGCGGTCCTCGCCCGCCTCATTGCCGCCTCGCAGGAGTGAGCGATGGGCGATATCCTCACCCGCATCGAAGCCTATAAGCGCCGTGAGATCGCCGCAGCAAAGCTTGCACATCCACCTGCCGCACTACGCGAGGCTGCTATCGCCGCCGCCGCTCCGCGCGGTTTCGTCGCAGCCCTGGCCAGGCGCAAGGCCGCCGGTTCGACCGGCCTCATCGCCGAGATCAAGAAGGCAAGCCCGTCCAAGGGCTTGATCCGTGCTGATTTTGATCCCCCTTCCCTCGCCGCAGCCTATGAGGCGGGCGGTGCTGCCTGCCTGTCGATCCTCACCGATGCGCCCTCGTTCCAGGGCGCGCTTGATTTCATGACAGCCGCCCGCGCGGCGACAAACCTGCCGGTGCTGCGCAAGGATTTTCTCTTTGATACCTACCAGGTGCTGGAAGCGCGCGCCGCCGGTGCGGACTGCATTCTGGTCATCCTCGCAGCCGTCGAGGACAGGCTGGCGGCTGATCTTCTGAACTCGGCTGCCGAGCTTGGAATGGACGCGCTGATTGAAATCCATGATGCCGAGGAAGCGCGCCGCGCGGTTGATCTCGGCGCCACCTTCATCGGCATCAATAATCGCAATCTGCGGACGTTTGACATCTCGCTTGCAACCACGGAAACGCTGGTGCCGCTGCTGCCGCCGGACGCGCTCATCGTCAGCGAGAGCGGTATTTTCAACCCTGCTGACATTGCCCGCATGCGAGCCTGCGGCGTCTCGACCTTTCTGGTCGGCGAAAGCCTGATGCGCCAGAGCGACGTGGCCGCAGCAACGCGGGCGCTGCTGACACCGATTTCTCATCCGGCGTTGATCTCATGACGAACCCAGCCCTCTCACATCTCAACGCCGCCGGCGAAGCTCACATGGTCGATGTCGGCGCCAAGCCCGTCAGCGAGCGTGTGGCGATTGCCAGGGGCCATGTGGTGATGGCCGCCGCGACCATGGCAATCATTGCCTCCGGCAACGCCAAGAAAGGCGATGTGCTGGGTACCGCGCGCATTGCCGCCATCATGGCCGCCAAGAAAACCCATGAGCTGATCCCGCTCTGCCACCCCTTGCTGCTGAACGCCATCACCGTTGATCTGGCCATCGATGAGAATCTGCCCGGCATCAGCGTCACGGCGAGCGTCAAAGTCGCCGGCCAGACCGGTGTCGAGATGGAGGCATTGACCGCCGTCTCGCTTGCCTGCCTCACCATCTACGACATGGTGAAGGCGGTTGATCGCGGCATGCGGATCGAGGGCATTCATCTTGTTGAAAAGAGTGGCGGGCGCTCGGGTCATTTCATCGCCCAGGATCAGTCCGCGTGCTGAGCGTTGAGGAGGCGCGCCGCCGCATTCTGGCCGGCGTCAACCGTCTGCCTGCCGAAATCACGTCAATCGACGACGCGCAGGGACGCGTTCTCGCCGACCCTCTACTGGCCCGGCTGTCGCAACCTCCCTTCGTCGCTGCCGCGATGGATGGTTACGCGATACGAGCGATGGATGCAGCTCAGGACGCCTCGTTTCGCGTCATTGGTCAATCGGCGGCCGGAAGCCCTTTCGCCGGCAGTCTTGGCGAACGTCAGGCGGTGCGCATTTTCACCGGCGCGATCGTCCCCGCCGGTGCCGACAAAGTCATCCCGCAGGAGTTCGCCAGCCGCGAGGGCGATGACGTCCGTTTTCCTGCGCTGCCATCCTCTCCCTTTGTCCGCGCGCTCGGACTTGATTTCAGCCTCGGTGATGTGGTCCTGGAGGCTGGCCATCAACTGGATGCGGCCGCCATCGGTCTGGCAGCGGCGGCCGATCATCGCCAGCTCGCCATCGTCAGACGCCCGCGCATCGCCATTCTTGCGACCGGCGACGAGATCGTACCGCCCGGAGCGATACGGGCCGACGGCCAGATCCATTCCTCCTCACTCTATGCCGTGCGCGCTGCCTGCCTTGCCGCCGGCGCCGAGGTGATCAATCTTGGTATCGCTCGCGACGAGAGAGAGCTGCTGGCACAGCGTTTTGCGGCAGCAATCGCCATACCAGCCGATGTGATGATCACGCTTGGTGGCGCGTCGGTCGGCGATCATGATCTGGTCCAGGAAACCTTCGCGCGCGCTGGTGGCGAACTCGGTTTCTGGCGTATCTCCATGCGCCCCGGCAAGCCGCTGATCTTTGGCACTGCCGGGTCGCTCCGCCTTCTTGGACTGCCCGGCAATCCGGTGTCGTCGTTTGTATGCTGCTGGCTTTTCGTTCTGCCACTGATACGCGCCCTCCTCGGGCTTGCATCTGAACCAAAGCAGTGTCTGGCCCGCCTCAGCGCCGATCTGCCTGCCAATGACGAGCGCGAAGACTACTTGCGCGCCCGCCTGGTCAGCGATCCGCACGGCACCATCACCGCCACCGCCTTCTCCAGACAGGATTCCTCGCTGCAATCTGTTCTTGCAGGCGCCAACGGCCTCATCCGTCGCCCTCCCCACGCGCCCGCTGCGCGGGCCGGAGAGATGTGTACCGTCCTGCCATTATCCACCTGAGAGCGCGCTTTTGATCGTTTGATCAATCTTAATTCTTTCTTTACGCTTGCGGAACACAACTAGAACAGGTACAAAAAGTTCCTGATTTGTTTCGCTGTGAGGAATCGCCAGACATGCTGACGCGCAAGCAATTTGAGCTGCTGATGTTCATTCACGAGCGCTTGAAGGAACAGGGCGTTCCCCCCTCTTTCGATGAAATGAAAGAAGCGCTTGATCTGCGCTCCAAATCGGGCATCCATCGCTTGATCACAGCGCTTGAGGAGCGAGGTTTTATCCGCCGCCTGCCGCATCGCGCCCGCGCTTTGGAAGTTCTGAAACTGCCGGATTCGGTCGCGCCCGGCCTCGGCTCTCCGCGCGGGCGGGGCTTTTCGCCCTCGGTTGTTGAAGGCGGTCTTGGCAGGGTGCCAGCGCCACGCGCCGCCGCGCAACCGGTGGAAGACTTCGCCAACAGCGTGATAGCGATCCCGGTCATGGGGCGGATTGCCGCTGGCACGCCCATCAGCGCCATCGAAACCCATTCGCACACGATCTCGGTACCGGTTGATTTTCTGACCAGCGGTGATCATTTCGCGCTCGAGGTACGCGGCGATTCAATGATCGAGGCGGGTATTTTCGACGGAGATACAGTGCTGCTGCGTCGTCAGGACGGCGCGGATAATGGTGATATCGTGGTGGCGCTGGTCGATGATGAGGAGGCAACCTTGAAGCGGTTACGCCGGCGTGGCGCCTCCATTGCCCTGGAAGCAGCAAACCCGACCTTCGAAACCCGTATTTTTGGTCCCGACCGCGTGAAGATCCAGGGCAAGCTTGTGGGCCTGCTGCGCCGCTATTGATCGGCGCGCCGCGCTTTGCCTCGCATGAGGGCATACTGCAAAAATGAAGGAATCGGTTTTCTGTAGCAGTACGTAAAAACAATAAGATAAGTGAAGATTGCGATGCTGTTTGAACGCAGTCTGCCCTAGCTGCCGGGACGCCGCCACCACACGTCACGCGAGCGCAGATCGCTTGACGGACACCACGCTCGCTCACCGCAAGTCTGCGCATTTGATACGATGCGCGGCTGACCGTTGCGCCAGTAGATGACCATTCCAGCAGCCTTGCGGATCACCTGACCGTCGAGGATCAGGCGTGGAAAGGCGCATGACGATGGCGCCACACCATCGGGAATGATCAGGATATCGGCACGGCGGCAATCCTCCTCCACCGCCTCAGGTGTCTTGGCTATCGCCACCAGATGATCACGACCGAGAGGCAGCGTACAACCCAGCGCGTCACATCGCCTGCCGCCGCTCAGTGTCGCCGCCTCAGGCTGGCGCGTATCGCCATCTGCTTCCAGCCAGCGCGACAGTGCAAATCGATCAGCCGGCACCCCATCAGCCCGCAGGATAGATCCGCCATCGCGGACCGCGACAAGCCGACCGCTGGCCGACACATACAGATCAGGTTGTGGCTCGATGAGCCATAGAGCGACGCCAGCCAGATAAAAAACCATGCCGAAAAGGGCTATGCGGGTCTTCCAGAAGCACATCCACATGGTGCCGAAAACCGCACAGAGCATGGCCGCGACGCTGAAGCCGGGAAGCAATGATGTGGCGTGGGGAAAGGCAGCGACAAAACGCGCGATATCAAGCATGCGCGCCACGCCAAACCCGAGCGCATCAATGGCAAAGCCCGCCGGGCCGATGTTGAGCATGATGAGCGTCAACACTGCCATCGGCATGACGAAGATGTCGACGATCAGCATCGCCAGCACATTGCCAACGACGCCAAACCAGGCGATGCGATGGAAATGATGGAGGGTGATCGGCAACATGGCGATCTCAACCAGAATACTGACGATGGCCGTCGCCAGCACCGCTTCGGCGAAGCGGCTGGCAAAGCGCAAGCCGCGGGACTGCTCTCGCGTCGCCAAGCGCGGCAGCAATTTGTGCTCATAAACAGCAATCAGCGTCGCGGTTGCTGCAAACGACATCTGGAAGCTCGGCGAAACGAGGGATGAGGGGTGATAGGCGAGCAGTATCAAGGCGGCCAAAGCCAGATTGCGCATCGTCAGCGCCGGCCGGTCCAGCAGGACTGCGGCGAAAACGATGCAGATCATGATAAAAGAGCGGGTCGTCGCCACTTCCGCCCCTGACGCCACTTCGTAGAACGCAGCCGTCACCAGTGCCACCACCGCCGCGATCTTTTTCAACGGCAGACGCAGCGCCAGCGGGCCAAAACCGGCCAGAACGGCCCTCACCAGCCAGAATGCTCCACCCGCCACCAGCGCCATGTGCAACCCTGAAATCGACAGCACATGGAGAAGGCCCGACGCATTGAACTCGCGATTGATGTCATCAGGGATGGCGGTGCGCTGCCCGGTCACCAGCGCCGCCGCGATCGGCCCGAGTTTCGCGCCAAGACGCTCCACGATCGCCATCGTCATCCGCGTCCGCCAGGCCTCGACTGCCAGCGCCACACGCAAACGAATCCCCGGTTGCGGCAGGTCGATGATCTGCGGTTTGCCACTGACAAACGCATAACCGCCGATACGATCAAAAAATCCGGCAAACCCGGAAGAATAAGCGCCGGGATGCGTTGGCAATGGCAACGGAGCAAGACGCGCCGAAAAGGCGACGGCCTGCCCGATCTTCAGCCCGGCAAGCGAGCGCCCGACCGCGATCAGCCGCCGTGGTGGCGCTGCCTTGGCGCCGATACTGACAATCTCGATCATCAGACGCGGCGCCTTTTCCGACCGCTCCTCGATCCGGCGGACATATCCCGTCACTGTCGCCTTCGGGATCACGCTCTCGATGCGCGGGCCGTCAACCAGGCGGATGGAGATATCCGTGCTGAGAAGCCCGCCCGCCAGCGCTGCCAGGATAAATCCGACATTGGCCAGATGCGGCAGATCGCGCATGGCAAAGCCAAGCGCGAGCGCTGCACCAATCAGCGGATAGAGGAGCATGGCAGGCGGATGGGCGGGAAGCGCCAGGTGCACCAGCACCCCGATCCCCATTGCTGGCGCCAGCCAGAGCGCCGGGCGGCCATAAGCCGTTTCGATATGCCACTGCGCGGCAACGAACCGGCGCCAGTCGAGACCATGCCAGCGTTGTCGCGCCTCGACGCCCAGCGCTTTCGCCAGACCTGCTACACTGACCGGACGCGCTCCTGACTGCACTGGCTGATTGCCTTATCTTCGAATTCGTCCTTTCTCATGCTACCAGACCTCGCGACCGCGCGGCAGCCAGCCGCGAAACGATTCTTTTGCTTGTGGATGAGCCGATGTCCGATGCTGTCATTACGCGTTTTGCCCCCTCACCCACCGGGTTTCTTCACATCGGAGGCGCACGGACCGCACTCTTTAACTGGCTTTTCGCCCGCGCGACCGGCGGTAAAATGCTCTTGCGCATCGAGGACACCGACCGCCAGCGCTCAACCCCGGAGGCTATCTCGGCCATTCTCGACGGGCTGAGCTGGCTTGGTCTCAACTGGGATGGCGACACCATCTATCAATTCGCGCGCGCCGAGCGCCATCGCCAGGTGGCGCATGACATGCTCGCCAGAGGTCGCGCCTATCGCTGCTATGCCACGGCTGCCGAACTCGACGAGATGCGCGAGCGCGCCACCGCCGAAGGGCGCCCGCCACGCTACGATGGCCGCTGGCGCGACCGCGATCCCGCCGAGGCACCCGCAGGCGTCGAACCCGTCATCCGCCTGAAGGCCGAGCGCGATGGCGAAACAATCGTCGATGACATCGTCCAGGGGCGTGTCGTCATTCCAAACAAGGATCTCGACGATCTGGTGCTGCTGCGCTCGGATGGTAACCCGACCTATATGCATGCCGTGGTTGTCGATGATCACGACATGAACGTCACCCACATCATTCGCGGTGTCGACCATCTGACCAACGCCGCACGCCAGATCCAGATTTACCGGGCTCTTGACTGGGTGGTGCCGCAAATGGCGCATATTCCGCTCATTCACGGGGCTGACGGCGCCAAATTGTCAAAGCGTCACGGCGCGCTTGGCGTCGATGCCTATCGTGCCATGGGATACTTGCCGGAAGCGTTGCGCAATTATCTCGTGCGGCTGGGCTGGAGTCATGGGGACGACGAAATCTTCTCAACCGAGGACATGACGCGGCTGTTCACCCTGCCGGCTATCGGCAAGTCGGCGGCGCGCTTTGACGTTGCCAAGCTTGAGAATGTCAACGGCCATTACATCCGCACGACCGGCAATGAGCAGCTTCTGGAGACGATCGAGCAGGCCCTTCCCCACCTGCCGGCTGGCCCGGCCTTTCTTGCGGCCTGGACGGACGAATTCAGGCGCCGCTTCCTCAAAGCCCTGCCCGGCCTCAAGGAGCGGGCAAAAACGCTGAACGATCTGCTTGATATGGCGTCCTTCATGGTGGCGCCCCGCCCCCTCAGGCCAGATGAGAAGGCAGCCCGGCTGCTCGACAGCGATGGCCGTGATCGCCTCAGCGCCATCGTTCCGGTTCTTGAAAGCATTTCCCCGTTCGATGCCGCCACCATCGAGGCAAGGCTTAAATCCCATGTCGAAACAACCGGCATGAAGCTCGGCCAGATTGCCCAGCCTCTGCGGGCCGCATTGACAGGCCGGGCGATGTCACCGGGAATTTTTGATGTTCTGGAGGCACTGGGGCAGAGCGAAAGCCTCGCGCGTATCAAAGATCAGGCCGCATAGTTGTCGCCCGGTCCGGCCATCATGCGCCAAGCCCCATCCGTAACCGGTCGTCTTGCGAGCAGCGGTCAAATCAGTTACCTCAGTGGGGATCACCGACAGAGTTTTTGACGTCATTTTCGTGACTTATCGATTTTCACGTGAGCCTCGAGCCCACCGCATCGATCAGTCGTGATGTATCGCGAGAATAGGGAAACAGGCCATGACACCAAAAAGCGTGCAACTGACCGCAGGCACTCAGACGCTGGATATGCCGGTCAAGGAGGGCAGCATCGGTCCGGCTGTTGTTGATATCGGAAAACTACTGTCGAAAACGGGCATGTTTACCTATGATCCCGGCTTTACTTCAACCGCCAGTTGCGAATCCAAGATTACCTATATCGATGGCGATGCGGGCGTCCTTCTTTACCGTGGTTATCCCATCGATCAGCTCGCCGAACACGGCGACTTTGTCGAGACCTGCTACCTGCTGCTTTACGGAGAATTGCCGACAAAAGCGCAATATGACGACTTCAACTACCGCATTACCCGCCACACCATGGTTCATGAGCAGATGAGCCGCTTCTTCCAGGGCTTCCGGCGTGACGCCCACCCGATGGCGGTCATGGTCGGCAGTGTCGGTGCCCTTTCAGCCTTCTATCACGACAGCCTCGACATATCGGACCCCTACCAGCGCATGGTGGCGTCCATCCGCATGATCGCCAAGATGCCGACACTGGCCGCCATGGCGTATAAATACACGATTGGCCAGCCCTTCATTTATCCGCGTAATGAGCTGGATTATACCTCGAACTTCCTGCACATGTGCTTTGCCGTGCCGTGCGAGGAATACAAGGTCAATCCGGTACTCTCGCGCGCGCTTGACCGCATCTTCATGCTTCACGCCGATCATGAGCAGAACGCCTCGACATCGACCGTTCGTCTTGCCGGCTCGTCGGGCGCCAACCCCTTTGCCTGTATCGCCGCCGGCATTGCCTGCCTGTGGGGACCAGCCCATGGAGGGGCGAACGAAGCAGCCCTCAAGATGCTGGAGGAGATCGGTTCGGTTGATCGCATTCCCCAATATGTGGCACGCGCCAAGGACAAGAATGACCCGTTCCGCCTCATGGGTTTTGGCCACCGCGTCTACAAAAATTACGACCCGCGGGCCAAGATCATGCAGCGCACCACGCATGAGGTCCTGAAAGAGCTTGGCATCAAGGACGACCCGCTGCTTGATGTCGCCATCGAACTCGAGCGCATCGCGCTTCATGATGACTATTTCATCGAAAAGAAACTCTATCCCAACATCGATTTCTATTCGGGCATCACGCTGAAGGCGCTGGGTTTCCCGACATCAATGTTCACCGTGCTGTTTGCCCTGGCAAGAACCGTCGGCTGGATCGCCCAATGGGCGGAAATGATCCAGGACCCGGCACAGAAGATCGGCCGTCCGCGCCAGCTCTATACCGGTGCGCCGGAACGCGATTACGTACCCGTTTCAACCCGGCGCTGATAGGCCTCGATCACCACACGGGCCGCCCGTTCCGATGGGCTGCCCGTGCCGATCCCCATGAGGTGATCAAGCCCGGTGAACGCTTCAATCTGCACATCGCGAGCCGGCCCGCCTGAAATCAGTTGCGATAAAGCTGCGGCCATCAGATCGGGCCGGGCACGCTCCTGCAGAAATTCCGGAACGGCGTTGCGCCCGATCACCAGATTGGCGAGCACCACGGTCGACGTTTTGATCAGACGACGCATGATAATGGCGGACCAGGGCTCAACCTTGTAGGCGATGACCATCGGCACGCGGGCAAGCGCCAGCTCCAGCGATACCGTACCGGACGCCGCGAGCGCTGCCCTTGCCCGGCGAAAGCCTTGCCACTTCTCGTCTTCACCACGCAGGATCGTCACTGGCACCGGCCACGCGGCGGCGCGGCGCGTGATGTCGGCTTCGAGATGGGGGACGGCTGGAATCAAGACCTCCAATGGCCCCAGCTTATCGCTGACCTGCTTTACGGTTTGAGCAAAAACCGCCATCAGATGGTCGATCTCGCTGCGCCGGCTGCCTGGCAGGACAAGCAAGACCGGGCGAGCACTGTCCGGCAAGGTATTGCCACCTTCAGGAGCGCGCATCAGCCCCACCTTCTCGATCATCGGATGACCGACATACGTCGTCTCCGGTCCGTTGAGGCGCGCATAAAATTCCGGCTCGAACGGCAGGAACGCCATGATGTGATCAAGATGGGCCCGCATGCGTGGAACCCGCCCGGCCCGCCACGCCCATGCTTGCGGCGCCACATATTTGATGATCATGATGTCAGGCCGTACCCGCCTAACCCGTCTGGCGATCCGCTGGGTGAATTCCGGGCAATCGATCAGCACCAGCACGTCGGGCGGATTATCGAGAATGAACCGCACGCTTTGCTTCAGGCGCCGCCACAGATGCGGCAACCGCGGCACGACGGCCGTTGGCCCGATAATCGCCAGCTCCGAGCTGGGAAACAGGGAGTGGAGCCCCTCGCTCTCCATCAAGGGCCCGCCAATACCGGTAAAGAGAACGTCACCGGTTGCCTGCTGTCGCAGATGACGCATCAGACCGGCACCAAGCCCATCGCCAGAGCTTTCGCCAGATGCAAGAAAAACCCGGAAAGGATCAGGAAGCGGCCTCAAGCGGATACCCAATTGCCAGATGGGTCGCATCCGACCAGAAAAATACCAGCCTCGTCGGCAAGGCGCGCCAGCTCGGCGCAATCAGCCAGAGCAACGCCGCCGGCCGCGACCGCAACACCTTCCAGACCCGCATCGCGCGCCGCCTCGATCGTAAGACTTCCAATCACCGGCATGTCGTTGCGCAATTCCTGCGATGCTTTCGGCATCTTGACCAGGATGCCGGACGGTGACTTCACCGGAAAGCGGTTATTCCGGCGCAGATCACCGATCCGCGCGATCATCGCATTAGTGCCTTCAGCGCCTTCAACCGCCAGCACGCGACGCCCGTGAACCACGGCCGCCTGTCCGACGTCGAAAGGCGACATGGCCTTGAGAAGGGAAAAACCGCGCGCAATGACCTCGGTTGCTTGGCGGGAGGGCGCATAACGGCCAATGAGACCCAAGGGCGCAGCAAGGCCTGGCGCGACGTCCCGCAGGCTCACAACCCTGAAGCCTGCGTCTTCAAACGTATCGGTCAGCAAGCGCATGGCGGCGTCATCACCGCTGTGACGCGCCTTGAACACCAGTGCCAGCCGCCTGATGCCGCCCCAATCGAGGCGCAAATCGCGCAGTCGCGGGCGCTTCACTTCTCCAACCATCACCACATCGCGGCAGCCATGCGCGCGCAGGATGGAAAACAGCTTGCCGAACTGCCCCCCGTAAATCGTCACGACCTCATGCGGGCCGGGGTCGCTGTCAAAGAAGCCTTGCAAGGCGATCATCAACGGCTTGCGCCCGTCTGCTGCCACGACATCAGCGAGCAGACGCGGCAGGCGCCCGCTGCCGGAAATGATGGCAAGGCGACCCGATGTCGCTGCGTCAACCATCACGAGTGCCGCGGCCGCTACCAGGAGTGAGAATTGCCCGTTCGCCACCTTCGCGAATGAACTGGATGACTTTTTGCACCAGCATGTCGTCAGGAAACAGCGCGGCGACATCATCGACGCGTTCGCGCAGGGTCCCTTCATCATTGGCAAACAGCAAGCGGTAGGCACG
>FRDC01003570.1_pt1 | contig 119499 bp, 98 predicted proteins | sample 1106171 | NCBI WGS metagenome assembly FRDC01 (sample SAMEA3930566, study PRJEB13176) | freshwater metagenome | biome: Drinking water system; feature: drinking water; material: water | place: Singapore | collected 2014-12-20 | reverse complement strand
TCAGATGTAAAAAGTATTGTGCTTGATCAAAATGCACCTAATCCCTGGGCTGAACAAACAACAATTACTTTTTCTTTAACCGAAGGCGTACAAAAAGCGCAAATGTTATTTTACAACAGTGAAGGTCGTTTAATCAATTCAACCGAACTTTTGGCGAAATCGGGCAAAGGTCAACTCAATGTATTTGCCAACGACCTAACAAACGGCGTATATACATACACGTTAGTTGTTGATGATAAAATTATTGATACGAAGAGAATGGTGAAGAATAAATAGTTATTCAGTTGAGAGTTTCTAACTTCGGGTTGGCGACTCGAAATTAGAAACTCGCCAATAATCAAACTTTTAAACGCTCAAAAATTCAAACTATAAAGTATACCTAAAAATCGGTTCTAAATCATCAATGTCATCATGCGATGCGTTTAACTCCGTTATTAATCCGCTGTTAATACCATACACCCAACCGTGAATTTGAAGTTCACGTTTTTTCCAATGGCGTTGAACAACTTTTGTTTTGGCTAAATTTTTTACTTGTTGTACAACATTCATTTCGGTTAAACGATCTAATCTTTTTTCTTCGTCAATAATGGCTTCTAATTCTTCTCTGTTTTTCGAATAAACTTCTTTAATGTTTCGCAACCAATTGTCAACATAACCGAATGATTCGTTTGACATGGCGGCTTTAATGCCACCGCAACCGTAATGGCCGCAAACAATAATGTGTTTTACATGCAAAATTTCCACTGCATATTCTACAACACTTAATAAATTTAAATCGGTATGCACCACTAAATTCGCAATGTTGCGGTGTACAAATATTTCACCGCTTTCGGTATCGGTAATTTCATTGGCAGGCACACGACTGTCACTGCAACCAATCCATAAATAATCGGGGCTTTGACCTTTTCCCATTTTTTTAAAATATTCGGGATCGTCAAATTTTTTAGCAATTGAATATCGTTTATTTCCATTGAGCAAACGCTCGTAACTTTTTTTCATGTCCATAATCTATTTTTTTAAAAGTGAGTAATTAATATTTCTGTTTTTCGCTCTGAATTCAAAATCTTCGAGAAGATGTAAAATATCGCGATCCATAAATTTAGTTTTTCGCGCATCAATAACAAGAACGGAATCGTTCGGTACAGTGTTTAATAAATTTACAAAACGAATTTTATTTGCAAAAGTGATGTGCTCGGCTGTTTCTACAAGTACGTGTGTTTTTCCGTTAATGCTATCATAACCGGTTCTAAACGGAATTTGAATATTTTCAATTATAATAAAAACCAACGACACAACAATACCGCATGCAACACCAATTAACAAGTCGGTAAACAACATAATAATAATGGTAACTATAAACGGAATAAAATATTTGTATCCTTCTTTCCATGAATTGATGAAGATATAAACAGACGCCAATTTATAACCGGTATAAAGCAATATTGCCGCTAAGGCTGCCAGCGGAATTTGTTCAATTAACGGCATTGCTAAAAGAATTCCCATTGCTAAAAAAAGACCATGAAAAACAGTAGAATATTTTGTTTGTGCGCCGGCGTTCAAATTTGCCGATGAACGAACAATTACCGAAGTAATAGGAATTCCGCCCGCAAAACCACAAACTAAATTTCCTGCTCCTTGCGCAAATAATTCTCTGTTAGTATTGGTAATTCGCTTTTTTGAATCAAGTTTATCAATTGCTTCAATATTTATTAATGTTTCAACTGTACAAACAGCGGCAATTATAAAACCGTATTTCCAAACCACAGCAAGATTAAATCCGCTAAAGTCAGGAAAAAATAATATGTTATTCCAAGATTTTGAGTGTTCAACTTCTCTTAAATCGAGCAGATGCTCATCTTTTATTATCCACATCCCTCCTGTTTTATTAAAAATTATTTGCAAAAGAATGCCAATTGCTACAGCAACTAACGGCCCAGGAATAAACGCAGTAAATTTTTGTTTCTTCATTCGGGGCGAGTTCCAAATTATTAAAGTTATTAATGCCGCCATACCAATTACAATTGCCGGCCAACTAAAAAATTTAAAGGCATGAAATATTTCGGTAATTGTATTTTCTTTGTCGGGCTGAAAAAAACCAAAATCTCCCTCGGGGTCACCATCGTATCCGGTAAAGTGTGGAATTTCTTTAATAATAAGTATGATACCAATTCCAAACAACATTCCTCGAATAGTTGCCGACGGAAAAATATAAGCGACTACACCAAATCGCAAGAGTCCGAAAATAATTTGAATTACACCGGCAATAATTACCGAGCAAAGCAGTAAATGAAAATCGCCGATTGCAGCCATTGCGGCAATCATTACTGAGGTTAAACCTGCTGCGGGGCCACTTACGGATAAGGAAGAGTTGCTAATTAAACCAACAATAATTCCGCCAAAAACACCGGCAATTATACCGGATAAAGGTGGTGCTCCTTGTAAATGCGCAATGCCTGTACACAATGGCAACGCGACTAAAAAAACGACTAAACCTGCACGCAGATCGTCAAATAAATATTTTGATTTCATGATTTAGAATTTTTAATTGAACAATAATCACGCTTAGGCGTGAAGTGAATTAAAAATTCAGCAGTGTGGAGGTTTTATTAAATCAAGCAAAAAACCGCTTGATAAGTCAAAACAATTTAAAATAAATCCTTTTTCGAAAATATAAAAATTTTCACTGAATGAAAAAGTTTGATGTGTAAAAAATTTTTCATTATCATCTTTAGAATCATCGTCATTGTTTGAATCTTCGTCAGAATCAGATTCGTCTTCAATTTGAACCAAACTAACTTTTGATTTTAGGGTAAAAGAACAAATAGCGCTAAAGGAAAAGGAGAATAGTCCTATCCAAATAAAAAGAATCGCTATTTTTTTACTAAATAACATTTAACGAAGATAGAACAAAAATGAATGCGGAAATGATTGAAAATCGTATTAAAACTCAATTCTGTATTGCGCAATGGGTAAAAAACCGGTTTGATAACTGGTACGATAACTGTTTGAGGCGGGATCGTATTGCTTAATAAAAACATTTTGTTTATTGGTAACGTTTCTAAAATCGATACTCCATTGTTGAGTGGTTCGTTTTCCATTGTGTTTAAACCCGATTTTAAAATCAAGACGTGCGTAAGCAGGATATTGCAATGAATAAGCTTTTGAATTATCCCAAATTGTAGTATTGTACAACTGACTTAAAGGTTCGTTTACCGGTGTGTACCACTGCCCGCCGTTAATGGTAAAACGAAAATCGGCGGTAATTAAATTTTTACTGCTTTTTTTGTTATCGATGTTCTTCTTGCCTAATGAAAATTCTTTTCCGCCAAGAGTATTAATTAAATAACCGCCATTAAACGCCGTGTTTCTACTTACAGCATCATTACCTTTATACCGTGAATTATACAATGAAACTGTAACCAAATAATAATATCCTTTCGAGAAAAATTTTTCGAAGGTTAATTCAAACCCGTAGTTACGACCACTGCCATTATTCGTTAACGTATCAGGATAACCTAAACCAAAATTGGCACCTTGATTCAAAAGTGAATATGAATTTTTATAATAATCAACCGGAATGTTGTAAAGCAATTGATAATAAATTTCAGATTTTAATCGAACTTTATCTCCTACAATACGATCGTAAGCGATTACGAAATGGTTTGCTTTAGAAAAGCCGAGTTTTTCATTTACGCGTACTTTATTTCCGTTAGAAAGCGTTGTTAAATTAAAATAAATGGATGAGGGTGGAACTTGACTGTGCAATCCGTATCCTGCGCTTATACTGTTTTTACCAAACGAGTATTTTATTCCGGCTCGAGGTTCAATACTATAATTGCCATTAAGTGTATAATATAAAAAATGTGTTCCTGCGTTAATGGTTAAACCGTTAGTTGGTCGAAATTGCCACTGCGTGTAAGGCTGAATCAACCATGCGCTACCGTTAAAATCACTTAAGGTTATAAATTTTCCCTTTGAACGACTGTAAATACTATCCGACAAACTGAAAAACTGATTGTCAAAATAAGCACCGGTTCGAATCAAATGTTTGGGTCCGAATTTTTTATTGTATAGTAGTATTAATGAGTATTTTCCTTGGTAGGAGTTGTTACGATAAAATTCATAAGGCTTTAAATCGATAAAGGATATACTGTCATTAATAATTTTTGTAACCTGTACCGTTGTAGCCAATGTCATTCGTAAAAAGGAAGACGAATTAATTAAAAAAGTATTGGTTATGCCGGTTGCGCCTACTCGTGACTTGAAATAGATGTTTTCGCCTTCGCGAGCGAATAAATTATTTGAAGTATCAATTTCTTTACTCAGCAAATCAACGTTACTTATTCCTCCCATTCCAAAAACCGAAAAAGTTCCTTTTTTATAGGGAAAATTGAATTTAAAATTAACGTCTTGATATTTTGGAATTGCAGTTGATCCGAATTCAATACCAAGTGCTTTAAAAACTTCCAATGTTGAATAACGATAACTAATTAAGTAGGATGATTTTCTTTTTTTTGAAAAAGGTCCTTCAGCCAATAATTCGGCACCATTAAAACCGAACTGACCAACAAATTCATTTTTTTCGTTATTTCCGGCGCGCATTTTTAAATCAAATACTGCACTCAATGCATTTCCATATTCCGATGCAAAGGCCCCGGTCATAAAATCGCTATTTGCAAGCACGTTGTTGTTAAGCATACTTACCGGGCCACCGGTTGTTCCGGCTATTGCAAAGTGATTCGGGTTTGGAATGTCAACACCTTCCAATCGGTACAAAACACCAATGGGCGAATTACCGCGAACAATTATATCGTTACGCGAATCGTCGCTGCCTCCTACTCCTGCAAAAGATTGTGCCATTCGCGCCACATCGTTAACATTGCCGGCATAACGCGATGTTTCTTCAAATGAAAATTGCCGTGCGCTTACAGTAGCCATTTCATTATTTGCATTTTCTTTTCCTTTATCGGCAGTAACTGTAACTTCTTCTGTTTCGGTTATGAATTCTTCCAACTCAATGTTTAATATCATTTCTTTTGCCGAGGTTAGCATAATATTATTTCGTGTAGCAGCGTTAAAACCTGCCGCAATAAAAATAAGCGTATGTCTTCCAATAGGTACTTCACTAAATCTGAAATTGCCGTTATCGTCGGTTGTGGTTATGCGAATAGGATTTACCGACGACAATTTAATACCGGCACCGGGAATTGGCATACCGGTTGATTTTTCAATTATGATTCCGCGAATGGTTTGCGTGAGTTCTTGACCGTTAGTTTTAATAAAAAACAAAAACGACATTAAAAGAATTATTGCTGCTTTCATTTTTTTCCAAAGTTTTTTAATGCCGACTCCATAAAGTCAAAATAATATTCTAAAAACACATCTTGTTTTAGACCATGATCGGCTTCCAAATGTTCACCAAGCGTATCCATTAACTGATAAACACCGGTGGTTACTCCCCACAACATAAAAGAAGTGATAAACGGATTTATTTTTTTACTTACGCTGCCGTCTTCAATTCCTTTTAAAATTGTAGTATGCAATAAATTCATCAGGATTGAAGCCTTTAAGTGACAATGCATAATGTGTGGAGTAACAATATGCGATTTTTCGTGCAGCGGTTGAACCCTATAAAAATTAATGAGCCGGTATTTTAGCGGATTTTTTTTACAATATTCAACATACGCTTTTCCGGCTTCGCGCAATTGATCGGCCCCTTTTTTCTTCTTTGAAATCGCTTTTTCAAATTGTTGACGCAATTCATCAATTGCAATTGTACTTAATGCCAAAATAATGTCATCCTTATTGGTAAAATGTAAGTATAGGGTACCTTTTCCTAACTCGGCTTGTGCGGCAACGTCATTTACAGTAGCATTTTCAAATCCTTTTTGAAGAAATACTTTTTCGGCGGCGCGCAAAATTTGTTCGCCTCTTATTTTCTTTTCCTTTTCTTTTCGCTCTTTAACACCCATATTTATTGACCATTGGTCATTTTACGAACAAAAGTATTATTTTTAATCAAAGTACTGTCGTTTCACACTAATTTTTTATTTTCGCCTTTACTTATGAGTACATCTATTGATTCAAATAAAGCGCCCGAACCGGTTGGGCTATATCCCCACGCTAAAAAAATTGGAAACCTGCTCTTTCTTTCAGGAGTTGGCCCTCGCGAAAAAGGCACTAAAAAAATTCCGGGTGTTGAATTGGATGAAAACGGAAAAATACTTTCGTACGATATTGCCAAACAATGTCATAGTGTTTTTAAAAATGTTAAATACATTCTTGAAGATGCCGGTAGCAGTTGGGATAAAATTGTAGATGTAACCGTTTTTTTAACGAATATGAAAGATGATTTTACAATTTACAACAATTTATGGGCTGAATATTTTAAAGACAATCAACCCTGTAGAACAACTCTCGAAATTAATTGCTTGCCTACCCCAATTGCAATTGAACTAAAAGTAATAGCAACCCTTTAAAAATTGCCGATTTAATATTGACTGATAAAGAATATTGTTTTTTATTGTTAAATAATTTAAATTGACGTCTCAATTATAAAGGTTCTTATTAGGAATTCGACACTAATTATTCAAAAAAGTGCGACTTTTACAGAATTATGAGAAAAATACTTGTCTTGTTTGCCGCTTTTTTATTCATCAACTTTATTGTTTTGAAACACAATGATAAAATTCCTGCTGTTGTATTAAAATCTTTGAATGGCGAAAAAATTAATTCATCCGCTTTTAATAATAATGGCAAACCTTTTATAATTAACTTTTGGGCAACCTGGTGTTCTCCCTGCAAAACTGAATTGGATAAAATTGCCAAAGTATATGCCGATTGGCAAAAAGAAACCGGTGTAAAAATTATTGCTGTTTCAATAGATGATTCTCGAACAAGCAGCAGAGTCGCTTCAACTGTATCTGCTAAAGGATGGACTTATGAAGTTTATTTAGATGAAAATAATGATTTTAAACGCGCAATGGGTATTGCAAATCCGCCTGCTACATTGCTGGTTGATGCAAAAGGAAATATAGTGTATAAGCATATTGGCTACTCTAATGGTGACGAAAATGAGATTTATTTAAAACTAAAAGAATTAATTTCAAAATAGTTTTTTTTTTTAATTAAACGCATGAATTCGTTTCAAAAAAAAAAATTACTATTAAATAAACGCGCAACATTAATTTCTTACTTTAAGTCGGTTAAAAAATTTAAAACAAAATGATAAATTTTATATTGAAAAGAAAAATTATATTGAAAATCGGTGTTTTTATACTTCCGTTATTCATCTCGTATAGCTTGAAGTCACAAGAAACATTTATTAATGCCGCATTTAACGCAGTCACAATTTCATCACTTGGAAATAACAATATTCAAAAAGCAACCGTTTATCTTGCTGTTGGTAAAAGCAATCAATCTGATGTGTTTAAAGATTCACGATTCAATTATGGGATTGCTTACGACATGCGAGGCGCAAAAAAATCGCCCGATTTAAAAAATAATGACCCCAGTAATTATAACATAACCTTACATTATGGTGAAGTTTTTGTTTCGGGTTGGGTAAAAATGAAATCGGTAAAAGCAGTTGGCAAAATGAATTTAGGCTATTTATTTAATTCGGTTGTGAATGGTACCAATTATGGAACAGGAACAAACCCCGAATTTCGAAAGCTTGATTTATCGATAAGCGGCGGAGCAGGAACATTTGTAGGCACAAAATTGTTTGTTGATTTAACTGCAAGCACTTCTGTATTTCCAATTAAAGCAACAACAACAACAGGAACTGCTGGGTTTTCAAGGGGGCCCCGTAACATTGGTTTTAGTGTTGGATTGTCTTATTTGTTTTTTAAATCAAAAAGCGCAGCTGAAGAGAGCGAAGATTAATAACCGATTTAGCTTTAAAAATCGTTAATTTTTTATCAAACACAATAAAATAGAGGTTACCCTTTTCTGTGTAAATCGTAAAAACTTTTATATTTGACCTACCAAACAACTATTAATTGTATGCTAGAGTTGAGCAAACAAATTTTACACAAGGTGAGTTTTGATCGCCACCTTTTTGAAAAAGAATTACGCAAAGCAACGCGTTGGGTAAAAAAAGAAGATTTAACTTCTTTAAAATCGTGGTGCATTGTCACCTTCGGTCTCGTTTATGGCGAAGTAATTCAAAATGTTTTTGAAACGATGTAATGACCTTTTGTGCGTTTTATTTTGCATAATTTTCTAACTAATCCAAAAATTTAATATTCCTTTTTAGTCCTTTATAGCCGGTACGCTTTACTGCCGATTTTGAAAAAATTTTATTAAAGGCTTCTTCCGATAAATTTTCCCAATCGTTTTTTTTCATGTTTAATACTTCGGGTTTTGGCTCGAATAAATGTTCGTTGTGTTTTTTTGAAAACCTATTCCACGGGCAAACGTCCTGACAAATATCGCAACCAAATATCCAATTGTCAAATTTACCTTTCATTTCAGTCGGTATAATTTCATCTTTCAACTCAATCGTAAAATAAGAAATGCATTTGCTTCCGTCAACAACATAGGGTTGAACAATTGCATTGGTGGGACAAGCATCAAGACAAGCTGTACAAGTTCCGCAAAAATCTTTTATTGGCGAATCATAATCCAGCTCTAAATCACAAATAATTTCGGCAATAAAAAAATAGGAGCCTGAATTTTTATTGATGATGTTAGTGTTTTTTCCCATCCACCCTAAACCACTTTTTTTTGCCCATGCTTTGTCCAATACCGGGGCCGAATCAACAAATACCCGAAACGAAAAATCGCCCGTTAAAAAAGAAATTTCGGCGGTTAGTTGTTTTAGTTTTTCTTTTATGACATCATGATAATCGTTTCCTAAAGCATACATAGCGATTTTAGGAGCCGTTTCGTCTTCCTGTTTAACGGGATTGTAATAATTGTACAACAATGAAATTACCGATTTTGATCCTTCAACCAGTTTTGTTGTGTCGAGACGCTTGTCAAAATAATTTTCCATGTAGTGCATTTTTCCATGGTAATTATTCTTCAACCATTTTTCGAATAGTGGCGCTTCTTCTTCTAAAAATCCCGATTTTGAAATTCCACAATAGGAAAATCCATTTTCTGCCGCTAATGCTTTTACCTGATTGGTTAATTTATTTTTTTTTGAATTAATCATTCTTTCGAATCATCGGGAGCATCAAGAACATTTAAATTTTCATTGCTGTTATTCTTATCGGGAATAATGCGTGTTAGTGCTAATATAAGAATGGCGAAAACTAAAATATCGAATGGCAATGTATTTTTTGAATGTACAAATACAATGTACGGAATAATTAAAATTGTAAATATTACTATCCGTAATAAAGCTCGCATTTTAGCGTTAAATTAATCGAATAATCCACTTTGATGGGCATTAAAAACTTTTCCTAAATGCTTGAATGCTTTTTCGGTGGCGCGACGACCACGCGGTGTGCGTGACAAATATCCTTCCTGAATTAAAAAAGGTTCATAAACTTCTTCAATGGTTTCGGCTTGCTCGCCAACAGCAGTGGCAATGGTGGTTAAGCCTACGGGGCCACCGGCAAATTTATCAATGATGGCTAATAAAATTCGGTTGTCCATTTCATCTAACCCGTGCTTATCAACATTGAGTGCTTCCAAGGCATGTTTAGCAATGGCAACATCAATTTTTCCATCGCCTTTTATTTGTGCAAAATCACGTACACGACGCAAAAGCGCATTAGCAATACGCGGTGTTCCTCTACTGCGTCCTGCAATTTCAACCGCGGCATCTTTTGTGATTTCAATATTTAAAATTCCTGCACTGCGTGTAACAATCGTATTCAATAATTCGGCGTCATAATATTCAAGACGTGAATTTATTCCAAAGCGCGCGCGTAATGGTGCGGTGAGCAAACCCGATCGTGTGGTTGCTCCAATTAGCGTGAATGCGTTAAGCGTTAGCTGAACCGTACGCGCGTTAGGACCGCTGTCAATCATTATGTCGATGGAATAATCTTCCATGGCGCTGTACAAATACTCTTCAATTACGGGCGATAAACGATGAATTTCATCAATAAAAAGAATATCTCCTTTTTCAAGGTTGGTGAGTAAGCCGGCAAGATCACCGGGTTTGTCTAACACAGGGCCTGAAGTGATTTTTATTTGTACGCCCATTTCATTGGCAATAATGTTTGCCAAAGTGGTTTTGCCTAAGCCTGGAGGGCCGTGCAATAAAACATGATCAAGTGCTTCATCACGAAGTTTAGCCGCTTCAACAAAAACTTTTAAGTTGTCGAGTACTTTTTGCTGACCGGTAAAATCGTCGAAGTTTCGCGGACGCAAAACTTTTTCGATTTCACGCTCACCGGTTTGGTCATTCTCATTGTGTATGTCAAAATTTTCTTCCACTTTATCGCCTTAAAAATTCATTCATGGTTATCATTTTTGTGCCATAGAATTCCTTCATACTAAGTAAATCTTTATCTCCAGTAATTAAAAAATTTGCGTTACCCGAACGTGCCAATTCTAATAAAAAATTGTCCTTTTTATCTCTACAGGCATCAACTTTGTGCTTTACTTTTATTACTTCAGAAAACTTATTCATAATAGTAAATAATTCATTTATATCATCTTTCGAAAAATATCGCTTAAATTTCGGCCTACTTACAACTGCAATAAATTCCTCAATAAGCTCTCGACTAAAAAGTAAAACAACTTTTCGGTTATAGATAAGTTGTTCGAATTGGTCAAAGTTTTTTGAAATTAGAAAACTAATCCATAAATTAGTATCGACTATAATCCTCTTTGGTTTATTTGCCATTTCGAATAGCCCTTACTTTTTCAACTTCATTTGTGATTTCCTCCAAAGTAATTTTAGGGTTTTTTGATCGGATTTTATTTAATAACTGAATCAATTGATTTTTTTCATCAGGTGCGAAAGATATAAGCCTTAATTCAACTAGTTGTTTCAAAAGCTTTTCAGCCTTAGGATTAATAATATTTATTCTTACAGAGTTCATCTCGTAAAAGTACATTTTTTTTCCTAAAAATAAACTCCGGACAAGCTAAAGATTTAATCCTATATTAAAAATCCTTACTTTCATAACCATGAAAACCTTAATCCTGATAAGGCATGCTAAATCGAGTTGGGACAGCCCCTCGCTTTCTGACTTTGACCGTCCCTTAAACGAAAGAGGTAAAAAAAACGCGCCCTTTATGGGAAAACAATTGGATAAAAAGAATGAAACTCCCGACATGATATTTTCGAGTCCGGCGAAAAGAGCAAAAAGCACTGCGAAAAGAATAGCACGTGAATTGGCACAAGACGAAAATAAAATTATTTTAGTTGATGAATTGTATCATGCAACAATAAAAACCTGGCTTGATTTTGTTTGTGGTTTAAATAATAAATTAAAAACAATAATGGCTTTTGGTCACAATAACGGAATAACCGAATTTGCAAATTATTTAACCGGTGGCGATATTGCCAACATTCCAACATGTGGCGTTGTGAAAATAAATTTTAATGTTAATAATTGGGCTGAAATTAGTAAAGGAAACGGTGAGCTTGAATATTTTGATTATCCGAAGCAGTATAATGAGAATTTAGAGTAGTTTAGTGAAATAAATCAGGCCTTGTAGTTTAAAGGATAGAACGAAAGTTTCCGGAACTTTTGGTAGGGGTTCGATTCCCTTCAAGGCCACTTTAAAATATTTTGTTCATGAATAAACCTTCATTCTCGCAAAAATTGCGCTATCGTTTTGACAATACCATGAGCAAGGGCACTCCTGCTCTCATTATGTGGCTTGGTATACTGTCCTTAGTAGTAGTAATTATAGCCGCTGTTGTTTTGTATTGTTTTAAAATTTCGGGCGAGGGTGAGGCTCCTTTAAGTTTTGAAGAAGGTGCATGGCGCAGTTTAATGCGTACCATGGATGCAGGAACGGTTGGCGGTGATAACGGTTGGATATATCGTATTATCGGTTTAGTTGTAACCATTGGAGGTATTTTTATTTTCTCGGCATTAATCGGGGTGTTATCAAACGGCATTAACGAAAAACTGGAGCAGTTGCGAAAAGGAAAAAGTTTTGTGATTGAAAACAATCATGTTTTAATTCTTGGTTGGTCAAGTAAAATATTTACCATCATTTCTGAATTGATTATCGCCAATGAAAATGTAAAAAAACCGCGTATTGTTATTTTGGCCGACAAAGATAAAGTGGAAATGGAAGACGAAATTCGTGATCATTTTGAATCCTTAAAAAACATGAAGGTGATTTGCCGAAGCGGTAGCCCTAATGACATGAATAATTTAGCTGTAGTAAATCCACATGAAGCAAAATCCATTATTGTTCTTGCACCGGAAAAAGGGAATGCCGATTCACAAACCATAAAAACGATTTTAGCCATTACCAATAATCCGAATCGCAAAAAAGGAGATTACCATATAATCGCCGAAATTAAAAATGAAAAAAATGTTGAAGTAGCAAAAATGGTTGGTAAAGATGAATTGGAAATTGTGCTTACCGACGATGTGATTTCACGAATCATGGTTCAAACTTCAAGACAAAGCGGCTTAAGCATCGTTTACCAGGAGTTAATGGATTTTGACGGGGCCGAAATTTATTTCAATGAAGAAAAAGAAATTGTTGGAAAAACTTTTGGTGATGTTTTATTTACTTATGAAGATTCGGCCGTAATAGGTATTCAATTTGCTGACGGAGGGGTGAAAGTAAATCCGGATATGAATTATATTTTTCAAAATGGAGACAAAGTTATCGCAATTACTGAAGATGATGATACGCTTGTAGTGAACAAACAAACGAATCACCATATTGAAGAAAATTCAATTGTAAATATTCCTACTAAAAAACCTGATGCCGATAAAACTTTAATGCTTGGATGGAATAAACGCGCTTCATCCATAATTCGTGAAATGGATAACTATTCGGCTAAAGGGTCGGTTTTAAAAGTTGTATCTTCCTTTGAAGATGATGCTCATGAGTTAGAAATACTAAAACCAAAACTTAAAAATTTATCCTTCGAATTTTTACATGCCGACACTACAGCGAGTGAGGTTTTGGATAAATTAAATGTTACAAACTATGATCGTGTTCAGTTGTTGTGCTACAAAGACCAATTGGATTTGCAAGAAGCCGATGCGCAAACATTAATTTCCCTATTGCATTTACGCCGAATATCAACCGAGAAAAATAAAATCATCAATATTGTAAGCGAAATGCTTGATTTGCGCAATAGAGATTTAGCTGAAGTAACTAAGGCCGATGATTTTATTGTTAGTGATAAATTGATTAGTTTAATGATTTCGCAAGTTGCCGAAAACAAACATTTGATGCGTGTTTTTGAAGATTTGATGGACTCAGATGGGAGCGAAATTTATTTGAAACCGATTTCCGATTATATAAAAGCAGGATCGTCGGTTAATTTTTATACTTTATTAGAAAGCGCTAAACGAAAAGGTGAATCGGCTATTGGTTACCGAATTTCATCACAAGCTCATGATAGCAGTAAGGCTTATGGGGTAAAAGTAAATCCGAAAAAATCCGAAAAAATAACTTTTAATACCGACGATAAAATTATTGTTTTATCGGAAGATTAATGTGCCAGAATTTGTACTTCGCTTCCGCCCCACTCTAGCAATGTGAATCCGGAACGATTGAATGACGGAATTTTTTGACTTTTTAATTGCGTGCTCTCATCGCATTTACTCCAATACATGTATAAACGCAACATTGACTGTGGTTTTGGCTGAACATTGAGTTGTGCTATTGCATTATACTCTTCATTAAACACAAAATGCAATTTGTTGAAGGAGTTTGTTTTCATTCTTGGAACCCAATAGGTAATAAAATCGGCCGATTCTTTTGACGTAAGTCCGGCTAACGTTAGTTTTTCTTCAAAAAAACTTACCAATTCAGTTGAGGCAACAACAAATCCGTTTTCAAATTTATTTTCAGCTGTATTCATCTCCATTTTTCCTTCCCAAAACAAATAATTGTACGCTTTGCTTTTCACCTCTATCGTACCGCCGGATAAAACTTTACACTCCCAACCGTTGTTATACTGCGGATAAGTAAAAATAAGTTCACCAACGGGAAGTAAAGAAACGCGAACATTCATAACCGAATCAGAATACAAATAAATAACAGGCTTGTCGCAAATAACAGGATGTTTTGAAGATTCAAAAGTAACTCGTACTGTTGAATGAAATTGTGGTTTGATAATAATTGAATCGCTATATATTTCAAAAAAATCCTGATTGTAAAAAATTTGAAATTTATATTTTCCGGGTTTAACATACATTTTATAAATTCCGTTTGCGTCTGTTTTAAATGACGATTCTATCCCATTAATTGAATAGCTAAATGTTTTAAAAGGAATTACTTTGCCTGTAAACCCGTCCCACGTATTAAATTCAAATAAGGATTCTTGTTTGGTTAACGTTTTATCTTTTTCGGTTTTCTCAAGTCTTAAATTTGATCCTAATTTTTTCTCAATCAAATCGCTTCTGCCATTTATGATGCTTAATAGACTTAAAAACAATAAACTTTTCATACTTGTGTTTTTATAAAATACACCCTAAACGCTGTAAAGTTCATGGCATAAAAAGAGTTCACATGGCACCGTTTATTATTCGTTAACTTTGATTGATTATTAAGATTATCAAATTCGCAATTTAACTGTAATTTAGCCCTATGAAAAATTACATTTTAGGCTTTATTGCTTCTGTCATTTTGATTTCATGCGGTGAAACCAAAGTTTCTGAAAAATCTACAAAAAAATTAAAAAAAGAAATTGGTGATTCTGATTTGGTACAAACAATAAAACCCAATCTTTCATTCGATACCTTGTTAACCGATTACTCAAATTTAATTGCAGGATTGCCGGTAATAAAATATTTAAAAGATGTTCAGGAAAAAGACTATTACGCCGAACATTTAAAATTTACCGATACCGGTTGGAAATATACAACCGACAGTATGCTTAATCCAATCGCCTCATGGATTAATAAAGAAAAAATTACTGATGCAAGTGATACGGGTTTATGTTTTTATCCGTTATCGGGCCCCGATTTTTTATTTGGTAATGCGTTTTTTCCCAATGCGAAAAATTATGTTTTACTTGGACTGGAACCGAAAGGAAAAATGTGCAAGTTTGAAGAGTTAAAAGACGAATCGTTGAAACGTTATTTTGAAGGAATTCGAAAATCAATGAAATACTTAAACAAATCGGGATACTTTGTGACTTCGCACATGAGCGGCGATTTTACCAAGGCGCATTTAAACGGAATGGTACACATGATGCTATACATGATGGCGCGTACCAAGCATAAAATTTGCGATATATACAATGTTTATATTGATGCTAACGGTAGCGCCGTAAAAATGAATGATACGGTAAAAGTGCCAGACACAACAATTACGGCAGTTGCAATTGAATTTTTATCACCTAACATGAAAATGAAAAAATCAGCTTTTTATTTTAAACTTGATGCAAGCGACGAACATTTAAACAAACATCCTGAATTCAAAAAATTTATTGATGGTTTTGGAAACAATAGAACGGCTTATATGAAAAGTGCCAGTTGCGTATTGCAAAACACCAATTTTGCAGTAATGCGAAAGTTGGTTTTAAATAGTGAAAAAATTTTGCAAGACGATACGGGAGTCCCTTACAAATATTTCGATAAAGAAAATTGTGACATTTCGTTGTATGGAAAATATTCAATGGTAATTGATGATTTAAGCTGGTGCTATCAAAAAGAATTGAAAAAAGAATTAGCGGAATCAAAAAAATACGGAAGATTGCCATTCCGAATTTCTTACATAGGAAATTATGGCGAAGGCGTATTAATTTATTGTAAAAAGAAAAAAAAGGCAGAACAATAATTCTGCCTAATTTTTTATTCAAATATCAGAGAGTTTACTTTTTATTTCGCGTTGCACATCATCGGCAGTAGAATTACTCATTTTCACATTTATATTTTTTTCATTTGCGGGGTTAATTACTTTGACAAATTTGGTAATGTTCCCTTTCTCATCTTTGTGAAAAGCTACCAGAACCGCAGTCTCATTCTCGGCAACATTCGAAAACTGAATGCTTTTTCCATCGGTACACAAGTAGCCCGGTAAAACTGATTTTCTCTTTCCGTAAACCAACATGACATTAGCAAATTTTGGAAAATCGCCACCAATAACTACATCGGTTAATTTTTGATCTTCGTCAAAGGCATCGCAATTAATCCAACCGAAATCATTCAATTGTAAATCGTACGATTTTAGAGAATCTTTTCCTTCATAGGACATTATACCAAACCCACCTTGATTCATATTATTTAGACGTTTCTTTTTCCAGTTTTTATCGTAATTAAGATTAGACTCGTTTACATTACGGTAGTCGGAGTTAACATTTAATTCTTCAGTATTTTCACGGTTTACAATGTCTTGTGATTTTACTTGCAAATTATTAATTGTTTTTTCACCCTGAATTTCTCCTCTCACCGAACTTAAACTTGCCGTAAAAACTCTACCGTCTTTTTCTTCGCGCCAATCTAAACTACCGTTTTTATTCACAAATCCTGTAAACACTTTCATTTTTTTCACCTCACCTTCGCGAGCTACATTTATATCGTAATGCATTCCGGGTTTTAAAATTAATTCTTCACCATTGCAGGAAACACCAACGTGCCACATGCCGCCGGTTTGTAATTTTTTACCACCGCTTGTAGTACTCATTCCTTTAATGGCCATTGCAGCCAAATCACCATACTCAGCTACACTTACATCAATTTGATCGCAGTCGCAAGGTTTACCGTTTTTATACATTAATGCGTTTGCAGGAATGGTAATATTTGTACCTGAAGCTAAAACAACATTCATTTTTTTCTTCGAATCCATTGCAAATTTTTGCTCTTCTTTGTTATATGTGGCATCAAAACGGTAAGATGTTTTTGCACTTGGGTTTACTTTAGGACGTAAAAAAATAAAAGAAGTTAATGCTTTTTTTGCCATGAATCCGCGATAATAATACGAATTTAAATCAGGTGAACGAACTGTATGTGGCGTAGTAAATGGCACCATTTCGGCATAATATTCATCGCGCGATATGTTTTTTGAATAAACATGGTTAATAAATGATTCGGTTCGTTTAAATGAAAGCTGTGCGCGGTCAAATTCTTTCATTTGTTGCTCTTCATCGTCAAGCATTGTAAATTTTATTGATTCACCGTTTGGAATAACGGCATAAACGCTATCAATAAATTTTTTTTGGCTGTTATTTAAAATAAACTGATTGGTTGTCCAATGAAAAGGAATTGTTGCTATGGGCCTTTTTCGCTGTGCCGAAACATTAAGCAATGTTGTGCTTCCAACTACGCTTAATAAATAGATTTTTATCTTCATAAAGTTTGGTTTTTGAATACTTCTTGAATCTGTACAATTGCAAACCGAAATGGTTCAAGCGGTTTTAATTGATACTAAAAAGTAATGAATGTGTTTTTTTAAATGATTTGAAATTAACGAAAAACAAATTTTGGATTTAACAGTTTTAACAGATTTTTAGGAGATTAATGGAACGCAAATGACACAGATCTTTAAGATAATCGCTGGATTGGATTAGACTTAAAAAATGACTTTTCATCAAACCGAAAAACATCTCTATCCAGTTGAATTCTTTTTACTCACAGATAACACAGATTTAATTGTGAATTTCTTTGCGAACTCTGCGTATATTTTCTTTGCGTGCTCCGCGGTTAATGAATTTCTATGTTTCTACGTGGTATAAATGTAACTATAAATCACTTTTCTCTCACTAACTTAATCGTACTTTCAAAATCCCCACTCTTGTATTTTAAAATATATACGCCGGTAGCTAAAGCAAAACTATGCGGGTTTACAGTTAACGAATGTTTACCCTGTGCTTGAAATGTTTCGTAACTAAAAAATGTTTTTACTTTTTTGCCAAGCACATCATACATTAATAATTCAGCCTGCATGTTTTCTCGCACTTCATATTCAACTGTAAAAGCATCTGAAAACGGATTTGGATACACTAAAATTGAATTTTCGAATTCTCTAAAATACGCAGTAAAAACATCGTTAGTATCAATGTTCAATGTAATTACTGTGTCCGTATTTTCAGTTGTAATTATATTGTCAGATTTCCAATATAAAAATTTATATCCGGGGTTTGAACGTATGTGCATTGTTACCGGTACGCCATCAAAATAAACGCCGCTCCAAGGTAACGGGGTGGGCACTATTGTAGATATTTGTACAATTCCGGCTCCGGCAGGTTCAACATTTAAAGTAACATCAACTTGCTTCGCTAATCCAAATTGTTGCTGAACATAATTTCTGGCAATGCTTTGGCGGTTATTAGTAAACAATTGCAACGAGTCAATTTGTATTTCCCATTCAGGAACATTGTTCGAACGACCAATGTAACCGGGCATTGGACTTGTACCGCTCCAACGCGTAAAATGTCTTGACATTTCGGGTAACATTTCATCATGAATTCCCATTGCCTTATTGTTAATAACCGAAGGTGTAAAAATTGTATTCATTAAATCAGCATAACGATTAACAAAATAATTTTTGAATTCAGTATTGTTCAACAAAGAATTAAGCATTGCCGAGTGCGGATTATAATTCGGAGGATTAATTGCATTGGACAACATGTTGGTAGTGTCACTTCCGCCAAACGACGGCAAAAATCCTAATGAAAGATCGGTGTCCCACAACATATATCGCCATTTTGTAACGGGTTTATTCGATCGCCAAAATTTAATGTTGTTTGTATAGGTCCCCAACCAATCAATGTTTACAACGTACGTTTCTATAGCAAAGTAATCGGCAAAATTTTCGATATCCAGCATTGCCTTCGCCGAATCATAATTTGCAGATAGGCTCATATCGTTAGTTGATATAAATGAAACCATATCCAAAAATCCCTTATTGCTTCCTGAAATAATAGAACCGTCAAACTCAAGAAAATCCAGTTTATCTTTTGAAAAACCGGTATTGCTCTCAATATAATTCTCATCTTGCTTTTCTCTTAGTTCATAAACGCCCCAATACATTCCGTTAATAAATAAAACGCATGGCCTTCCATCCATCACTTCAACTTTACACATTTCCTGTACCGATTTTTGATTTAATCGATCACGAAAATGACAAGTGTTCCAATCACTTCCTGCATTACGAATATTAAATGAACGATACGATGTTATATTCGGCTTATCAGGAAACAATAAATAGTTTACATCGGTACCACCGTAATTATCTTTTGCTTTCACTGTAAATCCGCGTTGTGGCCAAGATTTTGAAAAATTACCTTGTATTTTAATTCCACTCGAAATTTCAAATTGAGCTGCATTATTTTCATCAAAATATTCAATGTTAGCAGGTCGTTCCCATCCTTGCCAAAAATTTGCGCCTTGATAAGGTAAATTCAAAGAGTCGGCATTTGGGCCCATTTCATAAATTCCATAATTGTAATCAAATAAATTGTAATGATCGCTGGTTAATGAAATAACAGGAAGCGTAATATTTTCGTTAATAAAATATGAGTTGGTAGTAATTGTTGCCGGTAAAAAAACCGGGTTCGAAGGAAAAACTTTTGCGCGTAAAACAGTATTTGCACCAATTGTTAAAGGGGCTGTATAAATCGACGAAAACAACGTAGGTTCATTACCGTTAGTTGTATAACGAATGCTGCCCGGAGTAACAGATGAAATTGAAACCATTTGTGTTGTATTGTAAAAACCGGCGGCTAAATTAAAATTTGCAGGAGCACCGTAATCCAAATAACAAGCAGAAGGATTATTGGTGGTATCGGGTGTAGAAATATCAAACAAACACCAATTGGTACTGCCATCGGGACTTCTCCCGCGTGAATCGCTCATTTGCATTGGACCAATATTTACCGAGTCAATTACCAATCCTGTCGGATTTTTTAAAATTAACGATTGGCCTGATGAATGCAAATTAAAATTCGTGTGCAAACGAATATCAGCCGGAAATGGATAATACGTAACAGTTGTACTATTTACGCCAATAAGAAAATAAACGATAGAAGATAAATCATCGAGGCCGCCCGAATAATTATGTGTTTGTATGGTTAAAACATTATTGCCGGGTTTAAGTGCCGAGTCAACCATTTCGGGAGAGATAAAAAATGCCGCCGAAAAATTTCCTGTACTGTACAACTGCGCTTCATGTTCATCGTACGCGCTTACATTATAAGCCGGGCTATCGCCCTGTACACCTATACCGTATCGCGCAATTTCAACTCCATTTAAATAAGCAACAAACGCATCATCAAAATCCAACAACAAGGCGCAAGTTGGAATGATGGAAGTATCGGCAATGAAAAAACTTTTACGCATGTAAATAGACCAGCAAGGAGGAACAACAGTACTGTCATCACCATCGCCATAACCAATACCCCCCGCACCGGTTAACCACGAAGCGTCGTTAAAGGTAACATCGCGCCACGTTGGAGGCGGATTGGTAGTGCCAATAAAATATTTCCAGGGATTATTGGCAAAAACCGGCACTTCCCAATGATCAAACCAAGTTTTACGATTTTTTTCGGAAGCGAAAACAGTCAAAAATTCGTTAGGCTGTATAACTACACTCGGAAAACGCCAATCTTTTGATCCGGTACTTTCTCGATAACGAATCGTATAATCTTGCAAATTTATTGGCGATGCGGTTGTGTTGTACAATTCAATCCAGTCTTCCTGATCGCCATCTTCATCCACGTAACCCGGTGTACTTGCACTTGAAACCTCATTAATGAGAATTTGTGCTTGTGAATTAGAAACCAAAAAAATTAATATTACAATTACAATCCTCATTTTTAATTAGTAAATAAAGTTACACTAATTTGAGAAATGAAGTAATAGAATTCCTTATATTTTAAATAGTAATGTGTTAGTTTTTACAATTGATTACCATTTGGTTAGAAATATTTTCATCCCATTAAGGAGACCTTTTCTTAATTTAACCATTAACGTATACACAACATGATTTTTTATGCGTGACGAAGAAATTATTCAACTCCTTAAAACAAAACAAGAGCACAAAGCCTTTGTAAAACTTTATGGCTATTTACCGGTAGTGCAAAAATACATTTGCGCAAACGGCGGTAAAAAAAATGATGCCGTAGATGTTTATCAGGATGCACTTGTGATTTTGTGCGAAAAAATTGAAGCTGAAAATTTCAAACTCACTTCTTCATTAAACTCATTTGTATTTGGTATTGCACGCCTTCTTTGGCACGAAGAATTGCGCCGACAAGGAAAAATGAATTTGGTTTCGGCAGAAAAAGTTGATTTCATTACCGATGAAGATTTGAACCTTGAAGATCGAGAACTAAAAAATGAAAGAGCGCAATCGGCTTTGGCAGAACTTGGAAAAAGATGTTTGCAATTACTTCAACTGTTTTACGGCGAAAACAAAAGCATGAAAGAAATTGCCGTAAAAATGGGATTTGGCGGCGAAAAAATTGCAAAAAATCAAAAGTACAAATGCCTTGAAAAAGCGCGAGAAAAATACATGTTGTTGCAAAAATCAAAAACACATTAATACAATTGTATGCGTAAAGAATTAAACAACATTGAAAAAATTGAGAAGTATTTACTCAATGAATTAAGCGCCGAAGAAAAACACGAATTTGAAAAAGCAATGGCTGAAAACGCCGAGTTAAAAAATGCAGTTAACGCACAAAAAAATATTACGCGTTCGCTTCGAAATTCATATTTAAAATCAACTGCCAAAAAATCGTATTCGAAATACCGTTTCAACAAGAATATATTTAAAGGAGGCGCAACAACCGTATTAATAACATTTATTGCTGTTGGTTCTTTTTTTACTTATTCCTATTTCAATTCTAATTCGCAGAATAATACAAACGAATTACCTGAGTTGAATGAGAATGGCGAAAAATTTTGGGCCGATGCCGACAAACAAGTGCCTTATGCTTTTTTTGAAATTAATACTGAAAAGGATACGGTAATTGAAACGGAAGGCGGAATTGTTTTGGCCATTCCCGCTAATTGTTTCATGGATGAAAGCGGAAAAACAGTTAACGGTAAGGTGAAAATTGAAATGAAAGAAGCATTAACAGCACAAGAAATTTTAAAATCGGGGTTAAGTACAAAATCAGGAAACGAATTATTAGAAACCGGCGGCATGTTTTATTTTAATGCACGGCAAAATGAAAAAAGTTTGAAAATTAATTCTGCCAAAGGAATTCATGCCGAAATTCCAACCAACGAAATAAAAAGCGACATGATGTTGTACGAAGGCGCTCGTAAAAATGACGGCACCATTGATTGGATAAAACCTCAACCTTTAGAAAAATTCTTAACTACTGTGCCTATGACCTCGCTTGATCTTTATCCTCCCAATTACATCGACTCGCTTGCCGCAATGGGAAAAGATTTTCAAAATAAAATATATACCGATAGTTTGTATTTTTCCTTTGCGAGATTGTGGTCAGAAACGGACTCAAGTGCGGGTGCTACAACGGGTAATTGGAAAAATGTTGCCATTAAGGAAATAGAAAATGATGTTGTAAGTTCAAATTACAATTTTACGAGTAAGGATAAAAACATAACTAATTCCGTTACTTACCAGGGTAATGATACTTTACAACGCTTTATCAATCATAAAATATCGCAACAAATGTTTGACTATTATAAACGTAAAAATTGTACAATTAGCTATGCGGAAATTGGCGGAAAAACAACGACGACGATTGTTTTCCCGAATACAGCAACTTTTAAGGCCTCAACAAAAGATACTGCTACTTTGGACGCATTAATTGGAATTAATCCGGCTAAAGTACAAGCCATTTGGAATGCAAAATTTGACAATACGCTTTTAGCCACAAAAGCATTTGAAGAGCGCATGCGATGGATACATCATAGTTGTAACAATAATGTGTTGGATATTTATGTCAATAATTTGGACAAGAAATTATGTACGCTTGATTCCTTGGCTGCAAATACAACAACCTACCATAAAGAAAAATTTCTTGAATTTGCGCAACGTGGTGAAGGAAGGGTGCAAACCGATAAGCCACATTTTGAAAAATTGAAAAAATATTATGCGCAACGCGAAAAATTATTTACCGAAGCAGCCAACAAAACTGCGATTAAGCATAATCAAAAGCAAATAGAGTCGGCCGAAAAATTCAGAAAAGAGAGTGAGAAGTATTCTATGAAAGACTCGCAAAATAAACAAAATGCTTTCGCAGAAGAATTCGAATTGAATTATGATGATGCTTGTCGCCAACTCGGTTATATACGCATAAAAACTCCGCCAAAAGCGGTTTATACAGTTACGATTACGAATCCGGGATGGAAAAATTTAGATCGCGCTGTTCGCGAATCACTTTTAGCACGAAAAACCATGAATTATACCGATCCCAATAGTGGAAAAACGGCCACCATTAAGTATCAAAAAATTGAAGTGAAGGTGAATGAACGAGAAAATTACGATGCTTGTTTTGTGTATTTGATTCCCGATAAAATCAACTCCTATTTTAGGATGGAAGAAAAGGAAAATGTTTTTTCGGAAAAATTAAATGAGTTATTGAATTACGAAATGGTTGTGGTTGCATTTAAGAACAAACAAGCGTTTTATTATTATGACAAACAAGTTTCGCCAAAAAATTATACGGTTTCACCGGAACAAATTGAGAGTGAAAAATTGGATCAAAAATTAAGTTTATTAAATAAAAGCGGGCAATCGCAAACCATGATTGAGGAAGTGGCTTACCGTTACACCCAACAAAAAGAAAATCTAAGAATTAAGAAGGAAAGCAATGACTTGTATTTTACCATGAGAATTGGTGCTGTTATTTTTCCTTGTTATGCAGGGAAGTATGTAGATTTTTCGGCGCTCAAACCTGGAATAAAAATGAACTATAAAGAATAACTTAATTCAATACTAAATTTTGGCAAGTTGCTTCGCCGTATTTTATTTTGAAACAAAGTATCAATTTTAAGAAAGGGCTCGCAATGAGCGTAGGGCTAAAAAAAAATCCCCAACCGTTTTCGATTGGGGATTCGTTATAAAAAAAAATAAAAAATTAGTTCTGTAAATTTTTTGCTTCGATACTAAGTGTAGTATGCGGAACAAGTTTTAAACGCTCTTTATTGATTAATCTTCCTGTTACACGACAAACACCATACGTTTTATTTTCAATGCGAATTAACGCCGCTTCCAATGATAAAATAAATTTTTCTTGTCGGCCGGCTAATTGTGCAGTTTCCTCACGACTCAAAGTTTCACTGCCGTCTTCCATCATTTTAAAAGTTGGCGACGTGTCATCAGTACCATTGTCACTGGTATGTGTTAATGAACTGCGCAACATTTCCAAATCCTTACGCGCTTCGGCAAGTTTTGATAAAATAATTTCTTTGAACTCTTTCAATTCATCATCACTGTAGCGCGTACGTTCATCAACTTTTCCGGCTTTAGTATGTAACGTTGCTTTTGTTTTATTCAACAACATAGTAAGCGGCTTTACCGTAGGCACCGGAGGTTTTGGTAAACTTTTTACATCAACTACTTTACGCAAAATGGATTGAGCCTGGTTTCTTGGTTCAGGTCTTTTGTTTTCAGATCTCGCAGGTTTTGTTTCAGTCTTTTTTACTTCCGGTTTTGAAATTGGTTTTACCTCGGCTTTCGCAGGTTTAACTTCTGCTTTTTTTGCAACAGGCTTAGCAACTGCTTTTACAGGCTTAACTGCTTTTTTTGCAACCACTTTTTTAGGAACGACTTTCTTAACTGCTTTTTTTGCAACTGCTTTTTTTGGCGCAACCTTTTTAACAGGCTTTTTTGCAACTGCTTTTTTTACAGGTTTTTTAACTGCTTTTTTGGGCGCCATTTTTTTTGCAGGCTTTTTTGCTGCCTTTTTTGGCGCAGGCTTTTTTACTGCTTTCTTAGCAGGTTTAGCCGCTTTTTTATTTGGTTTCTTTTTCGAAGCCATAAGGTTTTCTTTTATTGTTTTAGCAAGTGTTTAAAAGGGATATTCACAGCTTCCCTTTCAAAACCGCGCAAATATATCAAATTAAAAAGGAGTTAACCCGTAAATGAAAAATAAAAAATTTAAGCCGTTATTTACTAATAATCAATTATTTATAATTAAAATTATGCTTTTTTAAGTTCGGCTTTGGTCAGTAATCCGTCCTCAAGATCGAGTTCATGGGCATTTTTACCCAGTTCATCTACTAAAACAAGACTGTTAGCGAGTACCTCGTTACAGATATATTTCATGTTGTGGTCAACAGCCTCAACCAATTCATTTTGATGCAATAGTTTAATGTCAATTTTATCGGTCACTTCAAAACCCGAGTCCTTCCTTAAGTTTTGAATTCTATTTACCAATTCACGGGCTATGCCTTCGTTTTTCAAAACACGTGTTATGTTTATATCCAACGCAACCAAAAGCCCGCCCTCGCTTGAAACCACCAAGCCTTTAATGTCGTTTGTAGAGATTTCAACATCTTCTAACGTTACAACCACTTCTGCAGAATCAACCGTTAAAGTAAAGGATCCGTTTTGTTCGATGGAAGAAATTTCATCGTTACTAAATTTCGAAATCGCATCGGCAATACCTTTCATCAGCTTACCATATTTTTTACCCAAAGTTTTAAAATTCGCTTTTGCGGTTTTAACAAACATGGCATTAGCAGCACTTACCAATTCAATTTCCTTCACGTTTACTTCCGATAAAATTAATTCGCTTACCGCTTTAATTCTACGTTCAAAATCGGGATTTATAACCGGAATAATTATTTTTTGTAAGGGTTGACGAACGCGTAAATTTTCTTTTTTGCGTAAACTCAACACCATTGATGAAATTTTTTGTGCTAAATACATTCGCTCTTCCAAATCAACATCAATTAATTTTTCATTTGCCGTCGGAAAAAAAGATAAATGCACCGACTCTGAATCGTTTTTTCTTGTTGCATTATTTAAATCGCAAAATAAACGTTCGGAATAAAACGGAGCAATCGGCGATGATAAAACAGCAATCACTTCTAAACAAGTGTACAATGTTTGGTAGGCGGCTATTTTATCTTCGGCGTATTCGCCTTTCCAAAAACGACGACGACATAAACGCACGTACCAATTGCTTAAATGATCAATCACAAATTCTTCAATTCTACGCCCGGCATTTGTTGGATCGTAATCGGCATAATCGTCATCCACTTTTTTAATGAGTGAATTTAATTTCGATAATATCCAACGATCAATTTCAGGTCTTTTTTCAATCGGAATTTCATTTTCTGAAAAACAAAATTTATCAATGTTTGCATACAGCGCAAAAAAAGCATACGTATTATACAATGCTCTAAAAAATTTTCGCTGTGTTTCAGCTAATCCGTCAATATCAAATTTTAAGTTGTCCCAAGGCGGAGCATTCGTAATCATGTACCATCGTGTGGCATCCGGCGAATATTTTTCAAGCGTCGAAAACGGCTCAACTGCATTTCCCAATCGTTTACTCATTTTTTGTCCGCTCTTATCTAAAACCAATCCATTTGAAACAACATTTTTATACGCAATCGAATCAAAACACAAAGTACCAATGGCATGAAGCGTATAAAACCAGCCTCGTGTTTGATCAACGCCTTCTGCAATAAAATCTGCAGGGTACATTTTATGCTCGTCAATGAGTTCTCTGTTTTCGAACGGATAATGCCATTGTGCGTAAGGCATTGAACCGCTGTCAAACCAAACATCAATCAAATCCAATTCACGTTTCATTGGTTTTCCGGTTTCAGAAACTAACGTGATGCCATCTACGTAAGGCCGATGTAAATCGAACACTAAATAATTTTCATCGCTAAAATTACCGGGAATAAATTTCAATAAAGGATTTTCTTCCATTATTCCTGCCTTTACCGATTTTTCACACTCGGTTTTTAATTGTTCCATACTGCCAATGCAAATTTCTTCACCGGTTTCGCTACGCCATATCGGGAGTGGAATTCCCCAATAACGTGAACGCGATAAATTCCAATCGTTCGCATTTTCTAACCAATTTCCAAATCGCCCGGTTCCTGTACTTTCAGGTTTCCAATTTATTGTTTTATTCAATTCAGTCATTCGATCACGTACTTCTGTTATGCGAATGAACCAACTGTCGAGCGGATAATACAATACCGGTTTATCGGTACGCCAGCAATGCGGATAATTGTGCTCATATTTTTCTTTTTTGAAAAGCTTTCCTTCGTTTTGTAATTTTAAAATGATTCGCTCATCAACACTTAAATAATTAAGTTTAGAAGTATCGGCAATTATTCCTTTTAATCGTTCACGTTGCAGTTTTGTTTCTTCCGTTTTTTCATTCTCGGTTAAATAAGCTTCCTTTACATATTCGCCTCCAAAACCAAAAACAGGGTCGTTTAGATGAGCGGTGAATTTTCCGCGTAAATCAACTAACGGTCTTGGCACTCCTGCACTATCCAATACCAACAAGGCGGGTACTCCTGCTTCTTTCGCAGCGCGCATGTCATCGGCACCAAAGGTTGGTGCAATATGCACAATTCCTGTTCCGTCATCGGTGGTAACAAAATCGCCGGCAATTACACAAAATGCTTTATCGGCATTTTCATAAGGTAATGCGTATGGTAAAAGTTGTTTGTATTTTATACCAATCAATTCTTTTCCTTTAAACCTATTAATGATTTTATACGGAATTAATTTATCGCCGAATTTGAAAGAACTAAAGTCAAGTTCAAGACTCTTAGCCTCAAAATATTTAGAAACTAAGTTTTCAGCAAGAATAACAAAACAATTTTTTCCTGAATAAGTATTAAAGGTATTTACTAAAACATAGTCAATTTCATTTCCAACGGCGAGTGCTGTATTTGAAGGAAGCGTCCACGGTGTTGTTGTCCAAGCTAAAAAATACACTTCGCTTTGTACATTTTCAAAAAACGAATGGCTAACTGCTTCAAACATTGCAATAGCACTGCTGTCTTTTACATTTCTGTATGCGCCGGGTTGATTAATTTCATGTGAACTTAACCCCGTTCCTGCGGCAGGAGAATACGGTTGAATAGTATAACCTTTGTACAATAAATTCTTTTCATGAATTTGCGATAATAAATACCAAACTGTTTCAATGTACTTATTTTCGTAAGTAACGTACGGGTTACTCATGTTAACCCAATACCCCATTTTTTTTGTTAAATCATTCCATACATCGGTGTATTTCATTACAGCTTTACGACATGCGGCGTTATATTCATCAACCGATATTTTTTTACCTATATCTTCTTTTGTTATTCCTAACTCTTTTTCTACACCCAACTCTATTGGCAAACCGTGCGTATCCCAGCCGGCTTTGCGTTCAACTTTAAATCCTTTAAGTGTTTTATACCGACAAAAAATATCTTTGATTGCGCGTGCCATTACGTGATGTATGCCGGGCATACCATTTGCGCTGGGAGGACCCTCAAAAAAAACATAAGACTTTGCATCTTTACGAGTAATAATACTTTGATTAAACGTTTTTTCTTTTTCCCACTTCTCTAATATTTCCTTCGAAACAGTAGTTAAATCAAGTTGCTTGTATTCTCGATAAGATGATTCCATGATGTATCAATAACAGTTTGCGAATTTATGTAAAAATGATGTTTCAGCGTATCTAATATTTAAAAATCAGAGGAAAAAACACTTATTTTGTGATTGAAAATAAAAATTTCTGTTGATTCAACGGTTTTATATTTATACATTTAGTATAATTGTACAACTTTATTACCAATGACAAATCTCGAATTTTTTATAAAAGTTTGTATTGCGTTAATCATAATCATGATATTGGCTCAGTTATTTGGTCGATTAATTGGATTTATTGGTCAGCCACGTGTAGTGGGTGAAATGATTTCAGGTGTAGTATTAGGGCCTACATTAATCGGACATTTTTTTCCTGAATTTACAGCCGTGGTTTTTCCAAAAGAAATTATGCCCTCTTTATTTATTATTAGTAATATTGGTTTAAGCATTTATATGTTTTTAGTTGGTGCAGAAATTGATTTCAAAAATTTTACTAAAAAAGCGGTAAAAGATTCCGCTTTATTATCTGTTGCGGCAATAGTAGCGCCATTTGCGTTAGGAGCAACTGCCGGTTATATGTTTGGTGAAACCATCAATACTAAACGAATTGATGATCTTTCCTTTATAGTTTTCTTGGGAGCATCAATGGCAATTACTGCTTTTCCAATGTTAGCGCGAATTCTACAAGAACGAAATATAGTTAATACGCGAATTGGAATATTATCTCTCCTTTCGGCAAGTATTCAGGATGTAGTAAGCTGGATTTTTTTAGGCATTGTTACAGCAATGGCAACAACCGGAAATTATACCAACATCATTTTAATGGTTGCTGGCGCAGTAGTATTATTAATTGTTTTATTATTGGTTGTTAAACCTCTGCTTCGACCATTTGCGCAAATGGTAAACGACGAAACCAAAATTGAATCCACTCTTTTTGGAATTGTATTGCTGTTGTTGTTAACGAGTGCACTTATAACGGATTATTTAGGATTGTATTCGGTCTTTGGTGGATTTATGTTAGGTGTTTCGTTGCCGCGTGAAGGAAAATTTATTGAGGCAATAACCATTCGGCTAAAAGATTTTACAGTAATGTTAATGTTACCTGTATTTTTTGCCTTTTCGGGATTAAACACCAATATTTTAAACTTAAGCGGAAACTTATTAATGCCAACCATCATCATTGTTTTATTTGCTTTTGCGAGTAAATACATTAGTGTAATGTTAACCATGCGTTTTGCTTCGAAATTCAGTTGGCGAGAAGCTTCTGCAATTGGCAGTTTAATAAATGCGCGCGGACTAATGGAATTAATCATTGCAAATTTAGGATTGATGTATGGATTAATTGATAAAAACGTGTATTCAATTTTGGTTTTAATTGCAATAACATCAACATTAGCCGCATTACCGGCTTACGATTTAAGCATGGGTAAAAAATCAAAAATTCGCTAATTGACCCATTGGTGTTTAATCCTGTTTATTTTGTAAAAAAATTTTAACGCTAAATTTATTTCACGCCAATTGATTAAAGTTTGAATATTGGTTACTTTTTTTTTTTAAATTAATATCTTAAATAAAAACATCACATTCGCAATAATCTAAAAACATTAAAAAACGGATTTCAACACTGTTTATACAATTTTTTGCAAGAAAACATTTGCTTCTAATTTAATTAAAGTATTAATTATCAATTATTTATTCATGATTTTTGAAAACTAAAAGCATTTAGGAATCTAACTTTAGCCGATTATTGTGTGAAATTTTAAGGCATTTAACAGTAAAATCAACCCTTATCAATAACTGAATTATTACATTTGACCGCTGTTACTAAATTGTTTTAGTAAAATTAGTGCGTTTTCCGTAAAATCGGCGCTTTTTACAACTTTACCTTACTATTGAAATTTTGTAAAACAATAAGTTAAAACACGAAATCTAAATTGTTTTAGTTAAATAAATAAAAAAAATTGGTATGACTTATTTATATTTTTTGAAAAGCCATTTTGCAAAAATTTTAATCGCAATTTATTGCTTCGCCACTATTATTGAAGTTAAAGCACAATGCGGAGCAGGAACTTTAGGCGGAGCATTAAGCCCTGTTCCATCCGCTGCATACCAAACCATGAATGTTACAACAGGAAACTATTACACATTTGTTGTTGCAGCCGGTTGTATGCCTACTTATGATTTTTCCTTTTGCGCAGCAGATGGAAGTAACGCGGCATTCGATTCTCAAATTACAATTCTAGACAACAGCGGTGCTTATGCGGGCGGATATAGCGATGATTTTTGCGGATTGCAATCACATGTTACATGGACTGCCCCTGCTGCCGGTACTTATAGCGTTCAAGTAAACACCTTTTTTTGCTCAAACGGATCAACAGCCCTTCTCGCTTATAAAGTAACTGTTCCGGCAAACATGACTTTTTCATCTTCAACAGTTGCACAAGCATCGGTAGCCCCTGTAACAAAATGTGATCTTGATCAGGAAATTATAAGTGTACAGGTTGTCACCTCAGGAACCTGTTCACCAATGGCAATAACCCAATTTCAATTGGGTACCGGTTTAAGTACCGCTCCTTCATTAAGTGATGTTTCAAAAATTCATATCTATTATACAGGCACTACATCTACTTTTAGTACAACCTTTGAATTCGTACCCGGAGGCACAGTTCCCTCAGGAGGTACAAACACCATTAATGGAAACCAAACACTCACATCCGGAACAAATTATTTTTGGATTGCTTACGACATAAGTCCTACCGCAGTTACCACTAACGTTGTTGATGCATCCTGTTCGCAAATTACTGTTGGGGGAATAAATCGCATTCCTACTACAACGAGCCCCGCCGGAACAAGAACTATTAATACCTGTTCTGCTTATCCGGTAACAAGTGCACTCGGATTAAAACATTGGGTAAAATCAGATGTTGGAATAACATTAACGGGTGGAAATGTTAGCGCTTGGGCCGATCAATCGAGTTCTGCCATTACAGGAAGTTTAAATCAGGCTACTGCTGCAAATCGTCCAAGTGTGGCATCATCAGCAATTAATTTTCAAGATTATGTTCGCTTTGATGGCACCAATGATATTTTAGTTAGTGCAAATACCTTTGCCGGAAATTCATTATACAATACAACTGACAATACTGTTTTTATGATTAAAAATTACAAAAGCGGATTAGTAGATTACAAGTGGGAAACTGATCCTACAAATAGTTGGAGAATTGGAATGGAACTAATGGGAAGTGGCGCACAACGTATAGATTTTGTTGATGACAACGGCGGAGGTAAAAATGATTTAAGCACAACGGTTATTACGAATAAAGATGTATTGGTTGGATATGTGTCGGATGCCGGCACTATTTCATTAAAACTAAATGGAAACACAAACGCTGTAAAAACACATCCTTCATTGGTGTTTAATCCTCCTGCCGCTACATTAAAACCTTTAAACATTGGCGCAAATGATTTAGGAAATCCATTGTACTGCAATGTTGATATTGCTGAAGTAATGACTTACAATAAAAAACTTTCTTCTTCTGAGTCACGTCGTGTTGAATCATACCTAGCCCTTAAATATGGAATAACACTGTACAATAATCAAGGCACAGGTACTTCAATTATTTATATGGCGAGCGACGGAACGCAAATATGGAATAATAATACTGCTTATCATAATTATGTTATCGGTATAGGTCGCGATAACGCCGCCACTTCCTCAGGACTAAATAAATTAAAATCGACTAGTGTCGCTAGTTTAAATGGTTCGACCGATATTTTGACAATTGCCAACGGTGCAAGTTTAGCGGCACCTTCGGCATTCACTGCTGATAAATCTTTTTTCGTAGCCGGCACAAATGCATTAACACTTGCATCAACTACAACTTCAATTCTTGATTTGCCCGCAGGAATTGTTCGTCGTTTAGAGCGCGTTTGGAAAGGACAAGAAACGGGAACTGTAACAAACGTACGTATGCAATTCAACATGTCAACTGTACCCGGTGTAGGTGGAGTACTTGGCGCAAATGATCTTGCCAACGTACGATTGCTGGTTGATGCGGATGGCGTTTTTACCTCCGGCGCAACAGTAGTTGTTCCATCAACTTTTAATAATGTTACGGATTTGGTAGAATTTCAGTTTGATTTCACAGCGGGCACCGGATTTTATTTTACCATTGGTTCGGTTGATGCTTCAACAGCTCCGCTTCCGGTTGAATTAATTTCATATTCAATTTCCTGTAATAATAATGAAGCAAAATTAAAATGGACTACAGCAAGCGAATCGAATAATGCATATTATAGTATCAGTCGATCCGCTGACGCAATAAACTTTGAACTTTTATCAACGGTCATCGGCGCAGGATCTACATCTAACATGAGTCATTATTTTTACAATGATATTCAACCTTTAAATGGGACGTCATACTACAAATTAACGCAAACTGATTTCAATGGCGAAATGCGTGAATTGGGCGTTTTACCTTATTCTTGCAATAATTTAGAAAACAACGTTAACGTTTGGATTAATTCAAACGGAATGTTAAGCATTAATACTAACGTGTCGGGCGCTTATGTGTTTTCGATTTTTGACATAACCGGAAACTTAATTTATAAATCGAGTATAGCGCTTGACTCAGGAATTAGCAATGTAAACGGCCTAAACGGTCTTAAGTGCGCAAACGGTGCTTATTTAGTACGTATTCAATTCGGCGAACAAATCGTTACAAGAAAGGTTTACTTCGGGGAGTAATTTATTATCGATTTCGAATTTAATTTTGAGATACTATCTAAAAAATAAGTATCAATTTCGATAAGTTCTTGTTTGTCCTTTGAAAGAATATATAAGCATGGCGACATGAATTTAAGACCTTTTTTATTCAATGCGTTTGGGTCTTCTAAAAAAAAAGTAACATTTTCATTGGAGATATCATTGGAAATCGAATCATTGTTATTATATACGACAATAGATTTAACTCGTGTGGTAGATAAAAGTCTAATGCAATTTTCAAACTTTTCTTTATTACAACTCATACAAGTATTTTCTGTAAAAAAGTAAATATGAATAGGCGAATCGGAAACTTTTATTTTTTTTGATGCAAGGTAAGCTAGTACTTCATTAAACCTATGGTTAACTTCAAGAACATTGGTATGAAAAGGTTTGTTCTCAATTTCAGTATCTGAACATGATATAAGTAGCGAAGTGACCACAAAAAAGATTAATTTATTTTGTAACATCCAGTTTTAAAAAATAAAGTTTGTTCTCTTTCATATATGGAATTATCGTTCCCTCTTTTGTATCGAAGTGAATGCCCAAAAATTGCATTTCCGCTTCACCATAGTAATTTAATTTTTCATCGTAAAATAAAATAAATTGGCGCTTGTCATAAAATGAATTAAATTCATTCTTTTCGTTTTTTAGCGAGATTGGTTCATAATAAATTCTATAAAACAATTTTAACTTTGAATCGAATCCAAAATCTGTATAATAAGGATTAATAACGAATAAGTCGCTGAAATCTTGACTTGTGTAATCATTAACTTTGTCCCAATCGAAATTTTTCCAATCATGTTTTTGATGGCTTCCAAAATATATATTCTTTATTGTATTAAGCTTCGAATCATAAATTGTAATCGTATCAGAAGATTGAAAACCGTAATAAAAGGTGTGTTTTTTTAAATATCTGTCTACATTGAATGATGCTCCGTAATAATTTAGCAGGAAACTTTTCGGATAAGAAACGGGGATCGTATCTACGGAATTATTTCCTAAATTTAGCTTTACTTCAACAGACTTAGAATAGTACAATTTGTTTTTACTTCCAAAAGGGATGTTAGGGATAGCCGGCAACAAAATCGTTTGGTCATTGTTGTTTTCAATAATTGGTTTGAAGGTAGACTGCGAAATCAAAAAATAATAAGGCTGATTGTTGTCATTTATTTTTTTACTTCTTAAATAGCCTTTTGATCTCAAAAAAAAATGAATGTATTCTGAATCAAAAAACAATATTGTGTCGCGATATACAACGAATGAAGTTGAATTGTTCAGTTTGTCAGCTCCTAATTCAGAAAGATTCGCAAACGGGACATTATATATTATTTTTTTTGAATTTAAATCAACTTTTGAAAGGTAATTTGTAGCCTTGTGATAGAAATAAATAATGTTAAGAGAGTCTTGGACTTGGTAATTAAAGTTTAAAGCAACAAATGAATTTGGCAAATGAACAGAAGCGAGGGTATCATGTGTAAATTTTAGAAAATTAGGCTTCAAATCTATTCTTGGAGTATTCTTTTCAGGGGTAGAAGTACAACTAACCAACATGATTAAGATTACCCCAAAAATAGAATTTGGAATGCACATTTCAATTTTACTCTTTATTATCAACTTCATAGTATCCCTTAGCTTCTAACATTTTTCTACCATCATCACTTTTCCATAGTGCATTAAATTGACCGTAAGTATAATCCTCAAATACAAATGGATCTTGCGTTTCAGATACCCTAAATACGCATTGGCAAACGGTTTCCTTTGGACATTTTGATCCGTTAGGCGAACCACATCTTAATCCAAGGCAACCTCTTCCATTTGAATCGTAAATGGTACAAGTTTTATCATCGTACTTTTTAAGTGCTTCCCTTGTAACAAAGTTTCCTGTGGAGCCGCTTGTTATACTCGAAGACACTGGTTTCGGTTTTTCTTTTTGACAAGAAATCATGGTTGAAAAGCAAAATAATCCAACCAAAAGGTAAGTCATTTTTTGTTTCATATAAAAATAATTTAAATCTTACTCGTATGGCTTTTCAGTTCCGCCCCGTTTAAATAATAGTTTCTGGACTCTATCTGAATTCAAAATAATATTTTTTGTAAAAAAAAACTCTTCAATTAAGTAACAATTTATCGAGACTTATTAACACGTGTCGGGGCAAGATTATGATGAAAATACCAATTATTGGAAATAGGCATGTAATACCAAAAGTTTCTCATAATCAATCTTCTACCCTCTTTGCAAATAAACGACTAACTTTAGGCATGCAATTTCATTTACGTCCGGTTGAAGAACGTGATATTCCCAACATTTCAAAACTGGGTAATAACATCAATATTGCTCGTTTTTTAACGGGTCATTTTCCGCATCCTTACACTTTGGAAGCGGCTCAAAAATTTTATGAAATGGCCATTAACGAAAATCCGTATCGCCGATTAATTATTGACGTAAACGGTGAATGTGCAGGGGTAATTGGCGCTCATCCCAAAGAGGACATTCATGAAAAATGTGCCGAGGTGGGTTATTGGTTGGGAGAACCTTATTGGGGAAATGGGATTATGACCAAAGCTGTAAAAGAGATTTTTGCTTATACATTTATTCATTTTGATGTGGTACGTGTGTTTGCTCGCCCTTATTCCAATAATCCGGGTTCAAAAAAGGTATTGGAAAAGGCGAATTTATGTCATGAAGCCACGCTCAAAAAATCAATTTATCGTTTAGGAGAAGTATTGGATGAACATATTTTTTCACTTTTGCGCGATGATTTTTTTGATTGGGCAAAATTGGAAATTCGAAAAGCAAATGATTCAGATATTCCTTTTTTAAACGAAGAAATTAAAAACATGAATCTCGACGGTCGCGATTTTGATATTCATGAATTTACAATGGCTACCTTAAATAATAGTCGTGCCGCATTTGTTCGCGTAAAAAATCACGGCGACTGCAAAGAATTACTTTCGCTCGGCGTTAAACCCTTGGTTCGAAATGGGAATATCGGAAAAAAACTGGTTAATCATCTTCAGTCAGAAAATAACGAATTGTATTTAGCAACTGTTATTCCGAATTACTTTGAAAAATTAAATTTCAAATCGGTTAACGAATTTCCAAAATCACTTCATCAAAAAGTGAACGATTGTGCAACCAAACATCATGAAGAAAATATTTTCATTATGAGAAATGGGAATTTTTAAACACTCAAGAAATACTTTAAACGCAACTAACACAAAGAAATTCGCGCAAAGGGCACTAAGAAATTTTTATTTTTATCTGCGAAATCAGTGGTATGCGCGAGAGCCATTAAACTTAAATTTAATCTCTATTATCTGTGTGAACATAATCGGCGTTATCAGCGTTCCATCGATTTCCTCTAATCAACCTTAATCAACTTAACCGTTGTACTCGCATTTCCTTTTCTAAGCGTCAAAAAGTAAACTCCGTCAGCCATTTCTTTGGAAGGAGCAAATTGCAAAGTTTGTTTACCGTTAATGCGCAGTCCGTTAGTCAAACTCATTTCGGCAATATAATTTCCAACCAAATCGTAAGCGAAAATATAAAGCGGTTCATCTGTTTTGCTTTCAAGGGTTAAAATAAATCCTTCACTAAACGGATTAGGACTAACCGATGCATTGTTTAAAGCGGTCCATTCTTCAATTCCATTTACTGTTGTTCCATTTGCGTAAAGGTGATGTGCGTAAATGTGATTTGTTCCCGATCGTTTATCCATGAATGTAAATATTGCGCCGCCTGATTTGTCATCAGTATGCTTCACGTTAGTTTGATCTCCGACAGCATTACCCACCAATGCACCACTCGCTGCCCATAACAACGACCCTGATAAGTTAATGCGTTGCGCTCGAATATCAAAATTACCCAATGAAGAATCAGCAAAAGCAATGATTGCACCACCCGAAAAATCGGGAATAATATTAGGATTTAATTGATTATATACAGAATTACACACAATAATTCCGGATGGTCCCCACTGTGGATTACCTGCCGAATCCAATCGTTGGGCGTAAATGTCAAAATTTCCAAACCGATCGTCTTTCCATGTTACAATTAATCCATTAATACTCGCATCGCTGCAAATATCTTGGGCACTTTGTGTACCGGGTTGTACAACAACAGGATTTCCGTTGGCCGCCCACATAATGTTACCTGCCGAATCAACACGTTGCGCATAAATATCATATTTAGTTACAAATCGACCATCCACCCATGAACAATAAAATCCGCCGCTCAACGGATCAGGATCAATCTTGGGATTATTTTGTGTTCCGGTAACAATAGCAATATCTAAACCCGATGCTCCCCATAATAATGCGCCGGTTGAACTAACGTGCTGGGCATATATGTCGTAATCAATTCCGTTTCTAAAATCTTGCCAAACAATATAACAACCGTTTTTACCGTCTTCTTGTAAACGACCATTTACACGGCTTCCTGCCGCTAATGTTACGGGTAAACCGCCGGGTGTCCAAACAACATTACCATTTGCATCAATACGCTGGCACCAAACGTCCCATCCGCCACTTTGTTGTTCCCAACTCACAATTGCTCCATTGGCACCGTCGCTACATATTCTTTCGTTATGCTCACGTTCGGGTTTATTCGCTACTACAGCACCATTCGTCGTCCATAGTGCTACACCGTTAGAGTCGATGCGTTGCGCATATAAATCGCGTTCAATTCCACTTCGCCAATCACTCCAAGCAACTATACATCCGCCGTTCATATCGGTACACATTGCGGGAGTACTTTGATCGGCAGGATCGGTACAAACTCCAATTCCATCAATTGTCCATTTAACAAAACCATTTTTATCCACTCGTTGTATATACACGTCAGGTAATCCAGCACGATAATCTTTCCACATAATAAAAGCACCGCCTTTTTCGTCAGGTAGTATTCGCGGATCCACTTGTTTTCCTGAAGCTATGGTGCAAACCGCAACATTAATAGCGGGATTACTGCTCCATTGTGAATGAGCGATAAATGTTACAAAAACAAATGTTACCGTAAGGTTAAACGAAGTAAATATTTTCTTCATATGTGTAAGTTAAAATATTGGACAAAAGTTAAGAAGAATTTTTCATCAAACGTACATTGTCCTTAAATTTTAACGAAATAATTGCTCTATAAACGAAAAGTTCGATAAAAAAATCGTTTTTAGCGCTTCAGTAAAAAATTATCGCTTAATTGTGAATTCATCAGCATCTTTCGAAAAGGTGAATTTTTGACGAAAAGAAATCAGTTCGTCTTTGGTAATCGTGATTGACTTTACCCACGATTTTTTTTTCGGTCCTTGCAACAATATATTGCCGTATGAATCTGCAATAACACTTGCCCCTAAATGATCAATTCCGCGCCCGTCTTTTCCAACACGATTTATTCCTGCAACAAAACATTGATTTTCGATAGCGCGAGCAATTAATAAATTTTCCCAAGCTTTGGTGCGTAACGCCGGCCAATTGGCAGTGTATAACATCATATCAAAAATATTGTTCACGTTTTTACTCCATACAGGAAAACGCAAATCATAACAAACAAACAAAGCAATATTCCAATTTCTGAATCGTACAATTACTTTTTCATTTCCCTTAGTAAAATTTTTATCTTCACCGGCAGGAGAAAACAAATGTCGCTTATTGTAATAAAAAAACTCGCCATTTGGCATAACAAAACAAAAACGGTTATAGTATTTTTTTCGTTCAAGAATAATTAAGCTCCCTGCAACGGCGGCATTTTTTTTTCGAGCCAATTCTTTCATCCACAAAATAGCACTACCGTTCATGGTTTGCCCAAGCGATTTAACATTCATACTAAAGCCCGTAGTAAATGTTTCGGGCAAAAGAATGAGATCGGTTTTTTTGATTGCCGAACAAATTTTATCCCAGTTTTTTAAATTAGCGTCGATGTTCTCCCAAACTAACGTGCTTTGAACTAACGTGATATTTAACGGATCAGTCTTTTTCATATTGAATTAATGATTTCAATTGCTTTATCAAGTGTTTCTTTCTTTTTAGCAAAACAAAAGCGTAATAAATGTTGATTAGCCGGAGCCTTATCGTAAAACACCGAAACCGGAATGGAGGCGATTTTTTTATCGGTAGTTAACCGCTTTGCAAAATCAACATCATTCTCATTAGTGATTTTTGAATAATCCAACAATTGAAAATATGTTCCCTTAGCTGGAGTAAATGTGAATCTCGAGTTTTTAATTCCGCTCAAAAAATAGTCGCGTTTTTCTTGATAAAATTCTCCAAGCGGTTTGTATGAATTTTCGTCACTCAAATATTCGGCAAACGCATGTTGTAAAGGTGCATTCACACAAAATACCTGGTATTGATGTGCCTTTCGAATTTCATGCATTAGGTTTGCAGGCGCACACATATAACCGGTTTTCCATCCCGTAACGTGAAATACTTTTCCGAATGAAGCGATTATTACCGTACGATCAATTAAGTCGGGATGCGTGCAAAAACTATGATGTTTATTTCCGTCAAAAATAATGTGTTCGTACACCTCATCACTTACAACAATAATATTTGTGTGTTTTATTATTGACGCGAGTTCATTCAAATCATTTTCAGATAACATACTACCGCAAGGATTGTGCGGCGAATTAATAAAAATAAGTTTTGTTTTTTCATTTACGGTTTCACGTACTTTTTTCCAGTCAATAGAAAAATCATTCGGGCTTAAACCAATATAACGCGTTACACCCTTATGCAGTGTAACGGCAGGGTCATAACAATCGTAAGCCGGTGTAAAAACAATACACTCATCACCTTCGTTTATAAATGCCGAAACCGTGCTATAAATGGCTTGTGTTCCTCCGGCGGTAATGGTAATTTCTGTATCAGCATCATACAAAACATTGTAAAGTAATTCAAATTTATTGGCAATGGTATTTCTTAATGAAGTAAGGCCTTGCATGGGGGCGTACTGATTTAATCCTGCAACCATTTTTTCATAAACCAATTCAATGAGTTTACGATCGCATTCAAAATCGGGAAATCCTTGCGACAAATTAATTGCTTTACTTTCCGTTGCTAATTTTGACATTACCGAAAAAATAGTAGTGCCAATATGCGGTAATTTTGATAAAATGTTTTTCGGGTATATTGGCATTATTATGAATTTTCGAATCAAAAATAATGTATATTTATTACCGAATTCAAAGCATGAAAATATTTACATTTTTAATAGCGGTTGTTTGTATGGCTTCTTGCAAATTCAGCCCCGATGGGTTAGCTCGCGATTATTGCGATTGCCGAGTTGATATCGATAACGGAAAACGAACGGAAGGGGATTGCGCCGAAATGGCCGAGAGTCATTATTTAAAATTGCAAGATGACGATGAAGCGCTTAAAAAATATTCAGCTAAAGTAATCGATTGCATGGGTTTTACCGAAATGGAAAAATCAAAATGATACGAATTGTAAAAATGGAATTTCATTCCAATAAAACTGAAGCATTTCAACAATTGTTTTTTGATTCAAAACATTTGATTGAAGGAATGAAAGGATGCAACGGTGTAAAATTATTGCGTGATAAAGAAAATAGAAATGTATTTTTTACGTATAGTAATTGGGAATCTACTAAACATTTAAACGCTTACCGAAACTCAAAAACATTTGAAGAAATTTGGACAAAAACGAAATTAATGTTTAGTGCAAAGCCTGAAGCATGGAGCGTTGATGAAATGTAATTCTAATAGAAAACCAATTTACTTAATAATCGTTCACATGGCAAAACAAAGATTTGAGTAGAATTGAAGGATATTTTGAGGCCATTGATTCGCAAACGAAAATTCACTAATACCGACAGCCGATACACACCTCGTTAAAAAATAATTTTTTCAACACAAAATTTTTCCACCCTGTTTTTATCCCTTTCTCACATATTCCGATTTCAATCCCATTGCGCCGAAGCCATCAATTTTACATGAAATGTTGTGATCGCCTTCAACCAACCGAATGTTTTTCACTTTTGTTCCGGCTTTAACCGGTTTTGAAGAACCTTTAACCGGTAAATCCTTTATTACAATTACAGTGTCACCATCTTTGAGTTCATTTCCATTCGAGTCAATTATTTTCGTATTAACTTCTGTTTTATCCTCTACTTTTTCTTCTGAAGGATTCCATTCGTGAAAACATTCGGGACAAATCATTAATTCATCTTGTTGATAAGTGAATTCGCATTTGCATTTTGGACAAGGCGGAAATTGGGTCATGGTAAATAATAATTTAAATAGCGAAAAAAATCTGTATAAAAAATTTAAATTTTAGAATCAATAAAGCGAGCCCATTAACAAGATTAGGAAATGCTTGTATTAACCATTCAACGCCTCTGCACCACCTACAATTTCTAAAATCTCATTAGTAATGGCCGCTTGACGAGCTTTGTTATACGTTAAACGAAGTGTTTTTAGCAATTCTGAAGCGTTATCGGTTGCTTTGTGCATTGCGGTCATTCGTGCGCCGTGCTCGCCGGCAAACGAATCTAAAAGCGCTTTAAAAAACTGAAGCTTTAAACTTTTTGGAATTAACTCATCAAGAATTTCTTTTTTAGAAGGCTCAAAAATATAATCGGCTTTAATTTTTACGGCACCTGCATTTTCGCTCGGTAAAATGGGTAAAAACTGTTCGGTTTGCACTTCCTGCATGGCCGCATTTTTAAACTTATTGTAAACCAAATACACTTTGTCAATACTGCCATCCAAATAATGATCCATGATATTTTGTGCAATTTTTGACGCTTCATTATAATTTAAATGATCATAAATCTCATTCAAATGTTTTGGAAAATCAGAGCCTTTAATGTTATTGTGTGAATGGCGGAAAAAATCGGTTGCTTTTTTACCTATAGAAAGTATGGCAATGTTGCATTTACCGTCATACTCTTTTAAAATACGAGTGCTCGCTTTAATTACGTTATTATTAAATCCGCCGCACAATCCGCGATTAGACGTTATGGCAATTACCAATACGTTTTTTAATTCGCGTTCCTGTGCAAATTTATTTTCAGATGAATCGAGCGATGCGGAAAGATTGGACAAAATTTCAGAAAGTTTATTGGCATACGGACGTGTAGCTGTAACTGCATCCTGTGCTCGCTTTAACTTTGCCGCACTCACCATTTTCATTGCCGAAGTAATTTGCTTGGTGCTGTTCACCGAAACAATTCTACCGCGTATCTCTTTTAAATTTGCCATTGCTTAATTCAAGTCAATCAAAAAATTATTTCGCGTATTTTGAAGTTAATTCTTTACAAGCTTTTTCCAAAGTTCCTGTAATTTCGTCGTTGTATTCACCCGCTTTTAATTTATTCAAAACATCTTTGTGTTTGTTTTCCATATAGCTCAAAAATTCGCTTTCAAATTCTTTGACTTTATTTACCGGCACAGCTTGAATTAAACCTTTTGTTCCAAGATAAATAATGGCAATTTGTTGTTCAACCCGCAATGGTGAATTTTCACGTTGCTTTAAAATTTCAACGTTACGCGATCCTTTTTCCAATACCGATTTTGTTGCCGCATCTAAGTCCGATCCAAATTTTGCGAACGCTTCTAGTTCGCGATATTGTGCCTGATCAAGTTTTAAAGTACCTGCGACTTTTTTCATTGATTTAATTTGTGCACTACCTCCTACACGCGATACCGAAATACCAACGTTAATGGCAGGACGTACCCCTGAGTTAAATAAATTCGACTCGAGGAAAATTTGTCCGTCGGTAATTGAAATCACATTGGTAGGAATATAGGCGGAAACGTCACCCGCTTGTGTTTCGATAATTGGTAAAGCAGTTAATGATCCGCCTCCTTTTACTTTTCCTTTCAATGAAACAGGAAGGTCGTTCATTTGAGCAGCAATAGTATCATTCGCAATAACTTTAGCAGCACGTTCAAGTAAACGTGAGTGTAAATAAAATACATCACCGGGGTAAGCTTCGCGTCCCGGAGGGCGACGAAGCAACAATGAAACTTCACGATAAGCTACCGCTTGCTTCGATAAGTCATCATAAATAATTAATGCGGGACGACCGGTATCACGAAAATATTCTCCAATAGCGGCACCGGCGAACGGAGCGTAAAATTGCATTGGTGCAGGATCACTTGCATTAGCTGCAACAACTACCGTATAGGGTAATGCACCGCGATCTTCCAATGTTTTTACAATTCCCGCAACGGTTGAACCTTTTTGCCCGATTGCGACATAAATACAAAACACAGGTTTTCCTGCATCGTAAAATTCTTTTTGATTAATAATCGTATCAATCGCAACAGTAGTTTTTCCTGTTTGACGATCGCCAATAATTAATTCACGTTGGCCGCGACCAATCGGAATCATGGCATCAATCGCTTTAATTCCTGTTTGAAGAGGCTCGTTTACCGGCTGACGAAAAATTACACCGGGAGCTTTACGCTCAATTGGCATTTCAAATAATTCGCCGGCAATTGGACCCTTGCCGTCAATTGCTTCACCAAGTGTATTCACAACACGTCCCAACATTCCTTCACCAACATTGATAGATGCAATTAATCCGGTGCGTTTTGCTGTATCACCTTCTTTAATGTCGGTTGATGCGCCAAGTAATACCGCACCAATATTATCTTCTTCAAGGTTAAGAACAATTCCTCTTAATCCGTTATCAAATTCAATCAACTCACCCGATTGAACATTGCTTAATCCGTAAATGCGCGCAATGCCGTCACCAACTTGCAATACGGTTCCAATTTCTTCCAATTCAGCTGCTGATTTGAATCCGGCTAATTGCTCACGCAATATCGCTGATACTTCTGCCGGTTTAACTTCTGCCATTTTGTTTTATTTTAAATTCTTGTTTTTGTTTATTTATAAAAGCCGTTAGTGTTTAGCTATAGCTGTTCGTATTTTTGCTTAAAAAGTGGGTACGTAAGGATTTTTTGAGAATTCTTTTTTGAGATCATTTAATTTTCTCAAAATACTTCCGTCAAATTGTTTGTCGCCTACACGAACAATTAATCCACCAATAATATTTTCATCAACTTTTTCAATCACATTCATTTCGCGGCCCTCTTGCTTGCGCAATTGTTCGGCAATTTTATTTTTCACATCAGTTTTAAGTGGAACAGCCGTAATAATTTCTGCAACGCCAATGTTTTTATGAGCGCGATATTGTTTCACAAAACTGTCAGAAATTTCATGCAATAAATCTTCACGATGATGCTGAATAATTAACTTAATAAAACCGGCTGTTAGCGAACTTAATGCTTTTCCAAAAACCGCATTCATCACGGCTTGTTTTTTATCGGCTTTTACAACAGGACTTTTCAATAACAATTGCAAATCACGATTCGCATCACAAGTGTCGTCAATCAATTTCATATCGGCATAAGCTGTATCGAGCGTTTTTTGCTCAACAGCCAAACTCAACAATGATTTTGCGTAACGCGATGCTGCTTTAGTCCCTTTCATGCTTAGTTAAGATTGATTTCGTTTACTAAGTTATTGATGACAGTATTTTGTTTATTCTCGGCAGATAATTCAGTCTTCAGAATTTTTTCCGCTATATCAATGGAAAGTGTTGCTACCTGATTTTTTAATTCGGCAATAGCGGCCATTTTTTCATTCTTTATTGTTTCGCGAGCGGCATGCAAAATACGATCGGCTTCAGTTTGCGCTTTTGATTTTGCCTCTGAAATAATTGTGTCTTTATGATCTCTTGCTTCCTTCAAAATAATATCACGTTCGTTACGTGCTTCTTTCAATAATGTCTCGTTTGATGCTTTAAGTTGCGCCATTTCCATTTTTGTACGTTCTGCAGTTTTTAACGCTTCGTCAATACTGTCTTCACGTTTTTTGATGGCTTCCATAATTGGTTTCCATGCCATTTTCTTTAACAGAAAAAGAACTGTAAGGAAACATAAAGTTGTCCAAAAAATTAATCCGACTCCGGGGGTAACCAATTCCATAATTTTTTAATTTTTTATCATCCGAAGTTTAAGCGTAGGATGACTAATTCCATATTTTCTTTATTTAATCTCTAATTGTTCAATGATAGGTGAACGTTATAAAGTGAAAGTTTATAGCCTTCACAAGACTACGTATATTAAAAAAGAAAGGTGCACCAACCGTGCACACAATTCTTTTCAATTTTGTTAGCCCAGTGCAACAAGAAGTGCAACCACAATACCGAAGAACACAGCACCTTCTACAAGTGCGGCGGCAACAATCATGTTTGAACGAATTGTACCAACCATTTCAGGTTGACGAGCCATTGACTCAAGAGCCGATCCACCGATTTTTCCGATACCGATACCTGCACCAATTGCGGCAACTCCGGCTCCTAAAGCGGCAAGACCTTGACCTTGTCCTACTTCAGCCATTAAAACACTTAACATTTCCATTTTACTTTTTATTTTAGGTTAAACAATTAGCTTTTTTAGTGGTGCGCTTCTTCAATTGCGCTTCCAAAATACAAGGCCGCCAATAACGTAAATACATACGCTTGTAAAAAGGCAACCAATAATTCCAATAAATTCATAAATATTGAAAATGCAACAGAAATTACCGAGGCACCGGCTGCACCACCAACACCAAATTTTTCATTAAAAATAAAAATCAAACTTACGAAAGCAAGAATGATTATATGCCCTGCTGTTACGTTGGCAAAAAGTCGAAGCATTAATACAAACGGTTTTGAAATTAATCCGATAATTTCAACAGGAATCATAATTGGCATTAACCACATTGGAATACCGGGAGGAGCAATTATATGCATCCAATAAGGACCTTTTGCTTTTACGCATGTAATAATAAATACCAGCAAAGCGAGTACCATGGTTACAGCAATATTTCCTGTAACATTAAATCCACCAATGAAAGGAATTAGCCCGAGTAAGTTTAAAAACAAGATGAAGAAAAATAATGTCAACAAGAATGGTAAAAAATAATCTGCCTTATGAGGTATGGCAGGACGCGCAACTTCGTCACGAATAAACAATACAAGAGGTTCAAAAAATGATTGGGTCCCTTTAGGAGCAACCAATGCATTTTGCTTATAACGTTTACCGATTTTAATAAAAATGATTGTAAGAATTAAAATTCCGATGAAAAGACCGAGAACATTTTTTGTAATCGAAAAATCAAGTGCGGCTACTTCATTTCCGCTATCGTCCAAATACATGATTTTTTCTTTGTTTGCTCCTTTTTCATCAACTTGTAAATGGTAAGTAACTCCGCTTCCGGCAGTATATGATTGCGGATGACCATGATGGTCGTACAAATTTGAGGACATGAAAATATCAACACCTTTTGGACCATAAACAATACATGGTAAATACAAAACAACGTGCATACTTTCGGTATTGAAGAAATGAATGCAATGCCCGTCGGCTACGTGCTCAATTATGGTTTGACCGGCATTAAATTTTTTATTTGTGGCTTCTTCGTTTGCAGAAAGCGTGTTGATTTGACCTAAAAATAATAGAGTTATTAGAGTGAAAATAAGATATTTAAACTTTTTTACCATAGTGTGTTTCATTGTGCCCGACAGGGTTTGAAGCGGTGCAAAAGTAAAACTATTTTATAAAGTAGAATATGATGTGGGAAATTTATTGAAAAGTCAATTTAAATGGTGATTTACAGGATGTTATATTTGGGCTGCGGGTTTGGCTTACGAATTTGTAATTTTTCAACTTGGCACGATTAACGTATATGCACTACCGTTAGTTGAATCAAACTCGAACGATGCATCAAGCTGTCCAATTAGTGATTCAACAAGCATTAATCCAAGAGTATCACTTTTAATTTTACGGTCGTTAAAATTAAATCCCAATCCGTTATCGGCTACAAACAAATGAACCCGATCGCTTTTTATTGAGAGGTTAGCACTAATCATAGGAGCGGGATTGTTACCCGTAAACGCATGCTTAATGCTATTTGTAATAATTTCATTAATTATTAAACCAAGTGGGATGGCTACTGATATTGGAATTTGACATGAATTTAATTCGGTATGAACCCGAATTTTGGGCGAGGTGTTAGCCATATTAATCAATTCGGTTATTAATTCATTAACATAAACATCAAATTCTATTTTTGAAAAATCTTTTTTCTTATAAAGTTTTTCATGAACAAGAGCCATGCTAAGTACTCTATTTCGGCTATCGCGCAATAATCGTTTCGCTTCTTCATTTGAGGTAGAATTAATTTGTAAATTCAACAATGAGCCAATTACTGCCATGTTGTTTTTTACCCGATGATGAATTTCGGAGAGCATTATTTCTTTTTCACGAAGTGAAGCCGAAATTTTTTCCTGATTAATTTTTTCCTTAGCTAAAGCATTTGTTAATCGTAAATTTTGACTGTCAAAAACCTGAATAACCAACAAAACAAGAATGATGCTTATAACAATACAAAAGGAAAGATTATAATAAAAAAGAATTGCGTTAGTGTTTTGTGATATTAATTTATTTTTTAATACAGGGAAATCAATAAAAACCGATAGCCCTAAAAAAATAAGCGTTATAAAAAAATAAAAAACAGTGTGTTTAATTCCTTTTGTTGGTGAATGCAGAAGCGCTACACATAAAATTAAAGGGAAATAAAATAAAAACGTTGCCGTTGACCTATCGTAATACTCATTAATGTAAAAAATGGTGATGTTAATGCTAATTAAATATCCGTAAAGCGCTATAGAGTATTTGCGTTTGCTATTGAGGAAAATACTTGCTACAGCCATAAACAGAATACTTAATTCCATTATAACCGGATAGTTGTCTTTTAGAAAGAGCATGTTGGTAGCACCAACCAATAAACCCAAAATGGTAATGATTGAAAAAAGATTTACAAAACGCACCGTTCGTTTATCGTACGTTGTTAACCCCGAATGTATGCCGCAGTTTAATGCGGTAGAAAATAAATTAAATCTTTTCAAAACAGCCTGAATTTTTTTTGAAAACCGTTAAAGATAAAAATCTTACTGCATGTGTGACGTAATAGTTACTTACGCAGTTTTAATATTTGTACTGTAAACGATTTACACACAGGCAACTAAAACAGTTTAGAATTTTATTTTATTGAGTTATCGTTGTTTAATAAAAGTGATTATTTACTTTGGTTGTTAAGAAATAAAGGGATAAGCCGGGCTATGGCCACGAAAAAATAAGCCAATGAAAATCAAAATTATTTATTTGGCTTATACGATCTCAAAATCTTAGTTGCATCTTTTTCTTGTAAAATATCGTGCAAATTTAGTTCGGGATAATCCTTTGCATAGGCCCGTAACATTTGCCATCCCAACCAAGCTCCAACTCGAGGCGGCGAATTTTGCGGTAATGTTGAGGTGAAGGGGGCCTCGTTAACAAATTGAGAAATCACCTTTAAATCGGTGCTATACAACCATTTTTGTTCAACAATTTCTTTCCAAATTTCCTTTTCATAATTCCTACACCATTCGAGTTTATCTTTTTCAAAGCGAATTTTTTCATGATCGGCTTTATTCGGTAAAAATGCATCTAAAGCCAGTAACACCTTTCCTTCATAAACAATGGCGCTAATAAAATCTCGTTCGGTGTTTTCGGGAATCAAATTAACAATTGTATATCCACGAATTACATCAACCACCAAGTTTTTGGGATCCATGTTTTTTTTAATGTATTTTGGAAATCGATCGACCGGTAAAGCATCGATGGCTTTATTCTTTTCACCCAAATACATTTCCAAACCAATTCCAATTTCACCATCAACCGGAAAAACACCAAAATTAAATCCGGAGTGGTATGTAATTATTTTTTGATTTTTAGTTGTTGGGTAAAAATATTTTATTCGCAAAAAAGCAGCAGTAATTTCTGTTTTATATTTTTCAATATCGGGGAAAACAATTTTAATTTGTTTCAGCCCTTCAATGGTAGAGGGAAACCCCATGAATTGATTAAGCGTTAAGACACATAAGCTATCATTGGCGGGATCGACTTCCAGCATTGCACCTAAATAATACTTATACAATTCACGAGTATCTTGTTTTATGGTTTTTAGAAAAATTTCAGGATTTTTTGAAGCGAGGTCATCGTTCCAATTGCCGTAAGTAACAGCAATTTTTGTTGCTGAAGTGTCGGCTTCCCAGCGATTTGCATCATTACAATTAACGAAAAGCAGTAATGCAAATACCCAACAAAACTTTTTCACCAATGCTTTTATCATCATTTTAAATGGTCAAAATTATATACATTTACCCCACAAATTTACGAATACCGCACAACAACGGTAAGCGGTATAAAAAGTTTACAAACAAAACAATTAAAAAAACTTAATGCCAACTAATATGAATAAAAAAGCAATTTTACTTTGTGCAGCTTTTATCGCAATTACAGCTGCAAAATCTCAAGATGCCTCCAGTAAAAATTTTCGTTTCGGATTAAAAGCTATTCCAAGTTTCAACTGGTATAAGATAGATGATGAAAAAACGTTTACCAAAGGTGGGGCGAGTATGAAATTCGGTTACGGATTAATTACTGAATTTAAATTAACAGATGTTGCTTGGTTCTCGAGCGGACTTCAGGTGGATTATGACGGAGGGAAATGGACACAAGCCGATTCAATCGGATATTATTACAATGAAAACGATGGTTTTTTGGAAAATAATTTTGATTATGTCACCGATAGCGCTACTTTAAAAAAATACGATGTTAATCTTTTACAATCGCGTAAATACAACAGCATGTATTTAACCATTCCCCTTCAGTTGCGATTAAAAACAAAAGAAATTGGCACCATGACTTATTACGGAAATTTTGGTTTTAATACTTCGGTACACATTAAAACACGAGTTAACGATGTTGTTGATACTTGGAATTCAGCCGGAGTAAAATCAACCATGGCGATGGATAAATTGGTTAATTCAAAGGACATGAATTTTTTAAAATTAGCTTTAGCGATTGGTTTTGGAGCCGAAATGAATTTATCGGGATCCACCTCATTAATTTTTGGATTATCGTATAATCAATCTTTCCTTAACGCGGTTAAAAGCGATTCAAAATATTTGATTGACGGCGAAAAAACAAGATTAAGTTCATCAACCAAACCAACGGCCCAAACACAAAAGTTTTTAGGTCGCAGTATCGCCATTACATTGGGCGTATTGTTCTAACAAACAGTAAAAAAAATTAAAGCCCCGCCACAAGCGGGGTTTTTTATTCTTACCCATGAAAACCGAAAAAGTTGTTGAGCACATAACTAACTGGCTGTGTACCTACGCTGAAAATGCGAATGCGAAAGGATTTATTGTTGGGGTTTCGGGAGGAGTAGATTCGGCGGTTACTTCAACATTATGCGCAAAAACAGGATTAACTACAATTTTGGTGAGCATGCCCATTCATCAAAAAGCAGATCAACTTACGAGAGCGCACCATCACATGAATTGGTTAAAAGCAAATTTTACCAATGTGATTTCACATGAAATTGATTTGAGTAATTCGTTTGAAGAACTGCGTAAGTCCTTTCCGGGTGATGTGGGGTTGCATCATTTGAGTATGGCCAACACACGATCGCGAATGCGTATGGTTACGCTTTATGCTATTGGACAGGCGAATGATTGTTTAGTTGCGGGAACAGGTAATAAGATTGAGGATTTTGGAGTTGGATTTTTTACCAAGTATGGCGATGGTGGTGTGGATTTAAGTCCTATCGCGGCATTGAATAAAACACAAGTATATGCTTTAGCAAAGCATTTTCATGTTATTGAAAGCATACAACAAGCAAAACCAACTGACGGATTATGGGATACCGATCGTACCGACGAGGAACAGCTTGGCGCTTCGTATCCTGAATTGGAATGGGCAATGGAATATATTTCTATCCACGCCGATTTCACGTTCTTAAACGCCGAAAAAACATTATCGGTACGTCAATTAGAGGTATTGGATATTTATTTAAAATTTCATCGAGCGAATAAACATAAAATGGAAAGTATTCCGGTTTGTGAAGTACCAAAAGAATATTTTAAATAATTGCGGTAGTTTTCTCAAATCGAAAGCGCTCACGGTCATTGCAAGCGAGGAACGAGCGAAGCAATCCTTGATATTAATTCTGTCAATTAATTAGCGCATCACTGTTGCTTTGGCCTTTTGACGAGCATTAGTAAAACGTATAATTTGTTTTTATTGTATTGCAACGAAAAATCTGCATTCTTCCCCCCCCCTTACGAAGGGAGTGGTTGTAAGCAAAAATGAAATTTTATGCTACTTAAGTTCGGGATTGCTGCCCGTAATGACTCAAGTGCTTTTTCTATCACGCTTGCCATAAAGAGCGCACAGACATTAAAAATAACGAAGTGATAGCTCACGCATTAGCAAAACTGCCATGTTACGGCAACGTTAACAAAAAACTTTTTTAAAGGGTTATTTTCATTTTGGTTTTTTGTTATCTTTCGTTGCAATGCATTTCCTGTATGGGCAGCTTCGCCAATGCGTTAAATGTTAGGTGCAATCATTAGAACGACACCAGAAAGAAATATATGATTGAAAACCTTGACAATATAATCAGACAATACAAGGTAGACAAAGAGTCTGTATATAATACGTGGTTTATCAATAATGAAGACCGATTAAAAGCATTTCGTTCTATCAGACGTGGAGTGATGCAAGTCGTTGACGACATTAAGCAGAATAAATTTCAAAATGATTTTAAAGGAACTTCTCTTGAATTTGTACTCACTTGCATTACTGAACAGAAACAAGTGTTTGAAGGTGCAGCACATCCATTTTATTGGAAACCAAAATTAAGAATTCCTGACATCTATGAAAACGAACAAAACAAAATTGTATTCGGTCAATTTTTAGAAAATGTACTGAAAGCCACGAAAGCAGACGAAATCATTAAGGAAATAGTTAGGTTAGACGAACGTAAAATTAAAGGGCTTGGACCAGCGGTAGCTAGCATCCTTTACTTTCTTCATCCGACAATTATCCCCCCTTTTAATACAGCTATTATTAATGGATTCAATTTTTTATTCAAGGACAAAAAGAAACTAGGGTCTTGGAGCGAGTATCTAAAAATCAGAGAGGTGTTAATAGACGTAAACAACAAGTATCAAAACGAGTTCTCACTTGATCTCGGAGCAATAGCCGGCTTAATGTTTGAAATAGGCACACAGAAACTTGTTATTGGCAATGATGAATATCTTTCGGAAACCGAACGTAATAAATTAGAAAAACTAATAGTAAAAAGGCAAACCGAAATCAAGGAGGACAAAGCGGAAGAGAATTTGCATTCAGAGATGCAGTATCACTTATTAAAAATTGGAGCGGCATTAGGTTACGATGTTATTTGTGCAAATAATGACAAATCAAAATCTTTCAACGGCACAAATTTCTCGTTTCTATGTCTTCAAGATTTTCCAATGATGAATACTGACAAAAATACACAAAGCACTATTAAGTTAATTGATATACTTTGGTTTCAAAAGGGAACAAACAATATCATTGGTGCATTTGAAGTCGAGAAAAGTACAAGCATTTATTCGGGAATTTTACGGTTAACAGACCTTGCTTACACCATTGCTGATGGTGACGAAGTATTTTATATTATAATCCCTGACAGCAGGGAAAAAGATGTAAGAATTCAGCTTTGCCGACCATCAATTAAAAATATTAACGTCCCAATTAATTACATTTTATTTTCAGATTTAAGGCAACATTGTGATGCGCTTTGCAAATTCGGTGACAGCCACCATATTCTAGAAAAAATTGCAAAGACAGTGTCATAATGCAAGACAAAACACTTAAAAGTATGCCTACCCACAACACCGGTACCCGTTGCACAACTCGCTAAAAAACACAATTAATTTTTTATTTTACATTTTTTCGCTCAGTTTTTAAAAAATTAAAAACGTGTTGAAAAAATTGTTTCCCCAATACTTAAGTTCGGGATTGCTGCCCGTAATAACCCAAATGCTTTTGTTCTACTTCACGCCCCATTCGGTTTCAAGCCTATTTAGAAATTCTTTCATAAAATTATTTCTATCGACGGCAATTTCCTTGGCTGTTTTTGTATTTAATAAATCGTACAACAACAAAAGTTTTTCATAAAAGTGTTCAACAGTAGTTCCTTCTTCTATTTTTTCATTGGGAGAATACATAATGCGTTTTTTATAACCGCCGTAAGCAAATGCCCGCGCAACACCTATTGCCCCTAAAGCCTCAATCCTATCGGCGTCCTGCACAATTTTTCCTTCAATATCCAAGTCTAAATTTTGTTTTGATTTACTAAAACTTAATCCAAAAACATTTCTTACCACCTTTTCACAAATCTTTTTCTCAATTTCGAAGTCAAGTAATATAGCTAATAACTTTGCTCGCCCCTCTTCTTCATCAGCGTTAAAGAATTTGTGGTCGAATAAATCGTGCGTAAGTGCAATGAGCGTTATATCAAATAAATTTCCGCCTTCGGTCTCGTGAATTATTTGCGATAGTTTTAATACGCGATTTACATGCGGCCAATCGTGAGCTGTACAATCAGGCGGCATTTTTGCCTTCACATGTTTTGAAATCTCATTAATGATTTCGCTTTCGCGAGATGAAAATTGCATTAACGGTAAATGATTTTTTCTACTTTTTGCTTTCCGCCCGCTTTTACAACAACAATGTAAGTTCCTCTTCTTTGCAAAACAAATTGCGAAGCATTTTTAATTGTCAACTCCTTTTTACCATCAATAGAGAATACGTTTATTTCATCAATTAAAAAGTTTGAAAACACATTTACAATGCCTGTTGTAGAAGGATTAGGGAAAACTTTAACATCAAAGTTATTGTTAATCGTATTATTTAGGCCGGCGTATATAGCACCTTGGTGAATAAATGCAACCAATAACGGTGTGTGATCGGCACTATTAAACATTCCTTGAAAAGCTGTAATTTCGGGCGAAGTAAATGTAAACATTTCGTCTAACCACTTATGCGGAACCGATTGGTAATACAGGGAAGCGCTTACATTTAGTGCGCCGGTATAACCTGCCAAGGGTACACGAAAATGAACAATGTCGCTACCGCTTCCTTCAACACCAAGAGAATCATAATTAAAATCAGCATCAGTTAAAGCTTCGCCGGCAATTTCGACAGTATCATAATTATAATGTGAGGTAGAGAACCCTTTTGGAGTTAACCGATTATCTTTTAAATGCGAGTACATTCGTTCCAATACAGTAGTTACACCACCTAAAATATCGCCGGCTACCATTTCGTAAATTTGAACGTCATTTTCGGTATTGATAATGTTATGATGAGGTTCGTAGGTAGCATCCTGTCCGATTAATTGATAAGCGCTATTTAACATTCCATTTTTAAAAATAGTATCCCCTATAGCATTTAATAAAACAAATTGTACAAATGCTCTTCTTGAAGGATAGCCGCTTGGAAATTTATGACCGGCGTAATTGGTTAACTTTAAATCATAATAAGCCGTATCGACAGTTCGATTAATTAAACGCAAATTCATAATTACAGCACTGTCTTTCATCATTCTATTGGTGCTTACAATTGACGAATCAAAATTTTTATTGGTGGCCGTAATTCCTAATGCAGATCTATTGTTTTGCATGAGTTTTAACATGAAACTATTTGCGCCAACAAGTTTATGTTGCCCATAGGGACGACGACCGGTTAAAAATGAAAAATTAGCGGCAATAACAATATTTTCATCAATACGCGGAAGGTGACAATGCTGACAAGTTTTTCCTGTTGCGGTAAAAACCTCATCGTTGTATTGAGAATTTACCCACTCGTGATAAGTTGCTTGCTCTACAAAGGTAGTTCCTGTTGCAACACCGGATAAATCGTATGAACCGGTAATAAGTGTATGACAAGTGGCACAAAATCCGGCGCGTGTTACATGATTTCCTTTTTTAACTTTAAAACCTTCGAACGATTCCATTGGGCCGGCGAACGGAGCGTTAAAAGGGCCATAAACAGTTTTGGTCGTATCGTAAATTAAATTTCCTGAATTCAATTTACCAATGAGAGTATCTTTTTGTGCATGACAAGCGCCACATGAAACGCCATCGCGTGCTAACGAATCGGAAACCAAATCGGAAATTGCGTAAGTGCTATCGCCGTTAAAAAAAGCGTTAAAATGTCCCAATGGTGCATGACAGCTTGTGCATTTGTTTTCAATTTCGGTTGACAAACCGGGATTCACTAAAATTTCATGACTAACTTTTGCGCGCCATAATGGATCTTTGGCGGAATTAGCCATCATGGTACCGGCCCAATCGTCATAAATGTTTACATCTTCGCCCCAAGGAGTTACCATAGCGTAACCAACCGGATCGAAACCATGACAACCGCCACACAAACCGGAGCCGCCAAATAAATTATTAGTAGCATGAGGGCCCGTACTACCCCGGGTAAGAATTTTCAACTTTGCCAATTCATCGGAACTATGAAAACGTTGTGCTGATTTAACACTTAGCTCCAATAAAACCGCGATTAACGCCACAAAGAGAACAAGAACCGTGAATGTTTTTTTCATGTTAAGTTAAGCATTAAAGGTAACTAATTTTAATTGGAGAAAAGATAATTTTAGCTTAATCTATTTAATTATTTTGATAAAATTTTTCGAACAACCGCTTTATCAATTGGAAAATAAAAATTTGACTCCCTTAATTCGCTCACGCTTACCCATCTGAAAACCTGTGCGCCATGCTCTCGAACAGGAAATTTGTAAGGAATATTTACTGTCTTTAGAGGCGACAAATCATTGCAAGATACAACATAATAAATACTCACTATTCGTGTATTATTATCGAATGCTGAGGGTTGAAAAAAATCATTGATAAAAAAAAGTTCATTCGCCTTAACAATAAGACCTGTTTCTTCTAAAAATTCACGCTCAACACAATTCTTAAATCCTTCGGGCCATTCCAATCCTCCGCCGGGAAACTTGGTAAATGCGTTTTCGTAAAGGAATTCATCGCTAACCAAGACCCTGTTGCTACAAAAAAGCAAGCCATACACCCGCAAATTATACCCTCTTGTATTCATTAACTAAAATTAATGAATGCTGTGAACTCTACGCATTAAAAATTTCGTATTTTAAAACTTTATTTAATACCGTGAAAAAACATAGTTTATTATTAGCAATCTTACTTTGCTTACAAAATATTTCTCATGCTCAATCGGGGTGGGACTTAATAAAGGCGAATAAAAATCTTGATGCGCGCGAATCATTTTTAACTACTCTTAAAAAAGATAGCATGGATGTTGAAGCATTAAAAGGAATAATTTATTTGTGTGGGGTTGATTATGATGATTATTATTTTAATTCATATTGTCAACGTCTTGTAAATAAATTAAAAATTCCCTCTTATTATTATGTTTTTGATAGTCGCTTAAGTTATTCAGCTTCGGAAAAAAACGATGAATTACCGGAGTATTTAAAACAACAGGAGAAATTAAATGAAGCGCGCGAAAAATTTTACACCCGAAAATTTGAAGAAGCAAAAACCATATATAATCAAAACGTAAGCAATTTAAAATGGGCAATGATGGGTCCGTTTAAAAACATTAACGGTTATGGTTACGAGCAACAATATTCTCCTGAGTTAAATTCGTTTGAATACGATAAAAATAAAACCTATTTAAATCATAACAAAATTGATTTAAAATGGATAACTCCTTTGCATTCGAATGAAAAAGGATATATTGACTTTGAAAGTCATTGTATGAGAGAAAACAATGGAATTTATTATGCGAACACATTTATTCAACTATCTTCTTCAAAAAAAATACGTTTAAACATTTCTCGTAAATATCCACTCAAAATGTTTTTTGATGATCAACTTGTTATGGAACAAAAAGAGCAAGTCACTTATTCAATAGATGGAGAATGGGTAGAAATTGACGCAAAAGAAGGATGGCATCGAATTATGATTAAATATTGCGTAGGCAATTATTTTTCGGGGAAATTTGGAGGAAACATTTGGGATAGTTACAGTTATTCGGATGATGAATACGATTCTTATGGTGGGAATCACAAAGTGCATAACGATATTCTGTCAAACATTTTCGACGATTATGGAAATTACGAAGCATTATCATTAAAAATAACCGATGAGAGTGGAAAAATCATTCCGGTTAACTCGACGTGGGATTTAATGGGGTATATAAAAGAAAAATTAATTACGCGTTTAAACGAAAAAACCGAACTGAATTATTTTAAAGAAGAAATTAGTAAATCGCCAAACGATTGGTTTAATTATTACATGTACTATAAGGCCGCCATAAAAAGCGGATACGCTAATGAAATAGAAGAATTTGCTTTACAAACATTACAAAAAAACGAAGATGCGGTTTTTTTTAAAATGATAACGAATGAAATTTTTACTGAAAACGGAAAAAAAGAAAAAGCAGAAAAAATAATTTCGGGGATTGATTCAAAAACATGCCCTGTATATAAATTATTGTACGATGAATTAAAACAAATTGACCGTGACAATGAGCCGAATTTGTATTTAAATAAATTAAATGAGATGCGTAAAATTTCGCCAAGCAACTTAAACCTCATAAAACGCTTATTGGATTTTTACGAAAAACAAGGCAAAACAGCAGACAAAAAAACAGCCGCGAAAGGATTTATAAAACAATATCCGAACTATAATTTTCAACTTGCAAATTATTTAGAAGACAGTAATAAGCCCAAAGATTATGACATTGGAAATCATTATGACTATACTGCTAAAAAGGCTGAGAAAGCAGCTTCAAAAAACATAAAAAAATATTATTCAATATATGATTATGAAGTGTTAATTAAAAAATATAAAGGAATTAATAAACCTGCTAACGCCTTGGCCATATACGACGAAATATTAAAAATTGAACCCGATAATTTTGATAAGCGAAAAGAAAAAGCTGAATATTTGTTTAATTTGGAAAAATACAGCGAAGCCTTAGCCGTATTAGAAACCGTTTTGGCCTCACAGCCTTATAATGGAGTAGTTTATGAATTGATGGGTGATATTTATAAGGATAAAAATGAAAACGAAAACGCGTTGAAGTTTTATAAGAAAGCCAAAAAATATTCGGGCGACCTAAGCTCATCGTTATACGGTCTAAATTTAGGAGGCGGCGGCACCGGTGAAATTGATGAGAAAATTGATAAAATTCAAGGACAAAAATTATTAAAATCGAAATTCAACAGTAAAACATTGGACGAAATAATTGCCAATGAAACCGGTATGGAAAAATATACCGATGAAGAATCTGTAATACTTGGGTTTATTTATGATGTTATTGTTGAAGAAGAAGGATCGGCAAATTTATTTACCAAGTTTGCAGTTAAAATTTTATCGGATGCAGGCGCAAAAACTTGGACAGAATACGATTTTTCATTCCTGGGAAATTTGACTACTTGTAAAGTAATAAAAGCAAACGGAACAGAATTTAATCCGGATAAAAGTGGAGGGTTTGTTGTGTTTAAAAATCTTGAACCCGGCGATATCATTAAGCTTGAAGGAAATTACAAATGGGATATAAATACTGAATTGGGAAAAGAATTTATTCAATTTAATTATTTAAATTTTCCGGTACCCATTCGATATTCAAAATTTGAATACGGTATAGCAAAAAATTTAGATTTTAATTATTTACTGAACAATGCCGACGATGTATTAAAAACTCGAGAAACTGAAGAATTTAATTTTTACCGATTTGAATACAATGATTTCAAAAAAGTAAGTCATGAAGAAGCAATTGTTGATCAAACTGATATTTATTCTTCATTAATGGTTACCACTATGAAAGACTGGAGCCCGGTTGTGGAATGGTTTAAAGCAAAAACTTATCGTAAATTAGAACCCAATTATGAACTACGAGCGGTCCACGACAGCATTATTAAACCCGGCATGAGTGATATGCAAAAAGTAATTGCCATTTACAATTATATTACCAAAGAGATTAAATACTCTTACACTCGATTATTGCAATCGAACTATATACCTAAAAACACCGATCTCACAATTTCGTCGCATATTGGCGACTGTAAAGATGTTGCTTCGTTAATGATTAGTTTGCTGCGAATGGAAGGAATTGAATCGTATTACTGTCTTGTAAAAACAAATCAATTTTTTCACCTAAAAATTTTACCAAGTTTATATTTCGATCATGTTATTGCTGCGTACGTGTTGGATGGAAAAATGCATTATGCCGATTTAACAACCGATTATTATCCCGATTATGTATTGAATGAAAATGATGTGAATGCTTGGGGATTATTAATTAAAGATGGAGAGAAAGAACTTTTTTTGCTCCCCGGCGACCATTTAAATCCTACTAAAAATTTAACTACGCATAACATTACTGCGAATTTAAATAAGGACAAGTCTGTAAATATTCAAGTGTCCTCAACATTTGGCGGAATGACAGGTGGTTTATTGCGTGAAGTAAACGCCATGAAATCGAAAGATAATTTTGAACAAGATATTTTATATTATTTGGGTGATGGACAATTTGATAATTTAAGTTTTGAAGATTATAATTTTGCGAACATGGAAGAAATTTCAGCTCCGCTCAATGGCAATTTTACATTTCGTGCAATGAATTTCAGCGACAACATTGTTGATATTTATTTTACACAAATTCCGTTTATGCAAGGAATGAAAACCACAAATATTTTCAGCTCCAATAAACGATTTAACACAATAAACTTAGGTGATATTTGCAGAATTACACCCGTAATGCAAAAAGTAACATTAACTTTTCCGCCGGGAACAACTGTTCGAAAAATGCCCTCAAACGTTAATTTAGATAACGAGTTTTTCAAATACAGTTTAACTTTTTCAAAAACTAAAAACGGAATTTACACCGAGCGTTACCAGGAATTTAAAACAGATATAATTAAGCCGGGTGATTTTAAAAAATTTCGTGAATTGTATTTGCAATTGCTCGACCATGACAAAACAAAAATCGGATTGATAGTTAATTAACCAATGAAACATATTGTTTCCGATCAACTTACTACTTTACCCGACGAGCCGGGTGTTTATCGATTTTTTGATGGAGAAAACAATATCATATACATTGGCAAAGCAAAAAATTTAAGAAAAAGGGTTACTTCCTATTTTAACAAAACACATGACAGCGCACGATTAAATTTATTGGTAAGTAAAATTGCGTCGCTTAAATACATTGTTGTACATAACGAATTGGATGCACTTATTCTCGAAAACAATCTCATTAAAGAATACCGACCGCGCTATAACGTCATGTTAAAAGATGACAAGACTTATCCTTGGATTTGCATTAAAAAAGAAAATTTTCCAAGAGTATTTTCAACGCGCAAATTAGTAAAAGACGGTTCACAGTATTTTGGCCCTTATCCTTCAGGAAAAATGATGCACGCTTTACTTGATTTAATTCGTGAACTGTATAGTATGCGTACCTGCAGCTTAGCGCTTACATCGCAAAATATAGAAAAACGAAAATTTAAAGTTTGCCTTGAATTTCACATGAAAAGATGCTTAGGCCCTTGTGAAGCAAAACAAACCGAACAAGAATACAATATTCAAGTTGATGAAATAAAATATTTAATTAAAGGAAAATTAGGAATTGTATTGCGCGATTTACGATTACGAATGAAAAATCATGTTGAAAAACTCGAATTTGAATTGGCTGAAAACATTCGTGAAAAAATTGAATTGCTTGAAAATTATCAGGCCAAGTCATCGGTAGTAAGTTCAACTGTTGGAAACGTTAATGTTTTTTCGTTGGTACGCGATAATAAATTTGCATACGTAAATTATTTGGATGTGGTTGACGGAATGGTTATCCAATCACAAACACTGGAAATGAAATTGAATTTAGAAGAAACAAATGTTGAGCTACTAGAAACAGCCATCGGCGAATTTAAATCACGATTTCAAAGTGAAGCTAAAGAAATATTGGTTCCTGAACCTTTGGAACTACAAACCGATGCTTTTTCAATTCTAGTTCCGCAGCGCGGTGATAAAAAAACACTCGTTGAATTGTCACAAAAAAACGCCGGGTATTATATGCTTGAAAAACATAAACAAGATTCAATAAAAAATCCGGAAAGGAATACTGAACGTGTTATGGAGCAAATGAAAAATGATTTGCGATTAACTGTTTGGCCAAAATACATTGAGTGTTTCGATAATTCAAATATACAAGGAACTAACGCGGTTAGCGCTTGTGTAGTTTTTAGAGAGGGTAAACCTGCAAAGAAAGATTACAGGCATTTTATCATCAAATCAGTTCAAGGTCCCGATGATTTTGCTTCAATGAAAGAAGTTGTTTTTAGAAGATATTCGAGATTAATAAATGAACAACAGCCTGTACCGGATTTAATTGTTATTGATGGTGGAAAAGGACAATTAAGCGCAGTTATGGACGTAATGGACGAATTGAAATTGAGAGGGAAAATTGCGGTAATTTCAATTGCCAAAAAGCTAGAGGAAATTTATTTCCCCGGCGATAGTATCCCAATGTACATTGATAAAAAATCAGAAACACTTAGAATTATTCAATACATGCGAAATGAAGCGCATCGGTTTGGAATAACACATCATCGCAAAAGAAGAAGCAATAGCGCCATTAGCAGTACGCTTGAAGAAATAGATGGTGTAGGCGAAAAAACCGCAATTGATTTATTAAAACATTTTAAATCAATGAAACGATTAAAAGCCGCGAGTTTAGAAGAAGTAGCAAAAATAATTGGAGAAGCAAAAGGAAAAATTGTTTTTGAAAATTTGAAATCATAAAGTCGTTGAAAATGATGTGCTACAATTCGGCTACTGCTTTTTCACTTGTAAAAAAGGAATATGAGTTATTTGAAGTAGCATGATTTTAACATCAAAAATCAATTCGATAATAAAAAATAGGTAAAAAACCGAGCTGATAATTCTCTTTTACCGGATTAGCTGTTTTATCTAACGGATTTGGAGCATACGTTAAATTTAATGTGTTTTTTGTGTTTAAAACATTCACTAAATCCAAAGCAAATTCATGTGAAATTTTTTTTCCGTTCAACCGAAAATTAATTTTTAAATCGACACGAAAATAAGGACGAAATTGTCGTGTATTGTACCCGATTTTTGAGTAAATCAATTCGCGATAATAATTGCTGGCAGCCGTATCCGGCACACCATACCATCTGCCGCCGGCTGAAGTAATTTTTGTTCCTAACGATAAGGTTGATTTTTTTCCTGTTTTGAATTCATATCCGGTTAAAAAATTAGCTGCAAATTTTCCGTTATAATCACTATTTCGCAAAGTGTCATCACTGCCTTTATATTTTGCATCAAATAAACTTCCTGAAATTAATATAAAGAATTTTTTATTGAAAAATTTTTCAATGGTAAGCTCAATTCCTTTGTTGTAAGCTTTACCGGTATTTTTTAAAGTGTCGGGGAAAAAACGCGAAAATCCGGATCCCATATTGTTTAAAGAAAATGGCGAAGAATTTATTTCAACAGGAATATTAAAAAGATATTGATAATAAATTTCAATTTTTATTTTAAACGCCGAGCTTACATTCCAATCATGGCCAACAATTGCATGCCAACTTTTTGTAAATCCCATGTTTTTGTTATGCATCACGAAATTGTTGGTTGCCGGATTTTTTAATTGATAAAAATAAACGTACTGTGGCTGTGTTTGACTGTGCAAGCCTCCTCCAAGTGAAATGGAGTGTTTTAAATTGGGGGAATATTTTATTCCTAAGCGCGGCTCAACCGGAGATAAACTTTTACTCACCGAAAAATAATTGGCGTGAACACCCGCTACCAACGAAAACTTATCATTCGGTTTCCATTTATATTGTAAATATGGTTGCGCCTGAATTCCATTACCGATATAGTCCCATCTGCGTTGAAATGAAGTATGTGTTGCATTCAGTACGCTATCAATTAAATTATACATTCTTAAATCAAAATTAATACCTGCTTTTAGAATGTGATTTTTAGAAATTTTATGATTTACACTAATTGCCGTTGACAAACGATTAATGTCGTAACGATACCTCATTAATGGATAAATGCTATCTACTTTCCATTCATTTACGCTTGCATCAATATGGCGAATAATATAATTATGTTGTGCGGCTTGCCTTTCATGATTACCGCTAACAGTTATTTTAAAATACGTTTTTTGCGCGAAAGTTTTTGAATAACTTACTCCCATTACACCCATTCTTGTTTGAAAATATTGATCGCGATCGTCTTGTCCGTAAAATTCTGTTGCCGGTTTTTTTTGATTGCTTATCATTATATCAATTCCACTCATTCCGCCCAATGAATATACGCTCCATAAGCCGCCATTTTTTGTAGGAAATTTTAAATTAAAAGTATAATCCTGATAGCGTGGAACAGCATCGGTACCAATTGAAATTCCAAGTGCTTTAAAAATGCTTAGTGTCGAATATCGATACATTACTAAATACGAAGATTTTTTTTCTTTATTGATTGGACCTTCGGCCATCATTTCAGTTCCAAGAAAACCGAATTGCCCGGTGAACTCATGTTTACTGATATTTCCCGGTCGAAGTTTTATATCAAATACTGCAGACACCGAATTTCCGTACTCAGCAGGAAAAGCACCGGTAAAAAAATCAGAATTAGCCATTGATTTATTATTTAAAATACTTACTGGTCCGCCTGCACTTCCACTAATGGCAAAATGATTTGGGTTAGGAATATCAATCCCTTCAATTCGGTAAACAACACCTAAAGGAGAATTTCCTCGAACAACAATATCATTGCGTGAATCATCGGCACCTTGTACACCCGCAAAATTACTTGCCATTCGAGCAGGATCTCCGCGGCTGCCGGCAAAGCGCTGTGTTTCTTCGACACTAAATGATTTTGCAGAAACCAAAGCCATTTCATTATTCACTTCTCCTCTTTTGTAAGCGAGTACTTCAACCTCATTAATTTCAGCAACCGATTCTTCCAATTCAATTTTCAAAACAATTTCTTTTCCTGAAGTTACCGTTACATCAACCGCCTTAGGTTTAAACATGGGTGAATTTACGCGAACCGAAGTTTTTCCGGGAATTACATTATGGAAAGAAAAAACACCTTCATCATTCGTTGTTGTTTTTGAAATCACAATTTCTTTTTGAATTAATTCAATGGTGGCACCAATAATTGTTGTTTGTGTTTCGAGCTCAACAATTGTTCCGCGTACAGTTTGATTGCCTTGCGCCCGTGTGCTTACAAACGATGATATAAAAAGTATAAGAACTATGAATTTTTCCATTTTGGTTTTTTATTCAAATTTAAAAAACAAACAAATGTTTTATTAATTCAATCAAAAGTTACTAATGTTTATTTTTACTAATTAATTATATTTTATAGAGTAAAATATTTAATTAAAATTTAAACGTAACGGATGTTAAATTATAACGGATTTAATTTATCGGTATAAAAAATTCCTTTGCTTTTAGCTTTATCCAGCACTCTTTGCTTTAATATTTCCAATGAAGTTTCATCAACTACATTACTGTTTAAGGTAAGTGTTTCGCCGTTTTCATAAATGAAAAAAAACTCATTGTATTTGAATTCAATACTTTTTAAATTTTTAAAAGGAATTACATAAACACCTCGCGCATTGTGTACTACCGCATTTTCATTAATTGCAATTTTAAATCGCTCATTTTTCGTGTTGGAATAAATGAAATATGTTCCTTCGAGTGCATTAAACAATAATAATCCTGAATAAATTGATGTTCGCGTATCGAAATATAAAAATAAAAGCCCAAACACCAATGAAACAATTACTTCAGTAAAATAAAAAAGTCGTGTATAGGACATAAAGGAATGGCTTAACCCATGAGTCCATTGAAAGGCATACTCACCGGCGTTGCGATTTAAAGTAAATATTCCTGTCCATTTTAATCGGGTTTTTGCTGCCATTACCAAAAACAATAATGCGGCGCACGACCAAAATATAATTTTCGAGTATGGCGTTTCAAATCCGTTCAAATGGTTTGCGGCGCTTAATTCAAAAACAAGCACAATCATAAAATAAAATAAAAAATTACGCAATAACCACATGGCTCAAAGATAAAGTTTATAGCTCATTGTAAGTAGTAAAATAAAAAATCCTACAGCTGCTCCAATGTAAATTTCTATAGCTCGATGTGCTTTGAGGCTAAGCCTTGCAGTACAAACAATTCCGGTTAACAGGATTAGCGCAAATAACACACCTTGTCCGTTACTAATCCATTGTTGTTTTAACAATACGGCGTAAATAGCAACTACCCCGGCAATACCGGCCGAATGCGCACTAATTTTAAAAAATGAATTTAAAATTGTTACGGCCAAAACAACTAAACCCGATCCTAAAACTGCGGATAAAAATGGCTGCGGATAATGTCCGTTACGCAATACAAAATACAATAAACCATAATAAAAAACAGTTGATAAATATGGGGCAAATCGCTCTTGTCGCTCTCTCATTGCCAATGATTGCACCAATCCATTTCGCTTTAAAATATAAAAACTAATTGATGGCATAAGTACTGTTGTAAGAAAAAACACTGCATATAAACTTAAAACATAAGCGCGTTCCTGAACCAAATCGCCTGAACCTGCAAAATACAAATGAAATGCATTATCGCTATTAAATACCAACCACAGGGTAAATAAAGGCATAAAAACGGGATGAAACAACAACGAAATTAATTTGGAAAGAAAATCAGTCATGCATTAAAATTAATAATCCTTTGCTTTCGAGCTTATGTTTTCGCCGTTATTTTTAATGAAATAGCCGTTGGTAACATTTTTATAGTGAAGGGTAATTAAAAATTGCAATTTTGAATCCTAAAATCGAAACCAAATTTACATGAAAAAGTTTTTATTTTTACTAAACCTTATTGCAATTTGTGCAACAGCTCAAGATAAATCCATTTCAGGCGACTATCAGGGTAAAATAGAAATTCCGGGTAGCGAATTAAAAATAGTTGTGCATTTGGATGTGCAAGAAAGTCGATTTTCGGGAACCATTGACATTCCTGAGCAAAATGCGATGGGATTAAGGTTAACCGATTTAAAACTTATTAAAAACGAAATTTCATTCGGTATTGAAAGTGTGCCGGGTAACGCATCCTTTAAAGGATTATGGAAAATCGAAAGCGATTCGTTAAGCGGATTTTTTTTTCAAAGCGGAATGAAAATGCCAATGCGAATGAAAAAATTATCGGCACAAGATGTTCAAAAAACAAAAGAATCGTTAGCAATAAAACTGTTGAAAATTGAAGCTTATACCGACAGTATTCTTAAAAAAGCAAAAATCTCGGGGCTTTCGTTTGGAATAATCATGAATAATGAAATTATACTTAACAAAGGGTTTGGCTATAAAGATTGGGACAAAAAAACAAATTGCGACGCTCATACTTTGTTTGCAATTGGATCTTGTTCAAAAGCCTTTACTGCAGCAGTGCTTTCAACGTTAGCCGACGAAGGAAAATTTGATTGGGAAAAACCAATTAAGAATTATGTTCCCTATTTCGCAATGAAAGATAAATTTGCAACAGATGAAATAAACGGAGTTGATATTTGCACACACCGCAGCGGATTACCACGACATGATTTAGTTTGGTATGGCGCTTCTGCTCAACGAAAAGATTTGGTAAAGCGCATTGCCTTTATGGAACCCAATAAAGCTTTTCGTACAACTTGGCAATACAATAATTTTATGTTTTTAACTGCCGGGGTTGTTGCCGAAGAAATTACCAATGATTCTTGGGAAAATTTAGTTCAAAACAGAATTTTTAATTCGCTTGACATGAAAGATTCAAAAATTCATTTCGATGATTTTAAAAATGCTGAAAATAAATCAATCGGCTATGCAAGAAAAGACGAAAAAATTACATCCATCCCTTATCGCAATATTGATGCTATGGGTCCTGCCGGGTCTATTTTTTCTTCTTCAAGCGATATGCTTAATTGGGTAAAAATGATTTTGAACGAAGGTATATTTAATGATAAAAGGGTTATAACAAAAGAACAAATTCATTTTATCACCTCCCCGCAAATGATTATGCCGAATGAAGGTGGAAAAATAAAACAGCTTGCCTATGGTTGCGGATGGATGATTGGCGTTTACAACAATAAAAAACTAGTAACGCACGGCGGAAATATTGACGGGTTTTCGGCGAATGTGATGTTTTTGCCCGAAGATAAAATTGGCATTGTAGTTTTAACTAACTTAAATGGAACTAACGCAGGTGAATTGCTGAGTTTATACGCACTCGATAAATTAATGGGCAATGATGAGTATGATTGGTACGAAGAAAAAATAGGAAGAGTTCAAAAAGCTTTGGAGGCTTCGGAAAACATTAAAGAAAAAGAATCAGCAAAAAATAAACCGAAAAACGACACAAAAACATTAAATGCAAGTAAAAGTGCTTCTCATCCTTTACAAGACTATGCCGGCGAATACATTGATGACGCTTACGGTAAAATTAAAATTGAATTTAAAGATGGAAAATTAACCGCTTGGTTCAACGCTTTTGAAATGAAAATGACACATTCGGCGTATGAGACCTTTAATGCGACTTTTGAAGACGAAGATTTAAAAATGACTTTTTTTACAAATGATTTCGGAAAGATTGAATGGTTGCAAATGCAGTTGGAGGCATTGGTAAAACCCATTCGATTTGTAAAATCAATTCCTGATTATGCCGGTGACGAAGTGTACATGAAAAAGATTTGCGCTGAATATTTAGCCGACAAAATGGTTGTAACTATTTCGAAAGAAAACAATAAAGTGATGATGAAAGCAAGTGACGGACAAGAATATGAAATTGTTCCATCGGCAGATAATACTTTCAAAATAAAAGGAATTGACGGATATAATATTGAATTTATATTTGATACGAAAGGGATTTCTTATAAAATAATATTGCATCAACCAAATGGAGATTTTGAAGCAATTAGAAAATAAAATATTGAAATTTTAAATAAAAAAACATTGTAATTGTAAAAAACACACTATGCTTTTCGCTATTTAAAATTTCAATATTCCAACATTTAAATACAACACTCTAATTTATTTCAAAAGTGTAACATGCCCTTCAGATGCCAATACTTCATCGCGATTGGTTTTGTATTTAATTTTATAAACATACACATCTTCTTTCGACAAAATTCCTCTATAGGTACCGTCCCAACCTTGATCCAATGAATTACTCATGTACAACAATTCACCCCAGCGATCAAAAATCATCATTTCAAATTCTTTTATATACGTTCCCTTTGCAAAAAACACATCGTTTGTACCATCACCATCGGGGGTAAAGGCGTTCGGAATGTATAGTGTATATTCAGGATATACAGTGATTTCTAAGTACGCTGTATCGGCACAATTGTATCGGTTGTTAGCAATCATACTTACTGTGTAAGTGGCCGCTCCGTTATACGTATAATCAGGGGCAAATTCTAAGGAAGTACTTCCATCTCCAAAATTCCATATATAACTTTCGGCATTCATGCTGGCATTTATAAATTGAATATTCGGATGAAATTCGTCGGTACTTAGCGTTGTCGCATCTATTACAGCAACCGCTTGCGGATAAACGTCAATTACTATTATTGTTGTTACTGTTGAAGTACAACCAAATGAATTTTGTACCGTTAACGAAACGGGATATGTTCCACTCGAAGCAAATAAATAATTAGGGTTTTCTCCTGATATAACATACCCATTAATATTCCAAATAAAAGTTTCACCGGGTTGCATCGCGTTATTCGCAGTGAATAGTGCTGTTACGCTTCCGCAACTGTGTGCATCCATTGGCGATAAACTTGCATTTGGCAACGGATTTACTGTATAAGGAATTGACGCATTGGCTGTGTTGCCGCAAATGTCGGTAATGCTAACTGTAATTGATCCACTCGAAGATGGATTAAACGTGTGCGGGCCGGCTCCTGCAAACATTCCACTGCTCCAATTATAAACGTATGTCCCATATCCGTTAGTTACATTAGCCGATACGGTTACCGGTTGTCCCAAACAAACCGCACCACCTCCTGTAGTTGTTAATACCGCATTATTGATGTCGTTAATGATTAACGTTGTATTTCCCGGCGCAGCAGAACATCCGTTCGCGTCGGTTACGTTTACCGTGTAAGTTGTATTCGAAGTAGGGCTAACTACCTGGGTACTTACGTTAGGAATACCATTGTTCCAAGCATAGTTGTACGTTCCGCTACCACCTGTTGCATAGGCGTACACGGTTATTGATGTACCGGGACAAATGGTATCATTCGGTGCAGTCATTATTGTAAGCGGTGCAGGTTCGGTAATTGAAATGATTTGTGATGCCGAACATCCGTTTGCATCAGTTAACAACACTGTGTACAACCCTCCATTCAACCCCGGATTAATTACACCGTTACCAATAAGTCCGCCGTTCATTAACAATGTATAGGGCAAACTACCTCCCGAAGCAATTCCTTGAATTGTTGCGTTGCTATAACCGTAACAAGTAACATTGGTGCTGTTTACAGTTAAAACCAAAGGTGAGGGTTGTGTAATTGTAACCGAATTGCCGATTGAACAACCGTTTGCATCACCAACGGTATAACTAACGGTTCCGGCACTTAGGTTAATTGCTGTGTTTCCGGTTTGAACAGGAGTTGTTGTCCAGCTAACCGATAAAACACCGGTGCCACCTGTTGTAACAATGTTTGCGCTACCGTTGCTTAAACCATTGCAAGACACGTTTACAATTGTAGTTGATAATACCTGTATGGCCGGTGGCTCGGTTATAGTAATAACTTCGTATAGGCCACAACCGTTAGCGTCAACAATCGCGCAATTGTAGGTTCCCGCCGATAATCCTGTTACAGAAAAAGCGGTTGAGCCGGTTGACCAAGAATAAACATACGGCGCTGTACCTCCCGTAACAATAACCATAGCATCGCCGTTATTTAATCCGTTACACGTTACTTCATTTTTATTTACCGTAGCGGAAAGAGGAGAGGCGGGTTGGGTGATGGTTATTGAATCAATAATTACACATCCTGCAGAGGTAGTTACGGTAACCGTATAAGCTCCAATCGGCACATTCGTAATTGCAGATGTCGTATCTCCGTTAGACCAAGAATACGAGTAGGGGCTTCCTGATCCTGTCATTGTAGTAGTAACCCCACCATCAGTTCCTCCATAACAAGAAACATTTGTTGGATTTAATGTTAGATTTCCCGGAGGTGTTCCCGGTAAAATGGTAAACGGAGTTGTAATTGCACATCCTGTAGCATCTGTTACAGTTACCGAATAATTTCCTGCAGTCATTCCATTTTGAAATGGCATTGTTGATCCGGCCGACCAACTGTAAGTATAGGGTCCTGTTCCGCCAACCGGAGTTGCGGTTGCGCTTCCGTTTGATGCGCCGCAATTAGCGTTAGTGGTCGCCACGTTAACCGTAAATCCGGTTACAGTAATACAATATGAAAACGTTTGCGATCCGTTAAACGGGCAAGCATCATCAGTAACGGTTACGGTAAAACAATAAGGCACAGTACTAATATCAGCAGCTGTTGGTGTCCACGTAAAAGTTCCGGTTGGATAAGGCAATCCTGTAGTGGAAAACGTTCCTGCAGCAATGCCACTATTCCATGAAAGCGAAACCGTTTGTCCGGGATCTTCATCGGCCGAATTTACAAAAAACGAAATGGGTGCGCCTGCACAAGTTGTAAGCGTATAATTTGTTGTGCCGTTAATTCCTGTTACGGTTGGTAAAGTATTACTGCAGTTCATCACTTGAACTTGAATATCGCGAACAACCGTTCCAATTAAAACACCGCTTCTATATTCTTGAACCAATACAGCCATTACCGTTACTTGTAAAATTTGCGGCGTCATACATATATCACCATTGGTTGAATTTATACTTACACCCGGTAATGAATTTAACGGTTGTGAAGCAGAATATCCGGCTAAATAAGTAACAGTTGTTGCCGGCCCTGTCATTGGCGTAATTAAAGAATACACTAATGAATCGCCATCGGCATCGGTTGCACCGTGATTAAAACAATAGGTTTGATTCACACAAATAAATGGAACCGGAGGATTGGAAAAAACAGGAGAATTGTTGCACGGATAATTTAAATTATCGAGTCGCGCTTCAACATAAATGTTTTCACTGCCGGGTGCGTTAATGGTAGAGATTGCACCGTTTCGACAACATAAGGTGAAACTAAAAATCCAGTCGGTGCAGGACGCAGGTAAATTAATTGTTCCGCGGTATTTGTATTCTTGTACACCCGGATAAGTGCCGCCTGTACAAGTTGTAGTCATTGAAGGGCAAATAGAAGTTACTTCTTGTCCGGTTGCGACAACAGGAAATAAAGTTGTATTGAAATTTTGTGCGCACGATGCGGAAGAAGAATTAACCGTTACCGATGCAGGCGCCGCTACTCCTGCGCAATCGCGGTAAAACGAAACAGTAATTTGGTAGCTACTGCCGCCTAAACATTGGTACGAAATGTCTGCTCCCTGTGCGTGCGATGCGTGTGCGTGGCCGGTTTTAAAAAGCAATGCTGTAGTTATGCATACTCCCATGATGCATGTTTTGTAAAAATTTTTCATGATCCACCATGCCTTTCTTTTAATAGGTTTAACAATTTTGAAAAAGAACGTTGGTTGTAAAACGTAGGCGCGCATACCATTTGTTTCGCAAAACGATTACAAAAAAAATAAAATTAGAGAAGTGAATAATTTCGTAAAAAATGTGTAAACCTTTTTAAGGCATCAACCGTATCAGTATGCAGGCATACTTTTCTAAAACAGTTTAGAACTAAGGTTTTCGAGAATAATGGTTTTTTTTCGTTTTATAATTCTTTGAGTTTTTTTATAAAATCGGGCACACGATTTCGCGCCACATTCAATTTTGAACCGTCTTTTAACACCACATAATTTCCTTCATCGTGCAAATATTCGCTCAAACAATCCATATTAATGATGTGTGATTTATGAATGCGAAAAAAACGATCGGGATTTAAAATGGATTCATAAACAGCGAGTGTTCTTGTATCCAAATATTTTTTGCCGTCATTAAATTGCAATTGCGTGCAATTTCCGTCGGCCTCTAAATAAACAATATCGGCATCATTAATAATCTTGATTCCTTTTTGATGATGAATCGTTATTCGCGAAACAGGTTTATTGTTTTTAATGGACGATGAAAGCATTTTTATGGATTCATAATAATCGATGTAATTCCCGTCACGACTTTTTAATTCTTCTTTTGCTTTTTCAACCGCTGCTATTAAATCATCAATATCTATTGGTTTTAGCACATAATGAATCGCATTTGCATTAAATGCCTTAATGGCGTAATCTTTAAAAGCAGTTACAAAAATTACAAGGAAATTTTTTGTGTCAATGTTCTCGAGTAAATCAAATCCTTCGGTAGCCGATGGCATGCGAATGTCTAAAAAAACGAGTTGCGGATTTAAAGAAAGTATTTTCTCTTTGGCGTCATTAATGTTACCGGCTTTAGCAATAACCTCAACAGCCGGACAAAACTCCTGCAACAAAAGCGCTAAATTTTCACGCGCGGGTAACTCATCATCAACAATTATTGCCTTCACCGTGTAACACTAATATAATTATTTTCCGTATAAGAACCCGAGTATTTTTTCTTGTTAACCCGTTGCCAATGAAAACCAGTCCTTTCAAACAGCACATTAATGGACTATTGTCGCAATTAACCGGCGAAACGGTAAGCATAATTGCTATTCATCCCGAATATGGCGGAAACATTAATGAATCTTTTTGTTTAGAAACAAATGCCGGAAAATATTTTTTAAAGCGCAATGAAAGCGGAAAATTTCCAAAAATGTACGAGAGCGAAAGTTCGGGCCTTACACAACTGCGTTTGTGTTCGAATTTTATAATTCCAAAAGTTTTTGGAAATGGCACTTTTCAAAAACATGATTATTTGCTTATGGAATATATTGAAAAAGGAAAAAGCGATTCAAAAAAATTTCATGAAGATTTTGCCATTGCGCTCGCGCAACTTCATCGCAATTCAAATGAACATTTTGGTTTGTCGCATAACAATTATATTGGTTCATTGCCTCAAAGCAATCATGTTTCAAGTTCATGGCCTGATTTTTTTGCCTCACAGCGATTGGTCCCAATGGTATCAATGGCACATCGCGACGGGAAAATTACTTTAGATACGGTAAGAAAATTTGAGAAATTATGTTTTCGCATGGCGCAACTTTTTCCCGAAGAAAAACCGGCATTAATTCACGGCGATTTGTGGAGTGGTAACTACCTGGGCACTAACGACGGTAAGCCTTGTTTATTTGACCCTGCCGTATATTTTGGCAATCGTGAAATGGATATTGCCATGATGCATTTGTTTGGCGGATTTCACAGTGATATTTTTAAACTTTACAATGATGAATTTCCGCTTCAACCCGAGTGGGAACAACGCATTGATTTATGCAATTTATATCCGCTTTTGGTTCACGTGAATTTATTTGGTGGCAATTATGTGAAGCAAATGTTGGTTGTTTTGGAGAGGTATTTGTGAATTTTACCACTAAGTGCAATTAGGCAATATAAACGCATTGTTCGAAAAATTTGGGATTGAAGTAAGAAATTATTCCTTCACGAATTTCTCAACGCCCTTTCCTTTTTCAGTTACTATTTCTAAAAAATATGTTCCTGAATTAAATTGACTAACATTAATTGTAGAGGAATTACTTTTAATTGAAAACTGCGTAAGTATACGCCCAGTTATATCATAAATACGTGCGGATGTAATTTCATTAGAAGAATTTATTGTAAGCTTAGTTGAAGCTGGGTTAGGGAAAACAATCAAAGTATTATTTTTCAACCGATTATTTAACCCTAAAGAATAGACCAAATTTTGAGAATTGTCGCAAATGGTATCACAGTAATCAAAATTACCAAAGGAAGTGATTTGAGCATCTGAAGTGCAATAACAGCAATAATAAGCCCCTTCTCCTGAAATAGAAGTAAAATTAGGATTTAATAATAATCCGTTCCCTGAGCCAAGCTTTTCCGTCCAGTTGGATATGATATATGGCGTCGAATACCATATTGTACTTGACAAATCTCTAGCTCTAAATGGATAATATTTAATCTGCTTCAAATATTGACCCGTTGCTAAAAGAACCGAATCGACCTCGTAAATAATTGCATCATATAATATTCTAACTGAAAATATATCTGTTGAATAACAAAAAAGATTTCTTAAGGTGTCATTTACATTTAAATCGAATAACAAATATTCATTTACAGAGTCTCTTTCAATAAATAGTGCTTTGCCTCCAATCTCTCTTACTCCACCACAGTAACTATAATAGTTTGGAATTCCAATATAAATTTTGTGGTACGTAAATGTGGAAATAAGTGTGTCATCATAAGGCTTCAAGACGTAAAATTCAGAATATTGGTAGTTGCCAAAAGGATAATAAACATAATAATTCCACATCATACATGAGTCCGCAAGCGGAGAATGTTGGCAAATTCCTTCGAGACTAAAAACAATTGTATATAGAAATAGTATTTTTTTCATTGCTTTATTATTTTAAAGTTGGAAATACTTTTAGCTACCTCTAATTGTAATAAGTAAATTCCATTTTCGAAATTTTCAATACTTATATTTTTAACTGAGAAAATACTTTTCTCATTGTATAGACATTTGCCGGTAATGTCAAATATTTTCAATGAATAGTTTTGCTGTGATGAAAACGTGGGTAAAATTGAAAAATCCCCTTCATTCGGATTTGGATATACTTTGAATTTTTCATCTAAAAAATTGGGAATACTTTCTTTTGTTTCAGTGTTCTCTCTAGGATTTTTAAAACTATTTCCCGAATGATTACAGGGATGAATAAAATCTTCAAATTTAGACCCACTTTGGGCATGAAATCCAGGCTTAAGGGTGATACTGTTACCTGCGCGATACTTTACTTCAGTTAATGGATTTACTATTGCTTTTGAGTTAATGGTATTTTCTGCTTCAATAAATGCATTAGTTGAATAGGTACCAGTTTCAGTTAAATCATAATCCGTAGGGCAATATAAATCATGTTCCCATAATCCTCTACTAGTAGTTCCTACTCTGATTTTATTTAAGCTATAATTTCTCAGGGTTTAGTTTTGTAGAGGGGAAATTAAGCTTTGGTTAGTTGTATTCTTTTTGCATTGAAAAAATTGATGATTTAGACTAAAGGTGATTTTTTGAGGATGAAATTTTGGGGAGTACGTAGTAATACGTATATATATTTTAACGCAACGAACGCGAGGTAAAGAACGCGAAGGACACTAAGTAATTGTTTTAAATATTCTGCCGTTGTATGAGTGAAATAATAAATTAGATTATCAACGTGAAATGCGCAAATATTTGCGATTACATTTGGCGGATTGCTTCGCTCCTACGTCACTCGCAATGACAGTGGCGCATTTTGCGATTGACAATGAAGCACTAAGTTGGAATAATTATAACGCAAATTTCTCGATAATCTTCTCCGCCAAATAAACCGATAACTTTTCATAGCTCTCGTGCGTCCACCCGGCTACATGCGGTGATAAAATTACTTTATCACTATTAACTAAATACTGCATGGGCTCAGGCATGCTTGCAATTTCTAAATTTTCGAAAGAGGTTTTTTCATATTCTAAAACATCTAAACAAGCGCCGAGTATTTTTTTGTTTTTTATTCCTTCAACCAATGCGGCGGTATTTACATTTTGTCCGCGTGCGGTATTGATTAAATAAAACGAATTTTTCATTTTTGAAATAAATTCATTGTTAACGTAATACTTTGTTTCGTCACTCAACGGCAAATGCAAACTAACTATATAGCACTCACGCTGTATTTCTTCCAATGAAACTTCTTTTACAAACTGATTTCCAAAACCGGTTTTGTATTTGTCGTGCGCTAAAATTTTGCAACCAAATCCGGTTAACCGTTGGGCAAAGGCGCTTCCCATTTGTCCATAGCCGATAATACCTATTGTTTTTTCTTCTAATTCATAACCTCTATTCTCGTCTCTTCGCCATAACCCCTTGCGCACTTCTGCATCACAAATTTTTAATCGGTTCATTAACATCAATAACATTCCCAATGCATGTTCGGCAACAGCGGTTCTATTTCCTTCAGGTGAATTGAAACATATTATTTTTTTTTCTTCGCAAAATTTCAAATCAATATTTTCCATTCCTGCTCCACTACGCGCAATAAATTTTAACGACTTAGCTTCTTGCAAAAAATCAGCATCCAGTTGAATACGACTGCGAATAATAATTCCGTCATAAGTGCCAATTACGCTTTTGAGTTGGTCGCGACTCTCGGTAATGAGGTGGTGACAATCAATGCCTTTGCTCTTGAGGCGAATTTCAAGCGCTGAATGAACAGTATCTATAAATGCTACTTTCAATTGATTATCAATTAATTAAAATGAACTTTAAACTGCTTATAAATTCAAAAGTAGCAAATATTGAGGGTATAAAAAGGCATTAGTTTTGATTCTTAAGTTCTATGGAAAACAAAGACCCCCGAAAATATGTAATTGTTGATGTGGAAACTTCGGGCGGACATCCTTTCGAAACGCGAATCACCGAAATTTCAATTCAGGTTTCAAACGGAAAAGATTTAATTGCAAGTTATACCACTTTAATAAATCCTACTGTAAAAATTCCGCCTTACGTACGTCGTTTAACCGGTATTACCAATGAAATGACTTCGAGTGCGCCAAAATTCAGGCAGGTGGCAAAGGAAATTTTCAAATTTGTGAATGAAGCGGTGTTTGTTGCACACAATGTAGCTTTTGACTATAACGTTTTAAAAAGCGAATTCAAACGCATTGGTATTGATTGGGAGGCCGAGCGTTTGTGTACCGTTGTTGCATCACGAAAAATTTTTCCCGGAAAAAATTCTTATTCACTTGGAAATTTATCGCGTGAGTTGAATATTATTATTGAAAATCGCCATCGAGCCGAAGGTGATGCGCGTGCAACATTGGATCTTTTTCATTTGCTCATGCAAACCGATACTGCATTATTGCGCGAGTCGGTTAGCGCCGAGAAAAAAGATTATTTATTGTATGAAAAATACAGTCATTTAAATTTACATACCATTCCCAATAAAACCGGATTTGTTTCCATACACGACTCAAAAGATAAAATTTTGTTTACAAAAGGCGGCACCAGTATTAAAAAAATGGTAATGGGTTATATTAAACATGCCGAAAAACATAAAGAGGGGTCGGCATCAATTGTTAATTCAATTAAATATACCCTTACAGGTAGTCCGTTATTGGCAAAAATTATGGAACGTGAAAGTCGAGGAAAAAACAAAGAAACTGAAATAACGGATAAGGCACTAACGAAGAAATTTGGAGAGCGTTCGTTTGTAGTAATTGATCGCGGCCCCGATGCCGGACAAAAAACCGTAATGTTGGTTTTACAGGGAAAATTGGTGAGTTATGGGATTATGAATGCGCCGGTGCCAACGAAAGATGTACAACACATTACAAAATCATTGGGAAAAGCGACCAACCCTGAAAACATAAATATAATAGCCGATTATTTATCGTCGAATAAAGTGGAAAAATTAGAATATTTGAAGGTGTAGGTTGATGGTTTAAGGTTTCGGGTTCTATGAATTAGCTGAAAATATTTTTTAGTATTCTAAAATGATTATTCTACATTTAAGTGTCGAAAATTTTACTGCGTTATTTCATACCATTTTGGAATTTTCGTAGTTAAAAACCCTACTCCCCAAACCAAATTTTAAATTCTTTTGCTTTTTCTTTACTAACAATAATTTCTGCCCTTATCGGTCTTTTTAATTGCACATTTATTTTTCCTGAATAATCAGTCTTGATTGAATCAATTGCTGCTTTATGAATAATATTTTGGCGATTAACACGATAAAATTGTTTTGGGTCAATTACCGATTCAACTTCATCCAAACTATGAAAATTACAAGTAAATTGTTCACTTGTCATTGTGTGGAGCAATACAAAATTATTCAATGAAAACATGGCGATTTCATTTACATCAATGGCTTTAATCGCGTTGCCGGCGTTAACTAAAAAGCGATTTTTATATTCCTTGTCTAAATGATTTTTTTTAAATACTTGAGTGAGTAAAACGCTAAAATCAGTGGTGGTATTTTTATTCTCTGTTTTCAAAAATTTAGTTACGGCTAAACGCAGTTCATTTTCATCAACAGGTTTAAGTAAATAATCAATGGAATTGAGTTTAAAGGCCCGTAAAGCATATTCGCTATAAGCCGTTGTAAAAATTACAGGAACATTTAATTTCAACTCATCAAATACGTCAAAGCTAATGCCGTCGGATAATTGTATATCAGAAAAAATAAGGTTGGGTAATTCATTTTGAAACATCCATTCTTTTATAGCTCTTACGCTTCCTAAAGAAGCTACAACTTTTAAATTAGAGTTTACACGCTCAACAAGTTTTGCCATTTGTTTAGCCACTAACGGTTCGTCTTCTATTATAACCACTCTCATTTTTTAATTCAGCAACGGAATTTTTGCTATAAATTTATTGTTTTTCACTTCCGAAAAAATTTCTTTATTTGATAAAAGTTTATATAAATTTTTTAGATTTTGTAATCCTTTACCGTTCGATGATTCAACTCTTGATTTTAAATTTACATTGTTTTCAACAAGAATAAACCCATCTGCGCAATAAATACGAATAACCAACTTATTAATATCATCAATAATATTGTGCTTAACCGCATTCTCAATTAAGTTTTGGAGAGTAACAGGCACAATGTTCATATCAAGGTTACTTTCGGGAATATCAACAAAAATTTCAATTCGATCAGAGAATCTGGTTTTTAACAGAAAAACATAATTTGAAATAAATTCTTTCTCTTTATTTAATGAAACTGTGGCATTCAAATCGTTTTCCAATAAATAACGATAAACCTTAGAGAGATGTTGTAAAAAACGCGAAGCTAAATCGGGATCTTCATGGATTAAACTATCTAACGAAGTTAGGGTATTAAATAAAAAATGTGGATTCAATTGATTTTTTAATCCATCAAACTGCACAATAGCCTTTTCCTTTTCGAGAATTAAATTTTTAGTAAGCGATTCACGCCATTGACCAAAAAAGAATGATGCTATTAGAATAGCGTTTATTGCAACACTTATTGCTATAATTACAAGTGTTGTTAATGCATAAAAATATGGATTATCGCCAATGCCAATTGCCTTTGAAACATGTGGAAAAACTAAAAAATGTAAGCCTTTCATAAAAGCAGCCGAAACAATTAATTGAATAACTATTCGTTTAGTAATACTTTTTTCGAAAGGAAATAAGCTGTTTAATATTTTATTGAGTAAAATATGTGCTTCACAAACTATCGAAACTATTAAAAATGAAAACAAAGTTGCATAAATGTGTAGTTCGGTTGACCAGTCTTCAAAAATATACAGGCGAACTCCCAAACCAATAAGAACCACAATTCCTATTGCGGTATAGGTAAAGAACAATCGTTGTTTTAATGTTAGTTTCATTGATGAATTATAATGCCGTCACTCATTTCAATAACACAATCTGATTTTTCAGCAAATTCCTGATCATGGGTAACTGTAATAATGGTTTGTTTTCCTGTTAAAGATAGTTCTTTAAAAATTTCAAAAACATTTTGCGTATTTTTTTTATCGAGATTACCTGTAGGTTCATCGCCCATGATTATATCCGGATCATTAATCAATGCTCTGGCTATTGCTACGCGTTGTTGCTGACCTCCCGAAAGTTTATTGGCTTTTTTCAATGCGTGTTCTTCCATTCCCAAGAGTGAAAGTTTTTTTATTGCTCGGTGCTCTGTTTCTTCTTTCGAATAATTTCCAAGTTTTAAGCCGGGCAACATTACATTTTCCAAAACAGTAAATTCAGGAAGTAAATAATGAAATTGAAAAACAAATCCTAAATGTTTATTTCTAAAACGCGCTAATTCGTTTTGTGTTTTTCCTGTTAATTTATTTCCGGCTATGGCAAGCGTGCCTTCATACTCGGTATCCATTGTTGAAAGGATGTAAAGCAATGTAGATTTGCCACAGCCCGATTTACCAATGATGGATAAAAACTCTCCGCGATTAACCGAAAAACCAACATCATTCAAGACCTTGAATTTTTCAGGTTCGTAAAAATACTTGGTAATGTGTTTTGCCTCTAAAACCGTTTCCATTTTTTTATCCTCTCAAAATATTTACGGGATCAATTTTCGATGCTTTTCTTGCCGGGAAATAACCCGCTAAAAGTGTACTAACTACTCCAAACCATAAACCAAAAATGTAATATTTCAATTGCATGTTCACAGGAAAAGTGTCGACAGCTAAAAATTCTCCTCCATCAAACGGAGTTTGCGATAATAGATAAGACAAAATAAATCCGAGTAACAATCCCATTAATCCGCCCATCAACCCAATAATTACCGCTTGAAAAATAAAAACGCGAACAATGTTTAAACTTTCAAATCCGGTAGCTTTTAAAATTGCAATGTCTTTCATTTTATCGCGTATGGCCATGTTCATGATGTTATAAATTCCAAATCCGGCTACAACAAGTAAAGTGGTTACAACTACATAGGTTAATACATTTCGAATAGTGAATGAAATAAGCAATGTTGCGTTGGCAGTTTGCCAATCTTCCGATTTATAACCGTATTGTTGCGCATATTTTAAAGCGTAATCAACCGCATTATCTTTATTTTTTAATTTAATATGAATATCGGTGATGTAGCGCGTATCCTTTTGCAAAATTGTTTGTGCCGTAGAAATATTCGCATAAGCACGCGTATTATCAATTGCACCAATACCCATTTGAAAAATGCCAACAATACGCACGCTCATTCCGTTTCCGCGCGGAGTAGTAATTTGAACGCGATCGCCTGTTTTCACATTTAATTTGTCAGCCAATCCTTTTCCCATAATGATTCCGTCATTGGAGGAAAGTAGCGCTTCCAAACTTCCGCTTTTTATTTTTTTTCTCAAGTCGTACAATTTATCTTCTTGTAAAATATTTACTCCGGCAACTATTCCAGAAAGTTGAGAAGGGCCAAAATTGTAAAACACCTGCGACGTTAATTGAGGCGAAACACCCCTAACAGCAGGATCAGCCGCAATACGATCGGCAATCATCAATCCGTTTTTAATGTTCAATTGTTCATCGGGTGGTTTTACATGATGTACAACATTAAATTTCGCTTTTCCATTTACTTGATCTAATAATGTAACACGATTGGTTTCAACATCATTATAAATACGAATGTGAGGTGTAGAAGTCAGTTGTGTGTCTTCCAACAATGTATTTACGCCTGTCATGAAACTAATCATTAAAATAAACATGGCTATGCCAAATGTTACTCCTAAAGAGGCAATAATGGTTTGCCGTCTTCGAGAGAATAAATGACGCTTTGCTATTCGTAAATCAAGTGAAAGATCCATGTTATTTTGTTTTTACAATGATTTCCGAGTTTTTATCTAACCCCTTAATCACTTCTGTTAATTCCATGTTCTCGGCACCGCGTTCAATTTTAATTTTTTTATTGCTTTCATTGCTTTTTATCATTACCGAATCTCCCTCTGTAATTGCCGTCTTAGGAATAGTAAGTACATTATTTCTTGATGAAATCACAATATTGGCTTCAACGGTTAATCCATACAATAAAGGCGGCTGTTCGTTGGTAAATTCGGCATCTACTCTAAAAGACTGATCTTCTTTATTCAATTTCGGATAAATTTTTGAAACTTTTGCCTCATATATTTTCGATTTATTAAAATCGAGTTTAATTAAAACGTTTTGACCTGTTTTCACGCGTGCAACATCCAATTCATCAATAACCAATTTCGCGTACACTTTTCCTCTGCTTCCAATGAGAGCAATGGGTTCACCGCGACGAACCGCTTCTCCTTTTTTCTTATAAATTTCAAAAATCATCCCGTTTAATACACTTTTTACCGAAAAATTTGAAAGATCGGTTTCCCCTGCTTTAAATACATTCTCGGCATTTTCCATTTCAATGAACAATTGATTTTTGATTCTGCGCAACGAATTTTTCTTAGCAGAATAATCATTTTGTGAATTGGTGAAATTTAATTTTGCACGTTCAAATTCAACTTGTGATGTGGCATTTTTGTCCATTAAATTTTTATAGCGAACAAAATTCAATGAATCATTGGTCAATTTATTTTTTGCTGAATTAAGCACTGCTTCGGCTTCATTAAGTGCAGGTGAATTGACACCAAAATTTTCAACTGTTTTAGAATATACGGCGCGCGCTGTACTTGCTTTTGCATTTTGCAAATCACTAACTATTTTTAAAATAACTTGCCCGGCATTTACAGTGTCTCCTTCGGTTACAAAAATATCTTGTAAAATACCATCGGCATTTGCGTAAACCTTATATTCCATTTCAGGAAAAACGTTTCCCGAAGCATAAACTGCTTCTGTAAGTTCCTTTAACTCGGGATGAATGGTTTTTTCATTTTTACCACAGGCCATTAAGAATGTAAGAGGAATATAATATAAAATTACTTTTTTCATTTGTTTTTAATTTCAATGACCGATTGCCAAATCATATAATCGGCGTAGGCTTTGAGCCAGTTATTTTGCATTATTAAAGCTTCGTTATAAACTGATAAATATTGATTCAAATCAAATGATCCCTCTTTATATTTTTCAAGGGCTATGGAAATGTTTTGGTTGCCTAATGTTAAACTTTGCGAAGAGTTTTCATATACAGTAAGCGCCGTTTGATAGTTCATCTCTGTTTCCAAATTATCATTTTCAGTTTTTTGTTTCTCATTCTCGTATTCCAAATTCGCCATTAGTAAGCGAGCTTTGCTTCTTTTCACATTATTGTTTCGTCCCATGCCGGTAAACAAGGGCCAGTCGAAACGAAAGCCGGTTGAACCAATGGCATACCAACTTTGACCCGACTCAAAAAAATCAAATGACCTGCGTTGCGCTTGTGCCTGATAGCGCGCGTATAAACTGATTTCGGGAATATAACGGAGTTTGTCCTTACGCAATTGTTTTTTTGATTGCTCCAATTGTAAATATTTCATTTTAACCGTAGGAAAAAGATCGGTCGATTTAGTTATGCCGTTATCGGCAGTTGTACTGGCCGGAAGCGTATCGGTAATGATTAATTCGGTTTTTTGATCAATTGTTAAAAGTTGCCGTAGCGATAGTATGTTTTTTTCGAAAATAAGTTTGTTTTGCTCCAAATTATTTTTTGTGGAGAGTGCCGCGTTTTGCAAACGATTTAAATCCAATTGTTCAACCATTCCGTTGGTCGATTTTAAAAGTGTGAATTGATACATTGAATCGGCAATGGAATAATTGTGTTCGGCAATTTTCACAGCTTTTTGTGCAATTAGTGTTAGGTAATACAATTTTGCAATGACTTTATCGATTTCGAGTGAAGCGTAATCAAAGTTTACTTTACCCAGTTCGGCAGAAATTCTTGCCATTGATTGGTCAATCCAGAGAGAAGAATTTAATACCGGTATAGAGGATTCGAAGCCGGCCGAAAAATTATAAGCTGTTCCAAACTGCACGGGCTTGTAAGTGCCGGCGGGTCCGCCTAAAAATTCGGCGGGAATCAACTGAGTGGGCAAAGCGAAATTATAATCAAAAGCCGAAATCATTTTTACTTGCGGTAAAAGCGGCGCAAGAGAGAAAAACGTAGCCATTGCATCAATCTTCATTTTTTCATTGGCAATTAATAAATCGCGATTTTTTTGATGTGCAAGATCAAGCGTTTGATTAAGGGACGAAAGCCTTACTTGTGCCGGAGCACTTGCTGTAATAATGAAGAATGCAACGATTAATTTTCTCATAAATCAACGATAGGTCAAAATTGAGTGGAATACTTGGTTCATTCATTATAAAAACGGTTGAAGCGGATGAAAAAGGGGACGAAACGGAAGCAGAACGCAGTGTGAACCGGATTTTAGCAGACATGTTAAACATTATCTTCACTTTTAAGGTCGTACTACTTAAGGTTATGTTAGTATATCTTTTAAATGTAGCTTCTTATTGTACTATTATCTCTTACAATTTTATTGCAGAATTAAATTTAACAAGCTTGTCCCAGTTAATTGCTCCATTATTGTCGCAAAAATCGATTGTGAATTCCTTTGTAAATTTATTTATCATTTGCGAGTAGGATTTCATAAATTCCTCATTTCGTTCTTTTGCTTTGTATCCAAGTGGTTCGATTAATTCCGTAAAAAGATTAGCGTCTCCAGAAATAAATTCCCAGAATTTTTGTCCACAATATTTGAAATAATCGCCTTTGTCTGATTTGTTTTCTCTTCCATAACAACACCCATTAATAGCAACTATTTGCATTTTCGAGCCACTAGTTCTTAGTGCCTTTTGGGCAGTTTTAAAACTAGCTTTCATCTCTGCTAATTGACGACTATTTGCCCAATTAGGTCCAGATTTTATTGCAACAATATATCGTATGTTGTTTTTATCAAACTCAAGATCAATACCAGTTATTCCTGATTTGCGACCCCCAAATACTTTTCCATTAATAAAAATTGCAAGACCCTCTAACCAGTCGCCAAAAACAGTTTCTTCGTTGGAAGATATGTGAGCGTCTACTATTCCTCGAACTATTTGGTCAGCGGTTAAAACATATTTAGCTTTATATAAGTATGGGTTTTTTCGCTTAAGAACTTTAATTAATTTTAAATCGTCAAGGCTTTGAATTCGCTTTTCGTGAAATATTTCGATTTTTTTCTCAACGTACTGAGATACGTCTTTTAGATTTAATTTTTTCATATTTTGCTTTAGGCTCAATCAAATATAGTTCTACTGGTTTTAATTGGCTTTTAACCATTTTGTAATACTCAGGAATAATCTCAATGCCAATGGAATTTCTTCTCATTCTACCTGCAACAAATAAAGTTGTACCGGAACCCATAAATGGATCAAGGACAGTATCATTTTCTTTTGTAAAAAGTTTTATAAACCACTCAGGTAGCTCTTGAGGAAATGCCGCACTATGATTTTTATTATTACACTCTGTTGCTAAATGTAAAACATTTGTTGGATAAGCTTTTTCTCGTTCAAGCCAATTTGAGATGTTTTTGCCAAACCCACTTCCAACTTTTGAATTATCTCGTGTTTTATCGGTTTCAGAAAGTTTTTTTAACCGTGTCTTTGCCCAATCTCCCATAGGCACCATAACTTCCTCCTGATACATATTAAAATGTTTATCTTTATTAAATTGTAAAAGTCTTTCCCATGAGTCACGAAACCTATTGGGCCATTTTCCAGGATATGAATTTTTTTTGTGCCATATAAATTCCTCTGTCCATAACCATCCTTGCATTCGCATTGCAAGAATAAGTTCCATAACATAGGTGCTACGCTCGCCCTCAATGACTTTTTCCTTAATATTTAAAACAAAAGTTCCGGTAGGCTTGAGCACTCTTAATAACTGTTCAGAAATTGGGAGAAACCACTCAACGTATTTGTCTGCGTGAATTCCTCCATAGGTGTTTTTTCTTTGATCGGCATACGGCGGAGAAGTAATAATAAAATCAACAGAATTATTAGGCAATTTTTTGAGTTCATTTTTGCAGTCACCAAGATATAAGTCTGTTTTAATTTCCATTTGAAATCCTACCTTTCTGTTTACTCAAATTTATGAATTTATTGGCTTCTTTAAATTAGGGTGTTTATAAATCGCAATGAATTTATTGACGGTCTTTTTCAAGTTAAACCCAACTCGTTCAAGCAAAGGATTTCTTCTTTCTATTTACTTTTTTGTTTTGCATCGGAATGATGCGCCCACAGTCATTACGAGGGAGGAACGACCGAAGTAATCCTTTCGAATAAATGCAAAAACCAAAGGCGCTATTATAATTACTCAAGGTCTGGACGGATTACTTCGTCGCATTCAATTTTGACTTGAATTTTAAGTATTGGATTGCTCCTCGTAATGACTCAAGCACCGAAGAAAGGTGGCTGAGGCTCTCGAAGCTACCGCTCGCCTAATACGCAAAATGATGCGACGCTACAAAATCGTCTTTTTTCTTTTTAGCAAATAAATTAAAGGCCGCGGTCACTTCATGACTCGATGGTTTTGTGCCGGCGAATTGTCTCGTATAAAAATCGTATGAATACCTAAACTTTACCACCAATCCGTTATAAGCGATTTGTGCCGATGCAGCGTTTTGTGATGAACCTTCAAACAAATACCTGAATCCGGCACCGAATTTAAATTTATGATATGTCGCCCCCAGGGTTAACATTAAATCTGAATAACCGTACTGAAAAGAATAACGTACGCCGGGCGCAATTTTCCATGTTTTTTTCTCCTCAAATTTTCCCATTACATAATCGGTAATGATTGAAAAACGCATTCCTAAAATATTTTCTCCTTTGCTGTAAAAACTCATGTTTGGTTGCGTTAAATGTTTTAACACAACACCAAAATTCAGTCGTTGGCTGTTAACTAAAAATCCGGCACCTAAATCAATCGCGCTTACCTTGTTTTTAAAATTGGGATTATTAGTAATTGCCGTATCTGTTGAATTGTATTTGTTTAGCTGATATGCTAATTCAAATGCAGGAGCTAATTTTATTTTTTTTGCTTTACTAATAATAAACGGTAATGCGTAATTTAATCCAAATCGTTTCGAGGTAAACATTCCGGTTCCATTATCATCACCGGTTAAATAAATTCCAATTCCGCTTTTAATTTTATTTACCATTTGATCGTAAGAAAAATTGAAAACCTTATAAGCATCTCCAATATCAGTTCCAATGGTTTTTACAACGCTCGCTATTCGACCAGCACCGGTGCTTCCCGCTAAAGCCGGATTTAACAACATGGGAGCGCTATAGGTTTGTGAAAAAAAAGGATCTTGTGCATTTACGCATAGCGAAATGAAAAATAAAAGTGAAAAAACAATTTTTTTCATTGAGCAAATCAATTAAGTGTATAATCAACCGGCGGTTCTTCGGCAGTCCCTTCCACTTCTTCATCACCGGCACTTTTACTCTTTGCCAATTCCTGTGCAAACTCAACAAATGTTTTGTATGCGGCGGTAAACATAAATCGTTCCTCGCCTGTTTTTTCAATGATATTACGACGTGAAAGCGTATTGTAAAAATTAATGCGCGAAAGTTTATCTTTTAATTGCTTATTACTTTGAATTACGTCTTTGTAGGAAGTATTTTCAAAATATTGATCAATTTGTTCGTGTTCAAATTCGTTAAAATTTAATGAATCAATAAAATTTCTTCCGTCTTTATCCAATTCATAACACAGCACAGCAAGGAAAATACTAATATCGCGCGATAAATTTTCGGCCGAATCATTGCTGATTAAATACACAAAATCAGATTTCAAAATCATTTTATATTCAAAACTTTCCTGAAAAAATTCACTGTAATAGGCTTCGAATTGACGAATAACTTCATACTTGGTATCATTGGCTAAAATGAATTTGCCATCAAGCAAATCTTTTACGATTTGTTTGTGCTCTTTTGGATAACTGGAACTCATAAACGTTTAGTTTAAATTATTGTTTTTTGTACAATGTGTAACTAGTGATGTTTTGTATAATGCAATTTAATGTTTCATTATTTAAAATATCTATATTTTTTCAATCTTAATTTTTGGCACCATGTACGTCGCTTCCATGGTATGCACACGTTGACGTTTACCGCTTTCATCAACATCAATTTTAATATCGTCTTCAAATAACAATGTGCATAACGAAAAGAATTTTTCGCTTTCAACATTATTAAATTCAAAATCCAACTCTTTACTACACCATTCAAAGAAATTTTCTAATGGAAGTTTTTTTCGAAGGTTTTTCTTATAATTATCCATATTAAACACCCATTTGTCAGCCGCATCATTTCCTTCTTCGTAAACAACATCTTCCTGATTGTAGAATTGCTCAAAGTATTCGAGAGTATTAAAATAAACATTTTTATTGTAAGTATTTACTCGTTTATCTTTTAGCAATAACGGTGTATTGTATTTATTCGGCTTTTTAAGAAATTGAATAAATCCGCTCAGGATTAACGATTCGGTTTTAATGCGCTCGATAAGCGGCATCAATTCATGAGTTAATATTTTTGAATGGCGCAACAATTCATCATTCACTAAAATCAAATAATCGTACAATTTTTCGAAACGATAACGATTGTTCTCTTCCTCAAAAATCAATCGTTTTTCATTCACATAAAAGGAAACCTCGTACAATTTACTGGCCACCGATTGAATGTTGTTAATGTCAAGTAATTTGTTTAGCGGCACAATGTAATAGTCAATCCAAAATGAAGCTTTTTTCACTTTTTCCAAATAGTCGATACGGTCAACATTCGCTTTTAATTCGCGCGTTTCGCGCAATAAGGTATTTGTATTGCGATCAACCATTTCAACCAAATGTTTTACCTCTTCTTGTAATTCGGTAATGCGTTCGGTAAGAATAACTGTTTCCTCGGCTTGAGTATATTGAATTTGTAAAAATAATTTTGTAATTGAGTCGTGATATTTTTCAATACTCTCGGGTAAATTGATGCGTTGGTCGCCGACAATGAAAGAGAGAAAATCTTCATAAACTTTTCGAATTTCATAATCGCCTTTTACCGAAGAAATAATTTGATATTCGTTTAATTGCAGGCGAATGTCGGTAACCTCACAAATTTTATTGAGCACTTCGCTTTTAATAATTCCGTTGGTACGTTGTTCCTGCAGCAAACGCTCAATAACGTCGTAATACTGCAACAGAAAACGCAATATGGTTTTTGGTTCGGCTCTCATTGGCAATTCGCGTTAATTAATTTACACCGGGTAAAGTGGGCACTTTATTGGTTTCGGCAAACAATGCGTTGCGCGCATCGCTAATAAAAATTTGTCCTTTGTTTGGATAGATAAAATAATATTTTCCAAAACCGGGAACAGGATCGGGTGCTGCAAAAATTGGAATGAAATTGTGTGAGCGACAAAAGTCAACCAACTGCGGACGGTTGTGTTTATCAATAGTGGCAACCTCATCAATAAACAAAGCAATTCTATTTTCTTCGGTGTTAATTGCTAAACGATTAATAACCGCCATAATGATAATTAAACGAATCATTCTATCGGTACCATCACTTTCTACCTGAGATCCTAAATCCACTTTTTTTACCTGGCCTTTAATTACCAATTCCAATTCTATATCAAACAATTCATCAAAATGCACTTTACGTTGTACGTCCAAATATTGATTCAATACTCTTAAATTTTCGCTTTGATCAAATTCAAGCAACATACCTCCAACCAAATCCTGTATTGCCGAAATTTTTAAAATCTCATTCACCAATTTATGATTATCCACTAAATTAATTTTCATGGATTCGATATTCGAAATGCTGGTGGTGCTTAGCTTCTCGTTAAATTTATTCGCAATAAATGATTTAAATTCTTCGTATCGCTTAATGAGCGCGTAAGCCGGATTTGCGAATTGAGTTGAAATGCTTTGCAATAATCCGTCAATACTTTTTTCTTTATCGTTCAAGCAAGCTATTTCTTCCTCCATGTACTTGATGAAATCGTCTTCGCTGGCCAAATTACTTTGTAATTTTTCGCGAAGTTTATCAAACAATTTATCCTTGCTTGATTTTAATTCCATTTTATCTTTCGAGAATAATTTAATTTTTCCGTAAATCTGCTCGATACTTTCATTGGTATCGCTTTCCACAAAAGGAATATTATTTTCCTGCAATTCAAGTCGCCATGTTTTTAATTCTTTAATGCGTTCCTGCAAAACACGATTTCCGTCCATCATTTCATTAATGACCGTTGTTTTTTTAATAATTTCGTCTTCAGCTTTACGTATGTTTCTTTCAATCTCGTCTTTCTCGTCTTTGAGTTCCTGCATTTCCTCACGAATCACTTTAATCTCTTTTTCAAGTGCCGGTTTTCCGTTTTGATCTTCAATTTTTTGTTTAATAAAATTGATTTCACCATTTACGTCTTGCAATTCTTCGAGTGATTTTTCGTAATTATTCGCTACTTCATACAATTTTTGAATGCGATCAAGTTCGGCTTTTTCTTCGGTAAGTTTCGCTTTTAAATCCTCAACTGTTTCAAAATTGCGGGGTTCAATTTCTTTAATGTCAATTTCACCGTCAAATACTTTTAGCATTTGCGCGGCTTTTGCCACTTTCTTTTTAATCTTTTTATCGCTTAGGGTAAGCACTTGCTCGGATAAAACGGCGCCCAACATTTTGCGCGTTTTTTCATCGTCGCTAATTTGGTGCATGAGCAAACTGTTGTAGTTCTTGATTTTTGTTTCAAGCGATTCAACAATTTCTTCCTGACGGCGTAAACGTGCGTCAATTTGTTTTACTGATATGTTTTCGCTCTCAACTTTGGTTGTATTGTATTCAATTTCTTTGCGGCGTTTTTCTAAATTATCGAGCTGTTGTAATAAAAATTCACGCGGTTCTAAAGCAGCAATTACGCGATAACGCTTTTCTTTTTCTTCCAAAAAAGCATTGCGATTAATGATGTCGCTTTCTTTGCGTCCAATTTTACGATCCAATTCTTGCTTTTGCGGATAAAGAATTTCATTCAATTCTACTTTTCGATCGCCAATTTCTTTACTTTGAAGCGTAATTTTATTTTCAATGGCAGGAACGGTTTCGCTATACGATTTATCAAAAGCATAGTGCAATTCGCCCAATACTTTTGACTTTGCTCGAAATTGATTTACAATTTCACGAAATTCATAAAATTCATTTTTTACATCTTTAATGTTTTTAATTTCATTGTTGATGCGAAGTAAATCGTTAATGTCTTTTTTATTTTTTTGCGAGAAATTCAAGGTTTCATTTTCGCGATTATCGGCAATAATCAAAGCTTCTTTCAGCGTTTTATTAGTGATTAATTTTGTATTAATCAAATAGCGATAAATTTTTGAGAAGTTGTTGCTTAATCCGTCGGCTTTCACGTTCTCCTCTAACCATACTACACAATCGTTTTGATTACCGCGTTGGTAAACCGCATTAAATACTTCCGTTTTATTGGCAAATTGGTGTAAACTTAATCCGGCTCGATCTAAAGTCATTTGAACTTCTTCCCATTTTAATAATTTTTGAGTGGTGCCGTCGGTAGAGAAATAATGCTCATCCAAATACCCTGCTTCATAACGGTAATATTCTAAATCACCATCGGTATTGCGTTTAACCAAAATGCAATAATTACTCAAACGTTTTTTTACTTCAAAAACAATATAACTTTGATTGTGTGTTGGGAAATAGTGATGCACTGTTTCCTTATCGCCACGTCGATTTCCTGAGAAACTCATTTTTGTACCATCAATGATGAACAAGAAATTTAGCGTATAAATCAACGTCGATTTACCAATGTTATTTGGGCCCACCAGCTGCAGTGAATCGCAATTATCGAGACGTATTTCGGCTTTGCCATACACCTTGCTATTGAGGATCATTATTCGATTAAGCATAACGAATTCGGTTTTTAGTATCTTACAACGATAGTGATAATACCCTCGTTTTTAGCTTGTAAGAGCTCATAGTTATTAAAAAATAATTCCTTTGTGGAGGCATTTTATCCTGTTGAAAAACAGAATTTTACAAGGTTCTCAACGGTTTTCATGTCAATAACGTTAAATTATCGGCCTTTAACCCTTATCCTTTGAGTAATTTAGCGAAGTGATGCCTAAAACATCAGCTTACTAACGTATTTAGAACTAACGCAATATGGAAAATGAAAAAAAATTACACGCTCAATTTTTAACGGAGGTTGTTGAACATGGAAAAGTATGGGGATTAAAAGTAGAGGAAAACTGGGCTGTTTCTAAAAGTGATAGCTTTAAAGATGCTGAAGTTTTACTTTTTTGGGGAACAGAAAACGCTGCGAAAATTTGTGCCGAAGATGATTGGAATGATTATGTCCCATCGAGCGTTGATTTGTATGAATTTTTAGAAAACTGGCTGCCGGGAATGTATGATGAAGGAATTGCAGTAGGTACAAATTGGACAAAAGAGCTAGAAGGATTGGAAATGGATCCGGTTTCGCTTGCACTGGAAATTATTGACGAAATAAAAGCATCAAATATTAAATATATTCCTCACGGTTATGACAGCTTAAGCGAATTTGAAGCCGAATTGCATGAAATGGGAGAGGATATTTAAAACTTTAGTCAAACGAAAGATTGCATAAATATTTTCAAGATTGTTTTTTGTGTTCTTATTGGTTGAGTTTTTTTCGTGACTCCCTCACCTTCTCGTGTTTTTTGCATATAAATAATTACGTGATAAATCTCTTTACATCTATCTCTCTTTCTATTTCTTGATTTTTGAAAATAAAATTTCCCAACCGCAAAGCACAATAGGGTGCCAAACTAACCCCCTTTGTGCCTAAGCCATTTAAAATATAAACACCTTTGTGTTTTGGGTGTTCACCAAGAATTGGTTTGCGATCGTTTGCTGCCGGGCGAACACCTGCCAAGTGATTAATTAAATTTATTTCTCCTCTATAAAAAGACCCGATTTTTTGCAACAATTCTTCTTTTGCTGTATGATCAGGTATATCGTTTAAATTTTTCCAGTCGTAAGTTGAACCGGCTTTAAAAATTCCATTTCCTTCGGGTACAATGTATGCGCCGCAATTATAAATGGTGTTTTCATTTAAATTTTTGGCGGTAAAGGTTATCACATCTCCTTTTACCGGATATAATTTTACTGTATTAAAAAACGGATTGTTCATCACCTTCCATCCTTCACAAAAAACAATTTTATCAAATTCAAAATCGCCGTACAGAAATTTATTTTCTTCTTGAACAAGTGAGTTATAATTGAATTTTTCTTTTAAATAATTATTTTCAGTTAAAATGGTTATTCCCGATTGAAGGTATTTTTCAACGTGAATACGACCTGCGTTAGAAACTTGACCAAAGCCAAACGGGATATTTAAACTTTTCTCAGAATTGTTTTGAATGGCAGAAGACAGAAACGGAGAAAATTTTTCGGCAGTTGATTTTCGAAGCCATTCGTTTTGTTCTTCATATCCGCTTATCACACGCAATAATGGCAACTCATCATGAAATTTGTGACCCAATAAATTTTCAATATATAAATACCAGTTTTTTGCAATATCAATCATTTCCTTAGCCCGCCACGCTAAGGTTGTTCGTTTAAAAACGATGGGATTATAAATGCCTGCGGCGATTCGTGAGGAACAGGATTGGGAAGAATCATCAATCAATACTACTTTTTTGTGATGATCAATAGCACATACTAAAGCCGTAGTGATACCGGCTAACCCCCCGCCCACTACTGCAATATCAAAATGCTTTTGCACGGGGTTTACGAATTAACAAATCGACCAAAAACACCGAGCGGTAATTTTTGATTTGTTGAACTTTTTAAAAACAGTTCCCCTGTTTCGAGGTTAGAAGAAGTTTTTTTTAAAAGATTTTCGATAACCAATGGCGAAAACCCGAGGGAGTATGCGTTTAAAATCAAAAAATTTTCGCCGGGCAATAACAATTCAACTGTCCATTTCATCATCTCAGAAATGTTATCTTCTAATTTCCATTTTTCGCCATTTGGACCATGACCATACGAGGGTGGGTCGAGAATAATACCGTTATAACGGTTACCGCGCTTATGTTCTCGCTGAACGAATTTTAAAGCATCTTCAACAACCCAACGCATGTCTTTTAGATTAGAAAGTTTCATGTTTTCATTGGCCCAAGTGACAACCTGTTTTATAGAATCAACATGAACAACATCAGCTCCTGCAGCCTTAGCAGCCAACGAAGCACCCCCTGTGTAAGCGAATAAATTCAAAAATTTTGGATTCGCTGTTTTCATTTTTGTAATTTGATTGAAAATATATTGCCAGTTAACCGCTTGCTCGGGGAAAACCCCAACATGTTTAAACGACGTAAGTCCCAAGCGTAAAACAATACAGGTATCACCTACCGGAAATTTAATTTTCCATTGGTCGGGCATGTCTTTTATTTTCTTCCATTCGCCCGAAGCCGAACCTTTTTGAATAAAGCGAACATGTGCTAATTTTTGCCATTCTTTAGGAGATAAAACCGGTTCCCATACTGCTTGCGGTTCGGGACGAATAGTGACATAAGGCCCAAATTGCTCAAGTTTTTCGAAGTTTCCCGTATCAATTAAACGATATTCAGGGGTGTTTTCAGGACATAAAAAAAGCATGTGTAAAGGTAGGTATTCCTTGTAAAATGTGCCCTTTTTTGATGATAAAAGGAAAAAAAGGGGGGTGAAAAAAAAATCTAACGGTATAGATATATACGAATTTGTTTATATGAAAGGAATTTATATATATTTGTGTTCTAATTTAACCCTATGATAAAAATCAACAAGAGTGAGCACTGGAAAGAAATTAAATTCAAAAAAGGTGCACTACGTTTAAGGTATGCGGTTTCAAATCATGGACGTCTTGCCAGCTTCAAAGAAAACATTAAAGACGGATCATTGCTTAAAGGAAGTTCAATTGACGGTTATCCGATTTTGAATCTTCGTCCTGACGGAAAAAGTAAATCATATTTTGTACACCGTTTAGTTGCTGAGCAATTCATTAAAAAATCAAAACCTAAAGCAACTTATGTTATTCACGTCGATTTTCACAAAAACAACAATGAAGTGAAAAATTTGAAATGGGTAACTAAAGCGGAGATGGAAACGCATCAAAAGAAAAATCCTGCGGTTATTAAAGCGCGCAAAGAACGAATGAAAAACAAACCGACAGAAGGATTAAAATTGAACTTGGGAAAGGTTAAAAAAATAAAGCAAATGATTGGGAATAAAAAACGTTCATTAAAAATGAGTGAAATAGCCGATAAATTTGGAATTAGTGAAATGCAATTGTATCGTATAAAACGCGGCGAAAATTGGAGCCACGTTAAAGCTTAAGAAAGATAATTTTTTATGAAAACCCGAAGTAAATTGCTTCGGGTTTTTTGTTTTTAAGCATTGCTGAATAAATTATGCCTATAAATCAATTATCGATTTCCAAGAAATGATTTCTCCCCAACAAAACAAACTGCCCATTTTACCCTTCGCATCAACATGTGATTGCCCGTGTTTAAACGATGAGGCACTCGCAATGCTTCATCAATAATCGCGCCTTTAGAAAATTTTTAAAAAAGCACGGTTATTGGCTAATGCCTATTTGCTGTATAAGCGTTTCAAGACTTATGTAGGGTAAACTTTGGAGTTGGGAGAAAAATCGGTAATTACGAGAGCTTATCGGTAAGAATACGCATTTCCATTGCCGCACTCATTTTTTCGTATAAAATCCGATAAACAGCATCGAGAATTGGGGTGTCGACGGTGATATTTTTTTTCAATTCATGAATACTTTTAGCGGCAAAATATCCTTCGGCTACCATTTGCATTTCTAATTGCGCCGCACGAACAGAATATCCTTGTCCAATCATATATCCGAAAGTGCGATTGCGCGAAAATTTTGAATAGGCTGTAACCAACAAATCTCCTAAATAAGCGGACTCCTTTACATCGCGATGACTAACGTGATAAGCATCTATGAAGTTTTGCATTTCGCGCGAACAGTTACTTACATAAACGGCTTGAAAATTATCACCATAACCTAATCCGCCAAAAATACCACTGCCAAGAGCATACACATTTTTTAAAATAGCGGCTAATTCGGCGCCGTAAACATCGTTACTAACACTTGTGCGAATGTAGCGGCATTTTAACATTTCGCTTACTTTTTCGGCAATTGACGAGGTAAAGCAAGCAACGGTTAAATAAGAAAGTCGTTCAAGCGCAACTTCTTCGGCATGACATGGGCCGCAAATAATTCCCGAATTTTTTTCTTGTGCGCCCAACTGTTTTTGGAAATACTGTGCGGGAATTAAATTCAAATCAGGTATCATTCCTTTAGTCGCACTAAATACAAATTTATTTTGAAGAAGCGTTGAATCGCAACTTTGAAAAACAGTGGCTATAAAAGCAGCCGGTGTTGCAATGACAATCACATCAGCATTCGAAATTGTTTCCTGAATATTCACGAAACATGTAATTTTGTCCTTTTGAAAAACAATATCAGATAAATATTTTGGATTATGTCCGAATTGTCGAATGTGGTTTGCAGTTTCTTCCTTATGCATCCACCAATTTAAGGAATGGCCGTTTCCGGTAAAAATTTTCGCAAGGGCTGTACCCCAACTTCCCGCACCAATAATTGCTATTTTCATTTGACCGACGAAGGTAGTAAAATTTTAACTTGGGTAATTGATAAGAACTGATTGCGGCGGAATAAAATTTTGAAAACAATTTTATTGATGACTTAAAACGTTAAAAATACTTTTTTGCAAATTGTTTGATTTTCGTTGATAAAACGAACAACGTAAACGCCGGTTTCGGTAATAGTAAGGTTTAGTTTACGCGCCGAATCGTTTACCGTGAAGGATTGAGATTGAATTATTTTTCCGTTTACATCAAACAAATCAACCTTTAAATTACCTGCTATTAATCCGTTTAACTGAATAGTATTTACAGCGTCAACCAACTGCCATGCGGTAAACGCATCGTCAGCCTCACAAGTTGGATATACAATTCCCAATTCGGTTCGCGTACCGTCAAAGTCTGTTTGAGACAAACGATAATATTTATTGTTTGAAGCATTAACTTCATAAGTGCTTAAATAGTTAGTTGTTCCCTTTCCATTAATTTTTACAAAATCATGAAACAAAAAACCATTGTCTGATTCTTCAATTAAAAAAAAAGCATTGTTTAGTTCACTGGCAGTAGCCCAATGCAGCGTTATTCCGCATTCGTAATTGTAATACAGGAGTTCGACCGGTAAAGGATATGAGCCATTTACAAGTGTCCATGAGCGAAAAAAATCGGTATTGTTAAACGTGATATTACTAACTGTATTTGCAACCGTATTTACCAAACCGGTTGGCAAATAATCGCCCCATGAATTTATACTATTATTGAAGCGTTGACCTTGCAATGAACTTTCGGTAATTGTATTTCCTACTGCGCTATATTCGGCATCAATATAGGAAAGGGTAAAATTTCCCGAAGGTTTTGTTGTAAATCCTAAAGGGTCAATCATCCAAAAGCGATCAATTACGTTTGCGGAATTGTTTAATGCTGTTGCTAAACTATTCATGTGTGTTACATCGCTTGGTCGATACGTGTTGTTATCCCAGGTTGAACCATTGTAAGTAGAAAACCAAATTACACCGGCGCCCGAACCAGCGCTTGTAATATTCATGTTTAACGGAATTTTAATTCCTATAGTATTTGAAAACGGTATGGTATAACTTCCTGTTGAATTTCCAATATTCCATTTTATGCGGTTGTATTCATTTTCGCTTACAATATTTCCTCCCGAACCTAGAGTAGATATAGCGTTAGAATTCGCATTGGCAACAACAAGAGTAGCTGAATTATTAATGACCATAAATACATTATTGTTCATCACCATGCGCGCCTGAGCAAATGTGTTTTCGGTAAGGAATGATAGAGAAAACATATAAAATAAAAAATTTTTCATTTCAAATTATTTTATTTGTTGCCAGTTTGCACCGTCAGAAACAATCCACAATGAAGTATTGTTATTTATAGTGGTTTGGGCAGTAAGTGCTAAATCTTTGTATGAAGAAATGGTTCTTACAGCACCTGTATTATTTAAAATCACATACATTCTGTTTGGGCAAGTTGCTGCCGCAGGTAAAGTTATTGCCCCGCTTCCTGATGTGTACAGCCAAATTTCACCGGTATTATCAGGATTATTTGTGCCTGCAACTTGGGCAGTTTTTACTTTCATGGCCACAGCACCATTAACTTCAAGAGTAGAATTGGTAGTCGTTGTACCAATTCCAACATTTCCATTCACTTCTAACGTTCCGCCTACTTCTGCATTTCCGGTAACATCAAAAGACGCAGCTTGTCCTGTTGCAAAGTTATTTCCAACGGCATTATTTTGAATATATCCCGACAAAGTTGGAATGTCGGTAGCAGTTATTGCGCGAAAAGTGGGCGTGGCGGCGGCGCCTGACGAGGGTCCTGCAAAAAATGTATTTGCCGCTTGTGTGTTTAATGATGCCGTTAGTGTTCCCGATGTTGTAACGGGGCTGCCACTTACGCTAAAAATTGATGGCATACTCAATGCAACAGAAGTTACTGTTCCGCTTCCGCCGTTATCATTTTGCCAAGTAAGTGTTCCCGATCCGTTTGTTTTTAATACTTGTCCCGAAGTACCATCAGTAGAGGGTAAAACATATGCGCCGACTTTAATTCGACCATTTACTTCTAACCGTTCACTTGGAGTAGTTGTTCCTAATCCTAAAAATCCATTTGGTGCGAATCGTCCGTTATCACTCGCCGATGAAAATTGAAAATCGATTCCCGTCGAACTTCGCAAATTAAAAATCATTCGACCGCCAAATGAATTGTCACTAAGTTGAATATCTCCTAATGTCATTCCAAGCATTGATGTTCCTGATGATGATTTAATGTAATAACCGTCGTCAATTCGAAGATTTCCATTGGCAATATGTAGGCGTTCACTTGGAGTAGTTGTTCCTAATCCTAAATTTCCATTCAATTTTAAATTCCCTGAAATTTCACCGTTACCGGTAATATCAAAAGATGCGGCTTGACCGGTACCAAAATTATTTCCAACGGTATTATTTTGAATGTATCCCGTAAGCGTAGGAATATCGGCAGCAACCAAAGGACGAAAATCAGGAACACCTGGAGAACCTGAAGTTGGGCCGGCGAAAACTGTATTTGCCGATTGTGTATCAAAGGTCACATTAAATGTTCCTGTAGAAGTAACGGGGCCACCACTTACGTTAAAAACCGAATTTGGCATGTATAAATCAACTAGACTTACCGTACCTGCGGCTAAACTGGACCACGATAAATTTCCCGACCCGTCGGTTTTAATTACTTGTCCGTTCATTCCATCCATGATTGGTAATGTATAACCGGTAACTCTAACCGGACCGGTAAAATTTGCGTTTCCGTTTACATCTAAATCAAAAGTGGGAGTTGTTGTTTTTACTCCGACACGGCCTGTAGATGACAATCGCATTACTTCACTGTTATTTGTTCCCAGTATTACATCTCCAAATAAATAATTCCAAATTTTTCCGTTGTTGGTCATTCCAAACATGTCAGCACCATAATACATGCCTTTAGTACCCGGAGGAAAACCGGGATTAAGCAGCATTGTTCCCGGAGATATTCCACCTGTATTATCTTGCATCACTAAAGTGGCCAAACCTGTAGATGATATATTGGTTGCTCCAATAGCCAATGTACCCATAGGTGTCAAACGCATTCTTTCTTGTGTTGCAGTTCCAAAAGTTAAGTTTCCTGCCTGGTAACTGGTAATTGTGGCATCCTGCCCAATTGGATCTACTCCTAATAATAATCCGCTTAAAGTTGAAGGTGCGAACATTGGATGAATTATTCTTACACCATCAAATGGTGCGCCTGTTGAACCATTAATGAAAGGTCGAATAGTTACTGTGCTTGCAGCTGCAGGGTTTGATTCATTAAAACCAAAATTTCCGAACTGATCAATTTTAAGACGCTCATAATTTGCCGTTCCAAAACGTAAAAACCCGGGTTCAAAATTCCATAGTTGCGCATTTCTTCCCATCACTCCTGAAGCAGTTCCATTATCAATTCCTAAAATGGTTCCGTTCGAATACATTGGCCCCATTACGGGAGAAACTAATTTTACGCCGTCATAATCATTGGTAAGATCGCCGTTAATATATGTTTTCAAATACATTGTTGCGGTAGGCGACGATTCGTTAACACCTATTCGTCCTGTTGTTGTAACCCTTAGTTTTTCGAAATTATTTGTTTTTACGCTTAAATCTTGCGCATCGGTTGTTCCTATAAAATTTGTTCCTGAAATTGTTCCTGCATTTCCGTTTGTTTGCCAATTTGTAGCGCTTGCGCCCGAGGTTGCTAATCTTGTCCAAACCGTCCCTGTCCAATAATAATAACCCGGAGTAACGTTATTAGGCGAAGAGCCCGCCGTAGCAGTATTGTAAATTAACAAGCTTGTAGCGGGAGAAGATATAGTTGTAGCATCAAGCGAAGAGGTTAGTCCTACACGTGGAATTAGTAACCCTTTATTGGTAAAATCAACATCCAATCCGGCTGAATTGTTTGGTGCAGTACCGGCTGTATTAATTCCAATGTTTTGTGCCACTAACACATTGCAAAAAATTGTTAGAAGCAAAGAAATAAGCAATCGTTTCATAACCACTAATTATGAAATAAAAATACCTTGTTAAAGGAAATTAAACAATCCTGTAAATAGGGATATTTTAAATTATTGAGGCATAATTAAAGTTTGGAGCTTCAACTTAGTGGCAATTAATCTTTAATTTTAATCCGTTATCATGAAACAAATTAACATAATCAGCTTATTCTTTATTTATCAGTTGGGTTATACAACAACCCATTTTGAAAACGATACTTCCTGGGTTCGACTTTCCAAATTAAAAGACGATGCAATAAAGATTGAATTGTATTTTCAGAAATGCCTCGAATGTTCGGTTTATGATTTGGAGTTATCGGGATTTTACGCATTAAAATGTTTTGAACTATCAAAAAAATTAAACAACAACAAAGGAATTATTCAAGCAAGTGATTTGCTTGGAAATTTTTACATGCAAAAAGGTAATTATCGATTGGCTTATAAATGGATGAATTATTCAATTCGCTTAAAAGAAAAACTAAACGATCATTTCGGATTAGCCATTTCATACAATCAGCTTTCAATTATTTTTCGCTTAATGAAAAATTATAAAGCTGCCGAAGAAAATGCGCGCAATTCAATTCGTGAATCAATTTTACTGGGAAATTCGCGTTTTATCGCATTTAGCTCGAGCACATTATCGAATATTTTTTATGAAGAAAAATTAATGGATTCGGCAATTCTTTACTCTCAACGAGTTTTAGAACTACACCGAAAACACGGCGATTCATCAGGGATAGGGTTAATACTTTCTAACCAAGCAACGATGTATATTGACAAAAAAGAATTTGATATGGCAATAGAATTAGCGCAAGAAGCGCTTAATTATGTGCCAAAATCAAATAAACGTTTAATATTAATTACGCAAACTTCATTGGCAAATGCATTTTTGTCAAAAAACAAATTAAATGAAGCTGAAAAATGTTTTATGATTGTTTTCTCAAATTTAAATGAATTTAATGAAGCCGATCAAAGGGCCGAAATTTATAGAGTGTATAGTGAATTGTTGCTGAAAAAAAGAAAATTTGAAGAAGCCCTTGCGTTTAGAATGAGGTATGAGCAATTGAACGATTCATTAATCAGCGCTCAAAACAACAGCGAAATTTCACGACTTGAAACCGAATTTCAGTTCGATAAAAAAGAAAACGAGAATGCTTTATTAATAGCAAATAGAAAAGCGGATAAAATTGAAATTGAAAAAAAGGGTCGTGAAACAAAATCCTTAATTATTATTTTATTGGTAAGCGTAATTTTACTTTTAATAATTGTCCTCTTCTTTGTAAACAAATCAAAAACTGCTGCAAAATTAGCAGAACAGAATGAACGTATTCAAAAGCAAAACACAACATTGAAAGAATTAAATGCTTTACTTATTGTAAGCGAAGAAAATTTGAAAATTTCAAACGAAACCAAGGAAGAATTACTAAGCATTATTTCTCACGACCTTTCAGGACCGGTGCGTGCCATTGCTAATTACAATTCTGCAATAGTAAATAGAATTGATAATATGTCGCGTACGGAGTTACACGCCGGCATTTCGACATTAAATGAAAACATGAATAATTTACAAATTTTAACCGATAATATATTAGAATTTGCTTTAACTCAACGAAATGAATTTACCGTTAAAAACGAGGAATTGAAATTATTAAATGAGTTATCGGATTGCATAAAAATATTTGAAGCATCGGTAAAAACAAAAAACATTATAATTGATTGTTTAATAAATTCGTCGGTTTTTATTTATACAGATAGAAATGTTTTTCACATTATTGTTCGTAACCTGCTTTCAAATGCAATTAAATATTCAAAAGCCAATTCATTAATTAAAATAGAATTTAATGCGCTTACGAAAACATTATCCTTTGTCGATTTCGGACTGGGAATGGATGAACAACAAATAGCGGCTATACTTGAAGGTAGCACCCCAAATTCAAGAAATGGTACAGCAAACGAAAAAGGTGCCGGCCTTGGAATGAAATTAGTCAACAACTGTTTAAAATTAACTAATGCTAAATTATTAATTCAAAGCATTCCAAATTCAGGAACAACATTCACCATTAAATTTTAATAATGCGTTGACGAATTGCGCATTTTGTTAACCCAACACTATTGTTAGTGTTGAACTTTGCCAACAAGTGTTTTCGATGCGTATCAACCGTACTTGTTGAAATATTCAATTGCTTTGCAATTTCGGCGCTGCTTAATTCATCTTCAACAATAAGTTTAAGAATTTGCATTTCACGCGCTGTTAAATACATTTGAACCATTGACATTTCACAAATTTCAATGAACAAAACAACTTAATCAATACTGTAATTGGGGATATTTATAGTAAGCCGATGTTTTTTATCAGGCTTTCGAGTTTATGTTCCTTTAAATTTAACCAATACGCTTTAATGCCGGCGCAATTTGCTCCCTTCACATGTTGAATACTGTCATCAATAAAAATGGTTTCTGAAACATCTAATAAATTATCCTGAATTACGAATTCAAAAACTTCAATATTCGGTTTTCGCAAATGAATTCTTGAGCTGTAATAAATTCGCTTAAAATAATCGTGCAAAATGTTTTTGCCGAATTGTTTTACAATTATTTCTTCAAATTTTTGAATATGAATTTCGTTTGTATTGCTTAATAAATAAAGATTGTATTTTGTTGACAATTTTTCAAGCAACAGTTTTTTCTCATTAGGGAAAGAAAGTAAAATAGAATTCCACGCTTCAATAATTTGTGCATCGGTTAATTTACAATTTGAAAAATGACGAACCTCATCACAAAAATCTTCAGAGGAGATTAATCCTTTATCAAAAGCATCTAAAAATTGATGTTGCTTTTCCTGAGTAAATACTTTATCAAAATGGTTAACTCCCAAAGCAGCAAAGGCGCTGATTGGCGCTTGATAATTTATAGGAAGAATAACCCCTCCAAAATCAAGAATAATGTTGCGAACCCGATTTTTCATTAACTTTCGGTAAAGATAATTGAACAATGCCTAAAATAATTTTAGCCGGTGAGTTTTTATTGCGCAAAAAATCAATTTGCGTCTTCGATGTACGTACCCCGGCCGAATTTGAAAAGGGACATGTACCCGGCGCAATTAATCTTCCACTATTCAGCAACGAAGAACGTATCATTATTGGAACATTGTACAAACAACAGGGCAAGGAGCCCGCCGTCGAAAAAGGATTAGAATTTGTTGGCCCACGATTAAACGAATACCTTTCTCAAGTAAAAAAAGCAGCATCTGATAAAACCATTTTCATGTATTGTTGGCGCGGCGGAATGCGTAGCAACAGTTTAGGTTGGTTGTTGGAAACAGCAGGTTTTTCAGTTCATGTGCTAAAAGGTGGCTATAAATTTTACAGAAAAGAAGTTCATTTAACCTTTGAAAAAAAAATTGCTTTAAAAATTCTTGGCGGCAAAACAGGAAGCGGAAAATCGTATGTGCTAAATACGTTATCAAATAACGAAAATGCGTTTATTGATCTTGAAAAATTAGCTTGTCATAAGGGGTCGGCATTCGGGCATATTGGCCAAACCACTCCTCCTACCCAGGAAATGTTCGAAAATTTATTGTGCGACGAACTTTTGAGTCATGCCCGCGAAAAAACAATTTGGTTAGAAGATGAAAGCAGAATGATTGGTGCAAAAGTAATTCCTCCCGCTCTTTTTCAACAAATGAGAACTGCACCCGTTATTTATTTAGAAGTGTCGTTTAAAAAACGATTAAAGCATTTGGTTGATGGATATGGAAAATACTCAATAAATGAATTAATTGATGCTACTAAAAAAATTGAGCGCCGATTGGGAACCGAACAAACTAAAAATGCAATCGCGTTTATTAACAACGGAAAATTAGAGGAGGCTTGTTCAATTATTTTAAATTATTACGACAAAGCTTATGATTTTGGTATTGGAAAACGTGATCCTGTAACCATAAAAAAATTAAATGTTGTCGATTTTCATTCGGTAAACATGCAAAATTTGTTAGATTTGTAAGTATGAAAAATTATTTTTTAATGGTTTTTGTTTTAACCGGCGGTAATATTAAAGCGCAATCGTTCTTTACAGCAGCTAATTTTCCATATAATGGATTAGGAATTTATTATTACAATTGCGGTACATCCTTAATGACTGATCCGTTGCCGGGATTAGGACAAATTTATTTATATGACAGTTTGGTTTACGGTTCCTCAAACGCCTATAATTATTACAATCCGGTATCTACTTGGTGCGAACCAACTTTCCCGGTCGCTACAATTACGAACGATGCTTTAAATTTATATTCCTATTTTCGGATTTCGAATGATACCCTATATTTAATTGGCAATTGCGCTAAAGATTCGAGTGTTGGTAACTACAATGCGCTATTTTCAAAACCCGAAGTTCTTTATTTTAAAAACATGCAATTTGGTACAACTTATTATGATACTGCTTATTTGAATTATTATCCTTCCTCACCCTATAAAATAATAAATACATTTGAAATTTTCGGTAGCGGAAATTTATATTTACCCGGTATTAATTACCCAAATACCTTTGTTGTAAAACGTCATGAAACTCATTTTAGTTTAAGTCCGGCCTTTCAATATTACGATGGTACATCTTATTATTTTTTTGATAGCCTTTCGCCGCATCCGTTGTTGAGCATTAGTCGCGGATTTTTTTACGGCGATACCAATGAGGTAAAAAGTTTTCGCAAATACGATATTTCTGCCGTAGGATTGAATGAAATTCAAGAAAAAAATTTGCTTGTTTATCCAAATCCGTTTTCAAATGAAATTGTCATAAATCATTCGGTCGATGAATTGTTTTTTTTTGACAGCCAAGGCAAAATGGTATATTCAAACACAAAATTCGAGGCCATGAATTTCGTTTTAGAAACAACTAGTCTTCCTTCAGGAATCTACTTTTTATTGATGAAAATCGGCAATTCAAGTTTTAGAAAAAAAGTAGTAAAAAAATAATGTATAAAATGTGTTTTAAAAACAAATAAATGCTGATTTGTTGAACGTGCTAAACAACGCAGAATTTATTTCTAATTCTAAGTAATTTTTATTGCTATTAGCAGTAAAAAATCACTTCACTTCATAGCCCGTCACTTTTCCTTTATTCACGGCAGGTAATCCGCTCCTCATCCACTCGGGCATAGGTTCGTCTTTTAAATAATGATTAAAAAATTGAAGCATTCTTCGGCTTAAATCAATTTGATTGGCGCGTCGTGTTAAATTATGCGCATCGTTATTGTAATTTAACATCCATGCGTTTTTTCCCATTCGACGCAATCCGTTATACAATTCTATTCCTTGATACCAAGGCACAGCGCCGTCGGCATCATTGTTCATCATTAACAACGGTGTTTTTACTTTGTCGAGGAAAAAAATTGGTGAATTTCGAATGTACGCTTCGCGATCTTCCCACAATGTTTTCCCAATTCTGCTTTGTCCTTTCTCATACTGAAATGCGCGAACCAATCCGCTCTCCCATCGAATTCCTCCGTATGCGCTTGTCATGTTACCAACCGCCGCGCCCGCCATTGCCGCAGCATACATATCGGTTTGCGTTACCATAAATGCAGTTTGATAGCCGCCCCAGCTTTGTCCCTGTAATCCCATTTTTTTTTCGTCAATAAATCCTTTTTCCAAAACATATTTTGTGCCGCTTACAATACAATCGTACGCGCTTTTACCGGGTTCACCCAATTTGTAAACAATATCAGGAATAAAAATAACGTAGCCGTTACTTACGTACTCACTAATGTTCACCGTTGATGCACTTGGACGAGGAGATCGATACTGATGCAATAAATCTGAATTTTTTTCATAATAATAAACAATCATCGGATATTTTTTTCCCACTTCTAAAATTTCGGGGGTAAACAATAATCCTTCCAAATCATGTCCTTCAAAACTTTTCCATTTTAGCAACTCAACGTTACCCCAAGCATATTGGGCTTGTTGCGGATTAACATTTGAAATTTGAATTTCATTATTAAATGATAAATCATTCACCAAAAGATCGGGATAGGTTTGAAAATCCATTTTTGAATAGATGATTTTATTGGCGCTTTTCGCCTTTTTATAAAATGTGAATTTTTTGTCTTCGACATACAACGGACGCAAACTTTCATTTTCATAAAGCCAAAATCCTTCACGCTTATTGTGATGATTAAATGATTTAAATAATAATTTTTTATCATCAACAAATTCTTCATCATCATCTAATTTTACATATCGCAAATCGGTATTGTATTCGCCACCTTTGTTCTTGGTTAAACAAATTACGGGCGACATATTTTGCGGTTGAACTTTCCACACCTCAAACTCCGAATAAATATACACCCAGGTATCATTTTGCGACCAACCCATTACTCCATACGGATAAGGTAATTCAGCCAATCCGTTATTGTCTTCAAATAAATTATCATCAATATTATTGGTAATCAAAACTCCTGTTCCGGTTTCGGTTGGCGCGCAATACCAATCTTTTTTTTCAGGCTCATACCAAATAAAATATTTTCCCGTATTTGAAAGAGATACGCTATGTGTTTTCTTTTCCAATATCATTTTTGTTTCGCCGGAAATTAAATTTATAGTGTAATAATCCATTGGCACTTGAGTTTGCCACGACTGCGACTTTTTATACCGATGATCGCTTCCACACAATGCTGTTTCGCCATCACCTTTGTGCAAAATTTGTACAACATGTAATGTGTCATTTTCTAAAATTGTAAAATCCCCATTTGAAAAATTGTAAACCGTTAACCAAGTTTTCTTTTTATCGCGATCAACACTTTTTAATTGTTCTGTCATTATACGTTCATCATTCCAATGCCAAACGTCGAGGCTGTATTTTTCATCATCCGTTAACGTATCTTTTGCTTCTTGCTTTGGTAAATTAGCGATGCCGAAAAACATTCGGCTTCCATCGCTCGAAAAATAGATAGTGCCAAATTCACTTGCCGATTTTTTGTTGCCGATTTTTTTATTGGTAGTGTCTAACAGTATTTTTGCGTTCCCGGTTTCACCCTCACTTAAAAATAATTTATACAATTTATTTGTTTTATTGGTGTCGGTGGTTGAAAGGAAGCCTAACTTTTCGCCTTTATTATCAATAGCAAGACCTTTTGTCCAGCCATTAGTTTCGAATACTTTAACAGCCTCAGTAACATTTTTTCGATTTGATTTCGCAAAATAAACAAACGATGAATCTTTTTTTCCTTTTTGTTGTACCACATAGGAAAATGCATCGCTTTTATTGGTAACCGTGTATTCAATAACATTGTTTATTTTCTTTTGCGTACCAAACGCCGGATCCCAAATCACCAACGAAGTTCCTTCTGATTTAACATCTACCGGCGGATGTTTTTTGCGTTTGCGCATTTCACGTTTTGATAATTTTGGCGTTACCTTTTTTTCTTTTCCTAAATGAGCAACAATTACCTGTGTAAATTCATTAACCGAATAAGATTTTACATTACCAAGTTTCACTATTTTTTTCGATGTTAAATCATATACTGCTATTGTATCTTTTGGCATATCATCCGGTTTTTTCTTATCCAACTTTGCTTTTCGTGTAAGTTTATACTGCGGAATTATTTTAAAAACCAAATAACCGTTTGATACATTTAAAAATTCGGCAGATTTACCGCGAACAAAAGAATCTCTTTTTGTGGTTTCAGTATTGTATAGCATTAACCAACCGTCGCCCACTTGTGGCCATTGTTCCCAAACAATGTATTTTCCGTTCTGCGCTATTATCGGGTTAGCCATAGATTTCCAATCATCGTATGTAGTATGGTTGATTATTTTTTTACCGGAAATGGATTTCAAACTCGTCGAATCGGTTTTGGTCGAATCCTGAGCTAAAATTGTTAACGGAAATAAAAAGAAGAAAAGAAGTATTTTTTTCATGTGAGGTATATGATGTTGAATTTGGTCTTAAATTTAAAGCAAAATACGAAATTTTGTTTACTAAACGATTTTACATTTGGTTTCTTTCATCGGGGCTGTTGTTAGGAATTTCGTGGCCACATACCGTAAACCTTACGCCCATTATTTTTTTTGCCATTGTTCCCTTTTTGATTGGTGAATATTTGTTATTCATTAGGCGATTAAGAGCTTGGCGCTTTATAATAAACACCTATTTAATGCTCGTGATTTTCAACTTAATTACTACCTGGTGGATTTGGAATGCCCTTCCAGAAGGCATGGTAATGGCCGTATTGGTAAATGCATTTTTGCTAACCTGTTTTATGGCTTTATTTCACGGTGTGCATCGTAAATACGGGCATTTTTTCGGTTATAGCTCATTTATTTTTTTATGGATGGCTTATGAATATTTTCATTACCACTGGGAACTTTCATGGCCATGGTTAAATTTAGGAAACAGTTTTGCCACTTCAACAACTTGGGTACAATGGTATGAATATACCGGTATTGGTGGTGGCACCTTATGGATATTGCTACTAAATTTAATCGCTTTTTTTATTGTGAAAAATATTTATTTACAAAATCAAAAACTTAAATCACAAATTGCACCACTTACACTTTGGCTAACGGTTTTCGCACTTCCGCTGTTTGTTTCATTTAGTATGTATAATGGTTACAAGGAAAAAATAAATCCGATAAACATTGTTGTGGTTCAACCAAATATTAATCCGTACGGCGATAAATTTAATTATTTAACCGCACAGGATCAAATGATGATTTTTTTACAAAACGCCTTTGTGTTAATGGATTCTACGGTTGATTTTGTTATCGGCCCCGAAACCGCATTGCCCTATTCTATCGAGGAAAAAACCATAACGCGCAACGAAGAAGTGAATTTGTTGCATCGTAAATTTTCGTCGTTTAACAAAACCTGTGTATTAATTGGGATGAGTAGTCATCATTTTTTTAATGAAGGTGAAAAAATTCCTGAGAATTTACCTCAACAGGACGATGGGTCTTACGTTGAAAAATACAACAGCGCTTTATTTATGGACGGTGATAAAATGCCAAAAATTTATCATAAAATGCAATTGGTTTTGGGCGTCGAAAAAGTTCCCTTTGCAAAATATTTTCGATTTATGGAAAATTGGGCGGCCGATTTAGGAGGAACAAAAGGATCGCTAGGAATTGAAAAAGGTCCCAAAATATTTTCAACGGAAAAAAATAAAGCCATTATTGCTCCGTCAATTTGTTACGAAAGTATTTTTGGCGAACACATGGCGGCATTTGTGAATAATGGGGCAAATGTCATTTTTGTAATTACGAATGACGGTTGGTGGGGAGATACGCCGGGATACAAACAACATTTCGATTACGCACGACTAACGTGCATTAGCCTACGCAGAAGCATTGCTCAAAGTGCCAATACCGGCTACTCGGGATTTATAAACCAACGCGGTGATATTGTTGAAAAAACCAAATGGTGGGTGCCAACTGCGTTAAAGCATAAAATAAATTTAAATAATAATAAAACTTTTTATGCGATTAATGGCGATTACTTGTATCGCGTTGCAGCGTTTTTTAGTTTGTTATTTGCGCTATTATATATTTACGCTTGGGTAACAGGGAAAAATTATTCGGAGAATAGAAGTGTGTGATGCTGGCTTCGAGCGCTCAACTAATATCAATCCTACATAAAAAATCTCAATCCTAAATCAATTGCGAACGACATTGTCAAATTATTATTCGGTCTAAAAGTAGAAATGCTGGCTTCATTGAATAAGGCTAATTTTTTACCCATTGCAAATTGAAATCCGCAACCAAAACGAAATAAATTTACTCCGTCACTTCCTCTTTTTCCCGAAGGATCATATACTGCAGTATTATTAATGTTTATGACCTCATCTGAATTAAATTCGGTAGATGCGGATTCAAATTCATAACTCACTGTCAACTTTTGATAATCAAAAACAAAATAAGGGCGCGTACGATCACCATATGAATTAAAAGTAAAACCCATTCCAAAACCAAATGCGCTTTGCTTAAAACTTGTTCCTAATGTTCCACGTGTATAATTTCCGGAAGCAGGATCATAATAATTGCCTTTTATTTCCAATTGTTTTGCATTATACGCGCGGTAATTTACGCGTATGAACCACGATCAAATTGCAGAAAAAGTGAAGGAGAAACACTAAAATTTTGAAGGTAATCGCCAATTAAAGGCATATTGGTTGATTGTGATCCAAACCCAATATCAATACCAACTTGTGCTTTTGTAACAAACGCAAACAAAAATAAATTCAATACTAATGCTTTTCTCACTTTTTGATGTATTTGAAATAAAAATCGGCAGGGGTTTTGTATTTGCTATGTTGTAAAATTGTTTCTTTATCCAGAGTTACTTTATGCGTATTTAAATCAACGGCGGCTATATAACAGGTTTGTTGCAATTGTTTGGTAGAAATGTAATAAATAGCGGCAGGAAATAACGGAAATGCAATGAGTCCAATAAAAATTGCTTGTGCGGTATTGTTTCGCTTCACTCTACTTTCATTATAATGATTCAATACAATATGCGAATATCCTTTGTCAGCTAAATAGTCTTTCACCTTCGGATAAGCGACCGGCATATACTTACTGTCTTTTTCCAAAACCTCATCAACATAATCCATTAATGAGCAGTAGTCACTATATTCCTTAGCGTCATCTAAATTCAAATTTTCAATACTAAACAAATCCATTGGTACTTTTGTCTTTGAAAAATAAGTCGCTGCTTCATCCGAAAATTTTTCTTGTTTGGTTTGCATCATAAAAAAATCTTCGGGTTTATAAATGTAACTGGTAAAAATCGGACAAAGTATTAATCCTTTGTTTACACTAATTGCATCGTTCGAAATAGACGATTTACTTCGGTTATTTGCTGTTTTGTTTCCAAATGTTACTCTAACGGCATTTTTTTCTTTGCTGTTTTCTACTGTTGCATCTTTAAGTTTTGCGTTTTCATATTTTGTCATGGCTTCTACAAATTCTTTATCGTCGAGCAATACCTTTAAAAAATTATAATGAAATTTCAATCCGGAGTTTTCTAAAGTTGTGTCAACATTTGTAACCTGATCGTATTTTTGTTTTCTCAATTTTGCGTACTTTGAATCTTCATCTTCACTTAACGGTATTGAATCTCTAACCAAGGTGTCTTTTATAGGAATAATCGGTGTTAAGAATGCTTTTACATCTGATAGTGTTATGGAGTTTTCATTTACCAAAGTCTTAAGCAATTGCTCGTACATTAGCTTTGAAGCTTCGTTATTGTTTTTTTTGAAATTTTTATAGGCTGAATAAAGCGCAAGGGTTACCGATTGCTCAGCGGTGAGTTCATTGAGAAAAAACCAGGCCCGCTCAATTTCTCCTTCCTTAAAATTGTCGGCTTCGTTTTCCTTATCAAATTCATTAAATTGTTTTTCCATAGCAACCTCGTATAAACTCGATGAGAGTAAATATTCGGTTTCGGGTGTTTTATTTTCTTTATACAAAACATAAGAATTGTACAAGGCGCTAACACCTTCTTTTTCCATTTGAAGAATACTGCAAAATTCTTTGCGCGCCAAATTTCGTATTTCAATAAATTCCTTTTTACCTACAACATATGTCGCCCCATTATTATTTCCCGAGCGTTTGGCCAAAAGATTAATGTACTTACGGCGTTTGGCAACATTTGGGTGCGTACTGCGTTTGTCTTCTTCCCTGTCCGAATCAAAATCAATGGCATGTATTTTTTCGAGTAGATATTTTTTTGGAACACCAATTGAATCTTCAAACAAGTCAAAAATATTGAATGGAATTTCATTAATTGGCAAATAAGAAAATTGCAAAACATCCATTGCTCCAAGTGCCGCCGCCGATGAATAAGCCGATTTTTTTGTATATAAAAATCCTAATGAATCGGCTTCAAATTCTAATTCTCGTGAAAAAGCAAATTCCAATAATTCGCGCGCCTCACTTGAACTGTATGAACTTCCCCGATGCTTTTTTTGAATATTTGTACTATTTACAACATTGTTCACATGATGCCGTAATTTATAATGGCTTACTTCGTGCGATAAAATGTAAGCCAATTCCGCTTCATTTTCCAATTGTGCCAACAAACCAAGTGTAATAAACACTTCACCCGAATGAAAAGTAAAAGCGTTTAAATACGCCGAACGAATAATGTATATTTTTATTTCAGGAATTAAATCAGGTTCACTTACTAGTACTTTTTTCAACACCTCCTGAACAAAACCGGTTATTTTATCATTATAAACCACTTTTCCCGACTTGTAAAGCAGTTTCATTTCATAATTGCTCCAAGCTATCAGTTCATTAATTTTATCCTTGTATTTATAATTGTTTTTATACTCTCCCCCGACTCTTTCTCGATCATTGGCAAATTTATTTTCTTCTGAAAACCGAATGTCTTCGGGAACCGGAATGTTTGAAAGGAGTTGCGAGCTCGAAAATTTATAACTGCAAGTCAACACCATTAAACAAAATATGGTTTTTTTCATTGTGTAGGCATCAAATATAATAATTTTTTATAAAAAAGGGATGGGTAAAATATTTTTTAGTGAAAAACATTTTATCCATACCATAAATAATGTACGAGGAATAATTTGGTGCCGCTTTCATATTAAATATATTTCGTTTATTAAACTTAAAATTAATTTGTAGTGAAAAAGTACGCGTACTTATAGCTTTAAATCAATTCGATAGTAAAACGCCCCGTCGCCATCAGTAATCTTTATTACATGGGAATTGTCCGATAATTTAAATTGATAATAATTATCAACAGTAACCGATCTTTTTCCTTCGGGCATCATTAAAACTTCTTTTGTATGTTTTCCTGTTTTTCCGTCGAGAATTACAATTACAGGTGCCGAATTTCTACGACCTGCGGCACGATCATTTCCATCATCTTCTTCATCATCTTCTTCACCTTTTAAATTTTTTAAATTCTCATTATAAACAAAAATCCATTTTCCTTTATAATCAATCGTAACAAATGATTTTCCTACCGGGCCGCCAAAAACCAATTTTTTATCAATTTTCGTGTTCCACATAATGTCTCCATTCTTATCAATTGCTATCGCAATTAAATCGTCGTAATGATAAGTATAAGTACAATGGGTAGTATGGGTTTTTGGGTCTGTTGTACAATGTGCAACAACGTAAAAATCTTCTGCTATTAATAATGCGTTACCCTCCTTATCATAATACAGTTGGCGCAATTCGAACTCGGGAGCTTCAATATCATCGCCTTTAGCCACCTTACGACCCGCTTTACGCTTTTGCCGCTTATTCATTAACGATAAAACATACTCATTACTAAATTCCTTTAATGAACTTTTTATAACGCTTTTATCAGCGGCATTAATGGCCATATAAAAACATCCATCCAATGAATAACTTCCCTTTTCGCTGTAAAATCCGGCAGTAATAATTTGTCCGTTATCATTAATCCCTGCTGAAATATCAGTAATAAATTTTCCATTTAAATCCAATTCATAATCCTTAACATCTTTCATTTTATTAGTATAATAAAACAAATGGTATTTGTAGTTTGCTTTACCGTCTTTTTTAGTGCGTCGCGGGCCATCAGGATATTCAATACAGGTTAACAACATATTGTTTTCGTCTTTGAAATAGTGACGCTCAATATAAAATGTTTTACTCGTTGTTGGCGCTTTTAATTCATACTCCCAAACTTGTTTGAAATTTTTATCGTATTGTGCATATATAACTTTTGAATCTCCGCCCTTGCGTTGGTTAATGTTATGATTTACCAATAAGGTTTTATTGTTTTCGCTATAATCTAAATAATGGCTAATCCCCTTCTCTTCGGTATAACTTAAAATTTCAAAACCCTTGGCATCAACCGACATGGTTTCGAAATTTATTTTGTAAGCAAAAATGGTGATTTTATCTGTTTTTTTATCCTCAGCTTCTGCAATTAAATAGATTTCCTCACCTAATGACAAAGCGTCAACTGCTTTTACTTTTTTACCGTTTACTTCGGGTGTTTCAATTTTTACTTTTTTACCAATTTCCTCATCACCAACTTTTACTTTATTCACGTAAATAGTCGTTCCACCAAACTGCACAATAAATGCTTCTTCTTCATTGAATTTAAATGTGACGTTGGTTTTTCCGTTGTTACTGCTAAACATACCGGGTTTGGTATAAAAAGCAGGATGCAGTTTTTTGAGTGTCGCATCATTAGTAACGGTTTGCGAATAGCCCCCGGTAATGGTTAAAACAGTAGTAATGGTAAAAAGCAATTTTTTCATGATTATTAGTTTTTTCGAAATAAATATATAAAGTTTTCTTTTTCAACCGACCTAAATTCTGTTTAAATTCGATAAAAGATAAATTTTTATAGACAAATCATTTCAATTTTATTCTAATTTTATAGGTATGAATACTTATGATGTTACTGTGATTGGCTCAGGCCCGGGTGGCTATGTGGCTGCTATACGATGTGCGCAATTGGGCATGAAAACCGCACTGGTTGAACGCTATTCTACCTTGGGGGGAACTTGTTTAAACGTTGGGTGCATTCCTTCAAAAGCTTTACTCGATTCAAGCGAACACTTTCATAACGCAAAACATAATTTTGGTGAACATGGTATTGTTTTAAAAGATCTGAAACCCGACGTTGCCCAAATGATAAAACGTAAAAACGGTGTGGTACAACAAACCGTTGCAGGAATCGATTATTTAATGAAAAAAAATAAAATTGATGTATATAACGGTCATGGCACATACGCTAATGCAAGTACCATCGATATAAAAGGGGCCGATGGTAAAACTACTCAAATTGTCACTAAAAAGTCAATTATTGCTACCGGTTCAAAACCTTCTACTTTACCCTTTATTTCTATCGACAAAAAGCGTGTTATCACTTCAACCGAAGCTTTAAACTTAACTGAAGTGCCAAAACATTTAATTGTTATTGGCGGCGGTGTAATTGGTTTGGAATTAGGAAGTGTTTACGCTCGCCTTGGCGCAAAAGTAAGCGTTGTTGAATTTATGGATAACATTATTGCATCAATGGATTCCACAATGGGTAAAGAGCTACAAAAATCATTAAAAAAAATTGGATTTGAATTTTATTTGAAACACAAAGTAAAAGAAGTAACCGCTAAAGGAAAAGATGTTGTGGTTAAAGCCGATGGCGACAAAAGCGAAATTTCACTAACCGGCGATTATTGCTTAGTGGCTGTTGGAAGAAAACCTTATACCGAAAACTTAGGGCTGGATAAAGCCGGCATTAAATTGGATGAACGCGGCAGAATTGCCGTTGATGATTATTTGCAAACTAACGTGCAAGGTATATACGCTATTGGAGATGTTGTGCGCGGTGCCATGTTAGCCCACAAAGCCGAAGAAGAAGGTGTTTTTGTTGCCGAGAGCATAGCCGGACAAAAACCACACATGAATTACAATTTAATTCCGGGGGTGGTTTATACTTGGCCCGAAGTAGCCGCAGTGGGCGCTACCGAAGAAGAATTAAAAAAAGCAGGAAAAAATTATAAGGTCGGACAATTCCCATTCAAGGCAAGCGGTCGTGCACGCGCAAGTATGGATACCGACGGATTAATAAAAGTTTTGGCCGATAAAGATACTGATGAAATTTTAGGCGTTCACATGATTGGACCAAGAACCGCAGATATGATTATGGAGGCTGTTGTTGCTATGGAATATCGCGCAACTGCCGAAGATATTGCGCGAATATGTCACGCACATCCAACATTTACCGAAGCGTTTAAAGAAGCTGCCTTGGATGCTACTGAGAAAAGACCAATACATCTCTAATAAACCACTAAGCTCACATAGGACGCTTAGAAAAATTAAACTATTTCAGAATAATTAAATGATCACACAAGAATATGTCAATGAACTTGCTTATGAAGTTGTTGACTGCGCAATTGAAGTTCATAAAAACCTTGGTCCGGGATTATTGAAATCCATCTATGAAAATTGTTTAATCGAAAAGCTTCGAGAAAATAATATCGAAGTAAAATCGCAAGAATGTTACCTGTTTACTATAAAAATAAAAAATTAGAACAAAAATTGTTAGTTGATTTGCTTATTAAAGATTTATTAATTGTTGAATTAAAAGCAATCGAATCAATTCTACCTCTTTTTCAGGCTCAGCTTCTAACATGTATGAAATTAAGCAATAAACCAAAGGGCTTACTCATAAACTTTAATTGCAAAAACATTGCTTCTAAAGGATTAATTTCATTGGTGAATTCTCAGTTTAGTGAACTTCCGAAGAAACTTCTTAATAACTCTTCGTTTATAAATGATTATTTAAATAAAATATTTCAATCTTAGCGTCCTATGTAAGCCAAGTGGTTAAATAATTAGAAAATGAAAGGCATTCTCCTCATTAACCTCGGTACACCCGATAGTCCATCTAAAAAAGATGTTCGAAAGTACCTTACGCAGTTTTTAAATGACCCCCGTGTAATTGATATTAATCCTGTTGGACGGTTTTTTTTGGTAAACGGTATAATTGTTCCGTTTCGCTCGGGAAAATCGGCGAAACTGTATAAAAAAATATGGACAAAAGACGGTTCACCGTTATTGTTTCATAGCGACAATTTAAAAAATAAAGTTGAACGGTTTTTAGGAAATGATTACGCGGTTGAGTTGGGCATGCGCTATCAAAATCCGTCGATTGCAACTGCTATTGAAAAATTAAAATCAAAAAACGTTAGTTCCTTAACCGTTATACCGCTTTATCCGCAATACGCTACTTCGAGTACAACATCAAGCATTGAAGAAACAGAGCGTGTATTAAAAAAATGGAAAAATCATCCTCCAATCAAATACATTGAAAATTTTTTTGATGATGCCGGCTTTTTAGAGGCTTGTGTTGATGCGGCTAAGGGCTATACACTAAGTGAATACGATCATTTTATTTTCAGTTATCACGGTTTGCCTGAGCAACAAATAACAAAAGCGTCGAAAGAATTTAGTGATGGTTCGTGCATTATTGGTAAATGTTGCGAAGTTTCAACCGCAAAAAACAGGTTGTGTTACCGTGCCAATTGTTTTGCAACGACCCGAGAATTAGTGAAACGATTAAATATTCCGGAAGAAAAATATACCCTTTCATTTCAATCACGATTAGATGACAAATGGTTAAAACCTTATAGTGATAAAGTGGTGGAAGAATTGGCCAAAAAAGGAATGAAAAAAATTTTGGTGTTTTCACCTGCATTTGTGGCCGATTGTTTAGAAACCATTTATGAAATTGGCACCGAATATGACGAAATATTTAAACATCATGGCGGAGAAAAAATTACACTCGTAAAAAGTTTGAATGATAGTGACACCTGGGTTAAGGCGGTATGTGACTTGGTTAAATAAGTCATAATCTTTAGCACCGAAACACAATGGCACACAGCTAGTAATTTTTTTCAAGGGTTGTAATTTGATAGTTTGAAGAATTGAATGATTAAGCCTTCGAACACACTTTATATTTAAAGCGTGCTTTAATTAGCAACAATAATCTCAAACATGAATTTTCACTGTTCGTTTTTTTGTGATTCGGTAACTAATGTATTTTAATCACCCTCATTATGCACAATAAAAAAACCGCCATTATCCATTTGCATAATCCCATAATCATACCAAAATGTATATTGTTTTCCTTTTTTACTGGTAAACGAATGTGTTGAATATTTGAAATTAAAACCCAATTGATTTAATTTTTCGCGGCTTATTTTGTCTTTGTCTTTTAACAACGAATTGGCCAATATGCGCCTATTTTTACGAAGTATATTGTTCACATTGCGCATTACGCTTGTGCTATCGCTATTCATTCGATTATTAAACGCGCTGCGGCATTGATCACTGCAAAATTTTTTATCGCTGCGGCCGGTAAAAGTCATTGCACACTCAACACATTCAATTTTTTTCATAGGTGCTGCGAAAATAGAAAAATTTATTTTATAAGTTCTAAAATGACTTTTGCTTCGCTATCGGTAACCGGCATTACCGATAAACGACCAATAGTAACCAATTTCATTTGTTTTAATCCTGCAATGGTTTTTATTTTTTCGAGCGAAAGCGTTGTCTTGAATTTTTTTTCAGCTTTCATTTCAACAGCTACCCAACGATCGTCGTCGGCCGTAGGATCTTGAAAAAATTCTTTTGTAACAGTTGCTAAACCCACAATTTCTTTACCAATATTACTATGATAAATAAAAACTTTATCGCCCATTTTCATTCCCTTTAAATGATTACGCGCGGCATAATTGCGTACCCCGTCCCACATCGAGGGCTTTTTTGCTAAATCATCGTATGAAAAAACATCAGGTTCAGTTTTTGCAAGCCAGTAGTTCATTTGATTTTTTGAGTAAAATTAATGATTTAGAGGGATTGAGTTCATGTTTTCAACAAAAGTTAAGCTGATTCATTAAATTGTTTTTGTGCTTTTCGTTAGAATATTTGCTTAGAATCGATGATTTCTTCTATTTTTATATGAATGAAAAACCTGATTATCCTTTTTGGTTTGACCACATTTTTTTTCTCTTGCCGAAAAAAACATGCGCCCGATTCACCTCCCGATAACGGAGGGATTATTATTACAGCTGATATTAATGCTACTAATTAAGGGAAGCTTTCAAATTTGTTTGATTATTTGCATTAACTTTAAAACAATGGAAGAAAAACATTTTTTATACCGAAGTTATTGTGAGTTAGCAATTATTTCTGATAGTGTTAATCCTAATGATATTACCGAAGAACTTAAAATTATTCCTTCCCGATTTTTTCATAAAGGCCAACAAAGGTACCCGTTGCACAACTCCTTAAGAAATAAATTT